>PDWI01000369.1_pt1 | contig 72768 bp, 75 predicted proteins | sample 1430891 | NCBI WGS metagenome assembly PDWI01 (sample SAMN01162508, study PRJNA174530) | Oral metagenome, whole genome shotgun sequencing project. | biome: Marine environment; feature: Marine mammal; material: Swab sample of the gingival sulcus; isolation source: swab sample of gingival sulcus...
ATTAAGACGAAATTAAACGGAATGTCACCTGTTAAGTACAGATTACATTCCGCTTAAAATACTAAATAACTTGTGTCCGGATTTAGGGGTTCATATCAGGTCTCTTCTCCCTTTTTTTTATAATCTTCTAATAATGTATTTATATTATTCACTATCTTTTCCTCCAACTAAATATATATCAATTCTAGTTACTATATTATTTTTTACAATTTTTGTCTCTTTTTTTGGTATATATAATTTCCCATTTCCAGTAAAATTAACCACTATATTATTTCCATTATATATATATAGATATCCTATGGAATCTCCATCTTTAGACCAAGGCTTACCAAACTTATCATACACTTCATTTAAAGTGTTACCTATTCTTAACCCAGCAACACTAGAATTTGGAAGAAATTCATTATTAATATCAATGTTTACACCATAAATATGATTTTTATTAATATTAAAATCTAAAAATAATATAGGTTTATTATTCTTATCAAGTAAATTTAAATTAAAAGTTTTGCGGTTAGACTTAACATATTCATATATATCTGAAAATACAGTTATCCTATTTTTTGTTTTCTTATCTATTATTGTGAAAGGTATTTCTTTATTTGTAAGCTTTTTAAAATCTATCTTATCAAAAACTGCATACTCCTTTCCAAAATCTTTAAATTTACAAGGTAATTTTATTCTACTTCCGCCTATTTTCACCTTTTTTAATATATCTTTTTTTCTTTTATTTTTATCAAAAAAAATAATTTCTTCATCAGTCCAATCAAATTTCCCATCTTTAGTCTTATTTGCATATCTTCCCGTAGTAACTTTTTTTTCTCCAGCCTTTAAAAAAATTTTATCAGAATCTAAACTATCCAATATATAATCGCTATCTATCATTGAATAAGCAGGTATATAAACAAGTCTACCTTTAGCTTTTCTAACAAGAAAATGCTTATCATCCCCATCTTTATATGTTATTTTTTTAGGTCTATTTACAACAACTTTTTCTTTTTTATCATTACATGCCGACACATTAAATCCTATCACCAGAATTAATACAAAAACAATTAATTTATTATATATTTTTTTATTCATCACACTTCCTTCAATTGTTAAACTATAAACTTTATATTTCAAATATTAATTTAATTAAATTTTAGCACAATATCAATTCTATTTCAATAATATTTTTATCTATTTTATAGGAAAATATATCCGCTACAAGCAAGTTTAATAAAGCCTTTCAGGCATTTATATTTTTTAAAATTTGACTTTAAGTATTAAAATATATCGCAAAAAAATAAGGCTATAGTTATAAAACTACGCCCTTATTTTCTAAACTCTCTTATAGCTTAAAAATCTAAACTTTACACCATTTTCTTCAAATTCTTCTGATGATGTATTTAGATAAAAACTCTCATCATTATCTAAATTTCTAAAGCTTTTATCTGCATCAAACTCATTTTCCATTTTAGTAACAAAAACTTCATCGCATCTATCTAAAAATAGTTTATATATCATTTCTCCCCCAGATATATAAATACTGTCATTATCATATTTTTTTAGTTCATTATTAAGCTCATCAAGTCCAACGCATACAATGCAGTTTTCGTTTTCAAAGTTTTTATCGTTAGTAAGTACAATATTTGTTCTATTTGGTAGTGGCTTTGAATTTGGAAAACTTTGAAGTGTTTTTCTACCAATAACTATTACATTTCCTTCTGTTTTTGATTTAAAATATTTTAAATCACTAGGTAAATGAACTAAAAGTCCGCCGTCCTTACCTATGTTCCAATTTTTATCAACTATTACTATCGCTTTCATTTTTCCCCCTAAATCGCTATAGGTATGTTTTTAATTTGCTCATTTTTTTGATAATTTTCGATTATAATATCGTCTGTTGTAAAATCATAAAAGTTTTTGATATTAGGATTTAGCCTAAATGTAGGTGCCGGATAAGTTTTTCTTTCAATTAGATTTTTTACTATGTCTATATGTCTATCATATATATGTGCGTCCGCTATAATATGGACAAACTCCCCTACTTTTAGGTTTGTAACTTGGGCTAACATATAAGTTAAAACTGAATATTGAACGACATTCCAATTATTTGCAGCAAGTATATCTTGCGACCTTTGGTTTAATATAGAATTTAGTTTTCCGTCTACTACATTAAAAGTCATACTATATGCACAAGGTTCTAAATTCATCTCTGTTAAATCATCAAAGTTATATATATTAGTCAAAATTCGCCTAGAATAGGGAGTATTTTTTAGTTGCCAAATCACATTGTCAACCTGATCCATAATTCCGTGTTTAAATTTATATTTTTTTGCAAGTTGGTATCCGTAAGCTTTACCAATACTTCCCTTTTCATCTGCCCATTCGTCCCAAATGCTACTATTTAAGTCTTTTGTATTGTTTGATTTTTTTTGCCAAATCCACAGCATTTCATCAACTGCAGATTTAATAGCTGTTGGTCTTAAAGTTAATGCAGGAAATTCTTTTGATAAATCATATCTGTTTACAACTCCAAATTTTTTAATAGTGTGCGCTTTTTCTCCGTCAGGCCATACGGGTCTAACTTCTTGACCGATTGATGAAAAGCCGTTTTCTATTATATCTTTACACATATTTATAAAAACATTATCTGCATAACTCATAAATTCCTCCGATTATATTTTTTCTGCAAGTATTAAATATTCAATATTTCCCTTTGATCCGCTAATGGGAGATATTATTTCATCATATACTTTAAAATTATTTTCTAACAATGAAAGTTTTACTTTTTCTATAGCAAACTTTCTATCTTTTTCGTTTTTAACTACTCCATTTTTTGGTATTTTATTTTTACCTACTTCAAATTGCGGTTTTATTAGCGTTATTATTTTTTTACCTTTATTTAGAATGTTTGAAATTGCTGGTATAATTAGGCAAGCCGAAATAAATGATACATCCATTGATATAAAATCTATGTCTTCATAAAACATAGATTTATCAATATATCTAGCGTTGCAATTTTCTATACTTATAACTTTTTCATTTTCTAAAAGAGTATTATCCAATTGATTTTTTCCAACATCTAATGCGTAAACTTTTTTAGCACCGCATTTTAGCATAACATCTGTAAAACCGCCTTTAGATGCGCCAATATCTAAGCAAATTAAGTCATTTAAACTTAAATTATAATGCTCAACCGCCTTTTGTAATTTAACACCTGCTCTATTTACAAAATCAGTATTAGGTCTTAAAATTTCAATTTTATTTTGTTCATTTATTAAAAAAGACGGCTTTGTTATTATGTTATTATCTACTTTAACATTCATATTTAATATGGATTCTCTAGCTTTTGTGCGAGAATTAAAGTATTTATTTTCAAATAAAAATTTATCTAGTCTAATCATATTATTTTAACTTTCTAATCCATTTTAAAGTAAAGAAATATTTTGTATAGTAAATCACTTTTGCAACATTGTAAATAATAACTTTTGAATTGTTTATCGCAAATTCTTTACCTATTGCTTTTCCGCCAACTGTTAATCCAGCAACTAAGCCACTTAATATCATTGATATTACAGTAAAAGAAAAAGGTAATTTAAAGTTCATAATTTTATAAACTATACTAGCAACTGCTGCACCACTTATAATTCCTGCAATATCCCCTATTACGTCGTTTGAAAAAGTTGCAACGAGTGATGCTTTTTTTATAAGTTTTATTGCGATTTTGGCAATTGGATTTTTTTTAGATGCCATAGAATGAAAAGGTGCAGGATTACATACTGCAACTGCTACACCAATCATATCAAATAATATACCAAGCAGTATAATTAACAATAAGATTATAAGTTTAAAAATAAGAGTTGAACCGTCCATTATAGTTTGAGATAAAAAACTCATAGCTAAAGAAAGTGCAAAAGCAAGTAAAAAAATTCTATAGGCTAATTTTATTATTTTAAATTTTTTTTCCACTAAATTCCCCTTATAATTATAAATTGTGGCAAGTAGTGCATTAAATTTACGGCTTAGGTCCTGTTGGATTTCCCTTTGTATCGCTATTTCGTTGCCAAAATAACAGTTTCCTATTAAGATACAAACTTATATGTTGCCAATATAAGTACAAGACTACCACTTAGTCCGCACTACAATCCACACTACTAAAAGTCTAGGAGCTTTCCTCAACAATATTGAAATATCCTTAGCCTCTTTTGCAAAAAAAGTTTAGCGAATAACCTAGCATACCGGCCAGCACATTAAGTTATATAATACGCGTCTACAGTTTTCACTCAAGGCAAGCTACTATATTTTTAAATATAGGTATCCTTTGTAAAAAGGTCTCACGGATTGAGGGTCAAACGCCTGCATGCCATTGCAGATCGCCCCCATCTCCCTATCCCATCAAAAGCCCCAAATTGGGCATCTGAAGCAATTAAAAGGAACTTCATCGATGTGCTCTTCGACGGATTTTTAGCCCCGCCTTCGGGGTATAACAAATTGACTAGAATACTTTGCCACAATGTATATATTTTATAATAAAAATAAAAAAAATGCTAGTGTAAAATATAAATTATACTAGCATTTTGAAATTTATTTAAGTTTTTTCAAATTTTTATTTATTAGCTCTCCATTAAATTTTAATTCATTTGTGGTTAATTTTTGCGTATATTTATCTATACTTACCCCATCAACATTTAAAATAACTTTATCAAAATTATCCATTGATGTAAAGGTATTAACAATTGAATAAATTATAACAAGCTCATTACCATTTTTCCATAAGTCTGTATTTAAAATGTCGTTTGAAATATTTAATTTTACAGTTTTATAATCTATGCTATAATTTAAAAGCTTAACGTTTTCACTCATAAATAAAGTTAATGTACTATGCCAAGATTTTTTTTTCAACAAATCAAATATTGTTTCTAAATAATTATGCATTTGAACTTTAACTTGCACTGAATTCTTTTTTAATAAAAAATTTTCATCCACATAATACACATCTAAATTTATTTTAAATTTGTCTGAATAGGGTGAAATTTCAATATTTGTTTTTTTAAATCTACTATTTGAATAAACTATAGATATATATATAGCAACCATAATTATTATTAAAACACTTAATTTTTTATAAAAATTATTCATTTATAACCTCGTTCTAGGTAAAGATATAAAGAAAGTTGTACCTACACCAAGTTTACTTTCAACTCTAATTTTTCCTGAATGTAAATTAACTACCTCTTTTACTACTGCTAGTCCAATTCCCGAACTTTCAAAAATTCTTGTTCTTGCCTCATCAGCCATATAAAACTTATCGAAAATTTTTGGAAGTTCAGTTTCGCTAAGACCTTTACCTGTATCTTTTACTATAAATTCTATATAATCTCTTGCAATCTTTGTACTAACTTCAATTTTTCCACCTTCATTTGTAAATTTAATTGCATTATTTATCAAATTATCAAATACTTGTCTTATTTTAACTCTATCTACCTTTATAAAACAACTATCATCACTGCTAAACGATAAAGATATATTTTTTTTATTTGCTTGAGCTTTTAAGTTGTTTACTCTATGCTCTACAATGGATACTATATTTAATATTTCTAAATTTAATGTATATTCGTGTCTTTCTAAATATAAAAGATTTATCATACTTTTTATAATAGCAGTTAAATGGTCTAATTCTTCGTTTATATCAGCCATAAAATCTTTATAAATATTTATATCATCACTTGGATTTATAAGTAAAGCATCTGATAAAATTTTCATAGAGGCAACGGGTGTTTTTAATTCGTGTGATACGTTAGAAATAAAATCTTTGTTTATATCTTCAATATCTAATTTAGTTGAAATCAAGGAATTTACATTTTGAATTAACTCTAAATATTCTATATCCATATAATTTGAAAAGTCTATATTTCCTTTTTCGGTTTCAACATGGTCATTTATATGCTTAATTGGTTCAAATAATTTAACCATAAATATATATACAGCAATTTCAAAAAAAACAAACAATATAAAACAAACACTAAAATATTTTTGCTTTAAATCGCTTAACAAAAGTTCTTCGTGGTTTAAAGATTTAACTATTAAAAATACAAACTCTATTTTTTTTTTAGATATAATTGGTATTGATGAATATAACACTTTTTCTTTATTTTTAAACTCATATATGTTGCAAGAACTAAAACCATTAAATGCTTTTTTTATTAAATTTTCTTTAATAAAATTTTTGCCTAAATATTTATCAAAAGAATCTATAATTACATTACCGTTTTTATCTATTAAAAAACATCTTGATTTATTTTTAATGCTATATGATTTCATAGAAGATTCAATATTTTTAAAGTTTAGCTTATTGTTATTTATATTTGATAAAATCTGTGATTTAAAAGCTGCTTTATCTTTATTTAGTGTATCTATTCTTTTATCTAACAGATGATTATATATTTTATTTTCTATTGCAATATAAAGAAACATAAAAATAAATATAAGTAAAACTCCAGATAAAATTATTGACTTACTTTTTACACTAAAAAATATTTTTTTCATATTTATTCCTTTTCAAAGAAATAACCTGTTCCCCATTTTGTCATTATATATCTAGGTTTTGAAGGATCTTTTTCTATTTTTTCTCTAAGTCTTCTTATATGAACATCAACAGTTCTAACATCGCCAAAATACTCATAACCCCATATTATTTCAAGTAACTTTTCTCTTGAATAAATTTTACCCCTATTTATTGCTAATAGTAATAATAAATCAAACTCTTTTGCAGTTAAACTAATATCTATACCGTTTACTTTAACTTTTCTGCCAAGAGTATTAAGTTTCATATCATCAACTGTTATTATATTTGTTTCGCTATTTGTATTATTATTTAAAGCTATTTCGTTACCAATGCTAACTCTCCTTAAAATAGCTCTTATTCTAGCCTTTAATTCAAGCAAATTATACGGTTTAGTCATGTAATCATCAGCACCATATTCCAACCCTAATACTTTTGATGAATCATCATCTTTTGCAGTAAGTATTATAATTGGAACCATAGAAAATTCTCTAATTTTTTTACAAACTTCAAGCCCGTCTATTTTAGGTAACATTAAATCTAAAATAATCATATCGTACTGTTTTGATTTAGCAAGATTATATGCATCTTCTCCGTCAGTTGCGGTATCGATTATATAATCATCTTTTTCTAGTCCATAAGTTAAACTTTTTAAAAATGCTGGCGCATCATCAACAACAAGTAATCTTTTTGACATAATACTCTCCTTATATTATTTATACTTTTAAAACATTATCTATACTCAAAGTTTTTATTCCAAATTCAATAGTAAAATCAAGTCCATCATAGAACTTGTAGTAAACTTTGGGAGCTAGACTACCTAACCTATTTTTTATAATTTTTTTATCTTTTATAAAACTTAATTTGTACTTATTTGGTACATTTATTATATACCTATGTTTATCATTATTAGATAAAATTTCTAATAAACACATATCAATCTTACATTCAAAATTTAACTCATTATTAAAATTAGCAATTAATTCATAAAGAGATTGACTTTCTCTTTTTCTAGTCATTTCTAAAAGACCTAATTTTGTAAAACCTTTAATATCGAATTCATTTTTTTTGTAAAAATTATTATTTGAATTAATAAATTCTTTGAATTTATTTTTATTTATTTTATTCATTTTAAGTAAATCTAATATGATAATTCCCGATATATTTCTTAATTTTAATTCTTTTATTATACCATTAAAAGCTCTTTTATTAATATTTAATTTATAATCTTCTTTATTAGAAAAATTAATTTCATAATTTGAAGAATTTATATCTACAGCTACTAATGCCTCAGTTTTTTCGATTATAATTTTTATTTTATTATTGATAATGACATCATTTGAAAGTAAACTATTTAAATAATTTTTTAATATATTATTATTAATTATATCTAAATTAATATTTATATTGTTAGACTCAAAATCTCTATATAAAAGTTTATCCTTTATTATTTTATTTTTACTTGAAACTATTATTTTAAATTTTTTCTTTAAGTTTATAAGTTCTAAAATTAATTCTTTTACAGATATTTTTGTTCCAGAAGTTCTAATTAAAATTCCAAATTCATTATTTATAATTTTGTTAAATTCAGCATTAATCTTATTTTTAAATTCCAAATTCGTGATTTTATTTGAAAATAAAATCTTATTTGTATCCGTAAGTAACACTAAATTTTTAGAAGAAATTGATATATTTGCCTTAATTTTTGCTAATTTTTTTTGTCTTTCTAGTTGAGCTATTTGAAATAAATAATTATTTCCAACAGATATACTTTTATTTAAAATCGATTTAGTATCGTTTTCGGATAAATAACCTTTTCCATAAGTACAAAAATCAACAATAAATGCATTACCACTAGAAATTTGTTTTTCAACCCTACCTAATAGAATGTCAGAAACTAAAATGTTAGAATTTTTTTTTAATACAGTAAGCTCATCTAACTCTTTATCAATATTTCCAAAATAAATATTATAGGCTCCTATATAACTAAAATTCATTTTAAATTCCTTTTTTTCTAAATCTTCTCATATATATATTCATAACTAAACTTATTGACATTAAACTTGTTAGCATAGAAGAACCACCATAACTTAGGAAAGGCAACGTAATTCCCGTAATGGGTAACATTCCCATAGTCATACCTATATTTTCAAATATTTGAAATGCAAACATAAACAAAATTCCAATAATAATATTTGAACCAAAAGTATCCCTTACTCCAAATGAAATTATAATTAATCTAAATAGTAAATAAAAGTATAATAACATTATAAAAATTCCGCCTATAAATCCTAATTCTTCAACAACTACGGGAAATATAAAGTCAGATGTTTGTACTGGTAAAAAATGTGCACCACTAAATTCAGCATTAAATAAACCTTTACCTCTAAGTCCGCCTGTACCCATAGTTATTTTTGACATATAAACGTGATAATTACTTTTAATACTTAAATCTTCGGGATTTAAAAAACCTTTTATTCTATCTTTTGCGTGTCCTTTTAAAACTTTATAAACAAATGGACTAGCTAGTATTACTGAAAAAATTGAACCTAAAACAATTTTTAAATTTAAGCCCGATATGAAAAACATACCTGTAAAAATTGACATAAAAACTAATAGTGTTCCTAAATCATTTTGTAAAAAAATTAAAATAAAAAACGGTAACGCAATCACAATTGGTTCTAAAATTTCAATTAATTTATTAAAACTTCTTTTTTTAGGATCAAAATATGATGCAAAAAATATAATAAAACCTATTTTAGAAAGTTCTGATGTTTGAAAATACAACCTTGAACCAATTTTAATCCAACTTCTACCACCAAATTGTTCTGAACCTAAACCAGGTACAAAAACTAATAGTAATAGAAATATAGAAATTCCATATATAGGAATAATATAAGTTTCAAGTTCTTTATAATTATAAAACATTGAAATAATTAAAAATATTAAACCTAAAATCACTCCAAACATTTGTGTTTTAACTTCAGTAGTAAAAAATTTATCTCCTGAACCTGTAACACTTGAAATAATTATTATACTATGAGATATTAAAACAGTTATCACAGTAAAAAGTTTAATATCAAAATATCTAAAAATCAATTTCATAAATTATTATCCTTAAATTTTGTAATCAAAATAAAATGCAAACGCATAAATTCATTATAACATATATAAATTAAAACTAAAAGATTTTATTTACTGTACTTTTTCATATAATCATCAATTATATCTAAAGAAATTCCTAAACCATAACCGCCATGTCCACCTTGAGGAATTAAAACTACAACTGCAACTTTAGGGTCTTTATATGGTGCAAAGCTAACAAACCAAGAAAAATTGTCATAAACTTTTTTAAATCTATCTATTTCCTTATCTGTAATTTTATTATCGCTTAATTCTTTTATAGCTGCTCTCATAGCATTAGATCTATCTAAATATATATCAAGATTAAATTCATTTAAAGTCTGCTGATACTTTTGTTTTTCAATATCAGTTTTAGCCATTTGTATTTTTTTATTTAGACTTGCAATTTTTAAAGATCTATTTTTTAAAATTTCATTTGCTTTAGATTCAACCTCAGCATAAGAATTTCTAGTTATGTAATGTAAATATTTTTTTAAATAGTCAATTTCATTTATAAGTGATAATTTTCCTTCTTTTTCGGCTGTTCCCGTTTTAATTGCAAGACCATAAGGAAATTTTTCAATTCTATAATTTTTTAAATTTGAATTTGCAGCCATATTCATTCCAGCTTTTATATATCTTAAATAGTTATTTGGATCAATATATTTAAATGGCTTTCTTATAATTGGAACATTATCAATCGATTTAATTAATGTTAAATTTGGCAAATAACCGTTATTCGCTATTGCGGAAACATATCTAGCCATTTGTGCTGGAGTGTATGCATTCCCCCCCTGCCCTATAGATAAGTTAAATGCCTCATTGTTTATTGAATACATTTTATTTAAGTAACTATATTTAATTAAATCTGTAAGTAAATTAACTTTACTATCATCTTTTATTTCAAAAGTTTTTTTCAAAAAAATAAATAACTGTTGTCTAGGTATTTTAGGTGAATCTAAAGCTAATTCTAATACCTGATTTATTTTTGTATCTAAAAGTTCCTTATTGTTTTTGATTTTACTTGGAAAATATTTATCTGCAACTTTTTCTAAAACAGCTTTTATATTTTGTAAATGATATTTCTGTCTTTTTTCTAACTCCGGAATTCCTACAATATATTCTCCAATTTCTAATCCCGATTTTTCATCTAAACCAAATATTTTAGCGGCATCAATGATTTTATTTGCTCCCATTTTAATATTTAATTTTTTATTAGTTGAATAATCATAACCACTACCTAAAACATAAAAATAATAGTTACATGATACTTCAAGCGCTCTCATTAAATTTGTATGTCCGTGCATTTTTTTTCTTGAATTCCAAAGCCAACAGCCAAAAGTAGTACCATCAGGTGTTTCTATTACACCTTTGGCGTTAAAATATTTATTTGGATTAAGACCCTCTTTTAAACCTGCAAAACCTGTAACCATTTTAAATGTTGACCCCGGTTGTACAGCAGTCATTGTTGCAATATTGTAAAGTGGTTTTGGACCGAGTGGGTCGTATTTATTTTGAGGTTGCAATTTTTTCCAATCTGAACTATCTATTTCATCATTAAATATATTCAAATCAAAGCTTGGATAGCTTACCATTGCTAAAACTTCGCCCGTTTTAACATCAACTACAACTGCAGCACCTGTCCTTGCAAATTCAAAAGCTTTTTCAAATTTTATATTGCCAAATTTTGATTTATAAACTCCACCCACTCTAAGTTGTTTTAGTAAATTTGACATATATTTTTGCAAATTCTTTTCAAGTTCTTTATCTATGGTTGTTTTAATTGTTTTACCAGAAACACTTTCCTTATCATAAAATCTTTCATCGGGGATTGAATTTTTAATATCTCTAATTTTTTTACCTCTGTTATCAGTTTCAATCCACTTTATACCACCACTACCGTGCAAGATATTTTCAAAAGTTTTTTCAATACCAAATTTACCTATTAAATCATTTGAACTGTACCCATTTTCTAAATTATATTTTTTAATTTCATCTTCACTAGCAATGTGCCCCATATATCCTATAACATGCGCTGCTAAATCTTTTTCAGGATAATATCTATATGGTTTAACTTCAATATTAAAATTAGGAAACTCAATACCTTTTTCTTGAAATTCAATAGCTGTACTTTCACTTAATTTTTGGCAAATTTCCATTGGTTCATATTTAAAGTACATATTATTTTTAATTTTATCATACATAGTTATTATATAATATGCGTCTTCATCATTATATGTTTTAGAAACATTATACCTTTTTCTTAAACTATTAAAAGCATTAGTAGCACTAATATTTTTATCAAAGTTATAACTTTCTAAAAAATCTAATTTCTTTTTATCAAAACTAAATATCATTTTATCAGTTAATATTGGTAAATATATACCTTTTATAACTAATAATTTTTCCTTGTTGTAATTATCTAATTCTGATGCTATACCTTCTCTAGCTAGTATAGAATCAAAAACTTCTTTAGCAGAAGTAGTTTCAGAAAAACCATTTTTATTGAGCCAAATTTTTTTATCTAGTTCAGATTTATAATAAAATTGACCACTACGTATTACAATAGGTAATTCTATAGGTTTTTCATCATTTTTCTTTAAAAGTTTAAAAAGATTTACAACTGTCTTTTCAAATTTCTCTTTTTCAGTCTTTTTATATAGATACTCTAGTGAAAATGTACTTGCATTTCCTGCTAAAAGTTTACCATTTCTATCTAATATTTCCCCACGTTTAGCAATTATTCTTGCTTTTTTAAATCGTAACTTTCTCGATTCTCTTATATACTTTTCATTATCAATTATAGTAATTTGAGAAAGCCTAAACATCATAAGTATAAACATTATTGCAAAACTTATAATAATAAATGCTCTTCTATCATTAAATTTAAAATACATTAAAATCTCCAACTTTAATTAAAATCGTTTATGAGAAAAAATAACCATAACAAAATTATAAATAGGTATTCCTATTAAATTATTATAAACTATTTCTAAAATCAAAACTTTAATACACCACAAAATACTTTTCATAGAACCCATAGTAAAATATCTAAATAAACACATGAAAATAAACAAAATAATAGTAGCCAAACTAATTAAAATAAAAGGTGTTATCAATTTATCTTTAAAAAGCGTACTAAAAACTCTATTCATTAAAAATGAAATTAATAAGAAAAATACAATATAAATTCCAACACCACGACCAACTAAAATATCTATAAAAAGAGATACTAAAACAGCAAATTTTATAGATGTTAATTCATCATAAAAAATTGATATTACTACTACAAAAACTAAAGCTATATTTGGCAGTACATCAAAAAATCTAAAAGTCTGAAATAATGTTATTTGAAAAAGCGATACTATTAACGCGTAAAGTAAAATTTTACTGTTTTTCATTTTTTTTCTTATCCTTAAATGTATCTTGAGGAGGAACAACAATAACTCTATTAATTTTTTTGAAATCGACAAATGGTTTTACTTTAAGTTTAGTTAGTAATCCTTTATTATCAGTATTTATTTCAGTAATAACACCAATTACTACACCTTTAGGATAAATACCTACACCACTTGTCATTATTTTATCACCAACAGATGCCTTAACAGTTTCATCATAAAAATATCCTTCAAGATAGTCTTTTCCAACTCCATTAATTACACCGTTATATTTTCTTTTCGAATCAACAATTTGAAAACTTAACGAACAATTAGAATCAATAATTGAAATAACTTTAGCCCATCCACTACCTGATTCAAAGACTTGACCTATTAAACCGTTTTCATTAAAAACCATTGAATTTTTAACTATACCCTTATTATAGCCAACATTAATAACAAACATTCCATAAAAATTATCTGCATCTCTACTTATAATTTCTGCAGTAATATTATTGTTAATTGAATTTTTAATTGTATAATTTTGTGCTTTTCTTAATCTTTTTAATTCTTCTAATTCCTCTTTTAACATAGTTTTAGATATGAGTTCTTTTTTTAATTTAAGTACTTCATTTTTTAGTTCTTGATTTTCCTTATCTAAAGAAAATACATTTCTTATAGGTCTAAATGTATTTGAAATAGCATTAGATCCTTTATATAAAACACTTTGAATAGGTTTCATTAAAGAACCAAAAGCATTTTCAACAAGACTAACTTTTCCTCTACCAGAGATATTTATTAATGCAAATAAAAGTAAAAAAATAACTAAAACTACAATCATCCAAGGTTCTATTTTTCTATGTCTATTTCTCATTATTTTTTATTACCTATATTTATTACTATAAAATACTTTTTTATATTCGCTTGAATTTGCAATAAATATGCCTGTACCTTCAGCAACACAATCTAAAGCATTGTTTGCTATTGAAACAGGAATTCTAGTTTCTTCAGCTATAAGCATATCTAAACCTTTAAGTAATGCTCCACCACCTGTCATCATAATTCCTTTTGACATAATATCAGCTGATAATTCAGGTTGAGTTTTTTCTAAAGTCATTTTAACTCCATCTAATATTGTTGACACGGGTTCTTCCAATGCTTTTCTAACCTCATTTGAGCAAATTTGCATAGTTTTAGGTAGTCCAGTAACTAAATTTCGACCAGTGATATCCATACAAATTTCACTGCCAAGATTAAATGCTGAACCAATCTCAATTTTTATACTTTCAGCTGTTCTTTCACCAATCATAAGATTATATTCTTTTTTTATATAATTAATAATGGCAGTATCCATTTCATCTCCACCAATTCTAATAGAACTACTAGTAACTATGCCACCTAAAGAAATAACTGCTATTTCAGTGGTTCCACCACCAATATCAACCACCATATTACCTGATGGTTCATTTACAGAAATACCTGCACCAATTGCAGCTGCCATAGGTTCTTCTAATAGTAATGCTTCTCTTGCTCCTGCAGATTCTGCAGCATCAATTACTGCTCTTTTTTCTACTTCAGTTACTCCAGATGGCACACCTATAACAACTTTAGTAAAAATAAAAGGCGACCTTTGAGGTAAAGCTCTATTTATAAAATATTTTAACATCTTTTCAGTAGTGTCAAAATCTGCAATAACTCCATCTTTTAAAGGTCTTACTGCAACTATATTACCGGGAGTTCTCCCAATCATTCTTTTTGCCTCAGCACCAACTGATAAAACTTTCTTTGTTTTTTCATCAATAGCTACAACTGATGGTTCTCTTACAACAATTCCCTTACCACCAATATTTACTAAAGTATTTGCAGTTCCAAGATCTATTCCTAAATATCGGGTAAAAAATCTTCCAAATATCATATATAATGCTCCTTTACATTTTTCCATTATACTTTAAGCTATAATAGCTATTGTTTGATATAATAATGTGATCTATAAGTTCAATTCCAATTGTCTTTCCTGCATCTACTAATCTTTTAGTTATTTCTAAATCTAAATCTGAAGGTTTTAAATGTCCAGATGGATGATTGTGGCAAACAACTATTCTGTGCGCAGATTTTTTTAATGCAAAACTATATACCTCTCTTGGATTGACTAAAGTTCTAGTTTGTGTTCCAACTGATATTATTTCAGTTGCGATTTCTTCTAATTTTGAATTAAGTGCAATAACTAAAAAATATTCTTTACAACTAAACTTAACATTATTTTTAACATAATTAAAAATATTTTCAGGTGTATTAAAAACACACTTTTCCTTCAAATTATAAGTATTTAATCTATTTGCTAGTTCAAATGATGCTTTAATTGTTGCTATTTTTTTTGCACCTATACCGTTGTAATTAAGTAGTTCTTCTATATCTGCGTTATATAAATTTTTAATACTACCAAAATCTCTTAATATTTTTCTACTTAAAGATAAAACATCAAGTTTTTTATTGCCTGTTTTTAATAGTATTGCAAGTAGTTCAGAGTTTGATAAATTTTCAGCGCCATAAGAAAATAATTTTTCTATTGGCATTTCACTAGTTAATATAGGTTCTACATCTTTATTCATTATTTACATATCCATTAAAATTTTATTCAATTTACACAAAGGCAGTCCAACGACATTATAATAATCACCATTAATTTTTTCAATAAATTTTGCTGCTATACCTTGTATAGCATAACCGCCTGCTTTGTCATAAGGTTCTTTAGTTTCAATATACTGTTCGATTTCAAGTTTTGATAAATTTTTAAATTTAACTTCAGTTTTTTCAAAGTCCAAAATTTTAATATTTTTTTCAGTATTAATAATACAAAAACCTGTGTAAACAAAGTGCGTATTACCACTTAATTTTTTTAACATAATTCTAGCATCATCTTTATTTTTAGGTTTTTGAAGTATTTCATCTAAATAAACCACAGTATCAGCAGAAATAATAATAGCAGGTTCAATTAAATTGATATTTTTATAAATAAAATCTGCCTTTTGAAATGCAACTGACATTATAGAACAGCTTATATCAAAATTCAAATCTAGTTTCTCTTCAATATTTGATTCATATATTACAAAATCACTTATAATTTTTTTTAAAAGTTCTTTTCTTCTAGGCGATTTTGACGCAAGATAATATTTCATACTTCCCCCTATTATAAGTTGTAGTTTAACATTTTTTTTTTAAAATTTCAATATATATTAATAAAATATTAAATTCACTATCTTTAATAATAAAACTTATAATAAATATTATTTATAAAATTTATTATAATTAAAAACTGACCTTTTAAAGTTTAAATTTAAATAGGTCAGTTTAATTTTATGAAAATAAATCTTTTACTTTATCAAAAAAGCCCTTTTGCTGTTCGTGAACATCATCTCCCATAGTATTTGAGAAGTTTTTAAGTATTTCTTTTTGTTCGTTAGATAAATTTACAGGAGTTTCTACTATAACTTTTATAAATTGGTCTCCCCTTGAGTTTGAACCAATAATAGGAACTCCCTTATCTTTTAATCTAAATGTAGTGTTAGTTTGCGTACCTTCTTTTATTTTATATTTAACTTTACCGTCAACGGTTGGTACAACAAGTTCATCACCTAAAGCAGCTTGTGCAAATGTAATTGGTACTTCACAATATATGTCATTGCCACTTCGTTCAAAAATATTATGTCTTTTAACACTACAAACTACGTGTATATCTCCCCTTAAACCACCATTTATACCGAGATTACCTTGTCCGCCAACAGAAATTGCTTGTCCATGGTTAATTCCTGCAGGTATTGAAACATTTAAGTTGGTTTTCTTTTTAACTATAGCTTTCCCTTTGCAAGTAGTACAAGGAACTTCTATTTTTTTACCTTTTCCACTACAACTATCGCAAGTCATTTGAACAACTTGTTCTCCAAAAAAGCCTCTTTGGATTGCTCTTATTGTTCCACTACCACTACACTTTGAACATGTATTTATTTTACTATTTTTCGCAGCACCACTTCCATTACAAGTTACACAATTATCAGTTCTATAAAAGCTAATTTCTTTTTTAACTCCGAAAACTGCGTCTAAAAATTCTAAATTAACCTCTACTTCAATAGGTGAACCTTTTCTAGGACTATTTGATCTTCTCGATGATCTTGAACCAAAGCCACCGCCAAACATACCACTAATTAAATCTTCTAAATCAATGTCCATACCATTAAATCCACCAAAACCACCACCCATATTAGGGTCTATTCCATCGTGTCCAAACTGGTCGTATTTTGATCTTTTATCAGGGTCTGATAAAACTTCATAGGCCTCATTAACTTCTTTAAATTTATTTTCAGCCTCTTTATCATCCGGATTTTTATCCGGATGATATTTCATGGCTAATTTTCTGTATGCTTTTTTCAAGGTGGCATCATCAGCAGATTTATCTACTCCAAGCACCTCATAAAAATCTTTTTTGCTCATTTATACTACCTTTCTATTAAGCATAATTACTGTTTTTGCATAGACTTTATTAGTCAACAACTTCATAATCAGCGTCTACTACATTATCTCCGTCATTAGAAGTTTCTTCAGTAGCTGTATTTGCATTAGCATTTTGCTGATTTTTATTATACAACTTAGCTGCTAAAGGTTGAAATGCCTCCATAAGCTCTTTTTTAGCAGATTCAATTTTTTCAATATCATCAGTTGCTAAAGTTGCTTTTAATGATTCAAGTTTCTCTTTAATAGCATTACTTTCTTGTTCAGTAATATCATCTTTTAACTCGTCAAGATTTTTTTCTATTTCATAAGAAAATGCCTCAGATTCATTTTTAACTTCAATTAGTTTCTTTCTTTTTTCATCTTCTTCTTTATACTTTTCAGCCTCTTGAACTTTTTTGTTTATTTCTTCTTCACTCATATTTGTTGATGAAGTTATAGTTATGTGCTGCTCTTTTCCTGTTCCTAAATCTTTTGCAGATACATTAACTATACCGTTTGCATCTATATTGAATGTAACTTCAATTTGTGGAATACCCCTTCTTGCAGGTGGAATACCATCAAGTTGGAATCTACCAAGTGTTGTATTATCGCTAGCCATTGATCTTTCACCTTGTAGAACATGGATATCAACTGCTGTTTGATTATCTGCTGCTGTTGAAAATACTTGACTCTTTTTAGTAGGAATAGTTGTGTTTCTCTCAATTAATTTAGTAAATACTGAACCCATTGTTTCAATACCAAGTGATAAAGGTGTAACGTCAAGTAATAATACGTCTTTTACTTCTCCTGCTAATACACCTGCTTGTATTGCTGCACCAACAGCTACACATTCATCTGGATTAATTCCTTTATGCGGCTCTTTACCAGTGACTTTTTTAACAGCCTCTTGTACTGCAGGTATTCTAGTTGAACCACCAACTAATATGATTTGTTCTAAATCACTAGGTGTAACTCCTGCATCTTTCATAGCTTTTTCCATTGGAATTATACTTTGTTCAACTAAGTGCGCTGATAAACTTTCAAACTTAGCTCTAGTTAGATCAATATTTAAATGTAATGGACCTTCTGCAGTTGCAGTAATAAATGGTAAGTTTACATTTGTAGTATTAACAGTTGAAAGTTCTTTCTTCGCTTTTTCTGCTGCCTCTTTTAATCTCTGATGACTCATATTGTCTTTTCTTAAATCAATACCATTTTCTTTTTGGAATGAATCAGCTAAAAAGTCCATAATTACTTTATCAAAATCATCTCCACCTAAATGGTTATTACCATTTGTAGCTAAAACTTCAAATACTCCATCTCCAATTTCAAGTACAGATACATCAAACGTTCCACCACCTAAATCGTAAACTAATATTTTTTGTTGACTATCAGTTTTATCAAGCCCGTAAGATAACGCAGCAGCAGTAGGCTCGTTTATAATTCGTTTTACATCTAAACCTGCGATTTTACCCGCATCTTTAGTAGCTTGTCTTTGCGCATCTGAAAAATATGCCGGTACAGTTATTACAGCTTCAGTAACTTTTTCTCCTAAATAAGATTCTGCATCAGCTTTTAATTTTGAAAGCACCATAGCAGAAATATCTTGTGGTGAAAGTTTTTTGCCATCAATATCAACATGATAATCAGTTCCCATTTCTCTTTTAATTGATACAATTGTTCTATTTGGATTAGTAATTGCTTGTCTCTTTGCCGTTTCACCTACTAATCTTTCTCCTGATTTTGTAAAAGCTACTATTGATGGTGTAGTTCTATTACCTTCTGCATTAGCAATTACAACAGGATCTCCACCTTCTAAAACAGATACACATGAATTTGTTGTACCTAAATCAATTCCTATAATTTTACCCATATTAATACCTCCATTTTTTTTATTAACACGATACTTTAACCATTGCTGGTCTTAATACTTTTTTATTTAACATATATCCCGTTTGCATTTCTTCGCACACATAATCAGATTCATATTCATCTGATGGTTCTGTCAAAACTGCATGATGCATATTTGGATCAAACGGTTCACCCAAAGCTTCAATTTTTTCAAGTCCCTCTTTATTAAGAATTTCCATAAGATTCTTAAATACCATTTCCATACCCGATACGAAATTATCGTTTTTTGAATCTTTTGAATGTTCTAAAGCACGTTCAAAATTATCAATAATTGGAATAAGATTAGTTATCAATGACTTATTAGCCGACTTATATATTTCCGATTTTTCATTTTCAGTTCTTCTTTTAAAATTTTGGAAATCTGCTGAAAGTCTTAAAAATTTTTGCTCAAGCGCCTCATCTTCTTTTGACTCCGTACTTTTAGTTTCTTTTTTTATTTCTTCATTAGATTTACTTTTTTCTTCTAACTTATTTGAGTCTTCTTCAAAAGTATCTTCTGAATTTTCTAAAATATCTTCAGTTTGTTTATCCTCTTTCATTTTACCTCCCTATAAATTTATTCCAGAAAATATATTAGTAAGAATATCTGCAGTGTAATTAACTGCTGATATAGCTCTATCATAATCCATTCTAGTTGGACCTATAATTCCTATTCTACCATCATTAACACCATTAAATTTATATGGTGCAGCAATTAAAGTTAGCTCCTTTAACTCTTCATATTTATTTTCACTACCTATTTTTATTATCATATTATCTTCTGCATCTTTTAACGCATCAAACAATAAATCTTTATTTGAAATTAAATCAAAAAATTGTTTTGCTTTTTTAACATCACTAAACTCTTTTATATCAAAAATATTGTGTGTTCCACTTACATAAAGTTCAAAGTCTTTAATTTCTTTTAAGCTATCACGAAGTAAAGGAAGTAAATATTCTATTAGTTCTGATGATTTATCAAAATTCAAATCGTTTTTAATCGCATATATATCTTTAACATTTATTTTATCAATAGTTGAATTTTTGAATTTATTTAAAAGACTATTAGATAATATATCTAGCATTTCTTGTGAACATTCGCTTATTGGTAGCGAAATATCTTTAACAACACCTGTATCAGAAACAAGTATTAAAATAACTCTTCTTGAATTAACTTTAACTAGTTTCATATTTTCAAGTCTACTCTTTTTAAATAAAGGTAAACTTATTACAGTGGTAAGTTTTGTTAATTTTGTAAGTTTTCCCAATGTATGTTTTATTACATCCTCAAGTTCAATGGTATTTGAAATCAAAAGACTTCGAAGTAAATTTCTTTCTTCATCGCTCAATACATTTTGATTGCTTAATAAATTAACATAAAGTCTATATCCAAAATCAGATGGAATACGTCCAGATGAAGTATGGGGCTGTAATAAATAACCTAACTCTTCAAGGTCTGCCATTTCATTTCTAATAGTAGCAGAGCTAACTGCAATATCAGGTCTTTTTGATATAGTTCTTGACCCAACAGGCATTCCAGTATTTATATAATCATCAATTATTACTTTTAGAATTGATAATTTTCTATTACCTAAATCCACGTATCCCCCTTTCGGTGTTAGCACTCACTTTTGTTGAGTGCTAACTATATTATAACACTATTTTTTTTTATGTCAATATATATTTTAAAAAAAATAAAAAAAATAGAAAAATAAATTAATTTAATACTTATAAATCAATTAACTTTTCTATTTTAACTTTTATTTATGATATCTCAAAATATCATAAATTGCTTTTATTCTAGCAGGTATTTCTCTTAAATTCATATGTAACATTGCAAATTTATAAGGTACATTATTTGCTTTAACGCCTACAACATCAAAATTTTTATCAATATTTTTACATATATATAACGCCCTTATTAAATGCCATTTTTGAGTAACTAATATTGCAGAGTTCAAATTAAAATTTTTAACTACATTTTTAACACTTAAAAATGTATTATCCCCATTTTTATCTTCTAGTATATTTGATTTTGGTATATTATTTTTTAAGCAATAATTTTTCATTACTTCAACTTCATCATAAAATTTGCCATGTTTATAACCCGTGAGCAATATTTTTTTTACTTTTTTATTTTTATAAAGTTCTATAGCTTTATCAATTCTTGCTTTTAACATCGGTGTTGGTTTATTATCATTTATGCCACATCCAAAAACAACAGCTACATCTTTATTAGTAACAGTATTTATATTTTTTAAATTATTATTAGTTGTAAAAACAAATAATAAGGTTGTTAAAAATAAAGTTAATATAAAAAATATAATTAAAGAAAGAGAAATTTTAAAAATTATTTTTATATTCTTTTTATTAATATTAAACATCTAACCTTCCTTTTTATAAACCATTTTTCCATTGATAAATACCATTTGAACTTTAGCCTGTATATCTAAAGGATGTCTATCCCATACTACTAAATCTGCATTTTTATTAATTTCAATAGACCCTAAAATATTATCAATGCCAAGTATTTTAGCAGGTGTAATACTTATAGCTTTTAAAGCTTCATTTTCAGGAAGTCCATATTTAACAGCAAGTGATGCGCACATAGTTAAAGATTCTATAGGTAGTTCAGGGGCATCAGTCATGATTGCAAAAGGGATATTGTTATCGAACAAAATTTTTGGAGTTTCAAATGATTTATTAATCAGTTCATATTTTGTTTTTTCTCCAAAAGTGGGTCCAATTATTATAGGATATTTTTCATTTTTTAAATGTTTTGCTATTAAATGCGCCTCTGTACAATGGTCTAAAGTAATATTTATATTAAATTCCTTTGCAATTCTAATAGCAGTAAATATATCATCTGCTCTGTGTGCGTGAAATTTCATAGGACATTCTTTTTTTAAAACAGGTATTAAAGCATCTAACTTTATGTCAAAACCAACATTTTCTCCTGATTCAATATCTTCCATATATTCTTTAGCTTTATAAAAATATTCCCTCATTAAAGCAGCGATACCCATTCTTGTTTGTGGCATTTTATCTTCTGAACCATAAGTGTTTTTAGGATTTTCGCCAAATGCACCTTTTATTGCATAACTTGGATTTATTAGCATATCATCAACTCTATCTCCAAACGTTTTCATTATGCAAAAACTACCACCAATTACATTAGCGCTACCAGGTCCTGTACAAATAGTCGTTACTCCACCTTTTAAAGCATCTTTAAACCATTCATCATTTGGGTTTATACCATCAATAGCTCTTAAATGTGGTGTTATTGGGTCTGTACATTCATTACCATCAGAACCTGATTCTCCATTTACTGCCTCCCACATTCCTATATGACAATGGGCATCAATAAATCCGGGACTTATAAAAAAAGAATTATTTAATTCAATTATTTCACTATCCTCTATTAAATTTTCGCCCAAATTTATTATAAGATTATTTTTAAATTGAATATCTTTATTTTCCAATATATTACCATTTTTATCAATAATATTTGCATTTTTAATTATCATTTTAAAACTCCTTTTAAAAAAAGTTAGTAAATTTAATTATTTTTTTATATATGTTACTATTTTCAAATGTAAATTTATTATGTTCTCCAAAAACTAAACTAACAATATTATCTTTAATTTTTATAAAACCAGCCTCTTTAAAAAATTCTAAACAAATAAGGGTCATTAAAGGTTTTTCACTTTTATAAGCCAGCTTGAACTTATTAACTTTTTTTACTTTTTTAATATAATTATATATTGTGAAAAAATATTTTCTGTTAAAATATAGTTCATCTAATATATCATTTAATTCATCTTTATATTCATCATCAAAAATAACATATTTTGATATATTATTTTTATTTGAATTTTCAAATAACTCAATATATTTATTAATATTCTTAATATCAGACCAACTGTTTATAGTAAAACCAAAATCTATAAAAGAGTATATTAATTTTAAATAGTCAGTAAAGTTATGAACTAAAATTTTTTGTTTATTTTCAATTAAATAATTAACATCATTATCATTATTATAAACTAATTTATAAATAGGATTTTCTTCATTTATAATAAACTTATTCAAAAGCTTTTCAGCATATATAGTAAATATTATTTTATGAAATTCAGTGTAATTTTTTGAATAAATTCTAAAATCATCAACTATAAGTTGTAAATTCGATACCCCTTTAAAAGTATTAATAGATATATCATATAATAAATCTATTGATTGATTTTTTTTAGGAACTTTTATATTAGTATTGTTAAACATAATAGCAGGAATTACCCTATTATTATATAAAAGATTTAATTTTAAACAATTTTTATTTTTACCAACAACATCGGCATAAGCTAATCTTAAATTTTCTGATTTAAATGTAAATTTAGGATTATCAGTTCCAAAAGGTTCAAATTTAGATATTAAATCAAAAGTTGAATTATTTATATACGACGGAGTTATAATTGCATCAAAATATTTTTTGGGAGATAAAATTTCAAAAGTAAGATTTTTGTCGTTATAAGATTTTAATCTCTCTAAAAATTCATTAAAATTTAAAAGTTTTAACGTTAAACCTAATGCTTGGTCGTGTCCCCCAAAATTTTCATATAAATCGTTTATATGTTTTAATGCGTCATATATAGAATACCCTTCTACACTTCTTGCAGAACCTTTTAATATTCCGTTTTTATTCGTGAAAACAATTGCTGGTTTTTTATATAAATCAACTAACTTTGAAGCTACTATTCCTATAACTCCTTCATGCCAATCATTTCCATAAACAGTAACTATACCTGATTTTAAAAATTCACTATTTTTTGAAATTTTATCTATAGCCTCATTATAAATTTTTTCTTGTATATTTTTTCTATCAGAATTAATTTTATTTAATTTATTTGCAAGTTCATTTCTAGCATCAACATTTTGACTTAAAAAAAGTTCTACAGCCTCACTAGCATAGGATAATCTCCCAATAGCATTTAACCTTGGAGATATTATATAACCAATACTTTCTGTATTTAATTTTGAAAGTTCAATGCCTGAAACTTCAATTAATTCTTTTAAACCGTTAATCGGAGATTTTTTTATACTTTCAATTCCAACACTTGCAATAATTCTATTATCATCTTTAAGCGGAACTATATCTGCTATAGTTCCTATTGCAGCAAGTTGAAGATTTTCATTTAAAATACTTTCATCATTAATTAAATTTTTACTTAGCATATACGCAACGCCTGCGCCACATAAATAATAATGATTATCAGTTGGTTTATCTAATTTTGGATTAAGAATTGTAAGGGCATTGGGCAATTTTTGAGGAACGTTGTGATGATCAGTTATTATAACCTCTTTTCCCATTTTATTTAATAAATCTACTTCTTCCATACTTGTAATTCCACAATCTACTGATATTAGAACATCAAAATCTAATTTTTTTAAATTTTTTAAAGCATTTTTTGAAATTCCATAACCTTCAGTAAATCTACTAGGTATGTAATACTGTACGTCAACACCTAAATTTTGAAACGTTTTAACTAAAATTGTAGTACTTGTTATTCCATCTACATCATAATCTCCAAAAATTAAAAATTTCTTATTTTCCTCTATAAATTTTTTTATAAGACTTACACATTGATTCATATTAGTAAAATTTTCATTGCTCGTTAAAAAAGAAAGCTGAGGTTTTAAAAATTCCTCAGCCTTTGATTTATCAATACCCCTAATCTCAAGAAGATTACTTAATAAATCATTTTCATTTTTTACAAACTTTTCTTTCGATATCCATCTGTTTGTAATCATTTTAAATCCTTATCTTCACTAATTTTATCTTCAACATTTAAAACTTTTTTGCTTTCACTTTTTTCATTATCATTTTCAATAATATTTTTATCTTTAGTAGTATTTTTCTCAACTAATTTTTTTTCTTGTCTAGCCCTATGCATATTTTTAATAATACTATATACATTTATTAAATACATAAGAATTGTACCGCTAATAACACTTGTTAATATTATAATTGAAAGCGAAACTTCAATCGTTGTAAAAATTAAATTTAAAGTAACAACCTGTGCATTTAATATTGCAAAAGATGCAATAAAAATTATAATAATTAGTAAAGAAATTAACTTTATTAAATCTCTAGTTTGATTAAACATACATCACCTACCTATGATTTTTTGTTTTTTTTATTTTTCCTTTTATTTTTCCTTTTATTTTTCTTTTTCTTCGTACCTTTGTTAAGCTCTTCTTTTTCAGTATTTAAACAATTTTCGTTAAAGTTTTGTGTTTTTTCTTTACTCAAATTATTTTTATCAATATTTATTTCTTTTTTTGTTTGTTTTTTCTTATTATCTTTTGCTTTGTTTGATTTCCTTATCTTTTCTTTAAGATCTTTAAAAGTTACCCATATTGGGCTTGCAATAAATATTGATGAATATGTTCCTGCAATTATACCTGCCATTAAAGGTAATGCTAAAAGTTTTATACTTGTAACACCAAAAATTAAAAGAGAAATTAATACTAAAAGTGTAGTTACAGATGTATTAATTGATCTGACTAATGTTTGATTTAAACTTTTATTAGCAATTTTTGTAACATTAGTTTGAAATTTGTTACCCCCTTCAGACCTTATTCTATCGAATATAACAATCGTATCATTTATAGAATAACCAACTACAGTTAAAACAGCAGCAACAAAAGCAGAAGTTACGGGTATTCTAAATATTGCATATATTGATAACAATATAAGCACATCGTGTAAAAGTGCAAGTACAGCAGATATAGCAAATAAAATTTCAAACCTAACAGCTATATATATAAGCATACCAAAACTTGCTATTAATATAGCTTTTAAGGCATTTATTTGCATCTCTTTTCCCATGGTTGCGCCAAACTGTTCACTCATTAAGAAATCCTTATCTTGTAATTTAAAATCAGTTTTTATCTTGTTAAAAATTTCTTTTCTTTTTTCATTTTCTAAAGATTTTGTTGTCTGTATTACAACTTCATCCATTTCTTTCCCTTCAAATGTTATAATAGGATTTAAATCAAATTTTTCAATTGACTTCTTTATTTCAATAGGTGTTTTTCCTTCGCCAATTTTAATTTGCATCATAGTTCCACCGGTAAAATCTATACCATAATTAAATCCAAAAACTAGAAACATTATAAATCCCGCTAAAATTATTGATCCAGAAATTCCAAACCAAAGCTTTTTCTTTTCTATAAACTTAAATTTCATTTTTACCTCCAACATTTCTAGTATAAAGAGAAACTTTTGAAAACATTTTTGTAGATGAAAGTGCAGTTAATAAAGTTCTTGTTATAAATACGGCTGTAAACATACTCATTAAAATACCGATCATAAGCGTAACAGCAAAACCTTTTATACTTCCCTCTCCAAAGTTAAATAAAACTACTGCAGCGATTAAAGTTGTAACGTTAGAGTCAATAATAGTCCATAAAGCTTTGCTAAATCCATGAGATACTGCACATTCTAAACTACTCTTTTTACCTCCAGCAATTTCCTCTTTAATTCTTTCATATATAATCACATTGGCGTCAACAGCCATACCAATTGATAATACAATACCTAAAACGCCCGGCAAAGTCAATGTAGCATTTAAAAATACCATAAGCATAACTGTAAGAGAAATATATAATACTAAAGATAAACTCGCAATAAAGCCAGGTAATCTATAAAATATAATCATATAAAGCATAACTAAAATAATTCCAATAATTGCAGCAAATACACTTGTTTTAAATGCATTAACACCAAGAACAGGACCTTTAATTGATGAACGTTGTTCAATTAATTTTACCGGTAATGAACCTGATCTAATTAAAAAGGCTAAATCTATAACTTCTTTTTTAGTAAAGCTACCTGAAATATCGCCAGAACCACCGTTTATAATACTCTTAACCACAGGTGCCGATATAACTTCATCATCTAGTAAAATTGCAATTTGACCTTCATATTTTACAGCTTTTGCAGTAGCATCTGCAAATATTTTTGTAGCATCAGTATTTAACTTAAAAGCAACAGAATAACTATTAAGATTATCTTTTGATGCTCTAGCATCTTTTACACCATCGCCATAAAATAGCGTAGTCATTTTTGACTTATCAAATTTATCTCCATTTTTTACAAATACACCATTTTTAACTTCAGCGAACTGTAATTGTGCCGTTTTACCAATAAGTTTTAAAGCTTCATTCGCATCAGAAGCACCCGGCAATTCAATTCTTATTCTTTTTTCCCCTTCTATAAATATACTTGGTTCAGTAAGTCCTAAACCATCTATTCTCTTTCTAAGTACATCTTTAGTCTGATTTAAAAGCATTCTAAGTTCTTCTTTTTTTGCAGTTGATTCTACATCATATACAATATATACGCCACCTTTAATATCAAGTCCCTTTTTTAAATTTGTAGAAATAGGCTTTTGTCCACCTGCAAATTCAAAACCTGTAAACGTGTACATAAAAGTTGCTGAAATAAATATTAATATTAATATAACTGCTGTTAATTGTTTATTTTTCATTTTTTCCACCTATCATAAATTAATTATTTATTTACTACTGTTTTAATAGCCCACTTTTTAATTATAACGGGCTTTTCATTGTCGCCCAAAATAATTGTTACTTCTTCCTCATCAACTTTTTTTATTTTTCCGACAAAACCACCTATAGTTACAATTTTTGTACCTGCAGTAAGTTCATTAATCATCTTTTGAACTTCTTTTTGTTTCTTTTTTTGCGGTCTTATCATAAAGAAATAAAGCAGAACAAAAAAACCACCCCAAACAGCTACCATTCCTAACGCGCTACTAGAAGCTGAACTTCCAGTTAAAATTAAACTACTACTAAATAAATTATTTATCATTTTGACCTCCTAATATCATACCTATCTATTTTACTAAAAATTTTGTTAAAATTCCAGTATTATTATAATTTTTATAAATTTATAATAATTACATAATAAAAAAACTAATATATTTTCTATTTAAACATAAGACTTTTAAGATTAAGTTAAATTTAATTATCATCAATAAAATCCGTGATTTTAAATTTTATATCTGAATTATTTTCACTATTAACATACTTTAAACCTAAGTGTTCATAAGCTTTTGGGAGCATTATTCTTCCTCTAGGTGTTCTAGAAATAAAACCTATTCTCATTAAATAAGGTTCATAAACATCTTCGATTGTTGCCTTTTCTTCACCTGTACTTGCTGCTAATGCGTCTAATCCTACAGGACCACCATTATAATTATTATATATACTTTCAAGTAAATTTCTATCAACTAAATCAAGTCCTAATTTATCTATTTTGTATAAATTTAAAGTATCATTGGCAACATCTAACGTAATGTTTCCATTATTTTTAACCAAAGCATAATCTCTAACTCTCTTTAAAAGTCTATTGGCAATTCGTGGAGTTCCCCTACTTCTTCTAGCAATTTCATAAGAGGCATCTAAACTTATATTAATATTTAAAATATTTGCTGAACGATTTACTATTTTGACTAAATCCTCAACTTCATAAAGTTCAAGTTTACAAATGATTCCAAATCTATCTCTTAAAGGGGAAGATAACATTCCATATCTTGTAGTTGCTCCAATTAAAGTAAATTTTTCCAAATCAATCCTAATACTGTTTGCATCAGAACCTTTACCATAGACTATATCAATTGCAAAATCTTCAAGTGCTGTATATAAAACTTCTTCTACAGATCTATTTAATCTATGAATTTCATCTATAAATAGTACATCATTTTTCTTTAGTTTTGCTAAAATTGATGCTAACTCTCCCGGTCTTTCTATTGCAGGACCAGAAGTAACTTTAACATTTACACCCATTGAATTTGCTATTATATAAGAAAGTGTAGTTTTCCCTAGTCCCGGTGGTCCATACAATAATATATGATCAACCGCATCATTTCTAAGTTTTGCTGCCTCTATAGAAATGTTTAACTTTTCTACAGTATTTTTTTGTCCAATATAATTAGAAAAATTTTCAGGCCTAAGGCTTTTTTCAATTTGACTATCACTATCTTGAATATTTGGTGTAAGTATTCTAGAATTATTAGTAAACATTTATTTTCCTTTTTAATTAATTTTTTCCACTTGTTAAGGCAAATTTTATCGCCTCTTCAACTGTAGAACTTTCAGGTAGTCCTTTTAACATATTGTTAATTTCAACATTTGTAAACCCAAGACCTGAAAGTGCTATCTTTATTTCTTCAGAATAATTTTTTGATTCAACTAGCATATCTTGATTTTCATTACTTATATTTTCACCATATTTCTTTTTAAATTTATCACTTAACTCTAAACAAATTCTTTCAGCAGTTTTTTTACCAACACCCTTTATTTTAGTTAAAGTTTTAGCATCGTTTGCAACTATATAAGTTATAATTTTTGCATAAGAAATTGATGAAAGTATAGTCATAGCAAGTTTTTTACCCACAGAACTTACAGTTATAAGGTAATCAAAAACTAACCTTTCTTTTTCATCTATAAAACCACAAAGAGAAAATTCATCTTCTTTTACTATAAGTCTAGTAAAAACTTTTACAGTTTTATTAATTTGAATTTCAGACAAACTAACATTTGAAATAGTAAATCTATAACCGATATTATTAGACTCCAATATTAATTCTTCATCATTTTTTTCAATAACTTTTCCTATTATATAATTATACATTTTATCTCCAATTTATCTCTAATACTACATTTAATTATAACATATTTAATTAATTTTAGATAGTATAGAAGTGTAAAATTATATAAATAATATTTATTTTTTTAATATAATTATGTTTAAATAAAAAAGCTATTCCTTTTTTAAGAAATAGCTTTTTAAAACAAAATTAGTTATATTACTTAAGTTCTACTTCAGCACCAGCTTCTTCAAGTTGAGCTTTGATAGCTTCTGCTTCTTCCTTATCAATTCCTTCTTTAATTGTGCTTGGAGCTTCGTCAACTAAAGCTTTAGCTTCTTTTAGACCTTGTCCTGTAATAGTTTTAACAACTTTTACAACTCCAAGTTTCTTAGCTCCACCTGATTTAAGAATTACATCAAATTCAGTTTTTTCTTCTACTGCTGCACCTGGAGCTGCTCCGCCTGCAACCATAGCTACAGGAGCTGCTGCTGATACACCAAACTCTTCTTCACATGCTTCAACTAACTCGTTTAATTCAAGTACAGTCATAGACTTAATAGCTTCAATAAATTCTGCTTTATTCATAATATCCTCCATTTAAATAAATAATTTGTGAAATACACCACTTATACATTACAATTAATTTTAAGCTTCTACGCTTTCGCTACCTTCTTCTTTTTTATCTGCAATAGCTTTCAATAAGTATGCAAAATTAGAAATAGGTGATTTAATACTACCAAGAAGTTTAGCAACAAGAACTTCCCTAGATGGAATATCAGCAATTTTCTTAATTCCGTCCACATCATAATAAGTTCCTTCAATAATACCACTTCTCAATTCAAAATTTTTGCTATCTTTAGCAAATTCTTTTAATACTCTTGCTGGAGCAGTTGCATCATCATAACTGATAGCAAATGCATTAGGTCCTGTTAAATCTTTTACGATTTCTTCAAAATTAGTACCTTCAACAGCTCTTTTAACAAGATTATTTTTATAAACTTTATATTCTACATCAGCACTTCTACAAACATTTCTTAAATTAGTAGCTTCTTCAACATTTATTCCCATATAATCGACAACAACCATTGATTTAGCTTTTAAAAGTTTTTCGTGAATTTCTGATACAGCTTGTTGTTTTTTGACTAAATTATTAGACAATTATTACACCTCCTTTAAATTTTTTACAATAAAAAACCCCTTTATAAAGACAAAGAGGTAGAATAAATATAAATTATATTATCACCTCGGTAGGATTTATTATACACCTACTGTCTTTGGTAGTTTTTTTATGTGTTTACATATATTTTAGTTTTAAAATGTAATTCTTATTAGAATTTTGCTCCATTTAGTGCAACACCCGGACTCATTGTGCTAGCTACAGTAACACTCTTTAAGTAAGTTCCTTTAGCAGCAGCAGGCTTAGCTTTAACTAATGCACCTATTAATGCGGCAATGTTCTCTTCTAATTGCTTAGCGTCGAAAGACATTTTTCCAACAGGACAGTGAACAATATTTGTCTTATCAAGTCTGTATTCAACTTTACCTGCTTTAATTTCGTTAACAGCTTTAGCTATATCAAATGTAACTGTTCCAGATTTTGGATTTGGCATTAATCCCTTTGGACCAAGGATTTTACCAAGTCTACCAACAACACCCATCATATCAGGTGTAGTTACGATAACATCAAAATCAAACCAGTTTTCTTTTTGAATTTTTTCAGCCATTTCTTGTCCGCCAACAAATTCAGCGCCTGCAGCTTTTGCTTCTTCTGCTTTTTCATCTTTGGCAATAACAAGAACTTTTTTACTATTACCTGTACCGTGTGGCAATACTATAGCGCCACGAACTTGTTGATCAGCATGTCTTCCATCAACACCTAATCTTACATGTAATTCAACTGTTTCATCAAATTTAGCAACTTTAAATTGCTTTAAAATTTTTACTGCTTCAGATAAATCATATTGAACCGACTTATCATATAGCTTTAAATTTTCTTGTCTCTTTTTAGATATTTTAGCCATTAGTCCTCCTTCGTGGTTACGGTGGCAAACCTCCCACTACATAAATAATTTATTAATCCTCTACCACAATACCCATACTTCTTGCAGTACCAGCGACCATACTCATTGCAGCTTCAATACTTGCAGCATTAAGATCAGGCATTTTCATTTCTGCTATTTCCCTAACCTTTTCACTTGAAATAGTTGCAACTTTTTCCTTGTTTGGTACACCAGAACCACTCTCAATACCTGCTGCTTTTTTTAATAAAACTGCTGCTGGTGGAGTTTTAGTTATAAATGAGAAAGACCTATCTTGATATACAGTTATAACAACTGGTATAATTAGACCTGCTTTGTCTTGAGTTCTAGCATTAAATTCTTTACAGAACTGCATAATATTAACACCGTGTGGTCCTAACGCAGTACCAACTGGTGGTGCTGGTGATGCAGTTGCAGCTGGTAGCTGAACTTTTATAACTCCTGTTACTTTTTTAGCCATGTTTTCACCTCCTCTATAACTTAGCTACATCGCTAAATTTTAATTCAGCAGGGGTATCCCCGCCTAAGAAATTTATTTTCACTTTCATAGTAAGCTTTTTAGTATCAATTTCAAAAATCTCACAAGTACTTTCTGCAAAAGGTCCTGAAACAACTTTTACAATGTCGCCTACATTATAATCTAATTCAATTTCAGTAGTTTCAAGTCCCATAGCAATAACTTCGGAATCCGACAAAGGTATTGGATCTGTTCCAGTACCAACAAATCCTGTAACACCTCTAGTATTTCTAACTATAAACCAAGATTCATCAGTAATTATCATCTTAATTATTACATAGCTAGGATAAAGTTTTTGCTCTTTAGTTACTTTTTTATTATCTTTATTTATTACGACAACATTATGAGTAGGTATTTTAATTTCGTGTATAAGATGTTTTATACCTCTATTTTCAACAATTTTTTCTAAATTACTCTTAACTTTGTCTTCATGAGCAGCATAAGTATGGACAACATACCATTTAGGCTTTTTATTTTGATTCATAATTGCTTTATCCCTTCTATAAAACTTACTTAATTATTAAAAATGAAATACCAGTTCTAAAAATAGTATCTAATATCGAAATAGTAAGTGCTGCTATAGCAGAAAAAGTAATTACTACAATTTCAAAATTAATAAGTTCTTTTTTAGTAGGCCATGTAACTTTCTTCATTTCTGAAACAACACTAGCAAAAAAACCTTTATGCTTTCTTACAGTTTTCTTTGTAGCACCCATTGTTACACTCCTTTATTTAGTTTCTTTATGCATAGTTGATTTTTTGCAATATTTACAATATTTTTTAATTTCTATTCTATCTGCAGTGTTTTTTTTGTTTTTAGAAGTAATGTAATTACGTCTTTTACAATCTTGACATGCTAATGTAATGTTTATACGCATCTATGTTCTCCTCTCTCTGACAATGTTTGCACCTAAAAAAGGATGTACAAGTACATCGCCTAGTAAACTACCTAGAAAGTTTAACACGAAAATACAGTGCTGTCAAGCCTTTTTCTAATATTTTTATATAAATAATTTATTAAAAAATTAATGTGATTTTAAAAATAAAAGTGTTTTTAAATAAAATTTTATAAAACACTTGATTTTTTTTATTTTTTAATGTAAAATACACAAGTTGGATTATTTGTGCTATTAGCTCAGCTGGATAGAGTGTTTGGCTACGAACCAAAAGGTCGGGGGTTCGAATCCCTCATGGCACGCCATAATAAATTTTAAAAGAACAAATCAAAAAAGATTTGTTCTTTTTTATATAAATTACTATAAAGTAAGATAAATTAAACTTATATAGGATTTTATTAAGTAAATTTAAATAAAATATTATAAATAAATTTGATTTTAATTTACTTAATAACCATTTGGATAATTACATTGGAATCTCCACGTATCTTCACACATTTCATCAATTCCATATTTTGCAGTCCAATTTAATTCATTTTTAGCCTTTTCAGGGTCTGCATAATTTGTATCAATATCCCCCGCTCTTCTTTCTAAAAATCTATATTTTAATTTTTTACCGCAAGCCTTTTCAAAACTATGTAATACTTCTAAAACGCTATATCCATTTCCGGTACCAAGATTATATATTCTTACCATAGGCTTTTCATCAAATTTATATATAGAATTTATATGTCCATTAGCTAAATCTACTACATGAATATAATCTCTTACACCCGTACCATCTTTAGTATCATAATCATTTCCATAAACATTTAATTCGCTTAATTTACCAATTGCAACTTGAGATATATAAGGTAGTAAATTATTTGGTATTCCATTTGGATTTTCTCCAATAATTCCTGACTTATGCGCACCAATTGGATTAAAATACCTAAGTAAAACAATATTCCAACTATTATCAGATACGTATATGTCTTTTAATATTTCTTCCAAAATTAATTTACTTCTACCATAAGGATTTGTTGCTGAAGTAGGAAAATCCTCTTTAATTGGCAAATGTTCCGGTTTTCCATAAACAGTGGCAGAAGAACTAAAAATAATATTTTTCACATTATTTTTTTTCATAGAATCAAATAAAACTAAACTACCATTAACATTATTATCATAATACAAAATTGGCTCTTTAACTGACTCTCCAACTGCTTTTAATCCTGCAAAATGAATTACTCCATAAATATTATTCTCAACAAAAATTTTATCTAATAATTCAGCATCTCTTATATCGCCTTTATAAAAAATAATATTTTTTCCACTTATTTCATTAATTTTATCTATTACATTAATATTAGAATTACTTAAATTATCTATAACTACTACATTATAATTTTTATTTAAAAGTTCAACTACAGTATGTGAACCAATATAACCAAGACCACCTGTTACTAAAATTGTTTTCATAAAAACTCCTTATAACATATATTTTATAAAATAACTAAATCTTACTTAAATTTATTTATCATTTAATTATAGCATAAAAATAAAAGTATAGTAAACAATCAACTATACTTTTATCAAAAATTATTTAATTCAATTTAAATAACATTATTTTCCACCAAGATTATGTCCTGATATATTTAGCCTAGTAATAGCTCTACTTAAAGCAGCTCTAGCTCTTTCAAAGTCAACTTCAGCTTCGTTTTTAGCTAGTCTTTCTTCTGCTCTTTTTTTAGCTCTTTCAGCTCTATTTTTATCTATTTCATCAGCCCATTCAGCGTGTTCACAAATTATAGTAACATCGCCTTCAAGGGAAACTTGACAAAATCCACCGAATAAAGCAGCTAATCTAGAACTCTTTTCATCAAACTTTAAATTCAACGGTCCTGAACTTATAGGAACAACCATTGGTTGATGATCGTGCATTATACCCATATCACCTTCGGTAGTTCTAACAGATAAAGCAAGAACATCTCCGGCATAAAAAACTCTATTTGGTGAAATAATTTCCAAATTAAATTTATGTTTTGCCAAAATTATCTCCTAACTAAGCTTTCGCTTTAGCTACTGCTTCTTCTATAGAACCAACAAATAAGAATGCTTGTTCAGATAAATCATCGTGTTTTCCTTCAAGAATTTCTTTAAAGCCCCTTACCGTATCTTTAAGACTTACATATTTACCTGCAAAACCTGTAAATTGTTCAGCAACATGGAACGGTTGAGATAAGAATTTTTGAATACGTCTTGCTCTTGAAACTAAAACTTTATCCTCATCAGATAACTCATCCATACCAAGTATAGCAATTATATCTTGTAACTCTTTATATCTTTGTAAAATCTCAACAACTTTTCTAGCAGTTTCATAATGTTCTTCTCCAACTACATCCGGAGAAAGTATCCTAGATGATGAATCTAAAGGATCAACCGCAGGATATATACCCATTTCACTTATTTTTCTTGATAAAACTGTTGTGGCATCAAGGTGTGTAAATGTAGTCGCTGGAGCAGGGTCAGTAAGGTCATCGGCTGGTACATATACAGCTTGAACAGATGTAATAGAACCATTTTTGGTTGAAGTAATTCTCTCTTGCAACTCACCCATATCTGTTGCAAGTGTTGGTTGGTAACCAACCGCTGAAGGCATTCTACCAAGTAAGGCAGAAACCTCTGAACCCGCTTGTGTAAATCTAAATATATTATCAATAAATAGAAGTACGTCTTTTTTCTCTTCTTCTCTAAAATATTCAGCCATTGTAAGACCAGTAAGAGCAACTCTCATTCTTGCCCCAGGAGGTTCGTTCATCTGACCAAACACCATTGTAGTTTTTGATATAACTCCTGAATCAATCATTTCGTGATAAAGGTCATTACCTTCTCTTGTTCTCTCACCAACACCAGCAAAAACTGATAATCCACCGTGTTCTTTTGCTATATTATTAATAAGCTCCTGTATTAAAACGGTTTTACCAACACCGGCACCACCAAATAAGCCAATTTTACCTCCCTTAACGTAAGGACAAAGTAAATCTATAACTTTTATGCCTGTTTCAAAAATTTCAGTAGTTGGTATTTGTTCATCAAAATGTGGAGCTTCCCTATGTATAGACCATTTTTCTTTAGACTCTATTTCATCTTTTTCATCAATAGTCTCTCCAAGTACGTTTATAAGTCGACCCAATACGCCTTGACCTACAGGTACAGATATAGGAGCCCCAGTACATACTGCCTCAATTCCTCTAACTAAACCATCTGTTGAACTCATTGCAACACATCTTACTGTGTTATCTCCAAGGTGCTGTGCAACTTCTGCGACAACGTGTATATCCTTGTAATCAACATTAATGGCATCGTATATATTAGGAAGGTCTTCTGGCATAAATCTTATATCTAATACCGCGCCAATAATTTGGACAACTTTTCCGACTTTTTGCGCCATTTTTTACTCCTTTCTAATTTATTCTAGTGCATTAGCGCCACCCACGATTTCAGAAATTTCTTGAGTAATCGCAGCCTGTCTAGCTTGGTTATAATTAAGAGTCAACGTCTCAATCATTTCCTGCGCATTGTCGCTAGCACTTTCCATTGCGTTTCTTCTTGCAGATTGTTCTGCTGCCGCAGTTTCAATTAGAGCACTATAAATTAAACTCTCTAAATAATTTGGTATTAACATATTTAAAACTTCTTCCGGAGAAGGTTCGTAAGCAATAAGATCCTTTTCAAATACAATCTCATCATTTAACGAATTATTAGTTTCTTCTTCAACTTCTTTAATATCATCAAATTTAACTGGTAATATCATTTTAGTTGTTGGAAGTAAAGAAATAGCTGATAACATTTCTGTATAAACAAGATGAACTTCATCAACTTTTTTATCCTTATACAATTCACAGCAAATTCTAATTATGTTTTTTGCATCGTGAAAACTAGGTTTTTCAGAAATACCAACAAAACTATTTGAAATATTATAATTTCTTTTAATGAAAAAATCAGTTGCTTTTTTACCCACAGTAAGTATAACTGAATTTTCTTTAGATTTTATTACTCTCTCTGCTTCCTTTAATACATTAACATTATAACCACCACAAAGACCTTTATCTGCTGAAATTACAACATATAAGATTTTTTTTACTTCTCTTACATTCGCAAGTGGATGGTTAATTTTAACTTCATTTTTAACTATACTTTCTACAGTAGAAATAACTTTATTAAAATAAGGTTTAGTGCTCTCAAATCTAGCTTTATTCTTTTTAAGTTTAGCAGTAGAAACAAGTTCCATAGCCTTTGTAATCTGCTTAGTACTATTAATACTTTTTATTTTTCTTTTTATATCACGAGCGCCTACTCCTGCCATAATAAACCTCCTGACTACTTAGTTTCATTTTTAAAAGAAATCTTGAAATCAGTAATGGCATTTACAAGTTTTTCTTCAAGGCCTTCTGATAATTTTCCTTCTGTTTTGATTTCAGTTAAAATACTTTCATGCTTATCATGTAAATATTCAATAAACTCTTTTTCAAATTTTGAAACTTGATTTACTTCTATGTCAAGAATATGTTTATTTGCTGCAGCATATATTATTGCAACTTGCTCTTCAACACTCATAGGTTTAAATTGCTTTTGCTTTAAAATTTCCATTAACCTTTCGCCATGATTAAGCGCTGCTTGAGTTTCTTTATCAAGATCAGAACCAAACTGTGCGAATGCCGCAAGTTCTCTATATTGTGCAAGCTCTAATTTTATTTTACTAGCAACTTGTTTCATAGCTTTAATTTGAGCGCTACCACCAACACGAGAAACTGACAAACCTGCATTAACTGCTGGTCTTTGTCCAGAGTTAAATAATTCTGACTCAAGGAATATCTGTCCATCTGTAATAGAAATTACATTTGTTGGAATATAAGCAGAAACGTCTCCTGCTTGAGTTTCTATTATAGGTAATGCTGTAAGTGAACCACCACCTAATGAATCATTTAATTTAGCTGCTCTTTCAAGCAATCTTGAATGTAAATAGAAAACATCACCAGGGAAAGCTTCTCTTCCCGGAGGTCTTTTTAATAGTAATGACATAGAACGATATGCAACTGCGTGCTTACTAAGGTCATCATATATGATTAAAACATCTTTACCTTCATGCATAAAATGTTCACCCATAGCACAACCTGCATAAGGTGCTAAATACTGTAATGGAGCCGGATCACTTGCTGATGCTACAACTACAGTAGTATAACTCATAGCGCCTCTATCTTCTAATTCCTTAACTAATTGAGCAACAGTTGATTTTTTTTGTCCTATCGCTACATAAATACATATAACATTTTCTTTTTTCTGATTTAAAATTGTATCAATTGCAATAGCTGTTTTACCAGTTTGTCTATCCCCAATAATAAGCTCCCTTTGACCCTTTCCAATCGGTATCATAGAGTCAATAGCTTTAATACCTGTTTGTAACGGCTGATGAACTGACTTTCTTGCAATAACACCAGGCGCAACTTTTTCTACTTCTCTAAATTTGTCTGTATTAATTTTTCCTTTTCCGTCTACAGGCTGTCCTAAAGCGTTTACAACTCTGCCAATTATAGCATCGCCAACAGGAACTTCAACTATTTTACCTGTACGCTTAACTTCATCGCCTTCAACTATATTAAGGTCAGAACCAAGTAGCACAACACCTACGCTATGCTCTTCCAAGTTTAGAGCCATACCATATATTTCACCTGGAAACTCCAAAAGTTCTCCCGACATACAATTATCAAGTCCGTGAACCCTAGCAATACCATCACCAACCTGCATAACACTGCCGACATCTTCTGTATGGAGTGTATCTTCATAACGTTTAATCTGTTCTTTTAAAATAGAACTGATTTCGTCTGGTCTAAGTTTCATTTATATACCCCTATTTCTTTATAAGACTGTTTCTTTTAGCGAATCTTTCATAACTAAAAGTTTACTTGAAATTGAACCATCAATAATCTTACCATCAGCTTCTACTAATAATCCGCCAATAATACTTTCATCAACAATATTATTAATTTCAACTTCCTTTTTGCTAAGTTCAGATAATTTAATTTTTAATTTATTAATTTGCTCTTCAGAAAGTTTTTCTGCACTTGTAACATTTGCAATTAAAATATCTTTATGTATTACATATAATTCCTTGTAACCATTAAAAATTTCAAAAACATTTGCTATTCTTTGTTTTTCTATTAAAATTTTAATAAAATTAATCATGGTATCTGAAAGCTTATCTACAAAAAGAGTAGAAACTATATCTTTCTTTTCACTTGTTGAAATTCTTGGAGTTTCAAGTAATGTTTTTAGTTTCTTTTCTTCTTCTAAAAAATTTATCAAACTCAAAAATTCATCGTAAATAGAGTCAATTATATTGAGATCTTTGGCTGCATTAAACAGCGCCTCCCCATATACACTTTTAATTACTTGTCCCATTTGACATCACCAACTTTGTTGATAAAATCATTTATCACAATGTCTTTTTCGTTTGTTTTAAGCTCTTTTTCAAGAATTTTAGAAGCAATAAGTAAAGCAATTGAAGCAATTTCATCCTTGGCTTCATTCATCATTTTTTCCCTATCTGCCTCTATATCTAAAACAGCTTTTTCTTTCATTATTTTTATATCATTTTCTGTTTTTTCTTTTATTTCATCGCTTAACTTGTTTGCTTTTTCCACAGCTTCTTTGATTATTACATCTCTTTCGTCTTTTATACCATCAAGTTTTTCGATATAAGACTTACGTAAATCATCAGCCTCTTTCAACTTGTTTTCAGCATCATCAAATGACTTTTTAATTTTATTAGTTCTATCTTCCATTAATTTAGAAACTGGTTTAAACAATTTCCAAGTAAGAAAACCAAATAAAACTAACATATTAAATATAATCATAAAAAATGATAAATTGAATTCAACAAGCTTATAGAATTTAGCAGCAAGAACTATCTGTGTAGATAACATTTAAGCCTCCTTATCTATCCATAAGCTAATTATCGTATTTTATAACATTCCTACTAATGGGTTTGCAAACAATAAGATAAATGCAATTATAAGACCATATATACCTGTTGTTTCTGCAACGGCAGCACCAAGTAACATAGTTCTAACAATATCTCCTTGAGCCTCTGGTTGTCTTCCAACACCTTCAGCACCTTTACCTGCAGCGTAACCCTGACCAATTCCCGGTCCTATACCTGCAATCATAGCTAATCCAGCACCAATTGCTGAACATGCTAATATTAAAGCTTTTCCTGTAATCATTTTTTCCTCCCTAATTTATTATAATAAACCCACTAATGGATTAGCAAATAATAAAATAAATGCAATTATTAACGCATAAATACCTGTTGTTTGTGCTACAGCTTGTCCTAGTAACATAGTTCTTACTATCATAGACTGAAGCTTAGGTCTTTTTCCAGTAGCCTCAGTACCTTTACCTGCAGCATAACCTTGACCAATTCCCGGTCCTATACCTGCAATCATAGCTAATCCAGCACCAATCGCTGATGCCATAAGTATAAAGTTTTTACTAGCGCTACCAACTTGCTCTACAAGTGGATTACCAAAAAGTAATATAAATGCTATAACTAGCGCAAGTATTCCTGATGTTTCTGCAACAGCCGCACCTATAAGCATTACCATTGTAGAATTTTTAGAGTTTTTAGGATTTTTTGCAGTAGCTTCAGCACCTTTACCTGCAGCGTAACCTTGACCAATTCCCGGTCCTATACCCGCTATCATGGCTAAACTAGCACCAATTGCTGACGCCATAAGTATAAGCGTCTTATTTGGATCCCCTGCTTGTGCAGCAAGTGGATTTGCAAAAAGTAATATAAATGAAATTATCATTCCATAAATACCAGTCGTTTGTGCTACTGCTTGTCCTAATAACATAGTTTTTACTATATTTGATTGAAGTTCAGGTTTCTTTCCTGTTCCTTCAGCACCTTTACCTGCAGCGTAACCTTGACCAATTCCCGGTCCTATACCTGCTATCATTGAAATACCAGCACCAATTGCTGATGCCATAAGTATTAACGTTACATTAGGATCGCCAACCTGTTCTACAAGCGGATTACCAAAAAGTAGTATAAATGCTATAACTAGCGCAAGTATTCCTGATGTTTCTGCTACAGCAGCTCCTATAAGCATTACCATTGTCGTATTTTTAGAATTTTTCGAATTAATTGCAATTGCTTCAGCACCTTTACCTGCAGCATAACCTTGACCAATTCCCGGTCCTATACCTGCTATCATAGCAAAACCTGCACCAATTGCAGAAGCTGCTAAAACTAATGTTTTAGCATCAAAATTTTCTAAAAGCCAGTTTAAAAACTGTAAAATATAAGGTTGATTCATATTACTCTATAGCCATTGCCACAAATACCATAGTAAGCATCATAAAAATAAACGACTGTAAAAATCCCGCAAATAAATCAAAATAAATATGAAGTACAGCAGGTACAGGTATTATTGCAAACCAACCAAGTGCTCCATAAAGTAGTGACATAATTATAAGTCCACCAACTATGTTACCAAAAAGACGGAAACCTAGTGATATTGGAGTTGCAAGTTCACCAATGATGTTAAGTGGTAGTAGGAAAGGCATAGGTTCAAGAAATCCCTTTAGATAAGCACCTTTTCTGTAATAAAGACCTGATATATGTATCATTAAAAATGTCATTATTGCAAGTGCCATAGTTGTATTAACATCTGCTGTAGGTGGTCGTAAACCAAACATACCAGCAATATTTGCAAGGGCTAAAAATATAACCAAAGTACCCATATAAGGTGCATACAGTCTTCCTTTTTCTCCCATAGTAGTATCAACCAATTTATAAATTGAATCCACTAACATTTCTACAAAATTTTGCAAACCTGTAGGTACATCATCCTTTTTACGTGTAGCAATTGTAACAAATATCATTATTACTGCCATAATTATCCACATAACAACAACAGACTCACTAATAGCAAAATCTCCAAATTCTATAGCGATTTTTGGACCAAACTCCTGTGTTCCTAGCATAGACTATTCCTCCTTTCTTTTAAATTTTTTATTTACAACTAAATTTTGAAAATAAATTGAAACCTTAACCGAAAGTATTCCAAAAACAGTTGCATATATGTTTAGATTTTTATTTTTTGCTGCTACAAAAAGAACAACAGCATATACTAAAAATCTTAAAAAATATTTTAAACTTGTATAAGTACTAGCTTTTGCTGAATTCATTTGAACCGCCTTACTTATTGTAAGCGCTAGTTCATAAAACAATAATATACTAATTAATGTTCCAAACCATAAACCTAAAACAATAGGGATTGGATTTTTAAAAAAAATACAAACTATAATTGTTGCAATTATAGATAAAACAACGGAATATTTTGCGATTAAAAATACTGTTTCCCTAGCCTTTGTCTGCATCTTTTTCTCTCCTATTATCAATTTTAAATGCTGTTGACACCATTCTAAATAAACTTAAAAATGACGACAATGCAAAAATAACAATACAAACTAAAAGTATAATTGGGCTTGTACCAAAAAAATCATCAAGCCATTTACCTATAAATACACCAGCTAATATAGGCAAAGCCATATTTATACCTATTTGCATTAAAAAAACTAAATTTTTATATTTATTCATATTTACTCATTTCAAAAAAAATAACACTATTAATATTATATCACAATATTTAACATTTGCAATATTTATTATTATTATTTTTCAACTACAGATATTCAATTAAGTACAGTTAAAAATAAATTAAAGTTAATATGTGTATAAATATTTAAAAAAATATATTTATATTTATATATTTAAAGTTATTTTTTTTTTATAAAATTTAAGTCTTTTTTACTAAATTATTTTTAAATAAAATTTAATATAAAAGAAAAAATTATATTTTTATATTAAAAGTGTAACACTCAAAATAAGTATATTTTAAATACTAGACTTAAACATTTTTTATATAATTAGTATAAATATTAATATTTAATACTTTTAAATAAAATTTCCATATTAGTTTCAAGTTCATTATTAGTAAGATTTTTTGCATATTCTTTTGCATCTAATCTAGCTTTTTTTATTATAGAAAAATCTCTAGAAAAATCTGCAATCTTAAATTTTTGAAATCCATGTTGTCTTGTACCAAGTATATCTCCTGCCCCTCTTAATTTAAGATCAATTTCAGCAATATCAAAACCACTACTATAATTTACCATTGCCTTAATTCTTTCAGCAATTTTTTCACTATATTTACCTGCAGTTAAAAAACAATATGACTTTAAATCACTTCTACCCACTCTACCACGAAGTTGATGAAGTTGAGAAAGTCCAAATCTTTCTACATGAGTTATGACAATTATTGTAGCTTGTGGTACATCAACTCCAACTTCTATAACAGTTGTAGAAACTAAAATATCTATTTTTCCTAATTTAAAATTATTTATTATTTCTTCTTTATCAGTTGAACTCATTTTACCGTGTAATTTTGAAACGTTATATCCTTTAAAAGACTTAATTAATGAATTATATAAAGCATCTAATGAAACAAGATCTGAACTTTCATTTTCTTCTATAAGCGGTGCAACAAAATAAATTCTTTCCCCTTTATCTATTCTTTCCTTACAAAAATTAATAAGTTTTGGTTTTTCTGAATTTTTTACAAATTTTGTATAAATTTCTTTTCTTCCCATAGGCATAGTTTCAACCCTAGATATATCTAAATCTCCATAAACTATCATAGAAAGTGTTCGTGGAATAGGAGTAGCACTCATAACAAGAGTATCAACATTTCCTTCATTTTTATCTTTTAACACAGACCTTTGCCTTACGCCAAACCTGTGCTGCTCATCTGTTACTACTAACCTTAAATTATTATATATAACATCTTTTTGTATTATTGCGTGAGTTCCAATAATTATATTTATATTTCCATTTTTTATATCTTCATAAATTTCTTTTTTATTTGAAGTTTTTGATACTAAAAGTTCAACTCTAAATTCATCCCCTATAATAAATTTAAAAGTTTCATAATGTTGAGTAGCAAGAATTTCAGTAGGTGCCATAATAGCAACTTGATATCCCGTATTTACTGCCATATACGTAGCAGCAATAGCAATAGCAGTTTTACCACAACCTACATCTCCGTGAATTAATCTATTCATAACCTTTTCACTTAACATATCATTATAGATTTCTTCAATTACATTTTTTTGAGAAGGCGTAAATTTAAAAGGGAATTTATTTTCAATATTATTTACTTCAACTTTAGTATAAGTAAAATTTTTAACTTCTCTACTTATGATTTCTCTTGATGAAAATAATAAGAATTGATTTAAAAATATTTCTTCATAAATTAAAACTTCTTTTGCTCTATCTAATTTTTTTATACTACTAGGTTTGTGTAGTTCTAATAAAGCCTCACTTCTATTTAAAAAACTATATTTTTCCAATATGAATTTTGGTAAAATATTTGGAACAGTATTAATTACATTTATAATTTGGTCTATTAATTTTGAAAAATCAGCATTTGAAAGACCTTTAGTTAATGAATATACAGGTCTAATTCCAAAACCATTCGGTTTATCTTCAAAGCTAACAAATTCGGGATAAAAAACAGTTTTATCAGCTGTTAAAGTACCATTAAAATAATAAAGATTATCAACTTTTAACATATTTGATATATATCTAGCATTTAAGAAAATAATATTTAATCTACTATTATCATCTGAAACAACAACTTTAGTAATAATTTTACCATTATAAGATACATTTGTACTTATTGATACAACTCTAGCTAAAAAAGTAGCCTTTAAGCCTATTTCTAAATCTTCTATTTTATAAATTTTAGACATATCATCGTAGCGTTTAGGATAATACTCTATAAGCTCAAAAAGGGTGTGGACACCCAATTTAGCAAATAACTTTGCCTTTTTTTCGCCAACACCCTTTAAATTTTTAATTGAAGTATAAATCAAAACAACACCTATTCAACTGAAACTATATAATAATAAACAGGTTGACCACCATAATTTAGTTCAAATTCAACATTTGGCATTTCACTTGTCAACTTATTTAAAAGCTCATTAGCCTCAGATTCATTTACATCACTTCCATAATAAATACTAACAAATTCACTATCATCATTTATACTAAATCTAATTGTTTCATAAGCACTATCTAATAAAGTATTTAAAGACTTTACAATATTACCATCTACAATACCTATATAACTTCCCTTTTCTATATCTAAATCATTAATTTTAGTATCCCTTACAGCATGGGTAATTTGAATACTTTTTATTAAATCAATTTGATCATTAAAAGCATTAATATTTTCACTTTCAGTTACACTATCATTAAATGCGATAAGTGAAGATATTCCTTGTGGTATAGTTTTAGTAGGTACAACTACAATATTTTTATTAGAAATTTCAGCTGCTTGTGTAGCAGTAAGTATTATATTTGAATTATTTGGTAAAACAAATATAGTATCTGCATTAATTTTATTTGTTGCCTCTAGTATATCTTCTGTAGAAGGATTCATAGTTTGACCGCCTGAAATAACAATGTCTACACCCAAAGAAGCAAATATTTCTGAAAGTCCTTCACCCAAGGAAACAGCAATAAACCCATACTTTTTATTTTCTATTTCTGTAGTAGAATTTACAATATCACTATGTTGAAGTCGCATATTATCAATTTTAGTTTTAACAATATCCCCAAGTTTTAATGCCTCTGTTAAAACTTCTCCTGGTACATTAGTATGTACGTGAACTTTTAACGCATCTTCATCGGGAACATAAACTACAGAATCTCCCATTGATAATATTGTTTCTTTAATACTTTGAGTTCTAACCTTTTCTCCTTTAACTATAAATTCTGTGCAATATGTAAATTTAATATCATTAGGATTAATATGCGCTTGTGCAGGCATCTCACTAGGTAATTTATTTAATCCTTGAAAAGTTGATAAATCAACACTTTTACCCTCTAAAGCTTCAGAAAATCCGCTTAATATATATAATAGTCCCATTCCACCAGAATCGACAACTCCAGCATCTTTTAACGGTTTTAATAGATTAGGTGTATTTTCTAACGACTCTTTACCTTTTTTCAAAATTATATTAAAAAATTCTATAAAATTTATATCATCAAAAGAAACTTCTATCGCTTCTTCTGCAACTTCTCTTATAACAGTTAATATTGTACCTTCAACAGGCTTTAAAACTGCTTTATAAGCTGTTTTTGCACTACTATCTAAAGCAAGGGCAAAATCTCTAATACTCATAACTTCCAAATTTTCAGAATATTTTGCAAAACCTCTAAATATTTGTGATAATATTACACCAGAATTTCCCCTAGCACCCATTAAACAACCTTTAGCCATTGTATTTACAAGTGTTTTTAAATTAGGTTCTTGTAATAGATAAAGGTCTTCAATAGCCTTATTCATTGTAAGCGACATATTAGTTCCAGTATCTCCGTCTGGTACAGGAAAAACATTTAACTTATCTACAACATCCTTATTTTCTTTAAGTTTAAGTGCACTTTGACTAAACATTCTACATAATATTGTTACATCAATTTGTTTAATATTCAACCTAATAACTCCTTTTATGATTGTATTCGAACATCTTCAATATTTATATTTACCTTTTCGACTTTTAATCCTGTTTGTTTTTCAACATTATATTTAACCGTACTTATTATATTTTCAGCTACAACTGAAATCTTTGTTTCAAATTCGACAATTACATAAAGATCTATTATAATTCCCTCTTCGCCTTCTCTAACTTTAACTCCTTTGGCAAGGTGTTCACGTTTAAGTAACCTAACAAATCCATTTATTTCAGATTTTGAAGCCATTCCAACCAAACCATAACATTCTATTGCACTGTGTCCAATAATTTGAATCAAAGCTTCTTTAGTTATAATAATATTTCCATAATCATTATAAATATTAATCGCCATATATACTCTCCTTTACTAATTTACACTTTACTTATTTTAAGAAATTTTATATTAAATATCGTCTAATTCAACAATATTAAACTCTATATCTCTATTTATGTTATTTCTTAACCTATAAATCATATTTTGGTCTTTTTTTACTTCCTTTGATTGCCCCATAACTATTACATCAATTTTATTATCTTTGGCAAATTCACTTAATTTATCTACAATATCCATAGCTTTAAAAACGTGCATATCCGTACCAAATTTACTTGATATATCAAATAAAAATTCTAACGCATCTGACTCTTTCAAATTTCCAAAATATTTCCAATTATCTTTAATCACATGTACAATATGAACTTCATCTGTTTCAGAACCCTTTAAACTATTTGCCCTTACTAAAAGTTTTTCGCACGCTTTTTGTTGAGTTACACAAACCATTATACGTTTTTTCGCCATATACGATTCCCTCCTCACACTAATATTATACTACTAAAAAAGATAACTTACAAGAAATAAATAAACTATAACATTGATTCTAAATCATCAATATTTTCGCCTGTTTTAATTTTAATAATTTCTCTATTTTTATAAGCTGATTCAACCAAAATATCAACATCTAAAAGACTTTCTGCATCAATAACATCATTAATTTTTGGTCTAGTTGCAACTTTTTCAGGTAAAAATACAGTACAACAATCTTCAAAAGGAAGTATAGAAGTTTCAAAACAACCAATTTCTTTAGATATTTTTATAATATCTATTTTATCAAATGCGATTAATGGTCTTAATATTGGAATATTAGACGCATCTGTTGTTACCGAAATACCTTCTATAGTTTGTGAGGCAACTTGACCTAAAGATTCGCCTGTAACTAAAGCATTTAAACCGTTTTCTTTAGCGATTTTGTTAGCAATTTTAACCATAAATCTCCTTGATAATATTGTCATAAATCTATCAGGACATTTCTCATGAATTTCTTCTTGTATTTTAGCTAAATTAACTAAATTAATATCTATATCGTCTATATAATTGCAAAGAATTTTAGCTAAATCTAATACTTTTTCTTTAGCTCTATCACTAGTATAAGGATAACTATAAAAATGTACAGCCTCTAATTTCATTCCTCTTTTAGCCATCATATAAGCACTTACCGGACTATCTATTCCACCTGATAAAAGAAGTAATCCATTACCGCAAGTACCATACGGCATACCACCCAAACACTTATTGGCTCCAGCAAATACATACGCTCTATTTCGTACTTCAACCTCTAACACTATATCGGGAGTTTTTACATCAACCTTTAAATTTTCAACATTTTTTAATACATAACCACCAACTATTTTAGATATTTCAGGTGATTTATATTTAAAGCCCTTATTAGAACGCCTTGATTCTACTTTAAAAGTTACATCTTTACTGTCAGCAGTTAATTTTTTCATCAAGTTACAAGCTTCAAATTGAATCTTTTCTAAATCTAATTCTGTTTCAATAACTTCTGAAAAAGAAACTATTCCAAAAACAGACTTTATTATATTATAAACAGGCTCTTCATCTTTTTCCATATAATCTACAAAAATTCTACCATGCACAAATTTAACAAAAGTATTGTCTATAGAAGATAACTTTTTAGTAATATTAGAAATTAACTTATTTATAAATTTTTCCCTATTTTTACCTTTTAATGATATTTCGCCATATCTTATAAGTATTTTTTTCATTATTTTGTTCTCTTTACACTCTCTATTACTTCATCCGAAACCTTTATAAATGAATATATATCATTTTCCGTTGTAAATCTTGAAAAACTAATTCTTATTACGCCATCAACATAATCATCATCTAATTTAATTGAATTTAATATCCTTGATATTTTTTTCGACTTTGAACTACATGCTGAACCAGAAGATACAGCTATTCCTTTAGACTCAAAAGAATGCAATAAAATTTCAGATTTTATACCTTTATAAGCTATGGAATATATATAAGGAGAAGACTCAACCTTATTTGAAATAGTTGAAATTATAGAGTCTTTATTTTCAACATAATCCTTTAAAATATTTTTATAATTAGTTAGCTTATTATAAGTATCAACTAAATTTTTAGAAGATATTACAAAAGCTTTAGCCATAGAAGTTATAAGAGGTACATTTTCAGTTCCAGCCCTCAAATCTTTTTCCTGTTTACCACCTAAAAATAAAGGACTTATCTTATCAGGTTCTTTAGCATATAAAAAACCAACACCTTTACTTCCATGAAATTTATGTGCAGATGCACTTAAAAAGTCAACATCTAAATCTTTAATATTAATTTTTAATTTACAAATTCCTTGAGTAGCATCAGTATGAAAATATCCACCATAATTTATACTTTTAAGCTTTTTAGAAATCTCACTTATGTCTTGAATTACTGATATTTCATTATTTACCATAATTATACTAACCAAAGCAGTATTTTCATCAACTTCTTCCATAAGCTGATTTATATTTACTTTACCATTACTATCAGTATCAATAATCACTAAATTATATCCTTCTTCTTTTAATTTTAAAGCAGGCATATATACTGATGCGTGCTCAATAGAAGATATTATAATTTTATTTTTATTTTTTAAAGTTTTTATTGAATTAAAAACTAAATTATTTGATTCAGTTGCTCCCGATGTAAAAATTATATTTTTTTCATTTACATTTAATTCTGTAGATATTATTTTTCTTGAAGTCGTCAATGCTTTTTCTGCCATTAATCCCATACTATGAAGAGAACCAGCATTTCCATAAATATCTTTCATATATTTATTTGCAATATCTACAGCCTCATCATAAACTCTAGTTGTAGCAGCGTTATCTAAATATATCATATTATTTATTTACCATTTTTCTAATATAATCATTTAATTCATCAATACTTATTCTTACTTGCTCCATAGTATCTCTATCTCTTACAGTAACGCAATTATCATCGAGTGAATCATAATCATAAGTTACACAGAAAGGTGTACCAATTTCATCATGTCTTCTATACCTTTTTCCTAATGAACCCGCATCATCATAGTCAACTTCAAACTCTTCAGATAACATATCAAATACATTTCTAGCACCTTCAGATATTTTTTTAGCTTGTGGAAAAACTGCAACTTTATATGGTGCAAGTTTAGGATGTAATCTTAAAACTATTCTAGAATCATTTTCTAAAGTTTCAACATCATAAGCATCAACAAGTATAGATAAAAGCAATCTTTCAACCCCAAGCGAAGGTTCTATTACATAAGGAATGTACCTTTCATTTGTTACAGGGTCAATATACTCTTGTTTTACCCCGCTATGTTCTTCATGCTTAGTTAAATCAAAATCCGTTCTTGAAGCTATACCCCAGAGTTCTCCCCAACCAAACGGGAATAAATATTCAAAATCAGTAGTGGCGTTTGAATAGTGTGATAATTCTTCTTTTTCATGATCTCTTAATTTTAGATTTTCTTCTTTTATTCCAAGTTCTAAAAGCCACTTTTTACAAAAATCTTTCCAGTAACTAAACCATTCTAGCTCTGTTCCGGGTTTACAGAAAAACTCAAGTTCCATTTGTTCAAATTCTCTAGTCCTAAATATAAAATTACCAGGAGTAATTTCGTTTCTAAAAGATTTACCTATCTGCGCTATTCCAAATGGTACTCTTTTTCTACTAGCTCTTTGAACAGCTTTAAAGTTCACAAATATACCTTGTGCTGTTTCAGGTCTTAAATAAATTTCAGTGCTACTATCTTCAGTAACTCCTTGATGTGTTTTAAACATAAGGTTAAATTTTCTAATTTCAGTGAAATTTTTCTTTGAACAGTCCGGACACTTAATGTCTGAATTATTAATATAATCCATCATTTCTTCATCTGACAATGCCTCAACATTTAAACTTTCACCATTTTTTAAAAGTTCTTCTTCTATCAAATGGTCAGCTCTAAATCTTGACTTACATTCTTTACAATCCATAAGTGGATCACTAAACCCACCAATATGTCCCGATGCCTCCCATATTTTTGAATTCATAAGTATAGCAGAATCAAGACCAACATTCAATTCATTTCTAGTTACAAATTTTTTCCACCATAAGTCTTTAATATTTCGCTTTAATTGAACGCCTAAGGGTGCATAATCAAATGCATTTGATAATCCACCATATATATCTGAACCAGGAAATATAAAACCCCTATTCTTACATAAAGCTACAATATCCGTCATAGTTTTATCTGTATTTTTCATAATTACCCCCAAATATAATTACTCTACATTATTTATTAATTTAATATATAACCAAGTTGTGATAGCGCATATATTGCTGCAGTTTCAGTTCTTAAAATTCTATTTCCTAGCGTAATACTTACTGCTTTAGAATTTAATTTTTCTCTTTCATCTTCTGCAATTCCTCCCTCTGAACCAACTATAATTGCTATTTTTTTACAAAGTTTAATCTCATTTTCTAAATCTTTAATTTTTTTGCTTTTTTCTCTTTCGTCAAGTAATAAAACCATATCAAAAGAACTTAAAGAATCTAAAATATCAACAAAATTTTTAAGATCATTGACTACAGGTACATAAGACCGTTTTGATTGTTCTGCTGCTGATAATGAAATTTTGTTGAGTCTTTCAATTATTTTATCAGATTTTTTATCAATTTTTTTAACACAATACCTCATATTTATAGGTGTTATTTCATAAACGCCACACTCAACAGTTTTTTGAACAATAGTTTCTAATTTTTTAGCTTTTGGTAGCCCTTGAAATAAAGTTATATTTGCAGAAAGTTCTCTTTCAATTTCTATAACATCAATTACATTTATTAAAACTTCTTTTTTACTATATGAGAGTATCTCTGCTATATATTCAATTTTATCATTTGAAACAATTTCGATTTTATTAAACTTATCAAGTCTTAAAACATTAATAATATGATTAACTATATCTATATCATTCAATATCAAAGTATCCCCGATATTTATATTGACATCACTTATAAAAAATCTATTCATATTTACCTACAGTCTAAAACAAATACAAGTCCAACCATTTTCACTTAATTCATCAATAACTTTATACCCAAAACTCATAAGCTTATTTATAACTTCTTCTCTTCTTTCGGTTATAATTCCAGATGTAATAAATATAGCATTGTTTTTTAAGTTAGACTTAACATCATCGGCAATTAACATTATAACATCAGCAATAATATTTGCTACAACTAAATCAAATTTTTCATTTGTTTTTAAAGTTGAGTTTATTACACTAATACTATTAGAAAATCCATTTTTAGAAATATTTTCTCTTGCAATCTCACAAGCATTAGTATCAGTATCAAAAGCGAGAACTCTATTTGCTCCAAGATTTTTAGCAACAATAGATAGGATTCCACTACCCGTACCTATATCCAAAACATCATCATTAGGATTAATGTATTTTTTTATAAACCTTGCGCACATAGATGTAGTTTCATGATTACCCGTTCCAAATGCCCCGCTAGGATCTATATCTATTAATTTATCATTTGGCTTTAAAGTACATTCTTCCCAAGACGGGCAAACCATAACATTTTCACAAATATAAAAAGGTTTAAAAAATTTTTTCCATTCATCCTTATATTCATCTGGATCAATTTCATAATATCTAATATTTATAAAACTTTCTTTAAACCTATCTGCCAAATATATCTTGAGTAAATTTTCTAAATCATCTATTATTTTATCGATTAAAATATTAGAAACACAAGCCTTAATTATAAACTTTTCATTTTCACAATTAAGCATATTTTCATCAACATAATCCCAACTCTTTTTATCCTTTGAAAGTTCTTTTAATATTAAAGGATCCTCTATAGTAAGTTCAAAAATTTCTAAATCATAAAATGCAGCTGTAGCTTCTTCAATTATATCAAATTTTGAACTAATCTCAATTTCATACCACAAACTAATTCCCTTCCTATAATCTTATTTATTTTTTTCTATATAAATCAAAATCTATAACGTTACTTCTAATATTTTCTTCTCTTCTTTTTCTTTCCATTATTTTTTTTCTTTCTCTATTTTTTAAATAACCTAAAACAAAAATCCATAAAATAAATGAAATTAAAAGTTTAAAAATAAACATAACTTTTGAATTAAATACTGTTTTACCTTTTTTAGAATTAACACCTTTTTCAACACTTCCTACAAATTCACCTTTTTTTAAAGCAATCCTTGAAAACAGTGGTATTGTTTTAATGAGTTTATTTTTAACAGAAATTTTCAAATCTCCAATTTTAGTATTTTTCTTAGTAGAGTCAAGTATAAACTCTGGACTGCTAGAAATTAAAATAACATCTTTTTTTACATCTTTAATGTTTACATTATTTACATTAAAAACATAAACAAATTTTTCTTTACTAATAAGCTCAACTGATTTTTTTAATTTATCATTTTTAGGTATTTTTTTTAAAACATCGCCTTTATTTACAATAGTAACGACTTTATATTTACCAGCCTCACCATTAAGCAAGTATTTATTATCAGCATATATTTTATTAGAATTAAATTCCTTTGTATAGTTTATAGCAATTATAGGTGTTCTATCTACAATTTTATAACTAGCAAGTATTGAGCCTGCTCCTTTTAAATTAGATAATTTTAAACCTTCTACCATTTCATCATATATTAATAAATTTTTTTTACCATTTAGGTAATATTTTTGATTATTAACTACTAGGTCGTTATCCTGAACTACAGTTCGCTTTTTCTTTGTTAAATTAGTTGGAAGTATTTCATACTTCTTTGCCTTTGCTATTTTTTTATATTTATCAAACTTTAAAAGTCTTTTAATAATAATTTTCAAATCATTTAAAGATGTTGTTTGATTAGTATCAGCAGTAGCATAAGGTGTAACAAATACAGTATGTTTTAGATTTAATTCTTTAGCTTTTTTATTCATCAATTTAGTAAAATTTTCTAAATTTTTTGCACTAGACTCTGCTAAAAGTTTAGTTGCATCATTTGCTGATTTAAGATTTATCGCATATAAAAGATCAACAACTTTTAATTTTTCTTTTGGGACTATACCTATGCTACTTCCTTTAGGTGTAACAAATTTATCGTTTGCCACAAATTCCGCATTTACATCTTTACTTTCAAGAATAATAAGTGTAGTCATTAGTGTCGTCATTTCACCCATTGGTATTGAAACATCAGCATTGTTTGAATTTAAAAGCAAATTATTTCTATTATCATACAAAAGATAATTAAATTTAATTTGTTTATCTAAGGCTTTTTTCAGTGAAACAGTATTTTTATTGCTGTTTGTTTTATTTTGATTTAACTTATTATTTTTCTTATTAATAGTAGTATTATTTTCAGCAAATGAAACACTAAAAAAAGTAATTAAAAACATAAAAATTATAAAATAGCTATTAAATTTTTTCATTTTATATCCCCCAAACTAAAATAAATCACACAATATTGAATTTGAAATATCTAATCCATATTCTGTAAACTTTAAATTTTCTCCATTATATTCCATAAGATTTTTACTTACATATTTTTTAATCCATTTTTGTATTTCAATATCATCCGCTATTTTATAATAATTTTTTAAATAAAGATAATTTATACCATCAACTTGTCTTAATCCCATAAAAATTGACTCAATAAAAAGTTCAAAATTTGATAAAATAATTTTATTACCTATAGGTAAATCTCCATTATTAACTAAATTTATATACTTTTTAATGTTAGAAATATTTTCATACCTAACATTATCATACTTATAACAAGCAGAAGGTCCTACACCTAATGTATTATGATATTTCCAATAAGAAGAGTTATGTATTGATTTCAAATCATTTTTACAGAAATTTGAAATTTCATATCTTTTATAGCCTTTATTTTTAAGTTCAGAAAGCAAAAACTCATACTCATTTTCAATTTTTTCTTGACTTTGCATATTTGCAACGCCTAAATCAACTTTTCTTTTTAAAACTGTCTTATCTTCTAATGTCAAGCAATATATAGATATATGTTCAGGCGACAATGATAAAATATGTTTAACACTTTGAATTAACATCTTTAAATCTGAATTTGGAAGACCATACATAATATCAAGACTTATGTTATTAAACCCAACATTTCTTAATTTACTTAAACTATTTTCAACTACAGAAAAATTTGCCTCTCTATTTAATAATTTTAAAAGTTTTACATTTGAAGATTGAACACCCATACTAACTCTATTAAACCCAATGTTTTTTATTGATTTAGCAAAATCATTTTCAACATCTTCAGGGTTAATTTCAATAGTTACTTCAGCATTTTCTAAAATAAAATTATTTTTAATTGCATTCATAATTTTACTTAAATTATCAATACTTAAATAACTTGGTGTACCTCCACCAAAATAAACTGTTTTAAGTTTTACTTTATATTTTAAACTTAAAAGCTTGATTTCTTTAACTAAACATTCCACAAATTCATCTTGTAAAGCATCACTTACAACAGCATAAAAAGAACAATAGGAACATCTTCTCCTACAAAAAGGTATGTGAACATATAAATAAGATTCATTTAAAAAACTATTCACTTACAACTTCCAATCTTTTAATTTTAGTTCCAATAAATTTAATTATAATAGCATTTAAAATGCTATTTATTTCATTACATAAAGAACTTAAAGTTTCATTATTAGTTATTACATAATCCGATTTTTCAGCCTTCTCCTTTGAAGAAAGCTGCGAATATATCATTTTTTTTGCAAAATCTTTAGAAATAGAATTTCTACTCATAAGCCTTTCTATTTGAATTTTATAATCAATATCAATAGTTATAGTTTCGTCACAAAACTTATCAAGATTTGATTCAAATAAAAGTGGACAATCTAAAATAATTATACTATTTTTTATTTTATTATCTACTATATCTATTTCTTTGTCTATTTTTTCCATTAAATAAGGTCTTAATAAATCATCTAAAAGCTTTCTTTTAGAATTATCATTAAACACTATTTTAGATAATGCTTTTCTATCAATTTTTAAATCCTTACTCAAAATTGATGTAGTAAATTTACTTACTAATAAACTAATTATTTTTTTTTCATTCAAAAGTTCTCTAGCAATAATATCACAGTCAATAATTTTAAATCCTTTATTTTTTAAATAATTTGATGTAGTTGATTTTCCACTAGCTATAGAACCCGTAAGACCCAAAATTAAATTATTATTTTGCCTCATACCAATCTTTTCCAGAACTTATATTTATATATAACTTAACAGACAACTCAAAATAATTTGTCATAGTTTCTATCATAAGTTCTTTTAACTTTAACACCTCATCTTTATGTGCATCTATAATAAGTTCGTCATGAACTTGTAATATTAGTTTGCTTTTTAAATTATTTTCTTTCATTTTATTTGCCAAATTTATCATAGCAATTTTAATTATATCTGATGCTGTACCTTGAATAGGAGAATTCATAGCAATTCTTTCTCCATACATTCTAGTCATGTATTTATTACTAAATAGTTCAGAAATATTTCTCTTTCTTCCGTATAATGTTTCCGCGTAACCCTTTTCACTTGCATCTTTTTTAAGATTATCTAAATATGTTTTTATCATAGGATATTTTTCAAAATAATTTTCAATATAATCATTCGCCTCTTCAAAACTAATATCTAAATCTTCAGACAAGCTATAACTACCAATTCCATAAACAACGCCAAAATTAACCGCTTTTGCCCTTGTTCTAAGTTCTTTAGTAACACTTTCTTCATCTACTTCAAAAACTTTTGACGCAGTAATAGTGTGTATATCTTTATTTTCATTAAAAGCAGCTATAAGTTCTTTTGAATTTGATAAATGTGCTAAAAGCCTTAACTCAATTTGCGAATAGTCAGCTGAAATTAAAATATGATTTTCATCACTAGGTACAAAAGCCTTTCTTAATTTTCTACCCATTTCATATCGAAGTGGAATATTTTGCATGTTAGGATTGACACTTGAAATTCTGCCCGTAGCCACAATAGTTTGCATTAAATAACTATGAATTTTTTTTGTACTTTTATTTATATATGGCTTTAAACCATAAACATAGGTAGACCTTAACTTTGTATAAGCTCTATAATCTAAAATCATTTTAACTACAGGATGTTCGTCTATTTTCTTCTCTAAAATATCTTTAGAAGTAGAATAACCTGTTTTAGTTTTTTTAAGCGGTTTTAAACCTAAATCTTCAAACAACACAACACCAAGCTGCTTTGGCGAATTTATATTAAAAGTTTGACCTACACTAAAATAAATTTGACCTTCAAGTTCAGTTATAACTGCATCTAATTCTTTTCCTATTTTATTTAAAATTTTTTCGTCAACTTTGAAACCACTTATTTGCATATCCACAAGTAGTCTTGCAAGTTTTAAATCAATATCTAAATATAATGATAACATTTCTAACTCTTTAAGTTCATCTATAATATATTTTTCAGTTTTATAAACTGCATAAATTCTATCTGCTAAAACTTTTGAAATCTTATTTACATCAAGTGTTTGCGCTGCTTTAGTAACACTAGATTTTTTATAGTAAGTATCTAACGATTCTATGTTTTCACCTAAAAATTTCATCAAATCTGCTGAAACGTTATAAGAACTTAAATTTGGATTTATAACGTAACTTGCAATTTCATAATCATAGTAAACTTCATAATTTTCTATTCCAAAAGCTCTAAAAAATAACATAACTTTTTTACTATTGTAAGCTTTGATTTTTATAATAGTTTTTTTACTTTGATTTAAAATTAATTCTCCAATTTTATTTGAAAACTTTTCATCAAATACCAAAGCAACTTTTTTTTCTTGATACATCACAAAAAAATCTACTTTTTTGATAAAAATATCATCATAATCTCTAATCAAATCAAAATAAATAGGTTCTTCAAAATTAAATAAATTTACTTTATCAAAATCATTAAAAAAATATTCATTATTAGTTTGAACTTCAATAGTATCATCGTTTTTTTTATCAATAGTAGATAGCAAACTTTTAAGTTCATATTTTAAATAAGATTCTTTTAATACTTTAAAATCAATTTCAGATAACAAATATTCACTGAGTTCAAATTCAATAGGCAAATTAGTTTCAATTGTTGCTAATTTTTTTGACAATATAGCCATATCAAAATCTTCTTCAAGTTTTTCTCTTAATTTTTTTGCCTTTATTTTATCTAAATTGTTTAAAATTTCTTCTAAACTACCATATTCTTTTAAAAGTTTTAAAGCAGTTTTTTCTCCAACTCCCTTAACTCCCGGTATATTATCAGATGAATCTCCCATAAGACCTTTTAAATCAGTTATTAAACTTGGTTCTATTCCCATTACTTCAATAACTCTATTTTGGTCAAAAACACCTTCATTTTTAGAGCTAGGATAATACATACTAACTTTGTCATTTACTAATTGCATTAAATCTCTATCGCCAGAAAGAATATATGAATGTACATTTTCTTTTGAAAACTCTTTTGATAAAAAACCAATTATATCATCAGCTTCAAAACCTTCAAGTTCAGCTATACTTATACCTTTTAATTTTAGTAATTCCTTTATAACAGGCATTTGTAATCTTAAATCATCGGGCATTGATTTACGATTTCCTTTATATTCAGAATACATATTATGTCTAAAAGTTTTTGCCTTTAAATCAAAAGCAACAGCTACATAATCAGGATTAAACATATCAAAAATTCTATTAAACGTTTTTAAAAAACCATATATAGCATTTGTAGGAAAACCACTTCCCGTACTCATATTCCTAATGCCATAAAAAGAACGATTTAATATACTATTTCCATCTATAAGTAAAGCTTTTTTCATACTTTCTCCTAACTATTATAATTATAGCGGCAAATAAGCCGCCATAATTATAAATTTAACTACTATTTGCTTAAAGCTTTAGTATCTCTTGCTATCATAAGCTCTTCATTTGTTGGTACGACAACTACTGTTACTTTAGAATTTGGTTTAGTAATAATCGCCTCTTTACCTCTTACATTATTTAAGTTAGAATCGAAATCTACACCTAAATATTCAAAGTTTTTCATAATTTCTTCTCTGTTAGATATAGAATTTTCACCAACACCTGCAGTAAATACAATAACGTCAACTCCGCCTAAAATAGCACTATAAGAACCTATATATTTTCTAACTCTTTCATTGAAAATATCAAGCGCTAATTCAGCTCTATGATTTCCGTCCTTAGCAGCTTCTTCAATATCTCTAAAGTCTGAACTTACTCCAGAAATACCAAGAACACCTGACTCTTTATTCATAACCTTATCCATTTGTTCTGCATCAAGGTTTTCTTTTTTCATCAAATAAGTTATAACAGCAGGGTCAATATCTCCACATCTAGTTCCCATTGCTAATCCTTCAAGAGGTGTAAAGCCCATACTTGTAGCTACAACTTTACCATTATTTAAAGCAGCTATTGATGAACCATTACCTAAATGACAAGTAATCATCTTAATATCTTTTAAATCTTTTCCAAGTATTTCAGCTGCTCTACTTGAAACATATCTATGAGATGTTCCATGCATACCATATCTTCTAACTGAATAATTTTTATAATACTTATAATCTATAGCATAAATAAATTCTTTTTCAGGCATAGTTTGATGAAAAGCAGTATCGAAAACAGCAACCATAGGTGCATTAGGTAAAAGTTCTTGCATAGCCTCTATACCCATTATATTTGCTGGATTATGAAGAGGTGCAAGTTCAATACAATCTTTAAGTGCTTTTAGAACTTCATCATTTATAAGTACAGATTCAGAGTACTTTTCGCCAGCATGAACAACCCTATGTCCAACTGCTTCTATTTCATTAATATCTTTTATTACACCATGTTTCTCATCTTTTAAAGCATCAAGCACAAAATTAAGTGCAATTTTATGATCTTTCATTGGAGATTCTATTACAACTTTATCCATTCCAACTTTTTCATGCTTAATTCTTGAACCGTCAATGCCAATTCTCTCAACAAGACCATTAGCCAACTGACTTTCTGTATTCATATCTATAAGTTGATACTTAAGTGATGATGAACCACAATTAATTACTAATATTTTCATTATTACCCCCGTAATATGTCCTATCTATATATGGTTTTTTTATATAATCTGAATTAGCATTAACAGATTCTGAAACCAAAGAATATAGACCTGTTGCCTTTATATCATAATCCGATATTTCATCGGCTATGTTCAATTTTTTTAAATCTCTACTCAAATTTTGTACTATATTTAAACTTGATTTAGATAAGGATTTCAATTTTTTTCTCCCCTTATCATTCATAGCAAGAACCCTAATATAATTAATTTCTTTAACTTTAATTTCTGATAAATAATTTTTATTTATACCTAAAATTATACTAAATATTAATCTTGAAATTTGAGCATCATTATATCTTCTAGTTTTAGTTTCAGATATAATATTTGAGAGCTTTTGATTTTTATATGAATTCTTTAAAAGTCTATTAATTAAACCTTCTCCATTAAAATCAAATTCATTTAACTCTTCTTTAGTTCTAGTAAGTAAACAAGCAAGATAAATATCACTAAAGTCATCCAAAAAAACATAATCATTAGCCTTATATAATTTTTCAAAAGTTTCTTTTGGAATATATTCTTTTAAAGTAGTATAATTAATCATTTTAGAACTAAATAAATTTCTAATATAACTTGCAGAAACGATGTCATTTTTTGAAGACAATGAATTATAATCTTCTCCAATACGACTAATAGACTCAAAATTAAAACTATAACTATTTTGAATTTTCTGCTTTATATACGCAATTGCTAAAGTATCATTTGACTTAACAACCCCAAAATCTTGATTTAATTTTTCAAGCGCTTTTTTACTAGAATTAGGAAAACTATTTCCCATAGATAAATTTAATTTTAAAAAATCTTTGTATTCTTTAGAAAATAACATCGTATTTGCAATTTTTTCTAAAACTTCAAAGCTAGAATGTTCAATACCAAAACCAACTTTATCAACTTGTAAATCATTCATAATTTTCATTGATGCTGCAGCAAATACATCAGCACTTTGCAACGAAAAAACAGCAGGCAATTCAACTACTAAATCAACACCACCTGCTATAGCCATTTCAGCCCTAGACCATTTATCAACAATAGCAGGCAAACCCCTTTGCATAAAATGACCACTCATTACAGCAACAACCACTGAATTAGGATTTTTATGTTTTAAAGTTTCTACTATGTATTTATGTCCATTATGAAATGGATTAAATTCAGCTACTATTCCAATTGTATTAAATTTATTCATCTACCTCTTCAGCTTTTTCATAAGTTGCGTTATCCAATTGATTTAACTGATACTTATATACTTCTCTAGTATCTTTACTTTCTCTTCTAAATTCTTCAAATTGATCTCTTACAGACGCAACTTCTCTATATTGATTTTCTAACTTATTTTCTAAAGCAATAAACATATTTTCTGTAGTTGCTATAATATCCATTTTAGTTTGTTTTGCATCTTTTTTTGTTGCATCTGTTGTATATTGTAAAGTTTCTAATAAATTTTCTACAAAATCATTTGCCTTACTTATAGTCGTTCTGCTAGCAATATTAGCCGCCTCAATTATTTTGTTTGCACTAGATTGAGCGTCGGCAATAATTTGGTCTTTTCTTTCCTTTGCTCTAACTGTAATTTCATGTTCTTCTGTTTTTTGTTTAGCAATTTTTTCTGCTTCTTCTATAATTTCATCCTTTGTTTTTAATGCATTATTTTTAAGCTCTTCTGCATAAGTTTCAGTCTTAAACCTTAAATCGTCTGAATATTTTTCAGCATTAGCTTGAAGTTCTTCCGCATCTTTAAGAGCTGTATTTCTTATTTTTTCAGCTTGATTTATAATAGTTTCAGCAGTTCTTATAGAGCCAGGTAAATTACCTTTCAAATTAGCAATAAAGCTTTCTAATTCAGACTTTTCAAATGAAAGTTTAGAAGAAAAAATTCCAGCTTTTTTATCAGCAATAATTTTTTCAAAACTTTCAATAATTTGATTAACATCCATTTGCATAACCAGACCTCCCAATCTTGTTTTTTAAAGATTCCTCTATACTTTTAGGAACCATACTACTTATATCCCCACCATACCTATTTATTTCTTTGACAAGAGATGAACTTATATGGGCATATTGCATATTAGTCATCAAAAATAAAGTTTCGGCATTATCGTACAATTTTTTGTTTGCAAGAGCCATTTGAAATTCTATTTCAAAATCTGACAAGGCTCTAAGCCCTTTTACAATTACCGCATCTTTATTTCTAATATAATCTACCAAAAGACCATTAAAAGTTTCAACTTTAACATTATTATATTTTGACACTTCTAATTCAATCATTTTTTTTCTTTCATCAGCTGTAAAAATAGGAGTTTTTGATGAATTTATTGAAACTAAAACTATCACATTTTCATATAATTTACTAATTCTATCTATTATATCAAGATGTCCGTTAGTAATAGGGTCAAAACTACCCGGGTATACTGCAACGTTCACTTTTCCTCCTATAAATACTTATACATTTATTTTTATATTTTTTTATTTTTTGTAAATGAAAACTTGATATATTATTTATACCTTTTAAATCATCTTCAATTGGATGCTCTATAACTATTATAGCATCTTCATTTATTTTCCCTCTATCTTCTAATATTTGTAAAGGATATACAATTAAATCTTTACCGTAAGGTGGATCAAGTAATATTAAATTATATTCTTTTTCAGTAGTTTGTACAAAATCAAGCGCCTTTGAATTTATTACTAACCCTTTTTCTGAAAAATTTGTTTTATCCAAATTCTTATTTATAATTTCAATTGCTTTAATATTAAAATCTATAAAATCAACAAAACTAGCGCCTCTGCTAATAGCTTCAATCCCCAAAGCTCCTGAACCAGCATACAAATCTAAACAAACAGCACCTTTAATATCATACTGTATAATTGAAAACAAAGACTGTTTAACCCTATCAAGTGTAGGTCTAGTACAACTACCCTCTAAAGAGTAGAGTTTAGTACCTCTTTTTTCTCCTGCTATTACTCTCATATAACCACCTAAACATATATAGATATTTTAATAGAAAAATGAAAAAAAATCAATATTTATATTAGTTTTATATCTAAATTGATAATGATATTATTTTTTCTTTAACAAAACTTATATCATAACGTATTTGATTTGATAATTCAGTTAAACTATCAAATTTTTTTTCATCCCTAATTTTACACAAAAACATAACAAAAATTTCTTCATCATATATATTTTTATCAAAATCTAAAATATGAGTTTCAACAAGCAATTTTTCTCCACATACAGTAGGTCTAAAGCCAACATTTGTAATTGAATTATAATAAACATTATTATAAAAAACTTTACTCATATAAACACCCGATTTTATAATTCTTTGCTGCTTATTAATTGCTAAATTAGCTGTCTTAAACCCAAGCGTCCTACCGACCATATCTCCCTTAATGACAATACCATTTACACAATAATATTCTCCTAAAAGTTTGTACGCATCATCTACTTTACCTTGATTTAAAAACTCTCTAATAGTTCTTGATGAAATTTTTTCTCCATTTAACATATAAAAATCAACTACTTTAACATCAAAACAAAACTTATTAGAATTCGCTTTTAAAAACTCAACATCTCCAGAAGCATGTTTACCAAATTTAAAGTCTTTTCCTATAACAATAGTTTTTAAATTTAATTTATCACAAAGCATATTTATAAAATCAACTCTGTCAATATTTTTAATCTCATCTGTAAAATCAATATTTATTAAAATTTCAACCCCTAAACTTTCAAAAATTTTATTTCTAAACTTTTCCGAAAATATTAATCCTTCATTAGTGTTTCCAACAAATTTAGGTACATTACTAAATGTAAAAACTGCAAAAACTTGATTATTTTTTTCAGCTATCTTTTTTGCCTCATAAAGTAAATATCTATGTCCCTTATGCACACCATCAAATGCGCCAATAGCTAAAACCATTTCTTTAGAAATTTCATTAACTTTACTTAAATCATAATAAACTTTCAACTTTACCCCCGATTTTAAATTTTAGTAAACGTTAAAATTTTACCATCAATCCACCGTGCTATTCCTACAAATTCTTCTTCAAAATAAACTGCATAATCTAAATCTGACTTTTCATAATTACAAAACCTTAATAGATCAACTTTAACACCATTTTTAATATGATTAGCGTGAATTTTGTCAACTTGTATTCTCTTTAGATTTTTAAATGCAACATCTAAAGAAATAATATTTTTTTCAATATCATTAATAGATTTTATTTCATCAAGTTTTATTGCATCTTCCAAATAAAAATAATCACTTTTTTTCCTAACAAGGTTTGACATAACGGCACTTGTCCCTAATTTTTTTGCTATATCGTAAATTAAAGTTCTAATATAAGTACCTTTTGAACACTCTATATCTATATTAACTTCAGGGTAATTAAAAGACTTTACATCTAAACTATATATCTTAATACGTCTTTTTTTTCTATCTACATTTATACCTTTTCTAGCTAGTTTATAAAGAGGAACTCCATTTTTTTTTATAGCAGAATACATAGGGGGTACCTGAAATATATCCCCCATAAAAGAATTTAAACAATCTTTAAATTCACTTTCAGTTAGCTTAATTTCATTTTCTTTTACAAGATTACCCCAAATATCTTGAGTATCACTTGAATAACCGAAAGTTAATTTAGCACTATAAATTTTTGATGATTTTTCAAAATGTTGTATAAATTTTGTAGCTCTACCTATGGCAACAACTAAAAGCCCCGTAGCATTAGGATCCAAGGTTCCCGTATGCCCAATTTTAGTACCTTTTGGAAGTATTTTTTTTATAGGAGTTAATTGATTATGAGAACTAATTCCTTCTCCTTTATTTATAAGCAATATCCCATTAAATTTATTTAAAATACTTTTCTCCAATACTATTTACCACCTTTTTAACTGCTTCATTTTTAGGCATTTTAAGTTCAACACCACTAGCTGCCTTATGACCACCACCGCCAAGTTCTTTGGCAACAATAGCGACATCTATATCTCCAATACTTCGCATAGAAACTTTAGTTATTAGTTCATTAACATTCTCATCAAAAACTTCTCTAAAAACTAAAGATACGCATACATTTTCTATATCACGAAGTTGCTCAACTAAACCTTCTGCATCATTAAAAGTACACCCAATTTCATTAATAATATCATTATCAATTACTGAATAAGCAAGCTTATTTTCAAACATAAACTCTGCCTCTAATAAACATTTTGAAAATAACTTAACTTTATTTTTTCTTTTACTTTGATAAAGTTCTCTTACTATCATATCTCTTCTTATACCTTTTGATAAAAGACTAGATGCAATATCAAAAGTTCTAGTAGTAACATTTGAATACATAAAATTTCCTGTATCAGTAGATACTCCAGTATATAAAGCTTCTGCTATATCTTTAGTTATTTCTATTTCATATCTTTCTAAAATGTTATATACTATTTCACAAGCAGATGCAGACTTTGTATCTACTGAATTATAATCTCCAAAATTATCATTGGTAAAATGATGATCAATATTCCAAAGCGGTTTTCCTTTAATAAGTTCAATTCTTCTTCCAAGTCTTTTTATATCACCACAATCAACTGAAATAGCTAAATCAACAGAATTAATTCTATCTAAAGCATCTTCATAACTTATAAATTCGGTATATTCCAATAAATATCTAAGCTCAAAATTTATCACATCATCTATAACTATTACAGCTTTTTTACCTAAATTTTTCATTGCAAGTGCTACCGCTACAGCAGAACCTAAAGCATCGCCATCAGGATTTTTATGTGGAAAAACCATTATATTAGTAAAAGCCATTATTTCATTATAATTTATTTCCATTTTCAGACTCCACTTCTTTATTAGTATTAACGTCTTCTATAATTTTAGAAATTTTACTACTATATTCAATATTTTCATCGATTTTTATTATAGGTTCAGGAGTATATCTTAAATCCAAACTTTTACCAATTCTATTTCGTATAAATCCTTTGGCTTTCTCTAACCCCTTTAAAGTATCATCTTTTTCTTTCTCATCACCAAGTACGCTAACATATATAGTTGTAAACCTTAAATCTCCACTAGTAACTACTCTAGTAATACTTGCCATATTAGAAATTCTAGGGTCTTTAAGTTCAAATAGTATAAGCGAACTTACTACTTTTCTTATTTCTTCTGAAATTCTTAAAGTTCTATCATAAGCCATATTTACCTACTTTTCTACTTCAGACATTTCAAACACTTCAATAATGTCGCCCTCTTTAATATCATTGTAACCTTCAATACCAATACCACATTCATAACCTTGTTTTACATCTTTTACATCATCTTTGAATCTCTTTAAAGAACTCAATTTTCCTTCAAATATAATTACGCCATTTCTAAGTAATCTTACATCAGATTTTCTTTGAACATAACCACTTATAACATAAGCACCTGCAATAGAGCCTACTCCCGGAACCTTAAAGACTTGTCTAACTTCTACTTCACCTAATTGAACTTCTTCAAATTTAGCATCTAACATACCTTTTAATGCAGCTTCTATATCATTAATTAGTTCATATATTATTCTATAAGTTTTAATTTCAACGCCCTCTTTTTTAGCCATATCTATAACAGAAGATGACGGACGAACATTAAAACCTATAACTATTGTATTAGATGCAGTAGCAAGCATTATATCAGATTCAGTTATAGCACCAATATTTGCATGCTGAATATTTATTTTAACTTCATCATTACTTAATTTAGCTAAAGACTGCTTAATAGCCTCAATAGACCCGTGAACATCTGCCTTTAAAATCAAGTTTAATGTTTTAAGATTTCCTGATTTTATTTGATCAAATATATCTTCTAAAGTTACTTTTGCAGAATTTTTAGCTAATTCATCAGCCTTTTTATCTGATGCTCTCTCTTGTGCTATACTTTTAGCCTCTTTATCAGTATCTATAGCAAAAAATCTATCTCCCGCCATGGGAACATCACTCATACCTGTTATTTCAACAGGTGTAGATGGACCAACTTTTTTAGTATGTTTCCCAATATGATTATACATTGCTCTAATTCGGCCATAAGTAGTTCCACAAACAAATGGGTCGCCGATTCTAAGACTACCATTTTGAACTAAAACAGTTGCAACAGGCCCTTTGCCCTTATCTAAATGCGCCTCAATTACAGTTCCAATAGCATTTCTATTTTTATTAGCTTTTAATTCCTGCATTTCAGATACTAAAATAACCATATCTAGTAAAGCATCTATATTCTCATTATTTTTAGCAGAAACTTTAACACTAACTACATCTCCGCCCCATTCTTCTACTAAAACCCCATTTTCAGATAATTCCTTAATAACTCTATCTGGATTAGCATTTGGTTTATCTATTTTATTTATTGCAACAATTATTGGAACATCAGCCGCTCTTGCATGGTCTATAGCCTCTATTGTTTGTGGCATAACACCGTCATCAGCAGCTACAACAAGAATTGCTATATCTGTAACCTGTACACCTCTAGCTCTCAAAGAAGTAAATGCTTCATGACCAGGAGTATCCAAAAATACAATTTTTTCCCCGTGTATTATAACTTCTGATGCACCAATATGTTGAGTAATCCCGCCTGCTTCTCTTTCTGCAACACCAGTTGATCTTATAGCATCTAAAAGAGATGTTTTACCGTGATCAACGTGTCCCATTACTGTTACAACAGGTGCTCTTTTATCTGTATTTTCTTCAGCATCCTCAAAATCATAAGATAAAATTCTTTCTTCAACTTTTTCATCTTCAACTTCTATATCAATATCATATTCTTTTGCTATAAGTTCCATAGCATCAAAATCTACATACTGATTAATACCCGCCATTACTCCTAAATTCATAAGATGAAGAATAATTTCATTTACAGGCTTTTCAATTACGTCTGCAAAATCACCAACAGTCATTCTTTCTTTTACAGTAATTTTTTCTGATTCTAAAATCATATCATCAGTTAATAATTCATCGTCAACTTTCTTAACTTTTTTCTTTTTCTTTAGTGATTTTTTTGAAAAATTTAAATCTTTCTTTTCTAAAACAGAACGCATATTTTCATCAATTACATTTCTGCCTTTTTTCTTTTTGTTTTTATTTTTCTTATTTTTATTGCTGACCTTATTATCAACATCAAACTTTTTAGTTTTCTCAATCTCAACATCCTCTTTTATTTTGTAATGAGATTTAATTTTAGATTTTTTATTTATACCATCTTCATACTTTTTCTTTCTTTTTCTATCGTCTTTAGTTGATGGTACTATGTTTTTTTCTTCTTTTAAATTTTTATCTTCTGAAAGACCTTTTTTCTTTTGTTTTTTAGTAAGTTTTTCTTTTTTTGAAACTTCATTATTACTAGTTTTCTTATTGTCAACTTTGTCAAAATCTTTATCTGCTTTTTTAACAATTTCTTTAGCATTAAGTTTAGCATTTAAATATTTCATTGCAATATCTTCGTCTACTGAACTTAAATTACTTTTAACTTCTACATTATTCTTTTTTAATATATCTAATATTTCATTACTACTTAAACCCGTTTTTTCTTTCAATGAATACACTCTAACTTTTGGCATTTATTGACACCTCCTCATTATCAGCGAGAATTTTTTTTATACTCGCCGCAAAACCTTTATCTATAATAGCAACAGCTACCCTATTATTTTTACCTACAATATTTGAAATCTCATCAACCGTAAAAATACTTATTATATCAACACCATAAAAATTAGCTTTATCATTAATTTTTTTTCTCGTATTAATCGCTGTATCTGTTGCTAAAAAAATAAGTTTTGCCTTATTTGTAATTATACTTTTTACCACATTCTCTGTACCCGATTTTAAATTACCGCTTTTTTGACAAAAACCCAATAGTGCTTTAATCTTATTAGAGTTCACTTATTTTTTCCTCCAATTTTTTAATTACATTTTTATCTATTTGAGTTTTAAAAGCTCTATTTAATGCACCTGTTTTTATTGATTTTTCAAAACAATTAAGCGTTTTACATATATAGGCTCCACGACCATTTGCTTTTGACGTTTCATCAATAAAAATATCGTCTTCATTAGTCTTTACTATTCTTAAAAGCTCTTTTTTATCAAATCTATTTTGACAAGCAATACATTTTCTAAAAGGCACTTTTTTATTCATCGCTATCTTTGCTACTTTCTTCCAAATTATCTTGTTCTTTTACATCTTCATAATAAATATCATTAGGATTGTTTAAACTGCCACCTTCTAAAACAATTTTAATTTTCCAGCCCGTTAGCTTTACTGCAAGTTTAACATTTAAAGCATCTTTTCCTATAGCTAAATTAATTTGATTTTCATCAACATATACTATAGCTGATTTATTTTCCTCATCAACTTCAACTCTTATGCTTTTTGCAGGACTAAGTGCATTTGCTATATACTTTTCAGGGTCATTTGAAAACGGTATTATATCAATATTTTCCCCACTAAGTTCATTAACTATAGCTCCAACTCTTATACCTTTTTGACCTACGCAAGCCCCTACAGCATCGATATTATCAACAACTGCCATAACTGCTATTTTTGTTCTAATTCCGGCTATTCGTGATATTGATTTTATCTGTACTGTTCCGTCATAAATTTCTGGAACCTCCAACTCAAATAATCTTTTTACTAAATTTGGGTTACTCCTCGAAAGTCTTATAAGAACATTCTTTTCTTTTTTTATTTTTTTAGGCTTTTCTAAATTTGTATCATCACATACAATTTCAAGATTTGGGTCTTTTACACTTTCAACATAAAATTTAATATTATCTCTACCTTGTCTAAACGTTTTAAAAAACTCTCCTGATGATTGATCTTCTTTAGCAAGTTTTGCAACAGTATCGCCAAGTTCTACATAAACATCGCCTCTACTTATCCTTTGAACTCTACCTGTAACAATATCCCCAACTTTATTAGTATAAGCATCAATTATTTTTTGTCTTTCAGCTTCCTTTATTCTTTGAACAATTACTTGCTTTGCCGTAAGAGTTGCTATTCTTCCAAAATCACTTGGTGTAACTTCTTCTTTTATAACATCTCCAACTTTTGCATCAGGTTTTAATTCAAGTGCATCTTCTAAAATAATTTCTTCTTCCCCAATTTCAGTATCTAAGTCGTCTATATCTTCAATAACTTTCAATACAGAATAAACTTTTAAATCGCCTGTTTCTTTATTAAATTCAACTTCTACACTAGTACCATTTGAATAATTTTTTTTATATGCACTTATCAAAGCCGCCTCAAGTGCATCAATAAGCATATCTTTAGATAAATCTTTTTCTCTTGCAAGATTATCTAAAGCAGCCGCTATTTCCTTTCCCTTTGCCAATTTTTACCTCCATTAAAATATAAACTTTAATTTTGCATTTGCTATTTTATCAAATTCAATTTCATCAACAACATTAGTTTCATCATTTTCAATAAAAATGCTATGTTCGCTTGTATCTTTTAAATTACCAATAATAACTTTACTATTATTAATCGGTTTATATAACTTAATTTCTACAAGTCTACCTATAAACTTTTCAAAATCTTTTTTCTTTTTAAGAACTCTTTCTATACCACAAGATGAAACTTCAAGAATGTATTTATCATTTATCGGATCAATTTCATCAAGTTTTTTTTCTAAAAATTTAGTAACTGACTTACAGTCATCAAAATTTACACCATTATCTTTATCAATATAAATTCTTAAAACCCTATTAGCACCTTCTTTTATAAACTCAACATCTACAAGTTCTATTGTATTATCAATATCTGCATAAGATTTTTCAAATATTTCTTCAACTATATCAACAACCCTTTTTTTAGGCACATTTTCCTCCTATTATTAAACTAAAAATAAAAGTGGGTTTTTGCCCACTTTTTAACTAATTAAAGTATATCATAAATTTAATTACAATTCAAGTTATTTTGAAAAAATGTTATAAAATAGGAAACAATCAAAAGTTTTATTACACTTTTAGTATAAAAAACTTGACTAAATTCATTTAATAACTTTTAAATTACAAAACATAATTAAAATAAGATTATATAATAGCTATAAATCTTTTATAAAAATATACTTTACTTATAAATATATTGCTTTTTAATTAACTTTTTAATATTACAAAGTCTAATTAAAAGGTCTAGTAAAACCTTTTATATATGGTCTTGGACCCCAATGAAGTGGTCTAATCATTCCATAAGGAGGCCACTCTTCAATAATTTTATTATTACCAAGATATATACCGACATGAATTACTATACCACGTCCATTATGGTAAAACACTAAATCTCCACGTCTTCTATCATTATATGAAACTCGTTTATATCTTTTATCTTTCCATAAATTTCTCGACTCATACTCATAAGCCGGCAATGAATGTCTTTTAGGACTAACAGGTTTAGGATCATATCCAGCAGAATACAAACCTTGCATTACAAGTCCAGAACAATCACAATATGTACCAGGTCTACCAGCATAGCAAGGTTTATATGTTGTCCCTAAATACTTTTTAGCAGTACTTATCATCGCTTCAATTCTTTCTTCTCTTGTATTGTTTTTATCAGCAATCATTGGACTAACATAAAAACCAGGAATTTTAGTTATATAATTTGGATTTTTTTGTCCATTTTTACCATTTTTTAAAATTCCATTTTTACCAAAATTATAATATCTACCTCCTATTTTTTTCCATCCTGTTTGCATAAATCCAATTTCATTAAAGAAATATTTAGTTTTACCTATTACTTTCCAACCTCTTACAACATTACCATCTTTATCTACATAGTAATATCTACTTCCATATTTATTCCATCCATCAGCTAAATTCTTCTTATAAATCACTTTTGTATAACTATTACCCGCATATACATAACCATATCTATTATTTGATTTTATTCTATACCAAACATTACCTTTTGAATCTTTCTTTGATAAGTAAACTCTATAGATTTGACCATAACTTACTACGCCTATCTTCTTACCCCACGGTGATGTTCTAAAATTAAGGTAATTCGTTGTTATTTTTATAGTTAAATCTTCTTTCTTACTTGCTTTTGATTTCTTACTTTTAGAAATTTTTACTAATGTA
>PDWI01000953.1_pt1 | contig 72612 bp, 63 predicted proteins | sample 1430891 | NCBI WGS metagenome assembly PDWI01 (sample SAMN01162508, study PRJNA174530) | Oral metagenome, whole genome shotgun sequencing project. | biome: Marine environment; feature: Marine mammal; material: Swab sample of the gingival sulcus; isolation source: swab sample of gingival sulcus...
TGCGCCTTTCCAAAGGTGGAAGCCAATGTACACACTAAGAAAAAGCTGAATAAAATCCGTAAATAATTGATTTTAGGCCAATTATTTCTTATTTTTCATAACAATTTTCCGGAAGATACGTTATAATGGGGAAGTTGTTTGGTATGGAGAACGGGACGTTTTTGGCGATGTTTCAAAATATTTGGTTGCACATATTGAAAATAATCTTAGGTTTTCAGCACAATATTTTGATGAAGAAAGTTCAAATTCATATAACTCACTCCGATTCTATAATTGCCATATTGGTCGTTATTTAAAAAAAGACCCAATTGGGTTAAGAGGCGGTTCTAACCTATATTCTTTTGTTTCGAATAATCCTACGAACAAATCTGATCTGTTTGGTCTAAGAGGTGATTGTTATTTTGCCAGAAGGCCGTTGGATGGAATGTACTGGATTCCTCTAGCCAGCAGTGGAAACCCTATATTGGATGTATTTGATGCAGCTCTTAGCCATGAACAAATTTTCTTTACGGATAACTATTCAAATATTGGCTTCTTTGCTCCTTCTCCTCCAAATGCGGACATTTGGGGTGGGCAACCTGGCCATTTGGCGGAGGATGACCCTTCTCATCTTGGGGAGTACCATAAAATGCCTGGAAATTACAATTGTTGTATATTGCATGTTGCGGTGGATACAACTCCTCTTCGCAAAAACTATTGTCTGTTGTTTAGGGGGCAGTACAACTGCCAATCTTGGGCAGATGATGTAAGAGCCAAATACAGAGAATTGAGAAAGGACCCAGATATATTAAAAAAATGTTGCAAGTATGGTTTGTTTGGAGAACCGCGATGATAAAGGCATTCTTACAAATCTTTGCGATCAGACAAGGGAGAATAAGAGAGATGCAATTGTATGCAAAAGTTGTAATAATTATTTTGAGCTGTCTAGGATTGTATTTTGCTTTTTGTTTGTTATTTCCTGAACTCACCTTGGGAAGAAAGGTATATTCTCCAATCGTAATTCAAAGATTGGTTGCATTTCTTAATCCCCCTGAGGATTATTTTTCCATCCTTGGAAAATCAAAAATGTGCAACATTGGGGAGAATACTGTTCTTGAGGTTGACTGTAGATTCAATTACTTAGGGATTGGTTGGGTTATTATGGTGTTGGAAGACCCATTGGCAATAAAAAACATTGAAAAAAACAAGTTAAGCTTTGTTATTTCATTTCTTAATTTGGAGGGTGACCAAATATTCAGACGTTCTGTTGAAGGCTATTCAACACACAATTACTATTCTTTACCTACTCCTGTTAAAACACAGTTTGGCTTTAAATACCACGATCTCTCAAAAACCGATATGTTGTTTTTATTTAAATTTGAAATCCCAAAAGATTTACCTATGAATGAAAACCTTAAGGGCGTTGTTGAATTTTTGAAGCTCCCAGATGCTTTGAATAATAAAGCTATTAGTATTTATTTACAAATGGCCAATGCTTAAATCATTACTTGGTTATTTGTGTAAAAAAATGGAGAAGAAAATGGTAAAAAAGTTCAGATTAAGCTTAGATATTTTTTTTATATTTTTGATTGGTGCAACTCTCCATGCAAATGTTGATGACCCCATCTGCGCTGAAGTCAAAATTGAAATTGAGCAAGAACTGACGCTTGAACGTCAGGCCTTTGATGCCCATCTGCGGATCCACAATGGGTTTGAAGATCTTGCGATTCAGGGCATTGGGGTTGAAGTACTTTTCACCGATCGCGATGGTCAACCTGTTTTGGCAACTTCAGAACCCAATCACCCTTCGGCTCTGTTCTTCATTCGAACCGATACCATGACCGGGATTACCGGAGGCGTGGAAGGTTCTGGCTATATTGATCCCCAGACGACTGCAGACTTGCATTGGTTGATCATTCCAGCACCCGGAACTGGCGGGCAACTGTCCTCTGGAACACTCTATTACGTCGGGGCTCGGCTAACCTATACCCTGGCAGGAGAGGAAACGGTGACCGAGGTGGTTCCAGATTTTATTATCGTCAAACCCATGCCGGATCTGGTCCTGGATTACTTCTTGCCCCATGAGGTCTACGGTGACGATGCATTCACCACCCAAATTGAACCGATTGTGCCGTTTTCCCTCGGTGTGCGCGTTAAAAATACGGGATTTGGCGTTGCAAAGAACCTGAAAATTGAATCGAGTCAGCCTAAAATCGTGGAAAACGAGTTGGGATTGTTGATCGGATTTAGCATTGAAGGCTGCGAGGTCAACGGTCAACCCCATGAACCGACCCTCCTTGCCGACTTTGGCGACGATGTGGGACACTCAAGGACAACCTATTCAAGTGTCGTGTGGATTTGAGATACGGTCCTCAAAACCTGGTAAACGGTGATGCCGTGATTCTTCCTCTTGGCAATACGATTCAGTGGCGTCTACAGGTAAACGGGTTTAGTGGTAGTTGGAAATCAATCACCGTTGGTGATCCTTGTGAGTTGAACGTATCCGAAACCGATTATTGTATTTCGGAAATTCAAATTCCAGATGGTGCTGAAGTCGATATTCGTTACAGCGTCCAGAACCTTGTCAATGGAGCCCTGGTCGCATTGCCTGTAGGTAACACCATTCAATGGCGGATTACGGTGGACGGCTCGACAAGCAGTTGGAATTCCATGGTGGTCGAAAGTGGCAACTGTGTCATTGCTTATCCATAAACAGGGTTTGGCACCATTGGGGTTTGCCAACACCCGTTTTCATGAAAACGGGTGTATATTCAAAATTAGTTTCAAACACTCAAGATGCAAACAGACTCGGAGGTCGGCTTGACGGCCTCAATTCAAATCATGGCAGGACATTGAAATATGAATAAAGCCTTTGCAATACCCTTGGTCTGCTTCTTAAGCCTGATAATAAGTTTTGGTTCTCTTGTGATTGGCGCTGAATTCGTAAAGGGGGACTCCTTTTGGCTGGGAGTAAGCGAAGCCGTTGCCCTCCACCAATCCGATTCAAAGCTCAAGGTTGTGGATATCAGGGCTTCTTCTGATTTTCAAAATATTCATGTTTCAAACAGCCTCAACATGCCCCTGTTTCAAATAAAAACCAAGGGGTTTCTAAGAGCGAGGCCTATCTTGCTAATCACGAATGGAATTCCAGATAAGCAGATAGACCAAGAAGTGAACGACTTGAATAAGAGGGGGTTTCAAATCCAAATCCTGAAGGGTGGAATTCATGCATGGCGTGAAGGCAAGGGACCCGTGGAGGGTATTAATCAAAATGTGGATAGCATTCCTGGTCTTGCTTTTGAGGAAATAAGCCGTTTGGATTTCAGTATTAAATGGAATTTGCTGGCTCTTGAGGAACTTCCAATGGATGAATTTCAGGCCATTGGTCCAAACGACACAAATGTGATAAAGGCAGAATGCTTCCAAGAGGTCGAAAAGGAATTTTCCCAAACGAATCAAGATCAACCCTTTCTTCTATATGGGTTTAGCAAAGAACAAAAGGAGAAACTAATTCAAATGGCGAATGACCACTCCCACATGGTCGTATTTATTGATCCCCCAAAAACAGCATCCTATCCTGTGATAATCCAAAACATGAAAATCAAAAAAAGACACGATTCAGTTCGAAATTTAGAGTCAGGAACAAAGTCTAGCTCTTCATGCGGATGCAAGTCAAAAACACACCACTGATTCAGCCGTTATCAAGTCGTGCAATTCAATTATTCTAAGCACTTCATCGGTGAAAGGAATCATTTGTAACGGATCTTCCGGAAGAAACGCCTTGAAAAAACGACATAAATCATTTAAATAGTAAACTTTATTTGTTTTTATCCTGTATGCATTAGTGGGTGAGCAACCACTAATAATAACAGTTTTGGCTTGCAATGCCGAAAAAATCTGCTATCTTTTGAATTACGGTTAAGCCATTGAATTAAAATATTTTAATGTAATGTAAGGTGTAAGAACCCAGCAAAGCCTTTTGGAATACGGGGTTAAAAACCTTATTCCAAAAGGCTTCGCCTTAAAAAATCAAGAGAGGGTTATTTACTGAAACCTCTTTACTTAAGATGACGCCATCAGGGAGCACAGCCCTCCTCTACGTTCAAGAGATCGATGATATTGATGACTCCATTGCCATCTAAATCGTAATGCGAATTGTAATCGAGATACCAGCAAGCGGCAATTTCTCCGAAAAGTGTATCGTTAATATGAGGCTGGTTACTGTACTCGATAGTCAGATAGGTTCTCTGGTCGTTGTCGTACTCAGAGGCCTTGAGAGATGTTGAGGTCAGTGAATTGTTAATCAGCAATAAGCCGAAGTTATCGCGGCAGCCGTCAACCCAGTCCTGAACAATTTCTGTGACATCGACTTCCGGATAGAAACAGTGATCACAGTTTTCTGTTATTTCCACAAGTCCAACCAGCTCATCCGAAAGGTAGTCCCCACCGGGAGTGGTCCAGGCAGCACAGGTACAGGCGCGTTCCCAGGTGACGGTTGGCTCTTGCCAACTTCTGGAAACAGGATAGAGTTCCATGCTCTGATCAGGCTGCCAGTTTTGCTGGTTCCAACCGTAGAAGGCGATTTTGGCATCGATGATGGTTTTGTGGTTCATTGCCTCTGGCAGGTTGAATTTGATAATGAAATGTACCATTTCGTCTACATAGGCGTAAGCTCCAAAAGGGGTGTCTGGCTTGGTGGGATCCAGGAAGGAGTCGTCCACTTCATCCGTGTCTTGCAGTGTTATAAACAGTGTTTCCTCGGGTATTTCCACGGTAACCGTGTTACTGTATCCCGAGTCCCCGTTTTGGTTGTAGGCGTAAACTCGATAAGAAACCGTTGTCAAGGGTGTTACAGCACTGTCGATCCAACTGGACACATTTTGTGAGACTTGGCCGGCTTGTTCAAAGGACGCTCCATCGACACTTTTTTCTATGTGAAAACCCTGCTCGTTGTCGGACTCATCGCTCCATGACAGATGGACACCGTCACTTTGATAAGCTCCACTCAAACGGGTTGGTGAGGCCGGTGGTTGCGTGGCAATTACGGCTGACACCATTGCCGATGGCGGACTGTCACATGGGGTTCCGGTTCCATCGTCATTCAAATGAGCGACAACACGGTAGGCATAGGTGCCATCATTTAAATTGCTGTCGACAAAACTGTTGTTGCTTCCTGAAACTGTGGCGTAGTTCAGGTTCCAGGAACTGCTGTTGACCCTTCTTTGAATGTAATAGCTGTCCACGGCTGCAGGATGACCCCAATTCACCTCGATGTTCTGGGTTCCCGTTTGCACTTCGGCACTCACATTGCTGGGTGCGTCGACACAGGGTGGCTCGGAAACAAGCTGGGTGAGCAGCCACCAAAAGGCAACGCCCTTTCGATCGCAGTTCAGTGATTGGGAGTGGGCACAGGACACATTGGAACAAACACCGGGATTGGCATCACACCACTGAACGGCCCAGTTGAGAGTCACTCCATTTAAAACGTAATTGCACGCATCGTCAGCTTCCAAATCGAGAAAGTAGTTGCCATCGGGATCGTAGCTCTCGATATCTGCAAAATCATACAGAATTTTGTTGTTTGTCTGGCAGTACTGTCGGATCTGGTTGTTGCGCTCATGGAGATTGCCCCCTTCACCCGTTCCATCCAGGTGTCCCGTCATGTAGATAAAGGTGACATCGGGATAATCCAGTTCAAGCTGGTTCATAAGGCTGAGGTAGGTGTTGATACCCTCTACCGTATTGTCTGAAACGCCTCCACACCAGGACCACACCACCACATTGCGATCGTTGTCAGGCCGATCCAGTTGCTCTCTGGTGGCTATTTCCCAACCGTCATCACCGTTGTGGCCTAAGTCATCGCTTCTTTCTTGATAAGATAGAGCACCGCCTGAGCCACTGGAATTGTAATTGTAAAGCGTGGGGTAATCGTCTTCCATCACGGACATACCCGAAGTAATCTGACTGCCGTGGGATGTGTGACCGTACCAAATGCGGAGTTGGGCTTTAGCATCGTGAACTGCGGACTCTTGAATTAAACTGAGATCAGTGCTGAAATGGTCGGCAACAATTTGACCCATGGCAACACATGCTGCGATGGAAAAAAGGAAGAACGCCGTCAATTTTTTGGAAAACATTTTATTGCTCCTGAGGGTAGGCCAATAATGGCTACACAATACTTGAATTTCACAAGAATAAGTTAGTCCCTTCAAGGGATTGGGACAACCCTTCCCCTGACGACTGTGAGCCTACACACACAGTTTTTTTTGTTATGTGAGGGAAACAAAATCAAGTGAGTCGAGCCGTATTTTAAAACTTCCTGCTTGAAGGCTTTTCCTGGCCTTGTCTGTGATAGAATGGGTCCAATCGTCTATATGGCGTTTGTATTCTTTGATCACAATCCTCGGAAGTGAGAGAAAACAAGTTCAGTGACCTTGAGAAAGCATAGTCGTCCTTGCCAATTTTTGGAATTGGGATCAGGTAACAGGAGTCTGCCATGAAAAACAGAATGTTAATTACAGGAGCGAACCGAGGGATAGGTCTTGAGTTTGTGAAACAATACCTCGATCGCGGTTGGGAAGTGATAGCAACTTGTCGGGAACCATCTCAGGCAAAAGAGCTTTTGGAACTGGAAAGTCAAACGGGCTTCCTGCAAATTAAAAAACTCGATGTGACCAACGAAGAAGACTATTTGATGTTGCCATCCTGGCTCGATGATCAATCTCTCGACGTAGTCATTGCCAATGCCGGTGTTTACGGTGGAAAAACAAAAACCGTACATGACCTGGCCGTAAAAACATGGCTGGATGTGTTTCATGTCAATACCATAGCACCCTTTTTACTCGCCAGGTATACAGAGCAGGCACTCAAAAAGTCTGTAAACGGCAAGTTGATTGTCATCACCAGTAAAATGGGAAGCATCGATGACAATGGAAGCGGCGGAAGCTACATTTATCGCTCTTCAAAAGCAGCCTTAAATGCTGCCGGAAGGAGCCTGGCCATTGATTGGAATAACCTCGGCATAGCCGTCGGCATCTTCCATCCCGGCTGGGTTCAAACCGATATGGGCGGACCCAATGCGCTCATTACGGTTCACGAATCGGTGAGCAATTTAATCGAGCAGATTGACCATCTTTCGCTTGCCAATGCCGGACGCTTCCTCAATTACGATGGCAAAGTGATCCCTTGGTAACGGGTTTTTGCAAGGTGTTCAGCGGAATGAGAAGTCAAGGGGAGTAAAACGATGCTTACCATTCAAAAATGTCTGCAGATGATCCTGATCGTGATTTTCTGGCTCGCGGCCTTGTACTGCTTTTATGTGAGCGCCATGACGCTGTTTTTGGGGCCAATCGATGGTTTTGGGCTTTTCAACCCCGATTCACCGTGGTCCAGGCTGGTTTTTGTTGTTCCGCTGGCTTTTTTCTTTGTGTTTCTGTTCCTGAGCTTCCAAACAGCCAAGTACTTGCTGGGTATTCTTCCCAAGTAACGGTATCTGAACCGTAAAAACAGCGTTTGCGCGGACTTCTGTGTTTCTCCAGTTCCTGGAGAGCCTTGTCGCGGTGGAACTCTTTCAGGCGTTTGCTTTCTTTCGAGCAATCAGGATGGCTCTTCGGGGGGCAGGATATCCTTCGACGGTTTTTTCGTTGTTTTTCGGATCCAGGAACTCCCGATAACTCGGCGCGGGATTCCAATTGGTTGTTCGCTGTTCTTCAGGCAGATGCAGGACATCCGAGACAGATTGAATGTCTGAAAAACGCGTTCTCCTTAAAAGGTTGCGGGTCGCCTCAACGGTAGGTACAAACCACACATTTCTCATCATGGCATATCGATCTTCGGGGAAAAGACAATAACTCCCTTTGCCCGGAGTGACAATGGTCTCGAGAACCAATGTCCCGCCCGGTTTGAGCGCATGGTACATGTTCTTCAATACCTGAATGGGGTCGCGATGATGGTAGATAATTCCCATACAGAAAATGACATCGAATACAGGTTTAAAAAGACCCGTTTCCTGCCATCCCCACATTTGGTATTGAAGCCGGGGTTCGGATAGAAACAGTTGAATGAGTTGAAATTGATAATAAACACGCGGCATGGGGTCAATACCCAGAACGCGTGCTGGATCATGATCCAGCATTTTAAAGAGGTAATAGCCGTTGTTGCAGCCCACATCCAATAGGAACTTGTCTTTCAGGTCTGGGAGATGGGGCAGAAGCCTCTTCCATTTGAGTTGGCTCTGCCATTCCGCGTCGATATGGATGCCGAACAGATTGAAAGGACCTTTTTTCCAGGGGATAAGCTCTTTTGCCAAAGCCATAACCCGTTCTTTTGTTGCTGGGTCAACAGGATCCTGTTCACCAATGGAAACGGCATCGCTGTCAAACTTTTTACTCTTAACAGGGAATGTGTCAAGGCCGTCAAAAAGAGAGCGAACCCTTTGAAAGGGTTTGGCTTGCAGGACTTTCAACTTCTGAAGGTTTATCCGTTCCAACTCCATCCGGGCGGATTCGTTGAGTGCGAGCTCTGAGATAAGGTTTATTTGATTTTGGGTTAACGCGCTCATTCTCCAGAAAAGCTCTCAAAAGAAGTGACGTATTTTACGGATTCCTGATCCACTTTCATGGTGTTGACCAGCCAAAAACCTTCGTATTCCGATTCCGTCATGAAAATATCGATTTCAACGTAGTCGAGGTCCTCTCTGGGGATTTCGTTTTCACCCCCGATAACCACCTTGTTAATGTGACCCCACGGTTCCGTTGGAATGTAGTAAGTGGTTCCCGTTTCGGGATCCGATTTTAGGATGTTGTTGACATAGCTGTAGTGAATACTGATACGAACTTCCGCAACACCCTTTTCCCTGTCTATGGTCATGGACTGAATGGCGTAGCGATGGCTTTTCAGACCTAAAAAGCGGGTCAAGACAACACCTGCATCGTCAAACTGCACTTCTCCTGTTTTTAGAGAATCGATGTATTGGATGAGGAGATTTTTGACATGCAGACGATAATCAGTGACGCCCGGAAAATAGGCGCTGACCTCAAGGCCGTCCTGGTTTAACTCATCAATGGAGAAAATGAAGTTGTTGATGGTTTTTCTCATTTCAATTTCGTCGGCTTTTCTGTTGGTACAGAAAAAGGATAAGAGGGCGAAAGCCAAAAGGGCTGACAACTTACATGTTTTCATGAACATCTCCATAGAGCTTTTTGAATACCTGAATCCGGTCGTTAAAGTCTGCTGCTGGTTGACAGGTTTGAATCTTTTGCGCGGAGTCTTCAAGACTGAATCCAGCTTAAAATATACTCATTAAAAGCTGAAAATGCACGAGAAAGATGGCGCAGGGTCAAACTTGGGAGTTTTTAAGCACTGCTGTCTTTTAAAACAGCACCGTTTTCCTGGTCGGTAAGTGGATCTGTTGTGGTCATGACATGAGTTTCGCCCAAAATGCGTTGGTTACAAAAGGCCGCAATCCTTTAAAAGAGCCTCTGTTTGTGGTTTTCTGCCCCTGAAAGCGACAAACAGGTCCATTGCGGGTTCTGAACCGCCTTTCTCCAGGATATTTTTCTTGAACGAGATGCCCGTTTCCCGGTGGAAAACACCTTTCTCGAGGAACAGGGAAAAGGCATCAGCCGACAGCACTTCAGCCCATTTGTAGCTGTAATAGCCCGCAGCATAGCCACCGCCAAAGACATGATTGAAAGAGTGGGGAAAACGGTTCCATTCGGGGTAATCCACCACCGATACGCGCTCTCGTACGGAATTCAGGATGCTCATCACATCCAGCTCCGTGTTTTCCCGGTAGTGATGATGGGTTTCAAAATCAAAAAGAGCAAATTCAAGTTGACGTACCAGCTGCATGCCGGCTTGAAAATTCCTGGCTTGCCTCATTTTATGGAACAAATCAGAGGGAAGAGGTTTCTTGTTTTGATAGTGCCTTGCAAAAAGAGCAAGCGCTTCTTCTTGCCAGCACCAGTTTTCGAGGAACTGGCTTGGCAGTTCAACCGCGTCCCATGGAACGCCGTTGATTCCCGAGACAGAGGGATAGTCAATTTGACTTAACATGTGGTGTAAACCGTGACCAAACTCATGGAAAAGGGTCAATACATCATCGTGGGTCAGGAGAGAGGGTGTTTCCCCGACCGGCGGCGGGAAATTGCAAACCAGAAACGCCACAGGAAGCTGTGCCGGACAGATGGCACTGTCCTTGGCCTTACAAGGAGGAACAAACCTTTCACGGCATGTGTCCATCCAGGCTCCTGCCCTTTTTTTCGGACGGGCAAAGAGATCCATGTAACATTGGCCCTGGAGCTGCCCGGATTCATTATGTATTTCATAGAAGAGCACATCCTCGTGCCAGGCGTTCTCGACCTTTTTCTCGCTTATGGTTATGTTGAACAGCTTTTCCGCGACCTTGAAGAGACCGTTCAGGACTGAATTTAATGGGAAAAAGGGACGAAGTTCTTCTGAGGAGAACTGATAGAGTTCCTGTTTCAGTTTCTCGGAGTAATAGGTTACGTCCCAGGGCTGACAGTCCGTGTGTGGCGCCTTTTCCCGAATGAAACGCTTTAACTGATCCATTTCTTTGTCGGCGGCTTTTTTCCCCACATCGGCCAACTGATTCAAGAAGGAAAATACCTGTTCAGGTGAGTCAGCCATTTTGGTGTAAAGTGACATGTGCGTGTACTGCGGGAAGGAAAGCAAATTGGCCAGTCGATGTCTTAGACCTACAATGCTTTGAATGAGTGAGGAATTATCCCATTTTTCCGGGTCAAGGCAGTATTCAGAAGCCCGAGTGGAATAGGCACGGTAGCACTCACGGCGTAACGCCCGATTATCGGCGTACTTCATGACGGGAAGATAAAATGGGAAGTCCAGGGTGATGAGCCACCCTTCAAGGCCTTTCTGGCGAGCCGCTGCTTCAAACATTTGAATGGAACTTTCCGGTATGCCCTTTAAAAGCGCTTTATCCGTTATGTGCTTCTGCCAGGCATTACCGGACTCAAGCAGGTTTTGTTCAAACTGAGCTTGCTGTTTGGCTAATTGACTGGAGAGTGACTTGAACAGCTGTCTCTCTTTTTCAGGCAAACCGATTCCCGATAGGTAAAAGTCTCTCAAACTGTTTTCAACGACGCTTTTCTGCTGACAGGAGAAGGCAGCAAACTCCCGGCTGTCTTTGATGCTCTGCATCTTTTTAAAAAGACCTCTATTCTGTCCCATTTCTGTCTGAAAATCGCTAATAAGAGGGAGTGCGCTCTGAAACGCCTCCGTTAGCTCGGGTGTGTTCATAACCGACCAAAGGTGGCTGATGGGTGACCAGAAATTGGAAAATGCCACATCAAATTGTTCAAGCGGCAAGACAACCGATTCCCAGCTGGCCGGCTCCTGACTGGAAACAATTTGGTTAATGGTGTTTCGGCCTTCATCGAGTTTGGCTTTGACTTCTTCGACAATGCGTTCAACTTGAATGGTTGAAAAATTGGGTAACATCGTGACACCTTCCAAAATGGGGCAAAGAGAGCGTTTAACAAGGCTCCGGAATGAGCCTGCCATTGTAGCAAATATAGTCACCATACTGAAGACCAGCTTGCTTCACGAGCGCCATAAGAGCTTTTGAACTGTATGACATGTTAAAAAAAGAGAACATGTGATCATTTTCGCTGGAGCCGCAAGGCAGATAGAAAGTCAACCGCTTTCAATCATCTCATGCACGTTTTTATGCGGCAATAATGAGAAACCTCACGAGAAACAAAATCCTTTGTTAAAAAAAGGGGTCAAGTCCCAAAAGGTGATGTAGAATAAAAGAAAAAGGGGGAACCCATGACTTTGATTAGCTTATTACTCAGTTTAAACCTTTTAAGTGTAACACCTCAAGCTGTTCTGGATGGCCGTGCTGAACTGTATTCCAGACAGTATTCTGAAGCATTGTCCTTTTTTGAAGCGGCTCTAAAAGAGAATCCAAAAAACCTCGAAGCGGTTCTCGGCAAAATAGATGCTCTTTGCTACACAAAAAAGAACAAAGAAGCTTTTTCCTTTGCGGACGCAGTTTACGCACCTGGTACACCTGAATACAAAATGATTCAAATCTATAAAGATCTATGGGACAGAAAGAATAAGGATGCCAAAACTAAACTGCTGGCATTAATATCTGAAAAACCCCAATTCCATATAGCTCACTATCATTTGGGTTGGGTCTATTTTCGCGAAAAGGATCTGGATCAGGCCATTGCATCGTTAAAAAAATGTATTGCCTTGGAACCAGATTATGCTCCTGCTCTGTACCTGCTTGGACGGTGCTACTCTAAAAAGAACGACGTCAACCAGGTTATGAAGTACTATGAACTCTATCTTAACGTTGTTCCACCAAAAGGTGCGCGTTACCAGCATGTCAAGGACTACATCAGTAAAATGAAAGGGTAAAACATTTGAACAAAAGGCGTTTAGCTTATGTTTTCATTGTTCTCCTTGCTTCTTTCACAGTCGCGTTTCATTTAAAGCCGGTACAAAAACATTTCTTTGATGCACTTTTTAGAGTTGTTGAAGAGAAAACGGGATACTTGGTTCAGGCAGAGTCTCCATACCTGAACCTGTTCCGCCTTTCATTTCACGCTTTAAACTCGACTTGCGTTGGACCGGGAGTTGATTCTTCTTTTAAAGAAATTGACGTAAATGCGTCACTTTGGAACTGGAGAACATTCCAGCAAATTAAAGTGATTCACGGGTCTGTCCACCTGTATCCCGACCAGTTTCCCCAGAGCGAGACCGCTTCAGGTGAACTGAATATCCCCGAACTGACCATTGAACACCTGGTATTGACTCGGTTTAATCTCTTTATTCACGGAGAAAAGGAGTTTCAAAAGACAGTTGATTTTGAAGTTCGCAATGCCGCTATTCAGCTTGAGAATCAACATCTACAGGCGGAAGCCTCCCTCGATCTGCCCGCTTTAGAGGCTCTTGATTTTCAAACAGAACTCGCTTTTTCCCTCAAAGCCGACATCTCTTCTTTCCCCTCAGCCAGGAATATGCATATTACTGCGTGTAATGACCATATCTGGATGACCGTTACAGGAGATTTGAAGGCCGACTTGCAACCGAGTAATCTGGATATCGGTCTTCAAACCACTTCCCTGCCCGATCCTTTTTCACAGGGCTTGAATCTGGAATCCCGGTTATTCAGTGCTTCTCCCAGTTTGACTTTATGTACAGCCGTCTCTTTTCAGCAGAGTGAGTTACCTGTGACACTCATAGGAACACCTGAAATCTCTTTTAGTCCAAGTGGAAACCAGGAGCCCGCGTTGACGATGCTAACAGACTGGAGCATCGGTCAACGGGTCCATTCCAGTGCGACTTTGCGAATGAATTCGGATGGTATGTCTGCCTCGGGTTGGGTAGAGGGACAAGTCGAGGAACAGGTGGATGGGTCTTTGTGTTACCTGTTTACAATGCCCGACTTTGAGTATAAAGAAGCGGTTTTGGATTTCGGCGGAGCAGTGGACAGCCTTGCGGGATTAACGCTGATCGAAGGTTCCCTTGACCGCGATCTCCATATGATGCTGACGAATCCAAACATGGGAGAACTCCAGATTCGCTTACCGAATGCGTTGGAAGAAAAACACGTGTACTTTAATGGTGAAACGCTGCCCATCAGTCAATGGCCGGTTTTCCCTGCTGACCTCTTTTCCTTTGACGATTTGACCTTCAAGCCGGGCGGCTTTTCTTTTTCAGCCGATGTAACTTATGAAGATCAGGTCATGATGGATTTTTACGGCGTGCTGGAACCCTCTTATTTACTGGACAGTGTGCCTTTAACTTTGGCTATTGAATCCTCAGGCGCCTTGAGTGCGATGACGGTACAGGTGACCGCTGTGCAGGAGAGAGAAGTTTTCTCTGCTTCCACTCGCGTCAATTTCAATGAACAGAAGATAGAGCGCGGTTCTTTTGCTGTTTCCGACCTGAACTTGCAATACGATCAGACAAAAGTGTCCATCACAGCTGATGGCGATATTTCCGGTACTTTAAATGATCCCCTCGTTCAATTGAATTCCACACTGAAGGTCTTTGACGGTTCAAACCAGGTGGCCTTCATCCGGAGTGACGTCAAGGCAACCAATCAGTCTATTGCCGTTCAGGGTTTCAATATAGATTCCGCACTCTATACTTTAAGCGGAGAGGGTACTTATGTCTTAACTCAGGAGAATGTAAAGCCAGTATTTGAGGTCCAGGGTCTCGGGCCTGGGAATGTGGAGTACTTCAACCCGCTTGACATGACGTTACCTCAGTCTCAGCTTCAATTTACATGGAATCAGGATACTGGATCGGGAGAACTGTGGTGGCCAAGACAAATGTGGTCCCTGGATGAACAAACTGTGATTCCACTTCAACCGGGTTTCACCTCGGCCAGTTTAAATGTGGCCGGAGTAACCATACAAGGTCCTTTTTGGGGCGTGGATCAGAACGAATTTTATGTTGATGCCAAGTTTGTATTAACCAATCCCGAGCTTCTCATCTCTACTTTTTTCGCGGACATGGCTTCTGATTTGAACATTCAGACCCTGTCCGGTGAGTTCAGCACAAGACTTCCATTGGATACGCTTTGTCCGCAAGTGAGTTTGGAATTGAATCCCATTGACGGATTGTTGATGGGTGAACCTTTTAAAGTTGATCCTGTCCAGGTTCAATACGACGGCCATCTCAGCTGGAACCAGTCAAGACTGTTGTTTGCTGGCCAGGAACTTGTTTTTGAGGGTGGGGGTCTTGACCTGGATGTGGAGCCTCTGGATTCGGCACTGGCCAATTTTGAATTGAATTTTGCAAGCCATTGCCTGAATCGTGAACAGACGGATCTCTTTATTAAAAAGCAGTTTTTATCTGATCTTTTAGATCCAGAGGCTCTCGCTACTTTCTCAAGCAATATTCTGCAAACCAGTGGGAGACTCAAAGTCTTTCCCGATCTGCATATTCATATGGATACAGGCTTTGTTCAGGTGCTTCTCTTCGGGCATCAAATTACGGCTGAAAACATCAAGATAGATCTAACTAAACAGGGCCTGTTCCTGGATGGAACAGAACTTCTTTTTGATGGTAAGTCGGCTAGTTTGGTGCGCAGCGACGATGGCTTTTCATTTGATCTGCCTGTAACCGTCGCCTTTTTACAGGTTTTTGAACCCTATTTATCTGGAGATGCAGAGTTTCTCCTGTCAGTCAATTATCAGAACAATCGTGGCACACCTGTTGTCAGAGGTCACATAGGTCAGACCTATGGAAGCCTGATTTACCCGGAACCATGGGTGGAAATGACGGATTTGAACCTGGATTTTTTCTATGAGTACGGCTTGGACTTGAGTATCCAAAATGGAACGACATCGGTCAATGAGGGCGCAATTCTGTTTAGCGGAACTCTTCCCGCTACCGAAAACGAAAGTCACTTCAGGGTCCATGTTGATCGTGTCCCCATGACAATCATGTCCTCGCCAGCACTCATTTCAGCTGACCTCGATTTACACTCGTGGGGTGACATATACAACTTGGATGGCAATATAACCATCCACGATTTACTCATGAGTCCCGCTTTAACGGCAAAAGAGGCGCTGGCCTTTTTTGAGGAGAGTTACCCGGCTATCCACTTTCCCGATCCAATAGAGGAAAACTTCAAGCTCAATCTGACGATTCATTCAGAAAAAAACATTGTCTTTGACCATGAACTCGCTTTTCTGGATATGAATTTAGCTCGTCTCAAGATAAAAGGAACGTTGGCTGAACCGTTGTTTTACGAGGGCTCTATTTTCATTAATGAGGGCTCTGAGGTGAAAGCGGGAAGAGATTCTTATGTCTTCAATCCCAGTCAAATAGAGTTTTTCCCTAACAGGCAAGGCGACCCTTATCTTCAGATATCAATGGAGATGGGTGATTACTACTCCAACCGGAGCATTCACTTGATTGGTTTCCTGTCTGAATTGGAAAACAATGTGGGAGCGGGCGATGCCGCTGCCTTTGTGGGCAGTTTCCTTTTGGGTAAAATGTCCAATATGCTGAGCCTGCAGGGCTCAACCGGCAGCGAGACCTTGACGGATGCCAGCTTCTCGCTGGTGGTGGCTCAATCATTGGGTCAAAAAATTGTCACTCGCTACATTCTTCCACTGGACCAAAAAAATCAGAAAAACCGCTATGAGCTCAGTTTTGGTCCCTATAACAACACCATGCTTAACCTGGTACAGGAAGAAGACGACTTGACCTACGATGCCTTGAGGAAGTTCAAATGGGGTCGTCCTCCGGGTAAATATCAGCGTTTAAAGAAGATGAAATGGTCGTTCAGCAAGCAAATAGACTGGAAACTGAAAAGGAAAATCAAATATCGCTGGTCTATCCCCAAAACGGGTTATTACTCTCAGTTGAGAACCAGAAGTGCCCAACTGGGACTAGAAAGACTTTTGAGAGAAGAGGGGTTTTTAGATGTGGTATGTCATACAAAGTACAAAGACCGAACTCTTTATATCAATGTCAAATCCGGAAAGCGTTACAGACTGACGACGAATCGCATTGAGTTAACAAGAAAAGAGAAAAGCGAGCTTTTTAGAAAAATACCCCTTGAGAGAAGAAAAACCAGCGATATTCTCAAGCTGGATCTCAGACGCATGGTCGTTAACAAGGGTTTTTTTCCGGGATTGTACGATTTGGAGTGGCGTGATCACGAACTCTATATTGACTTCTATCCAGGAACCCAAATCCAGGGCAACGGTGTCTCTCTGGGTGATTCGGCAAACGCTCATTTCCAAGAAATGTTAAACGATGAAAAATGGCGCGAAGCCTTTATGAAAACCTACCTCTATTCATTCGATACGGCAATGGGTCAACTTAACGATCTTTTGGCTGCCAAGGGTTTCCTCAACCCAAAAATCGCACACCCGCGCTTTAGTTACGACTTCAAAGAATTGATCATTCCTGTGGAGCTTGGTCCACAAGCTAAATTGAACCAAATAGCCTGTTCCATTAACGGTGAAGAAAAAGAGCTTGAAGAACTGCCCTGGTTAGAGCGGTATCAAGGCCAACCCTTTGATTACACTCTCACGGATAAACTCCTGAAAACAGCTCATCGGCGGCTTGGTACGGACTATACCGTGAAAGTAAAACCAAAGAAAGAAGGCGAAAATGCCGGCTTGAGACTGCAAATCCACACGTTAAACAAGCCTGTCTATCAGGAAGTGGATGTTATAGGAAACTTGCGCATTTCAAAGAAAAGCATCCTGAGTCTCCTCAATCTGCCCGCAGAAATCAAGGAAGAAAACCTGGCGGAGGCCACAAAAACACTGATTGAAGCGGGTCAATATCAAAGTGTTCGTTTCTATACCGATCGAGAGAAGGCCACATTTTATCTCAAGGAACGCAATCGCTGGGATATGGATTTTGGCCTGTCTTGGAATGAGCAGGACGAAACCAGAATGCGTCTTCAATTTAAAGACCGCATGTTTTTAAAGGGGCACCATGACTACCTGGTTAAAACAGAGTGGACTCGGAATGAAAGACAGGCTGCCGCTCAGATCCTGTTTCGCAACTTGTGGAACCTCAAAGGCGACTTGTACTTCTACTCCAAGTGGAACCGAACCTTTAATGCTCCAGCAGTAGAAGATGCCGCTGGCTTTGGGATTATTGAGTACCAAACCACACTGCCTGAGTACTTCAAGCAGACCCTGGAGTATCGCTATCCGCTCAGCCGCACCCATCGCCTGCAGTTGGGGACGGTTATTTTCCTGCAGCGCTTTTATATTCACGTTGAAGAATACGAGGCGGATTTCTTCGATGGCAGCACAGGCGAATTACTGGATACTTACACCCTCGTAAACGATCAAAAACTGATGCCCATTGAACTCAGCTGGGTATGGAAAAATCTCGATCACTCTTTCCTTCCCCAAAATGGCAACTTGCTTACGTTGAATTGTTCCTATTATGTCAAAGGCTTTACCGATGACGACTGGGTGGGACCTCGATTTAACTTCAGCCATACTCATTTCCGTACCTGGGATCGACTCACCTGGCAGCATCGGTTGAAACTCGGGGCATATCAGCCCAAAGGCGATATAAACTACAGTCTAAGTGATGAAAGTCCCTTTTTCTTCCTGGGCGGCTCCAGTAACCTGCGGGGCTTTCAATTAAACACCGTTGGACCTTACAATGAAATGACAGGTAAGGGACGTGGCGGTGAAGCTATGCTTTTCTCCAGTCAGGAATTGAGTTACGACTTGAGTTGGAACGGTCTGGGTCTGGCTGTTTTTGTGGATACCGGACAGGTCTGGGAAAAAGTGGAAGAGGTTGAACTGGGAGAACTGTATTATTCAGCGGGTCTGGGCTTGTTTGTCGATTCTCCTATCGGTTACTTCCGCCTGGACTGGGCAGACAGATTGAAGCACGACGGGAGAGCGGAAACAAAAAGTCAATGGCACTTCCTGTTTGGAAAAGTCTTTTGAAGTGTGAAAAACACTTTGTATATTGTCAGGTTATAAACGAAAAAAGATGCAGAAAAACAAAATGAGCTGTTTCAGCCAGGACGCAAAACAGCCCGGCTAAAAGTATTTAAGTGATGTCAGGCTCTCCTATAGAGATTCCCGTTCGCCTGGCAGATGAAGACCTTACTTTTTCATCATATAGCTGCAAAATTTCTTGGCTTCTTCTTGATTCGGGAACACTATCAGGGTAGAGGGAGCCGTCAGTTTCGCTTGAATTTTTCCTTCGAAAAGTGTTTGGCCATTAGCAGTGGTGAGTTTTCCGCTCTTTCCGAGATTGTGCTCTGACCATTGCTCTATTTCCACCATTTTTTTTGGTGTAAAGGTTATACGGACATACACCTTTTGATCCTCAACCTGTAGTTTTGCATCCAGAAGGTCTCCTGGTTTAATAATTAACTCGTCTTCAGCGTCATTTCGTTCTGGAACTGAAATGGTTGTTTCGTCTTGAAAACAGGAAAAAGAAAATCCGTTAAGGGTTATCAGGGGTAAAAAGATGAAGAGTAGAAAGATACGCTTATGAAACATCAAATAAACTCCTTTTTGGAAAGAGTGAAAAAAACAGATCTCAAGATCCTTAATCAAGGGCTTTTTGAGAATTAACGGTTATGCTGACTCTATTATATCACAAGCATGGTGCCTAGAAAATGTATGGAAGAAAGTATGTGGATGTCCGGCCTTTTTCAACACTGGTACATCTTTGCCATCACAACTTCCTTGCATATAGCAAGGTTTGGATAATCGCTATCGTTGTAAACAATGTAATAGGACCAACCGCAAGTATAGGATATGTTGTGTCGTTTAACGGTATGAAAAAACATAAGAAACCAATAAGTATCATTGGAACGGACCAAATAATAAATATCCTTGCGCCGTACGCATTGATGTCGTACCAGTTCTCTTCCGACTTAAAGGATTTCGAAATCCGAAAGCCATACCATTTATTCATTTTGATTTTCTGTTTCAGCAACGGAATGCAAAGAGCAATAAATAACACACCGCTTGAAATATTCATTAAGGCAATAATCATGTTGTCATAATTCATTTTGGTACTCCTTTTATTACCGTACGCCGTGTTCACCGGCGTGTGAATCAAGTCCGGTGAAACGACTTGTTGACCGAAACCGCTGTGCGGTTGTTAGTTATTATTCCTTTTTTCAGCAAATGCTATTATATGTCCATCTAAATCAGAAATGCACCCAACTTTGTCTCCCCGGTCCCATTCTTGTAACTTACTGATTTCCATTCCTCCAAATTCAAATGCTCTTGCAATATATTCAAGTGGATTATTCACTTTTAAGTAAAGTTCACACCTTGGAATGCCGCTTCCAGTATTTGGGTGTGGTATTTTGTCCAAAATAATTTTTGAAATTCCATTTTCAGGCATAAGTCCTAGTTTGATATTTTCAGCCAGTTTAAACTCAGTCATACCTAAAACATCCAAAAAAGGTTTTATATTTAAAAGACGTTCATAGAATGCTCTACTCTTATTCTGATCCCTGACATAAAGTATAAATTCCACCTCATTCATATTCATAAACTCCAATTATCCTTACGCTTAATGGTGCTTTCTTTAATACCGCACGGTTAAGTATAAATGCTGGGGCAGTTTTGAAACTAATCCCTTTGAAGTGATTACCGCCATGGTTCATATTAAATATATTGTTCAAATGGAACCTTTTCAAGCACAGATGAGCAACATGTTTTCCAGGAATTCATTCGGGGTCTTTTTTGGCAGACTTTTTAAAGAAAATAATAAATTCGTCCATCTCTTCTCAAACTTTTTATCATGGGGTCATAGCTGATAAGAGGTTCACTTCGTCTTTCTCCGTATGCAGGGACACTGTTAAACCTTTCCTAAAAGCAGAAAGTTCTTTAAAGCTGCTTTAGTGTGATTTATTGTCATACCAGAGGTGGAATTATGACAACATCAAAAATTGCAGTTACAATTGATAAAGACTCACTGTTTCCGTGAGATATTTTGAAGTTTGGTTCTGGATTATTTTTTTTTGATGTATTCTTTTTCATGAAAGTATGAAATTTCTTTTTTAGTTAATTAAGCTCTAACTTAAAATAAAATTTAGAACTTATGTCTGTTTTAGGCAAAACATGGAGGTTTCTTATGAAGAAGAAAACAGGATATTGTCTTGCCGTTTGTATGTTAGTACTTCCTTTTACTGCACCTGTTATGGCTACTATGGTTGGTGACGTTACTTTGATGCCCAACTAATGGATTGCTATGGACTGCATTCTACTTGCTACTGTTACATGATGGATCTTTGGGGGCCAGAATTATCAATAAGCAGGAGGATGCAAAATGATCACAATCCCCCTTTTATGTTCTTAAGGAGTATTCATGTTTTTCGTATATTTTCTCTTTATAATAGAATTTCCAATTGAAACTAGTGTTAAATTAGATATTCCGTTTCCTACAGCAGCCCCCTCCGTTGCTATTGAAACAAATGGAAATATTTGGTGTACCTCATATTGGGATAATGCCGTTTATAAAATGAACAATGAAGGATTGTTAATCTTTAAAATTGGGGGCACAAAAGGCTATGGTCCAGGTGAATTAGTGAAGCCATTATCTGTCCTCCTTTTTGAAGATTCAAATACCATCGTCATTCACGGTGCTGGCATGAAGTTGTCTTCTTTTAATATGGCAACAGGCACTTTTATCAGGATTTTAGATGTCGACACACCATTTATTAGAGTTTTTCCATGGGACGAAACTTCATTTATTGGGTATACAAATCCCTCAAACGTAAATGGAGGCTTTTCTCAATTAGATTTGTCAGGCAGGAAAAAAGCACAATGGTTCACGCAAAGAAATATTTCAAAAATTACAAATAGTTCCCTTCCTTATACTAAAGGAAACTCCGATACTGTCTACTTTCAGGAGGGCGTAAAACCTGAAGTAAACATCATACGAAAAAATGAGTCTAATTATTCCATATGGAAATTAAATTTACCTTTGAATTATATCGAACCTCCAAGCAAGCCTATAAAAAGAGAATATATGTTTAATAAAGAAAAGCTTGAGGAATTTTACAGTTCATTCTCTCTCATCAAAGGGCTTAGCGTGTTTAAAGATAAATATATGATTGTATGCTGGAATATTCCAAAACGGGACAAAAACACTTATCAAATTTATGATTTAGAAGAGAGAAAACAGATAACTAGGGAGTTTTATATAGATGGGATACTGGTTAACACTCCAAATGGGTTCTATACTCTATCTCTAAAGCAGAATGAAAATGATTATGATGATGAGTACTATAAGTTAAATAAACATAAATGGTCTATTAATTGACAAAGGCATTCCATAATGAAACACTGGATCTCACATTCCGCAGTTTATGATACCACGTGAAGTCTATTTTTAAATGTCGTCTGATGGAATATCAAATGAAATCGTTCCTGGCAGAAACTGAAACCACGGTTCCGGGCCGGGACAATAAGCCGACACAAAGACCCACTTTGTACATGTTGACGATTAAATTCAAAGGCATTTTGCTGGCCATTTTCCTCAAAAAAGAAACCCGCCTCACCAATATGTCGCTGATTAAAAACACTCATCTCATAAAGCTATTTTCTATATATATGGTGAACCGGGTTTGTTCAACAAACGGTTCAGATTGTGGCTCGCTTCGCTCTCACAATCGAACCCCGTAGTGTGATGCTCTCAGTTGTGCACAGCTTCTTTAAGAATATCGGCTACGCACTGATTTAAACTTTTACCTTCTGTAGCAGCTTTTGTTGCTACATCAGCATGTAGTTCCGGAGATATCCGTAAATTAAACTTTCCAGAATATTGTTTTTTCGGTTCAACTCCTTCTTCCTGACACATTTTCAAAAAGATTTTCAGAGAAGTTTCTCCTTCTTTGCGGAGTTCTGCAATATTGGTTGCATAAAAATCCGCCCCTCCGTTTAGTGCAGTAAACTCTCCACGAAACATTTCAATTTCCGGGTCGTATTTTACGACTGCTTTGTACCCCTGAATTTCCATCGCGTTCATCACGGCTTCACCCCATTTCTTTCAAGCCATTTTCTTATGCTTGTCATAGCTCCTTTGTCTGTATCGGGACTTGGATACGGTCGGTGAAAAACCTGGAATTCTCCAAAAAGTTTAACCCCAACGCGCGACCCTTCTCTTTCAGATATTTCTGCACCAAGTTCCAGAAAAAGTGCCTCTAAGCTTTTCCATTTAATGCTTCCACTTACAGGTCTTGCAAAGATGCGTTCTAATGTTTTTTGGTGCCTTTTCTTCATTTATATATAGTACTATTAATTAGTACCTTTAAAAGCGTTTTATTCGATAGAATTGAAAGATATGACCATTATGGTCATCTTGTCTATAAAAACTTAGCCTTTGAAACAATATATCCAAGGGTTGGTTGGCGGCAATATTTCCTGTCAATAATGTCAAGGAACTCAACTCCTGGTTCACTAAATCATGATTTGGCAGAAAAATTAGATGTTTTTTCTACCGATACTGAAGGCAATCCATTTATTTGTTTTTGGAAATTAAAAAACACTGGTTACAGTAATTCGCCCTGACGTAACCAGATAGCTTGCCTGTCAACAATCAATAAAACCCGGTTTTTGAGACAGAAAACACCCTGAGTTCAATGGTATCAAGTTAATCGCCAGTTTTGTATGTGGCAAAATTTGTTTTTTGGTGGCAATTCATCGTTCACTCTAATCTGAGGTGATGGAGGGGCATTTGAAGTCATGGAATTTGTGGCTTTTTGTCAAAGCGATTTGGGCCATCGGTTCCTGCGAGGAATCCATTCTCAACCAGTGCTCTTATAAGATCAACAAATGGGATAAATCCTATCAAAACCATCAATCCAGACTTATTTCTATCCTGCCATCGTTTAACACTGATTGCTAAACTCACCCATGTCAAAAGCATTAAATAGGCAGGATGACTGCTGCTCCTTCACCTAAAAGAAAAGAGAATTTCAGAAATTGATAGTTAATCTACAAAGTAGCCGCTTTCCTTTACATTAAAAGCCTCTTGGCTTTCTTTGAACAGAAAAAGCAGACCAAGCGCAAGTAATATGACCTCAATATACGAATTGGCATACGAGAAATATCGCCCAAACACTTCAAAAAACCATTGAGTGAGTTGGTCTCCCCTATTCAAATAAGTTATTTGGTAAAGGATACTCATCAAACTTGATAATGATTTCGATATGAGGAAAAAACCAAATAATTTACCGCTTTTGGTTCTTATTTTAACCAGACTTAAAACTGCTAATCCAGTATATATTACAAAAAAAAACAAAGATGGGGTCATGTATTGATGCATTTTCTCACCGTTTAGTAAAAAGTAATTGGTTCATTAGCATCTTAAAACAATGGATTGTACAACACAAGACCTATTAACCGTAGGCGTCAATTATTCACCGCCTATTCAAACGAATGAGACTTTGGCATCCTTGTCCCAAGGAAAATGCCATGGAAGAAAAAATTGCTTTTTGGTAACACCATATGAAGTGCTGGGAACAATCGTCGCTCACGCAATCTTGCCGGAAGGCTACATACTTGCTGCGACAACTACCTTGACGATTACCGGAATGTCCGATTATACTAGTCGATCACTCCATAATACTCTATTCTTGCAAAGTATTACTGTGTAAAAACTATGTGTAAGGAGCTTTTATGAAATTCTTTTTTAAAAATAAAATTAAGAATTTAAACATTTTATTAACAGTAACAATAGGCTCTTGCTTGATATATGCTGCAAGTCTGGGTTACTCAGGCTTTACAAACTATACAGGAGCGGCAACATGTGGGCTCCCCTGGAAGTGTGGATAATTGTGAGATTACTTGTCAAGATGGCTCTTCTATAAGATGTAATAATGTGTCAATAATGAATGATATCTTCCCGCCATAAACACATCTTACGAAGAATTATTCATTCTTGAGAGTGACTGCCGCCTTCGCAAAATCACTTTCTGAAATGGAGAACGAGGTGGAACACTTATCCCATCCCAAAAACTCTCAAAAAAAAGCTCGTAGAACCAGAGGTGGCTAATATTTTTATCTTAATACTAATTTCTGTAGCTTCCATGGATATGGAAGTGGAAATTGCACCGGTTTATTCTTTTCCAAATGAAGGTGCTAACTATTTTCTTGATTTTATCACTCAAACAGAGTTTCTGTCAGAAGAAGAAATTCTAATCTGTGATCAACCATCCAGTCAGCTTTTATTGATATCTTTGACGGGTGAATATCTTGGCCAAATTGGAGAAACAGGAAATGGACCTGGAGAATTTTATAACCCTCTGGGAATTTCAATCCACAATGGAAAAATACTGATAATTGATCAAAACAATCGTCAAATTCAGGTTTTCAATTCAACTGGTCAATTCAGTTACTCATTTAAAACACTTGAGGCTCTATCGGCAATTGTAGCAAATGATGACTCTATTTTTGGGAATGTCAATTACCCGGTAGTGGAAACCGATAAACTCATTACAGAATTTTCATATACTGGAAAAGTGAAGCGCAGATTTGGAACAAGATTATATATTGAAAAAAAACTATCCCCAAAAACTTCAGCTAGTTTTATTAGATTGAAAGATGACACGATACATATTTTATTTAAATACTACCCCGTTATTAAGTCATATGAAATCACATCTAATTATGAAAAAACAATAGAACTCGACTACAGTACTTATGGTGAACGTGTTCCTGAAAATTATAGATGGTCAAAGATTACTTCAGACAAAAGAAGTTTACCTTTAAAATATCTCTTCAAGGGATTTAAAGTAACATCAAAGGGCTATTATCTCGGGCTTATGGATAAGGATCTAATTATTGATCACGTTTCACTTGAGGGCGAGTTATTGAAAAGGTACATCTGTAGGCAGCCGGATGAAAGAGATTTCTATCTATTCGATATTCTAATAGATGATAAAGGCGAGCTTCCTAAGTTTATCGTGACGTGTAGAAAGAACGATGAAGGTATTGTTGAGATATACAAACCTCTTTCTGGTGGTTTATAAGGAATAGAAAAACAAGGGACACCCAAGCCTGTAAGGGCAAAACATGCAGTGACCCCACTGAACGTAAGCGATCATTTAACCACATCTATACATAAAAAAAGGATCATGGCAGAATCCATATGAATGGAGGAGCTATGAACAAAACAAAGTAACATACCATGAATCTTTTTTTATGGGATCCATTGGAGCCTTACGCGTGTATGAGACAGCTTGGGTTGGCAACTAAATGCATGAATTGTTGTGGGTGTCCAAGAATTCGAGACGTTAGATATTTCCGTGCTGTTTTTTCACACATCCCAGCTTTGGATGCGGCAAGTGCAAGATGATTTTCTGTCTGTTTCAATTTGATTAACCTCCTGTATTGGTGATCTGTAATCATGGCCAAGCCTCCTTTCTTGTTGCTTGGCCTGTTTTATCATTTCCTTTGATTTTAATTGTCGCTGATCATCCCAGATTGCCGGTTATACTTTTTGCCCCGCCAATGATGCCAATAACCGCCATAAAAAGGATGTTCATGGGACTGTATCTTGCGTTACAGGCGGGCTTATATCCTGACTCATCATTAAGAATTAGATGAAACCCGATGCGATTTAAAAACTGTGCGGCTGGAATCAGACCTGCTTGGGAAGAATCTTTATCGTTTCCGTGTGATATTTTGAAGTTTGGGACTGGATTAAGTTATTTTTTTGCTGTATTCTTTGTCTATTGGCTTAATGGCATCATACTTAGCAATTTTCTTTGCTTGTGCTACGCCTGCTGTCGCCGTTCCTCCTGCGTGTATTGCGGCTCTTGCGGCACATGCTGCAGCTGTAATAAGCTTTACTTGTGCTTGTTTTGTCGAAGGTTGTTAAAAGGAGAAAAATAATGTTTGAAATAATTGCTTTGATATGTAGCATTACATGCTTCATTGGAATAGTTTTTTCTGTTATGAAGGACTCGTTTAAAGGAATTCTTTTATATAGCAATATCGTATTATTTCTGTCCTTATCCATATCATTTTATTCGATATATTACGAAAAAGGAGGAGTATACTATCTCTTAACATCCTTGTTCTTTGCTTCATCATTGGTTTTAATGATAATGGCAGTTGTGTATAAAAAAATTAAAAAACACAAAAAAAACCCCTCCTTACATTAAAGGCACACTGTCAGCTTAAGCCAGGCTACTAGGCTCTGTGGGCCATTTAACGACCAAGTTCTCTATCAACATAATTTTTCAGTGCTTGTCTGCCTGAATTAAGCGTTCTAATAGCAACTTTCACTCCTGGGTTGTTGAGAGGCCCTTTTCCCACCCCTATGTTTTCTTTTTTAGTTTCATTTTTGCTTTATTTTTCTGATGATTTTCAAACATCATTTGTACGCATTTAGCGGTAAACGATACAAAAGTGCCAATAGCAAGAAAAGAATAAACAATGGTAAATAATTTACTTAGATTATTGGTTGGTGTTAAATCACCGTAGCCAACTGTAGCCATTGTCATCACAGAAAAATATAAGGAATCAATGATGCTCCAATTTTCAACTTTTGTGTAAAAAATATTGGCACCTATGAGAAGCAATAGAATGAATATGAATAAAAAACGAAATTCTTTATCATCTTTTAATCCTGTAAAAATGATCTTTGTAAGTCGATAACAGTTAATAAAGAAAGATAGCATTGTTTATCCCGATGTTTTAATAGTACAGGAGTGATTTCAAGACATTATTCCTGCACAATGTTTCATTTTATATTTTTTTCTCTTCTTTTAATGCGGTTGACATGCATTTTACTCTATAGTTCATCAAGAGCTACCTCGATAGCAGATTCCTTTTCATGCTGACGCTCCTTTACAACTTATCCCCAATGGGAGTCTTCAATCTGCTCAGGCATCATTGTTTACATGGAGGATGATCTGTGATGTGTAAAATTTGGAGAAGGGTAACAACTGCCATAAGCGGCGTGAGCTTGCGAGCGTCCGGCGACCGCAGGAAGCGAATTTGATAGCTTTGTTACATGATTTACTCTGGAGCATGACACACCGCCTCAACATTATTACCGTCAGGGTCTATTAGGAATGCCCCATAATAATGCTCATGGTAGATTGGTCGAAGCCCAGGAACACCATTATCAGTGCCCCCATTCTGAATGCCCGCTGCATGAAACATATTGACCAGTTGTCGTGAGTCTGCGGAAAATGCAACATGTCTTGGAGTGTAAGATTCCTTGCTTTCAATAATCCAAAATATCGGCCTTCCCTCAAGGCCAAACGCACACATACGTTGCGTTGGAAACTCCTGGTTCCACTCGGCAACAAACTCCATTTGAACCGAGTAGCCTAACGGTTTAAAGACAGATTCGTAGAATTGTCCTGTTGCTGTATAGCTGGTAGCGTAGGTACTTAGATGATCTATCATAATTTTCCTTATCATTTAACGCAGAGTTCATCGGCGAGTGTAACAAGTCCGGAGAAACGACTTGTTGAATGAAACCGCTGTGCGGAGACAGCGGACACCGTATTATTGATCGTCCTCCCATTGTAGCTTCCTGTTTTGTAGTAGTCTATCCAAAAAGGCAAGCCTGTCTGCCAGTTACACCACCTTTTTCAAAACGGAGGTTATGGTGAACAGCAACACACCCAATGATCCCACTGAACACGAATCATTTTTATGGGATCCATTGGAGTCTTACGCGTGTATGAGACAGCTTGGATTGGCGACTAAAAGCATGAATTGTTGTGGATGCCCAATAGTTCGCATTATTCGTTGGATTATTATTTGCTTAGTTCAATTAGTTTTATTAGTCTATCCAGTAATGGTGTGGTTCTACCCATATTTTTTGTGTTATCAAAGTACCCTGTTATACGTAGATATAATCCTGAGCGCTCTGTTCTTGACATAAATGCATTGAATGATTCTTTGGGAATATCAAATTCATTTGTTGCTGAATTCTTAAAAAGATCCCAATATTTTTCTGCATTCTTTAGTGTGTCCTGACCATCTTGAATAGGATGTAAATCTTCATATAATTTAAGCTGGTGTAATACTTTGAATTCTCGTAAGGATAAGCCGTCTAAAATTGATAGTAATTCCTCGTATTCATCGTTCTTTACATGAAGTTCTGGATTGAAAGAATTATTAAGTAATTTTGCGAACAGTTTGATTTTCTCTTTTCTTCTTGTATTTATGGCAGCATTTGTAGTGCAAAAAAACGCATGTAAAAAATCTTCTTGTTTGATTACTTCTTCAGATAGCGTTTGTTTGCCGCTTGCCAATTCTTCGAAGAAAACTTTAAGCCGGTCACTTTTTATTTTGTTTGCTTGATGCTGAAGCCATGTGTTAAAAGCACTCCCGATGGGAATAAATTGCAAGAGAATTTTTATTGCTGGAGTTTTATCGTACTTGCTAACTAATTTATCTATTATACCTATTTGATCTGACATCTTCTTTCTCCTTCTTTCCATATTTTTATCCAACGCAGAGTTCACCGGCGGGTGGAATGAAACCGCTGTGCGGAGACAGCGGACACCGTATTATTGATCGTCCTCCCATTGTAGCTTCCTGTTTTGTAGTAGTCTATCCAAAAAGACAAGCCTGTCTGCCAGTTACACCACCTTTTTCAAAACGGAGGTTATGGTGAACAGCAACACACCCAATGATTTCACATTGCAAAAAGGTCGGCGACGGTGACAAGACTATCACCTATCCTGGAAAGTATCTTTACCGGGGTGTCATTCAGGAAAAGGATATCCTTAACTGCGAAAACGGCAGGCTGACTTTCCGAGACCGGCCGGCAGATCATGAATTGCGTGAAGCCGTCTTGTGGGAAATCGAGTCAACCAACCATGAAGATGAGAAGAACCTTGTCATCCTCCTAAAAACGCATCCGGGATTCAATTCAAACCACCGCATCAATATGGAAGCTGACTTGGAGTCGGTTTTCAAAAGAGTTTTCCCTCGCAGGCAAAGCCCTTGTCTTGAAACAAACCGTTTGGCAAGTTTGTATTTCCCGGCAGAACTCTAAAAAACAGCTGGATTCTTTTTACGGTAAGAAGCGGTCCTGATGTTGTTGGTTGGGTATGGGGCAGGAATCCAGTTGGCCAAACATTGCGTATCGCTTTTTGGCAATGAAGCGATACAAGCCGTCTCGCAGCCGTTTGGGTATGAATCTCGTGATTGTAAACAGACTAAAGGGGAAGGGCAATTGCCTGAAAACAGCGATGACCGCATCACTTTGCGATTGGACATTCCCCTTTTCGATGCAGTACAGCGTGCTCAATTGGTGGGTTGGCAGGTTGTAATGCTTCAAGAGGGTCTGACCCGATGAGGATTGCAGAGCGGCCAGTTTGAATATCTTCTTTTTGTCCCGTTTGATGATGAAGCGGCTCCAGCCGTTGCAAAGCTTGCAAACACCGTCAAAAAGGATGATGTTTTCCTTATTTAACTGCTTTTTAGTCACGTCGTTCATGGTTGCTTTTTTTCCGCTCCCCTTCTTCATAATAGGTTCTTATTGGAAATTAAGAAAGCGATGATTTGTCTATCCCGCCGATGGCATTCAGGATAGAATGGCAAGGGAGGCAGATGAGTTGGATCTTTTCGCGCGAGCTGAGCAATTTAAAGACGGCCATGCCATAAGGGATGAAACGGGCATCTATTCCTATCAGCAGCTTTTAACCGCTTCCGCCAGTATCGCGTCCAGCCTTCTGAACGGAAGAAGCGACCTCAACGAGGCACGTATATCGTTTTTAGTCTCTCCTGGCTTTCACTATACCGCAGTTCAATGGGGTATATGGAGAGCCGGCGGTATTGCTGTGCCTTTACCGGTTTCACATCCACCTGCGGAGTTGCAATACGTCTTGCGAGACTCGGGTTCCGAGTCCGTGGTTGTGGATCCGCTTTTAATCGAGAGAATACGCCTTGCAGCTGAAGCCTGTTCCATACCTGTTCTGCTGACAACCGCCATGCAGCAGAAAGGCTCCTTACCGCAACTGGATGCAAGCAGAAGAGCTATGATTATCTATACAAGCGGAACAACGGGCAAGCCCAAAGGGGTTGTAACAACCCATGCTCAAATTCAGGCGCAGGTCACCAGTTTGGTTTCGTCCTGGGGCTGGGTAAAAGACGATGTCATTTTAAACGTGCTTCCGCTGCATCACGTTCACGGTGTGGTGAATGTACTTACCTGTGCTCTTTGGAGCGGCGCTCTTTGTGAGTTTTTACCGCAATTTAAGGCCGAAAAAGTCTGGCAGCGCTTTCAGAAGGGCGGTATTACCCTCTTTATGGCGGTTCCCACTATATACAGCAAACTCATTCGAGTCTGGCAGGAAGCTGACCAGGAGAGGAGAAAGCGGATGTCCCGTTGTGTGTCCGAATTGAGGCTGATGGTGTCGGGTTCGGCTGCCTTGCCCATTGCCGTACTCGATCAATGGCGGACAATCAGCGGTCACACGCTGCTGGAAAGATACGGAATGACTGAAATCGGCATGGCTCTCTCCAATCCCTTAAAAGGCGAACGGGTGGCGGGTCATGTAGGCAAACCTCTTGCAGGTGTTATCATCAGACTGGTTGACGAGCAGGGTGAACCGTTTGACGCGTTCGATTGTCCGGGTGAGATTCAGGTTAAGGGTCCCTGTGTTTTCAAAGAGTACTGGCAAAAACCCCAGGCCACCCGCGATGCCTTTCAAGATGGATGGTTTCGCACAGGAGATAGCGCACAGAAGAGAAGCGATGGTGTTTACCGCATTCTCGGACGCAATTCGGTGGATATCATCAAGTCGGGCGGTTTCAAAATCTCGGCACTCGAAATAGAAGATATTCTTCGCACCCACGCAGTTATGGTGGATTGTGCGGTGGTAGGCGTGGAAGATCCCGAATGGGGTGAACGCATTGCCGCGGCCTGTGTCATCGAGCCTGGAAAACAGCTGACACTGCAAGAACTGAAGAGCTGGGCAAAGGAACGGCTGGCACCCTACAAAGTTCCCACTCTGCTGAGAGTATTGAGAGCACTGCCTAAAAATGCCATGGGAAAGACAGTCAAGCAGGAAGTAAAAGAGCTGTTTAGAAAGAGCGTTTAAAAGAAGAAATCGCTTCGGTACTCTGAAACAATCAGCTGCTTTGACTCATGGGTTTGTTATGCTGAATCGTCATCCTGTTCAAAGCTGTTGGCGATGGCGTTGTTTTCGCTTCTCCAGGTCTTCTTCTTGGTCCTTTCCTATGGTGCCTACACCGAAGTAGGAGGATTCGGGATGGGAGAAATAGAATCCGGCGATACTTTCCGGTGGATTCATGGCTTTGGTTTCCGTTAGTTGAACGCCAATTTCCGCTTCCACGTTCAAAACGCGCCAAATACCGTCCTTCAAGTCGTGGTCGGGACAGGCCGGATAGCCAGGAGCTGGACGAATACCTCGGTATTTTTCCCTGATTCTCTCTTCCTGTGTCAGGCTCTCTTTTGCCGCGTAACCCCAGAATTCGGTTCTTATTTTTTCGTGAAGCCATTCCGCGGCGGCTTCAGCCAGAACAATGGACAGGCTTTTAATGAGGATGCTGTTGTAGTCATCGTGATTCTTTTCGTATTCCCTGGCTTTTAACTGTGCGCCCGTTCCCGTGGTAACGGCAAACAGACCCAAGTGATCCTTGTAACCTGCCGGAGCCAGAAAATCGGCCAGGCAGCGGTTGGCGCTTCGCCCGCGTTTGTCTTGTTGTTGTCGGGTAAAACAGAAGGTTACTTGATGGTTGTGCGAGGTAATGACCACATCGTCGCCCTGTGATTCGGCGGGAAAGAGGCCGAACACGGCCTTGGGTTGAATCCACTTCTCGATTTTAACGCGTTCCAGCATGTTTTGTGCGTCGTTCCACAGTTTGCGCGCCTGCTTACCGAAAGCTGGATGTTCCAGAATACCGGGGAAAGAGCCCCTGAGCTCCCAGGTTTTGAAGAAGGGGGACCAATCAAAAAAAGGTTCGAGAGTTGTGATGGGTATGGGGTTGATGGTTTGGGTTCCCTTAAAGGCGGGTTCAGGAGGAAGGTACTGGTCCCAGTTAATGGTATGGGCGTTTGCTCGAGCCGCTTCAAGGGGTATGGTGTTCGGCGTTTTATTGTTGTAGGTGTGTCTTCTCTTCTTCATTTCCTGCTTGTTTTTTTCAATGAAGGCTGCCGACTTGTCTTTTGAGAGGATCTTTTGAGATACGGTCACGGCTGTTGACGCATCCATGACTTGAAAAACAGGGGCGTCACATTCGGCATCGATTTTAACGGCAGTATGAGTGGTGGATGTGGTGGCGCCACCGATGAGCAGGGGAACGTTGAGGTTTCTTCGTTTCATTTCACGCGCGAAATGCACCATTTCATCCAGAGAAGGCGTAATCAAGCCTGAGAGTCCGATTAAGTTGGCCTCTTCTTCAACCGCACGGTCCAAAATGGTTTCCGCGGGAACCATCACACCCAGGTCGATGACTTCAAAACCGTTGCATTGAAGCACAACCGAGACAATGCTCTTTCCTATGTCGTGTACATCCCCTTTGACGGTGGCTAGAATCATGCGTCCCTTTTTGCGGCTTTGCCCCTTTACATCGCCGAAATAGGGCTCAAGACAAGCAACCGCTTTTTTCATGACACGTGCAGATTTCACGACTTGAGGTAAAAACATCTGTCCTGAACCAAACATCTCTCCCACTTTCTTCATGCCCTGCATCAACGGCCCGTCGATGACGGCAAGCGGACTGCCGAGCTGTTTTAAGGCCTCTTTTGTGTCTTCGGTAATCTGACTGTCCAGACCGTTGATGAGAGCGTGGGTCAAGCGCTGTTCGACATCCATGTTTTCAAAGGGATTGACTTTGTGATGTGTCTTTTTCTTCTGTGCGGGATTGTCACTTGCATACTGGAGCAGCTGATCTGTCACCTTTTCGTTTTTATTGAGGATGACATCTTCCGTCAGCGCTTTAAGGACCGGTTCTATTTTTTCATAGATGGCCAATTGACCCGCATTGACAATACCCATGGTCATTCCCGCTTGAATGGCGTGATACAGGAATACGGAGTGCATGGCCTCGCGGATCGCCGGATGCCCGCGAAATGAGAAGCTCAAATTACTGACACCGCCGCTTATTTGAACGGTTGGGTATTCTTTTCTCAGTAAACGCGCCGCTTCAATGAAGTTGACCGCGAAAGCCGCATGTTCAGCCATACCTGTGCCAACGGCGAAAACGTTGAGATCGAGGATGATATCTTCCAGGCTGTAACCCGCTTTTTCCGTAAGAAGACGAAGACTTCTTTTAGCAATATCTATTTTGCGTTCAATTGTTTCCGCTTGGCCCTCTTCATCAAAGGCCATGACGATCACAGCCGCACCCATTTTCCTGATTTCAAGGGCTTTTTCCAGGAAAGACGCCTCGCCGTCTTTCAGTGAAATGGAATTGACAATGGCCCTTCCGGCGATGTTTTTCAGCGCCAGTTGAATGACTTCCCAGCGGGAGGAGTCGATCATCAGGGGAACCCGGCTGATATCCGGTTCCGAGGCCAGCAGTCTCAGGAACTGGAGCATGGCTTTTTTGGAATCGAGCAGGCCTTGATCCATATTGATATCGATAATTTGGGCTCCGTTTTCCACCTGTTGCCGTGCTACTTGCAGGGCTTTGGCGTAGTTTCCTTTCTCGATGAGTTTCCTGAAACGGGCAGACCCCATGACATTGGTTCGCTCGCCGATATTGATGAACAGACTTTGCTGGTCAATTTGAAGCGCTTCGAGCCCACTTAAACAGGTTTTGGGCGGTAACACGGGCGGTTTCCTCGGTGCAAGACCCTTTAATTGTTTTTTCATTTCCCGAATGGTATCCGGTGTAGTTCCGCAGCAGCCGCCAACAATGTTGACCAGCCCGTCGCGGGCAAAGTCGGACACCGCTTTGGCCATGTGTTCGGGCGTTTCATCGTAGCCGCCCATTTCATTGGGTAATCCGGCATTGGGGTGAGCACTGATGAGGCAATCAGCATAACGCGACATTTCCATTAAATAGGGCCGCATTTCTTCCGCACCCTGAGCGCAATTCAAACCAATGGAAAGGGGCTTGGCGTGCTTGACGGAAATCCAGAAAGCTTCGGGCGTTTGCCCGGTCAACAGACGTCCTGAAGCATCGGTGACAGTGCCTGAAACCATAATGGGAACGTGGATTTTGCGCCTTTCGAGTACGGTTTGGGCAGCGAAAAGAGCCGCTTTGGCGTTCAGGGTATCAAAGACGGTTTCCACTAAAATGAGGTCGGCACCACCGTCCAGCAATGCCGAGACAGCTATATCGTAGGTTGCCGCCAATTCATCGAAGTGGACATTGCGATAACCGGGGTCATTGACATCGGGAGACAGACTGGCTGTGCGGTTGGTTGGCCCCAAAACGCCTGCTACAAAACGCGGTTCTCCGTGCTCTTTTTCATAGCGATCCGCGGCTCTTCTGGCTAGAACCGCTCCCTGCAGATTCAGCTCTTTGACATAGTCTTCGGTTTGATAGTCCGCCTGCGAAACGGAAGAGCTGTTAAAGGTGTTGGTTTCAATCATGTCGGCACCGGCTTCGAGATACTGGTAGTGGATGTTTTCAATGATGTCCGGCCGGGTGAGGTTGAGAAGATCGTGATTGCCCAGGAGCGGTATCTTCCAGTGGGTGAAAAGAGAGCCTCTGTAATCCTTTTCAGCCAGTTGATGTGCCTGAATGAGCGTGCCCATGCCGCCGTCGAGCAGGAGAATCTCCTTTTTCAACCGGTTTTGAAAGGTTTTCAGCCTTTTAGTTCTAGGGTGCATGGTTTTACCTCTTTTGGCCTAAGTGCCTTGGATATTCTAAAATATCCTTTTTTGTTTGCGAAGATCAAAACCACGAACGATTGACGTAAACAAGGTAAAATTAACGATTCTTCGGCTTTATTTTAAATAAAACGATTTCATTTTTGGAACCTACCCTCATATTGGGTCCCCAAACACCTGCTCCGGAAGATACATACAGTTGGGTGTGTTCGGACAATTTAAACAGGCCGTAAAGGTAGTCGTAACGCAATTTGACGACGTAATTGAAGGGAAAAATCTGGCCGCTATGGGTGTGACCCGATACCTGCAAGTCCATTTCCCTGTCAATCACAGGTTGTAATTGAATGGGCTCGTGATTTAAGGCCAGATTGAACTTGCTGTTATCCAGGTCAATATGACTGATAAGGTCTTCCACTTTTCGTGTTTCAAAAGCGTTGTCGGGATCATAGAAGTTAATTCCTGTGATATCGAGGTCCTCGTTAAAAACGGCCTTTTCGTTGTTTAAGACCATAACCCTGGAAGCTTTGAAAAAATCGGGACTCATTCGAGCCATCACATCGTGATTTCCCATCACAAAGAAGACGGGTACCGAGATGGTGTTGAGAGCCTTGAGATCATTGAATTGAATGTGCGGCATGTCGATCAAGTCTCCGGTTATCACCACAAAGTCTTTTTCCAAGGCGTTCACTTCTTCTATGAGCTTGTCAAAATAGACCGGTGATTTTGAACCAATATGCGTGTCTGTTAATTGAACGAAGGTGACCGGGGAATGGACTTTAGCCGATTCCAGGTGAACCTCTTTAACCACAAACCGGTTCGCGTTGACAATACCATAGGATACGTAGAGAAACAGGGTCAGGAAAACCAGACTCAGTTCCAGTTTCTTTCTGCCTTTCAAGTACCCGATTCTGAAAACGAGCATGTAAAAGAGGGTGATGAAGAATAAGAGGAAGATAAAGGTGGTGTAATACAGACAAACCGCGTTGAGCAGAGCTGTTTCAAAAGCAAAACTGACCAATAAAAGAGGAACCGATAGCAAAGAAGCGAAAGTCCAGTACAGGCTTTTTTTCAAGGAGCTCTCCCGCAATAGATAGCATAAGCGGTACACAACAGTGAAATGAACGGTGAAAAAAAGCGCTAACACCATGAGAACGAGAAAAAAAGGCATCGATACAGCTCCCTGCGGTTATTGATATGATAAAAAATTGCGTTTAGAAAAGTGGATCAGCTGAAAAAAGAACCGAGTTGGTTCAATTGACGCAGGCCAAGGAGATTTTAGTGGAAATCCGCATGGCACTTCTAGCGGCAACTTGAGTCACTTACGTTTGAGCGTTTGTGTTTGTTTAGCGCTTCAATGAAGCTGTCTACAAAAAAGAGCAGCGAAGTAACGCTGCTCTTTTGTACAAAAATGAATTGCTAGGAAGGTAACTGTTAGCCTGCCATTTTTTTGATCAGGTCGACACAGCGGCTTGAATAGCCGTATTCGTTGTCGTACCAGCTGACCAGTTTGAAAAGACGATCGCCTATTTTCAGTGTGCAGAGTGAATCAAAAATACTGCTGTGGGAGTTGCCGATAATGTCGTTGCTTACCAGGGGATCTTCTGAATACTGGAGAACACCTTTCAATGTGCTTTCTGCTGCTTCTTTGACGGCTTTGTTGATATCTTCAACAGTCAGGCCGCTCTTCTTGACTTCCAGAACCACGTCAACCAGAGAACCGTTATGGGTGGGAACTCTGACAGCCATGCCGTTCAGTTTGCCTTTCAGTTCGGGAATAACCAGGCCAATTGCTTTAGCGGCCCCGGTGCTGGTTGGGATCATGTTGATGGCAGCAGAGCGCGCGCGTCTGAGATCTTTGTGAGGAAGATCCAGAATTTTCTGGTCGTTGGTGTAGCTGTGGATGGTCGTCATCAGGCCGCTTTCTACGCCAAACTTGTCATTAACCGCTTTAACGACAGGCGCGAGGCAGTTGGTTGTACACGATGCATTGGAAACGAATTTGCAGTTATCTTTAACGGCATCGCTGTTGATACCGAGAACAACGGTTGCATCGACATCATCAGCTGTTTTGGAAGGCACACTCAAGAGCACTTTCTTGGCACCAGCCTGGAGGTGCTTGCTGATGGCGTCTCTTGTTCTGAATACGCCCGTACTTTCCAGTACGATATCGACACCGAGCTCTCCCCATTTCAGGTTAGCAGGATCTCTTTCTGAAAAGACCTGAACTTTTTTGCTGCCTACGCAGATGTTCCCGCCCTCTACGGATACATCTTCGTTGAAGATACCGTGAGTTGAGTCGTACTTGAGCAAATGAGCCAGTGTCTTTGCATCGGTTAAGTCGTTAATGGCAACGACTTCAATTTCAGGGTGATTGAAAGCGATGCGGTAAACCACTCGTCCAATTCTTCCAAAACCATTAATTCCTACTTTGATAGTCATATATTTTCCTCTCGTGAGTTTATTGAGGCTGTGAGAATCTTGTTTGTGCTGATAAACGGATATTCAGAGCCTTTTTCTAAGTACAGAAGATTAGCAGAAAGAGTGCCTTAATGCAATTATAGAGATGTAAAGATACTGTTAGACCACAGGTGGCGGCCGATCTTAATCGCTTTGACCGCTCACAGGGTGTTTGAGTCAAAAAAAACGCAGCTCCATACTCGTGATCCGGGTTCCCCTGGGTTGTTCAAACTCTTCGGAAAAGGGGGGTGTCTGTCACACTGGTTCGCCAGGGATTGCGGTTACGCCAAGGAGAGTTTCTCGAGTCCTTTTAAAGCGTTCTTATAGGCTTTTGCTTTAAAGGCGGGAGCCGTTTTCACTGCCAGGGTCGGGTTTTTCCATTTTAGTTCGGTAAACTCCTTGTTTTTCACAGAGTCAAGATGGTCAGCGGTGGGCTCCCCGTCCGGTATTTTGGCAATGAAGTAAACCTGTTCCTGGCCTTTGTACGGCTTGAACTTCTTTCGTCCCTCCTCATTGAATTCATAGCGAATGGGTTTTGCGATTTTGGCTACAATATGCAGGTTTTTTAAGCCGGTTTCCTCGAAAACCTCCCGGTGAAAGGCCTCCTCCAGGGATTCCCCTTCATCAACTCCGCCCTGCGGCCACTGCCAGCAGCTTGGGAAGTCACGGCGCCGACCGAGCAGGAGCTGAAGTTTCCCGTCGGCCTTCAATCTGAAGATAAGAGCAGCTACGTTGAGTCGATAGTGTTTGGACATGTTTTCCGGCTTTCGGTGAGAGCAAATAACCGGCTTTGCCAGTTAACGAGAAAGTACAGACAACCCTGTTGGAATGGACACTTGCGAACCTACCTGTATTCGTGTCTTGGCAGCAGAGCGGCTTCGGGAAGCTGAACACAGTGATAAGGACAGACAGACGCGTTTTTCCCCGCCTTGTTCGCGTCGGTGTACAGCCACTGTTGAAACTCATCGAAGTAATCGGTTTGGTTGTAGTTCTTTAGAATGCGCAAGAGATCCTGTGTGGTAAACGGAGAGAACCGGTAATTTCCCCAGGTGTAACTTAAAAAGGCAATGAGCGCTTCACGGCCGCCCATGGTGCGGCTGAGGTGTTCAAACATCTCACCGCCTTCATAATAGGCTCTGGTGTCAAAACCCACATCGATGGGAGAGCGGCCGCTGACGATATTGCTGGAGTAAAAATCAACAATGGGATCAAAGGCTCCGGGTCCTTCTTCATACCAAACACAAATCGCTTCGTCCCACCATGAGTCCCGGTAAGTGTCGGCAATGGTGCTGCAAGCGTAGTACATGTGAAAAATCTCGTGCTGCAATGCCCAGTTAGAGGTGATACTTCCTCCGAAGTACTCCATGCCGCCGCCACCGGATGTGATAAAGAGTGACAGGCCCCGAGGCATGGGGAACGGACCTAAATCCTCTTCCAGTTGTGGCAACCAGTTTTCCAGGATATTAAAGGCTTCCTGGGTTAGTTGAACATGGTTCAGGGAAGTCATGATGTTGACTGGTATTCCGTTCACGATTCTGCTTTCAAGGTCAAAGGTATCTTGAGCACCTAAAAAGAACATCACGGTGTAGGACGCAATGGGTCGTTCGGTATCCAGCGTCCATGACTGGCCATTGGTGGCATTTTGTTCTTCAACCAGGCCTGAGCCGATGAAGTGGTAAGGCTGATTGTCGTGTACGTTAAAGGTGAGTCGGTGACGAGCCAATTCGCTCGGGCGATTGATGGTTGGCCAGAAGGTCTCGTTACCCACACCGTAAATATCGTTTACATCGGTGTAGAAGGCCACTAAACCAGCTTGATCGTTCTTTTCATACGTCATCACAAGTTCGTGCTTTTTCCAGGGACTTAACTCCCTTTGGAATTCAAGGCCTGGCTGTGAGCTGCCGTCAAAGTAGATGAGTTGAACATCGTTCTGATTTTGATCATCGAGGCTTTCGCCGTTTAAACGAATGGACTCGATGCGATTGCGCAGGTGTTCGCTCAGGTGGACGAGAGCTTTTGTTTGACCGGGCAGCATGTAGAAGCTCAAGACCGCACGACCCTCCATGAGACCGCTGTTTGGATGGAAGTCCAATGTGGCCTCAATCTCCTGGATATCGATTCGAAAGGTGTCATTGAGAAGCTGTTTTTCAGCACTTTGAGAAAAGGCTGGAGAGACCTTGGCGGGAACGGCGACAATTTGTCGGTTTTGATCGGAAAACGACAGCGCAAAGCCCGTGAGAGGCTGTTCACTTTCCACTTCCAGAAAGACATGCGTCGGGATGGGGTCATTGAACAGGTCGTCCAGCATGGCTACCAGTTTTCCATGGCCGGCCAGTTCACGGTAAACAGTTTGAACGGTAATGCCTTCAAAAGACTTTAAGGTCAGTTTCAGGCCGGAGGTTTGGGTGGTACTGTTGACAAACGCGAAGCCGCTGACCCATTTGGCGTTGTTTTCCAGCAGGGGCAGAACCAGGTAATTGGAGGTTTCCTCGATTAATGGCAGGGAAGAACTTCCGCCAGTGCTGCTGTAAGTGAACTTCATGAGCCCGGAGATGGTGGGCTCATCGGTTCGGATTGAAAGCGAGCCCGTTTCCGCTGTCAGGCCTGGACACAAGTCTTCGATGGAACCCTGCACACCACCCATCGCGGGCAGGGAAAGTGACCAGGTACCGTTGACGTCACCTTCAGCATCGTAAGCTGTAATTTCGGCCGCTCTTGATTCTCCACTTGAGTTTGTCAGGGCGAACTCCGTGGTCCAGTTTCCGCCTTTGGTTGTAAAGTGTGGTAAGTGAAGGGTTTTTAGTTCACGGCTAAAGGATAAAATAGATCCAAAAAGGCAAAAAGCACATAGAAATTGTTTCATAGCTTCTCCAAAATGAGTGTGTTACTTATTGTTTGTTCAGTAACCTCTGTATTAAAGGTATTCCAACCGTGGCATCGGGAGGACGCACATAAAGAGGTACGGGTTGTTCAGTGGGCTGGATTTCTTTTTTTTGAATTAACTCGTAAAAGTGATGACATAAATCCGGTAATTCGCTGACGGCACGGGGAAGATCCTGGCCTTTTCCGTACCAGCCAGAGGAAAACAGCTGGTTACCGGCTTCTGATGCCGTTTTTGTCCGCGTTAATTGAACAGGCAGATGGGGTGCTTGTTGGGTGTAGCAGGAACCTCTCATGGCGGGGAAGGCGATGCCTTTAACTTTTTGGCCCTTCAAAAGGTGCCACGCCAATTCAAACTTCGATAGTGCGTAAAGAGGAATACCCTTTGCCGATCTCAAGCCAAGCGCCATGGAAAGGCCAATTCTAATTCCGGTGAAGGAGCCAGGCCCCGTCATGACGCCTACTTTGTCAATACTTTCAAGCCGGGACAGGCGATCCAGGTGACGACCCAGAATTTCAGCGTGTTTTCCTTTAGTCCAGGATAACTTCTCTTTGTTTGAATGAACAGCTAATAGTTGACCTTCTCTGCCCGTAACATCGATAACGACAATCATGGACTGGCCTTGGGTTTTTCTTCGATTAACAGATAGACGTATTCACCTAAGGTATCGACTTCCATTCTCTTAATCCTCATGGTGGGAAACGCCGTGCTCTTGATCTTCCTGAACGCTCCATCCACTTCTTCAACAAGGGTGAGCGCAGTGGGTTTATCCGAGCGGATGAGGTACTTGTTGGAAAGCGGTATATTCCTTATGGAATACATATAGGGAACCAAAGTCGATGAACCTGCCAGGACTGGCGGGGTAGATTCCAGGTCAATTGATATGAGTTTGTTGCCAGACACTTTCCCTGAGTAATCTGTCAGGTCAAGCAAGGTCATATTTCTGGTATTTCGGGACAGTGTCATAAGGTGAGGATCGGAGTGCAGGACGGGGTTACTTTGCAATGAAACAGACATTCGGCTATTGATATAAACGCTGTTTTTCTGGTCAATAACTCCCTGGTGGATATGGAATGACATCAGCATTCCCTGGTATTGATCAAGGGCATACAGCATTTGGGCAGGGCTATCAAATACAAGTGAAGTGAGCTCTACTTTTCCATTGAAGCCTATTGGGAAGTCGATAAGTTGTTTTAAAATAGGGGTTCCAGAGTCCAGACTATAGGTAATGAGTGCGTGTGCGCTTTGTCTTGGCTTGCCTTTAGAAGATACGCTCAAGAACAGGGTATGGGTCAGCTTGTCCCAGGCTGAGCTGTAAATATCGTCAATGTGCTTGGGTAACTCCGTTAATATAACAGGAGCCGGCGTGGTTTCACCTGCTTCACCTGCTGGAGGAAGACGTTGAATGTCCAACAAACCAAAGCGTGTTTTTTTATCCCCGCCAAATAAAACAGCGTGGTTGCCTTGTGGACTTTTTTGCATGAAAAGAGGCAAGAAATTACTGGGCAAAGTTAGTGTGTGTGTTTGCGAAAGCTGATCATCCTTATCCGAGAACACAACCACTTCTGATTTGCCGCGGTCCAGAACCCAGAGTTGGTGATCTTTTGCCAAGTAGAACAGGTCGGAAAGGTCTTTTCCATATGGAGTGGTTTGCATGGGTTTCAGGGTGTTATCGGCCGTGTTTAATTTGATTATGGATTGAGACCCGGGATTGGACTGTGAAGGAATAAAATTGTCGTCTTTTATCTTGTCTGCATTTTTAACTGACAGAGCCTGGCTGACTCTTAGCACGGCATCCAAAGGGGATTTCCAGTCTCTGGATAAAGAGGCGGGTCCTGTAGCGAAGAGGTCCTGATCCTGGAAGTAAAGTTGATACCCAGCGGGAATTTGATTTAGTTTTCTCGCTTTTTCCAAATACTGAATTCGAAGGTCGAGGTCTTTCACCGGTCCAGTTAAATTGTGCAGAGACCACTCAAACGAATGAGGCCAAAGTTCAAGGTGTAATTGGTTAAATCCCTCTTCAAGGGGGTATGAGCCATCAAAAGGTTCAATTGGAGCGTGAAAAAAGAGCTCCAGCTCTTGCTGCAGGGGTTCTTCCAGTTCAAATTGAGATATCTCTTTCGGGAAGAACAAAAATTGAGTCGGGTTAAGGAGATACCAAACCCAATTGTCTTTTGTAAAGGCTTCAACGGCCATATTATTCTTGTGTCGAACCCAGTTTTCTCTTAAAAAACCATGTTCCAATTGATGTTTTGGGGTAGATAGTTCAATGGCCAGAAAGTGAAGATCGCCATTGGGAAAAGAGGAGACCAGTACCTTTTTTATGTTTGAAAAGGAAGGTGAATCAAGTTGGAGAAGCGAGATGCCCTCTACCTGAGGCAGAATCTCTCTAGCTTTTACCTTGAGTGATTCCGGTGCGTGGTTCCAGTCAAAAAGAAAGCGCATCTCCTTTTTAAGAAGTGGCTGGTTCTCAACCAACCGGGTAAATGAAACATGTTTGACAGAAAACTCATTTTTAAGAACGAAGAAAACCGCAAAAACCAGCAGAGCGGCAGCGGAAACCCAAAGCCACTTTAACGATTTCTTTTCATTGGGGATTTGATCCAGACTTTTAATGGGTTTTGATTGCGCGCAGAGTTCCTGTAGTTCCAGTTCAATTAACTTGTAATGGCCGAACTTGGTGGCGAAATGCGATGATTTTTTATTTTTTGAGTAGTAATCATAAGCAAGGTCGCGCAGTCTTCCACTGCGGGTTTCGTTCAGGTGATCCAGGCTGTTGGTGGTGTCATCCATATCGTTCTGAATTCGCCTGAGCTCTCTGTCGATCTTTTCAAGACGTTCATCCAATTCTTGCTTTAAGAGCAGAAACTTGTTCTTTTTTTCGCCTATTGCCTGCTTCAGCTGGCTCTGTTCCTCGAGTTCAGAGTGCGATATTTCCTGTTTGGCTTTCAGCTCGTCATAAGCTTGAATCAAGGGATTGAGGGTTTCTCTTTCTTTTTTTAGCAGATCCTTTCTTTTATTCTCAAGGGTGGAGCTTTCGGATCTTTTTTGCTCAAGCTCATGCGCGATCGTGCTTTGGTATCTTTCTCCTTCGGCTATCATTCTGTCAGTTCTCTGAAGGTCTCTGGGAAGAGACTCGTATTCTTCGGGAAGAGTTTTACTTTTTAAAATTTCAAGACCAATTTCAACGAGAAGATGTTCTCTCTTTTTTAACAATTCCTTTTTTCTAACCAGACAATCGCTCAATGTGTACTCCAGAAAGGACAAGATAAAAAAATACTTTTTTTCACCTGAACTATAGCAAATTTTTTTAGAAAGGGCGATAATGAAGAAGGGGATTCTCGCTGAGACTAGAGTCTTGTTATCTAAACCCACGCAGTGGAAGGGTTCGGGCTACTTGTTAATGCAAAACATGTGGTTTTTCTGAATAGCGCCCTGTGTATAAAGCAACCAGTTTTAGTTTTTTTACACACCTTCCTGTTTCAGGCAGTTACCCTGTTAAAAGTAACTGACGGAACTTGGGGTCCATGGGATCAAGGTAGTTTTCTTAGGCCGATGAATGCCCTGGCAGGGTGAAGAGAATAAATTGAACTAGTTTTATAGAGTTAACTTTACCTTGAAAAAATAAACACTGGAGGCTGATATGCCCAAATCAATTAAAGTCGCTGTAACGGGAGCCGGAGGCCAAATCGGTTACAGTCTTGTTTTTAGAATAGCTTCAGGCGAGTTGTTTGGACCTGATACGAAAGTAGATTTAAGTTTATTGGAAATTCCCCAGGCTGTGGCCTCGTTAGACGGGTTGGCCATGGAGCTGAATGACTGTGCCTTCCCAACGCTGGGTAAAATAGATTGTTACGATGATCCGAATGCTGCGTTTGATGGAGCTAACTGGGTATTGATGGTAGGCTCCAAGCCTCGAGGACCGGGAATGGAAAGGGGCGACCTGATTCGCGAAAACGGCCCTATTTTTACAGGACAAGGTCAGGCCATGATTAAATCGGCTGATGATGTTCGCGGTGTTGTGGTCGGGAATCCATGCAATACGAACTGCCTGATTGCCGCGGCCAATGCCAAAGGCGTTCCCGCCAATCGCTTCTCGGCCATGACTCGGCTGGATGAGAATCGCGCGCGAAACCAACTGGCCATTAAAGCGGGTGTCGATATAACCACTGTGACGAATATGACCATATGGGGAAACCACTCCGCGACCCAGTATCCTGATTTCTACAATGCAAAGATCAATGGAAAGCCTGTAGTCGACGTCATCGATGATCTGGAGTGGCTTAAAGGTGAATTTATTACAACGGTCCAAAAGAGAGGTGCCGCCATCATCAAGGCCAGGGGCAAGTCTTCGGCCGCTTCGGCTGGAAACGGCTTGCTGGATCACGTCAAGTCATTTATTACTCCTTCAAAGGATGGTGAGTGGTACAGTGCCGCTGTTCCTTCCGATGGATCCTACGGTGTGCCCGAAGGTCTGATTTTCTCATTCCCCTGTCGCACTCTGGAGGACGGATCCTATGAAATTGTTCAAGGGTTGGAACACGGATCATTTGGACAGGAAAAAATGGCTCTTACAATCAAAGAACTGGAAAACGAAAAAGAAGTCATTAAAAATCTCCTTTAAAACACCGATAGAGCTGTGAAAAAAAACAGGCCGCTGGTTGCGGCCTGTTTTTTTTTGTAACTTGAAGGTAGATAACGAAACACCAGTAATGTAGTTCGTTATAACACCAGGAAACCCTTGCTTTGCAGGATCATCTTGTAGAATTACAGTTCTTGTAAACGTGTTTTGAAGCCCTCTTGAATATGGTTTAACAACAGCAGAGATGTTTCCTTTTTAGATAACAAACCCACCGTGATATCAGCTCCTATGGACGACAAGGGACACGTAAATACCGAAATCCAATGCTCACCTTTTTTGTAGGCTAGTATTTCTATGGGGATTTTTTCGCCAAAACGAGAGAGGTTGTGTATACCATTCGTGATATTGGAAATCATTTCATCGGGATTGATATCCGGTTTTTCTGCCGTTTCGGCAATAATAAGTCCCTGGTCATCACAAATAAATGCCCAGCGTGACTGACTTTCATCCTTTGCCCACTCCAGCAGAAAATTCCAGGCTTGTTCGCGGTGCATGTTTTTCCCGTCAAAATGAATTTCTGGTACCTCAGGTAACTCCTGTGAATGAACCTCGACAGGGATTTCTTGAGTATCTCCTTCGGCAGGTGTGGAGAAATCGGAAGAGGAAAAGTAAGATTGCGATTGCGTGTACTTACCAGAAAAAGTGTAATTTGATTTCACAAAACGGTGATGTAATTTCTTGGCTAACGAAATGGCTTCTGAAAGGTCAAAGGAGCCGTCGTACGACTTGTTCTTCACTGTCTTCCTCCGGTTTAATAAGATTGAGTATTTCTTCAGCCAGGGCTCTGAACCTTCTGGCTTCTGGATGTTTAGCTGATCCCATAAAACTGAGTGGAACACCCAGTTCACTGGCTTTATGGAAGATATCGGCTCGAGGAATGGTTGTATCAAGAACAAGCGGGAAATCCTTCCAAACTTCACCAGCAACTTTATACGATGTATCGGTTTCACGTTCAAACATGGTTAACAAGAGACCTAAGAATTGGAGTTCCTTGTTTTCATTTGTTTGGACGTAATCAAGAACCTGGAGAATCTGGTTGACCGACCTGAGATTGAGCATGTCCACCTTAAAGGGAACAAGAACATGAGAGCCGGCTTTCATAGCAGCTCGAGTAATCATACCCAGGCCTGCAGGTGTATCGATGACAATAATATCGAAATGTGAATCCACAGCTGCAAAAAGTTTAGTAAGTACTTGGTTCTGAAACAGTTTCTTCTCGTAAACAGGCACATTTTTCATGGCTAAACGTCCTTTTGGCAAGAGCGTTAGTCCGTTGAGATTGGTTTTAAGCAAGGCATCCTTAATTTTAATACGCCCTGAGAGCAGTTCCATTAATCCTGGATACTCCATGGACCCTTTTGCAAGAGACAGCGTAATGGCACCCTGAGGGTCTGTATCCACCAATAAGGTTCTCAGGCCCAGTTCAGCAAACGCTACGCTGAGGTTCATACTGACCGTTGTTTTCCCTACGCCACCTTTCTGACTGGCAACTACGAGCTTTAAATTCACAATTCCTCCTCGGGCTTTATGCCCATTTCCTTTAAGCGCGATATGTTGATGTTGACTGTTTTGTTGTTGGGTACGAGTTTTTGGGCTTTTAAAAAAAGAGTCAAAGCGGGAGCATACTTCTTTTTCAACAGGGAAGTTACCGCTTCATCAAGGAGTTCATCAAATTCAGCTTCTTTTCGAAGGTTACTTAAGAAACTGCTCTGGTTTGGAATGGTCTGCAAAAATACCTCTTCTTCAGAAACAGCACGTAGAACGATGTGTTCAGCTCTGCCGGATAAGTTTTGTTCGCCCAAATTATGATTTGAGAGTTTCTCACAGTAAATGTATCCGCCGTCTCTGTATATTTCAGAGCGCACAATCAATCTTCTAAGCGCATCTTCTCCTGTGCCCTTTGCGTCCGTCGCGGACCAGAGTTCACCGTTCTTTATGATGACGACACCGTGATTTTCCCACAAAATTTTCACACTGTGCTTACCTTGAGTAGCCAACTGCAGATAGTCTGAAAGAACAAAAGGGGAAGTGGCCTCTTCCTGGTAGAGCTTGTCTTTGATATTTTCCCATAAATCTTGAAGAGAAAGAGGCTTACCCATAACAGTTACCTGAGAGGAGTGCGGGATCTGACCCTTGTATTCGTCAAGAAACCCCGTAATGAAAATGACGGGTACCCTTTTTTCCTGAGTATTGATGACAGACATTATTTGAATGCCGAGACCATCCGGAAGTTCAATGTCCGAGATGATAATATCGGGATCAAATTGAGAAACCAAATCAACACCTTGTTTCAGCGTTTTGCTCCCTTCTGCTGAAACTTCACTGTACTGCTTAAAGAAATTTAACAATAAGTTCAGGGTAATCTTGTCATCTTCGATGATTAGAATTTTCTTTTTTTCGCTTTTTTCTTCCTGCATGTTGCCTGCCGTGTTTATTTTTCGGGTACTTTGAAAACGGGGCCAATAAGGTCCGTTCCACATTGTAGTTCTTCACACCATTTAATGAAACGTTGACACAGCTCTGCTCCTTTAAACGCAGCGCCATGTTGAGGAACGATCATTTCAATATCCAGAGTTTTGACCATGTTGACCCAGGCTTTCATGGCCGCGTTACTTGCCATGTATCTTTCGTGGAAACCCTGCATGTATTCCAGATGTGTGTCAAAATTCGATACAAAACTGTAATCTGCTCCAATAGAGGCACCTAAATCACCTGAATAGAGAATCTTGGAAGTGGGATCGTAGACTTGAAAGTTCCCGGCGGAATGCAGAAAATGAGCGGGTAGCAAGACAAGATCACATCCGTTTAAATCCTGAACCATTCCTTCATCGGGAATGGGCAGTAGCCGGTGTTCAACAAATTTTTCAATTCCAAAGTGCGGGACAAAGCGAATCCACAGAGCCGAGCAAAGTGCCTCGGCATCCGTTGTAATGAGCCATCCGTTAATAGAGGCAACAATATCGGGATCTTGATGGGAGAGAAAGACATAAGCTAAGTTGGGGATTTTTATGAGATTTTCTACCTGCAAGATGGTTTTGTTATAGGCTTTATGTCCACCTGGGTCCAGCAGAAAGGCTTTTCCCTTGTGTACAATCATGTGTTGATTGGCCTGAACAGCCAGACCATGACCAAAATCATCTAACCAAATATTTTGATGATCTTCTTTATCAAATAATAATTCCATGATTTTCCCTAAAGGGTTTCTCCAATTTTGGCGACAGTTCGTTTCATGTCTAAGAAAATGAGGCCCAATTTGGCTTTTTCATTTGTCAATACCATGAAAACAGTTCCTTCAGAGGCACTCATGGCTATGACATAACCATGTTCACCCTTGACAAAAACCTGTTTGAGATCACCACGCCCAAGCTCTTCAGATGTTCGACTTCCAAGGCTTAGAAGCGTTGATGTCATTCCTGCAATTCTGCCCTCATCAAACTGCGAGGGAAAGGCGCTGGCAATCATGAGTCCATCCTCAGAAACAATGGCACAACCTTCAACATCAGGTGTTCCGGAATGCATGTAACCGAGTATTTCGTTTATTTTTTCCATACGGTTCATACGGTACTCCTTTTTATAGCATCTTCAATGATTGGCATGATTTTTTATCTCATCGGGGTAGAAAATGCTTTGTTAATTTAATTATAAAGCCTTCTTCAGGGAGGGGCTTTATAAAAAATGAAAAAATACGAGTAAAATCCAATTGGTGGGTTTAATTTATTTAACATGAATCAGTCCGTTGTATTGAAACACTGTGACAGAATCGAAATTATTGATAGTGTGCTTAACCTCATTTTTTTCAATCAAATCCTGTTAGGAATCAAAGAAATCTTTTACTTTCTGAAAAACCGATCGCTTCTCCAGATTGGGATTATCTTCAATTTTGGATAATTCTTCGAAAAGGGCCCGGGCTTCTTTACTCAAACGCTTGGGTGTGAAGACCTGAGCTGTGACAAAAAGGTGCCCTTTGCGAGTAGGGTGGCCCAGGACAGGGAAACCGGCTTTGGCAATTTTAAACCGGCTGCCTGACTGGGTGCCTGCGGGAATGTGCAGTTCATGTGATCCATCCATGGTCGGTACTTCAATTTTAGTTCCCAGTGCCGCTTGAGAAAATGTGATGGGAAGCAAAGCGTGCAAGTCATTACCCTCTCTCTGAAAAAGCTCATGATCTTCAACCTGGATAACGAGATACAAGTCACCAGGGGGGCCTCCGTACTGCCCCGCCTCGCCTTGACCTTTGACGCGAAGTTTCATTCCCGTTTCGACACCTGGATACACCTTGACCGATACCTTGCCTACACTTTCTTCAAGGCCTGTCCCGTCACACGCTCTGCACATATCCTGAGGGTTGATGGTCTGACCCTGGCCGCGGCATGATGGACAAGTCATGCTCATTGTAAAAAAGCCGCTTTGCGAGAGTACCTGTCCGCTCCCCTGGCATCTTTGACAGTTTTGCATTTTTGCGCCTTCTTTCATTCCCTGGCCATGGCATTTTTCACAGACCTCGTTTCGAGTAACGTCGATTTTCTTTTCAACGCCGGTATAGGCTTCCTTAAAGCTGATTTTCAAAAGCTGTTCAATAGATCGGCCTTGTTTCATTCTGGACCGTCTTTGGCTTCTTCCTCCTCCTCCGAATCCGAAGTTAAAGAAATCTCCTAAAATATCTTCAAATCCACGAAACGCACTGGAATCAAATCCGCTGAAACCACTTCCCTGGGAACGCAGTCCTTCGTGGCCGTATCGATCGTACAGTTCTCGTTTCTCGCGATTTGAAAGAACTTCGTAGGCTTCTGCTGCTTCTTTGAACTTTTCTTCAGCGTTTTTGTCACCCTGATTTTTGTCGGGGTGATATTGAATGGCCATTTTTCGATAAGCCTTCTTAATCTCTTGATCACTTGCCTGACGAGATACTCCAAGCACAGTGTAATAATCTTGTTTCAATCTGCGAACCTCTGTTGGTTAAGTGTCATCTCTGGTAGGGTTGAACATGATGAACTCGGAAAGCACTTTTGAGGTTTTGGTAAGCTCTTCAAGTGCAGGCAGAATAAGATCAGCATCTTCAGTGGAACATGCCCGTTTCGCTTCGGCAATGGTTTCTTTGACATTGTCGACTTCTTCTGAACTTAAATTGGATTGATATTCAGAGAAAGTGCGTTCGACTGTATAGATCAACCCTTCGAGTTTGTTTTTCTTGAGGATCAATTCCTTTCGAATGGCGTCTTCTTCCGCTCTGGCTGATGCTTTATTGATAATACTGTCAATTTCACCGGGAGAGAGACCGCTTGAAGGAATGATCTCTATGGATTGTTTTTTGTTTGACAACTTGTCTACGGCTGAGACATTGACGATTCCATTACTGTCAATTGAAAAGGTGACATCAATTTGGGGAACGCCTTTCGGAGCGGGCGGGATGTCTACTAAATCAAAACGAGCCAGGGATTTATTGCTTTCAACCAGTTCACTTTCACCTTGTAGGACATGAATGCTGACCACCGTCTGGTTATCTGCGACCGTTGTGAATACCTGGGTGAAGGATGTAGGTATATTGGCATTCTTTTCAATCATGCGGTACATGAGGCCGCCTTGAGTTTCAATACCAAGGCTGAGTGGCGTAACATCCAACAGGACGATGTCCTTGACTTCGCCTTTCAAAATAGCGCCCTGAATGGCGGCACCGATTCCGACAACTTCATCGGGGTTCAAGTCCACGGTGGGTTTTATTCCAAAGAAATCCTCGACTTTTTCAAGGATGAGAGGGGTTCTGGTCTGACCTCCGACCAAAATAACCCGGTCCAGTTCTTCTGCTTTTAAACCCGCTGATTCCAACGCTTCACGACAGGGTTTCTCCGTTCTGTCGACAAGAGGCTGGATGAGCTCGTTGAACTTGTCTCTTGTCAAGTGAAGATTCAGGTGTTTGGCACCTGTGGCATCTGCTGAAATAAAAGGCAGAGTAATTTCAGTTTCATTGATACTTGAAAGTTCACATTTAGCCTTTTCCGCGGCTTCTTTGAGTCTTTGCAGGGCCATTTTGTCAAATTTCAGATTAATGCCAGTGTCTTTCTGGAAGGCATCGACCATCCATTCAAGAATGGCCCGGTCAAAGTCTTCGCCGCCAAGAAAGGTATCACCCGCTGTTGATTGGACTTCAAAAACACCTTCTTCGATAACCAGTATGGAAATATCAAAGGTGCCGCCACCCAAGTCAAAAACAGCTACTTTCCCATCGAACTCTTTTTCCAGGCCATAGGCAAGCGCGGCCGCGGTTGGTTCGTTGATAATACGCTGGACATCCAGGCCAGCAATGGTGCCGGCATCTCTGGTGGCCTGTCGTTGCGAATCGTCAAAATAGGCAGGGACTGTAATAATGGCCTCGCTGACAGAGCTGCCTAGATAGTGCTCTGCCGCCTCTTTCAAGTGCTTTAGGAACATGGCGGAAATTTCTTGTGGTGAAAATTCCTGATCACGCACTTTGACCCACGCGTCACCGTTGTCCGCACGTACGATTTCATAGGGTAAATGCTCTCGAGCTGAGCGGGACTGCTCTGAATCGAATTTTTGTCCAATTAAACGCTTGACGGCATAAACCGTGTTTTGAGGATTGGTAATTGATTGACGCCGAGCGATGTGACCAATCAGCTTTTCACCTGCCTCCGTGAAACCAACCACAGAAGGTGTGGTTCTACTGCCCTCGCGATTGGGTATAACAGAGGGACGGCTTCCCTCTGATACGGAAACGCAACAGTTCGTGGTTCCCAAATCAATACCAATTATCTTTGACATGCCTAACTACTCCTTAAGCCTGATCTTCTTGACTTGACGAATCCTTTTCAGATACAGATGGATTTTTTTCATCATTGGAACTGGATGGTGCAGGCGTTGCCACAGACACCTGTGACGGCCTTAGAAGCTCCCCATTAAAGGAGTAACCTTTTTGAAATACTTGTACGACGGTGTTCTCTGGGTAGTCGTTTGTGGGAAATTGCACCATGGCTTCATGCATGTGCGGGTTGAACTCCGTTCCTTCTGCTTTTATTTCATAAACACTACCTTGTGAAAGCACATCCAGAAACTGTTTGTGAATCATTTCAATGCCCTGGACAAAACTGTCGTCGTGATTTTCGACCGCATCCAGAGCCCGCTCAAAATTGTCGAGAATTTCAAGGAAATTCAGGAAAAGGTTTTTCTTTGCCCGCTTGATTTCCTCAAACCTCTCCCTCGTACTTCTGCGCTTCAAGTTCTCGTAATCGGCTCTGGCTCGAAGGAGCTCGCTGGACATCTTCTTGTTCCCTTCGCTGAGGTTTTTGATGCGGATGTCTTTTTCATCCTCTTCTTCGTTTTCCCGCTTCTGTGCTTCAAGCTCATCTAAATCAGTGGTTTCTGATTTTAAGACAGGTTGTATTTCGATGTTGGTTGCTTCAGTAATTTGGTCGGGATCAATTGCCTTCACTTCTGAATTCTCATTTACTTCAGTCACGAACCCAAACTCCTTTGTTCATAATTAAAACAGCTAAATTGAATTTATTAGACAACATTCAATCTATACAAACTTCGTATTATACCATTTGATGTACATAGTTGAATAGATATATGTCGTTTTGTCATTTGCCGCCCTGTATCATCTCATCGAATGCTTCGCTTCATCTGAGAAAAATAAATGATTTATCATTTATCGGCAGAAAAACGCAAAGGTTAAACAAAAAAGACGCTTCCATACCTGCTTGCTTAAATTCTTTGGTTTGCAGGCGGGCACATCATCCAGAGTGGGTATTATAGTTTGGACCATTTTTCGAAGAGTTTATTTTGTTCCTGTTTTGAAAGGCATTCCAGTTGGTCTTTTCTTTGGCGAAAAGCCTCGAACATACTGACAGCGGCAGCCACACTGACATTCAGGCTTTGCGTAAAACCCGTTTGAGGGATTTCAAAGTTGCCATCAGCCAGCAGGTGAGCTTCATCGGAAACACCGCTGTGTTCATTGCCAAAAACAAGTGCTGTTTTTTGAGTTAAGTCCAGGCTGTAAAGGCTTTTGCTGGCTTCATTCAAGTGCGTGGCCAGGATGGTAAAACCCTTGGCTCTCAATGCATGATAGCAGGTTTTTATATCGCGAAACAAATGGGTCTGGATCCATTTTTTGGAACCAGCGGACGATTTTTTCCCGAGTTTTGGGAACTCCTGGTTGTTGTAAACAAGATAGAGTTCCAGAATACCGACAGAATCGGCTGAACGCAGTATGGCTGACACGTTGTGTGGATCCCATATGTTTTCTAAAACCAAGGTAAGTGTGTTCTGTCTGTATCGTATGACGTCCCGGTACCGCTTTTCTCTTTCTGGAGTCATTAGGTCTCTCCTAGACGGATATCAAGCCGTCTTCCGGTATGAGTTTTTGTCGCGCAAACTTTAACACAAGCTGGGCGGTTGCCAGGACATCCTGTTCACAGTACTTGCGTATACGTTCGCAATCGCCCTCTTCCCAGAAGGTGCTTCCAACCATGCTTCCGTCCATCTGTTCTTTGGGGGATGGAATATCCAGAAGAGCGGTCAGCAGGTCCAGCGAGACAAAGCTCTTGTAATCACCGAATTTCCACAGTTCCATGGTATCGATATGGGGAATTTCCCACGGTTTTCGACCTTGTATTTGCAGGAGCCGCGGCAATTCAATGCCGTTGACGAGAAACCGCCTTCCCAGAAAGGGGAAATCGAATTCCTTGCCGTTGTGGGCGCATAAAAGCCACTTCGGAACAGTTGGAAAGCGGTCCAGCATGTGTCCGAATTCCTGTAAAACGAGTGCTTCATCAGGTCCGTAACACGATTTGACTTTTAAAACCGGTGTGTCGCCTTCAAATTTCAAATAGCCCGAAGAGATGCAAACCACTTTGGCGAACTCAGCGTAAATGGCCGCGCGTTCCACATAGAACTCAGCAGGCGGCAGGACAGGCTCGGGTGAATTTCTCTGAAGGTATGTCGATTTTTTGTCCCAGTGCGGTTTAAGTCTTTCGGGGAGAGAATCGTAGTTCCGTGTTAGGGACACGGTTTCAATGTCAAGAAAGATCAGTCGTTGCAGGTTTTCTCTGTTAAACATGGTTACTCCGGTTTTTCTGCGTAGAGATAGAAAGTTGAGGCCAGACGGTGAGATTCAGGAAAAGAATTGACGAAACGATCCAGGAATTTAATGGGAAAAAGCAATGCCGTTGCCAGTCCTTTGACTGCCGTGTAGCCTTTTGGATAGGTTAGACCAGATAAAATGTAGATCCACTCACTCAGTAGATTGACCATACTCGAGCAGGGACCGCCGTGTATGCCGGTTTCAATATGGTTGAAGGCGGAAAATTCGGCTTTCATGCCCTCTTTAGACCATCTTCTGTAGTCGTTTGGGTGTCCGTGGTAGGGGAAGAGAAAAGGGACGATAAAGAAACAGGAACCGCCTGGTTTCAGGACTCTGTGGGTCTCTTCAATGACTTGCCTGGGGTTGTAAACGTGTTCGAGGACCACTTCACAGAGGACCGCATCAAAACAGGCGTCCTTGAAGGGTAAATGACAGGCATCCGCAATGACATCGACACCTGGAAAGGCATCGAGATCGAGGTGAGTGGCGTCGGGATAAGTCGTTGTTCCACTTCCGATGACCAGCAAGTTTCCTCTTTTGACTGTCGCTTCTTTTTTTTGCTGCCACTCCTTCAGCGGAAAGTACTCAGATGTTATAACCCGATGAAGGAAGATCGCGGCTTTAGTCGGCGGTTCACTCTTGTAAGCCGCACTCATTTTCTGTCCGTCAACTGAATTCAGGGCAAGAGTGTCAGTGGACTGCGGGTTCTTAAAAGCGGGTATTCCGCATTCAAATGCGTATTGAATGGAACATGTTTTACATACAAACGACTCGTTGTCACGAACAAGTGATCCGTGACATGAGAGGCAGCGCAGCTTGTCATTGGCTATCATGGATAGGTGTTCCTGATGTAGTCTCTGAGTAACAGGATGGTATTCGTTCCTTCAATGGCATCAGGGATGACGGTATCCAGAAATTTCCGCGGAGTTTGCCAGCGCTTTTCCATGCCCAGATTCCCCAGTTGGATGGGGTTTTGCGTTGTTTCGAGAATATCAAAGAGGTGCGACATAAAGAGATTATGCCGACAGATTTGACTGGTGGATTCCGCTATTTTCATGAGAGCATGCTTTTCCCGGGAGTCAAACAGCATAAAAAATGAAAGGTCTCTTTCGAGATTTTGAAGGATCAGCCTTGGTGGAATGAGCATCTTGCCTTCACCCAAGTCCAGCGGGCGATACTCTTCCAAAAACCATCTTATTATTTCCTGATAGGACAGGTGGTTCTCGTCCTGGTCAGGAGATGAAATCATCATTTGAATTAAAGCCGTGTTCGACAGCAGATTTGCGGGAAAGGGAAGCGCCTTTTTTACGATATCGAGGAAGGGGAACAATTTTTCTGTGTTCTTTTCTCGATAGTGATGCCTCAAATAAGCAATGCGCGCATTTTTATCCCATTTAATTTTGGCCTGACCTTTTAATTTCCAGTCGAGCTTTCTGAATGCGTAAGCCAAGAATTTGTGATAGATGTTCCTTTGTGTATCCCGATTGGCAAGATGAGACTGCAACCTGGAAGATGCTGTATGAAATGGAGAGGCTAAACGAGGGAATCCAATTGAGCGTATCTGCCTTTCCAGCCTCTTTTTTCGGTTCTCGATCATGGGGCTTACCGCTTCTCGACTGTTTGAAAACCGCTTTTCGTAGTCTTCCGCGGAGATCAAACAGTAATTTGTCGTTCCAGGTCCTAAATGCCATTGGGAAACCTGTTCCGTTTGGTCCTGTTTAAATACCAGGGCGACAAAGGGCTGCTTTTTGTGCTGCTCCAGGAATAAGGAAGACAGTTTTTTTTCGATGAAACTCCAATCACTTTTTTGAAAAGAGTTCAGTTCAGGGAGATCGAGAAATATAAAACGGAAGGAATCCGCTTTCTTTAACTGTCCTGGCAGCCATATCTTTGTGAAGGTCAACCATGAAGCGGGTAATTTTGTGATGCTTCCATCCTGTGTTAAAACACGAGGGTTCATCCTCTTCCAGGCCTGGCTCATTGAAATGCTGTTTGTCATATGTCTCCCGGATATTTTTATACTTGATGTAAAGGTAAAAGTAAAGCCACACATGGATTGAAACAAGTGGTATTCTAGATGCTTGTCAATAGATTACTTTGAATAGACGGTTATTCAATGGGTAAGACTTTAAAAGAAAAGAAGCAGGTTCTCCTGATAGGTCACTACGGTCGAGGAAACATCGGAGACGAAATGATGCTCCGTGGCATCAGGCGCTTAATGCCGGATGAAGTCCATTTAACGGTGCTTGGGGGAGAAAGAGAAAAGAAACTAAGACAGCTTTTTTCAGGCCTACGGAAAAGTGAATGGCTCTGGCTGGGTGGCGGCAGCATGTTTCACGATCTGCCCAAACCAGTCAGCCGCAAATACCGAAGCCTGCTTAAAATGTGTATGTTGACCTTGCTCGGCAAGCTCTTCAGGCTGAAAGTGGCCTGGATCGGTGTGGGTGTGGGCCCTCTTCACACCCCGTTAGCCAAAAAAATGGCGCGGTTTTGCCTAAAACAAAGCTCGTTTCGCTCTGTCCGCGATGTGGAATCGAAAAACTGGATCAAGGACAACGGTTTCGAGTCAAAACTCACTCCGGACCTTGCGCTTACCGACTTCCAACCAAAATCGATCGAACCTCAACCCTCTTCATTTGTTCTAGGTGTGAATATTTTCCCTTATCATGCCATCTATCACGCTGAACCGGACATGGATCGAGAGTGGATGGACTTTTTAGCCGCGACACTGAAGTCTCTGTCTGAGTCAGGTGATGTGACCTTGAAGCTCCTCTCATTTAGCAATAAGCCCACCGAGAACGATCAAAATGCCCTCGACTATCTCGCAGAGAAACTGGGGATTGCAATGATTTTTCAGCCTGAACAGAGTATCGAGGCCATTCAAACATGCGATGGCGTTTTGAGCATGAGGTACCATGCCTCGCTTGTAAGTGCCTACCTGGGTAAGGCGACCATCGCTCTGGCCTATCATCCGAAGTGCATGGTCCTCGATCAGGCTCTGGGTCTCAACCAGAGATCGCTGATGGCATGGCCGGCTGCAGATACCTATGAACTGCTGAAGCGGCACATTCACAGCATGATCGAACATCCCGATGCGTACAGAGCCGTATTTCAAAAGGCAGAACTTCAAAAACAGTTGGAAGAAAATGCACTGCCAAACCTGAAAGGTTGGGAACGGTAAAGTGAAAAGAGTTTTAGTCGCCTTACCCGATCAACATGTACACAGCGGTGTCCATGAACGGGTGCGGATCCTTGCACCTCACCTGAAGGCGTTGGGTTATGAGACCATCGCTCTTTTTCCCGGCAAGAAAAATGCCGTTCTCCTTCGGAAATGGCCTTGCCCCGTGACATTCTACTTTGGACTCTACCGCCCAAGAAAAGCCTGCTGGCACAATCTCAAGTGGATTTTGGGCTTGCCATTTTCCGTTTTGTCCTGTTGGCGGGCCATTCGACAATTGGATGCTGATATCATCCACACCAACGGCCTTCTCAATATCGCACCCGCGATCGCAGCGCGCCTGGCTCGCAGGAAAGTGGTTTGGCACTTGATTGGCGATCACTATCCCAAATGGACGGTGAAAGCAGTCATGCCCCTGGTAAAGCGGCTTTCGCATAAAATGGTCTTTGTAGCGGAACGCATGTTGAACTACTACTCAGCTAAAGGCTCAAACAAGGCTGTCTCCATCCTTGAACCCGTTTTTATGTACCAGGAAGAAGGGAACCAGGCTGCTTTGCGGAACAAACTCATGGAGATGGCCGCGGGAGGCAGACCGCCTTCATCCTGGTCAGCTGACATGGAGAGGCAAACCTGGATTGGAGCCATTGGCAACCTGGTGCCAGCTAAAGACTGGATCTCCTTTGTTGAAGCTGCCGAAAGACTCTGTTCCAGATACAGCCATCTCCGGTTCGTCATTATGGGTGGTCGCTCAGCGACACAGCATGACTACGCTGAAACGGTTTTGAAAAGAGTGGAGAGAAGTGACTATCGAGAGCGATTCTGGTTGACAGGCCATGTGCCTCACGCGGGCAGGTTTGCAGGCGTACTGGATGTTTTTATGCTGGCATCCGTTTGTGAAGGCACACCGATAGCCATTGTGGAAGCCATGCTGGCCGGTGTGCCGGTTGTCGCCACAGATGCGGGTGGGGTTGCAGATATGTTGAGTGAGCGCAGAGGGTTGTGCTGTCCCGCAGCAAATCCCGAGGCACTCGCCAAAGCGGTTGAACGGGTTTTAGCTGAAAGAGCAGCGCATATCGACGCTCGTGAGGTTGCCGCCTGGGTAGAAAAACACCAGCCCGAGAAAATCGCCACTGAATTCTGCCGCCTTTATCAGTCCCTGGGTCGGCGTTAAGGGTCTGATCATTTTTGTCCGGGAACGGTCTTTTTCCGGTTAAGGCGAACGCTTTCTGGTTTTTCCACCATGACATGAAAGTATCTACCCAGCCAGAGGAACGGTTCTTTCTGCCTGAAAGCCCATTCCGCTTCAATGAGATCTTTGGGGACTTCCTCATATCGGTCACCGTTTTCCAGGTAATCCCAAAATACGCGGATGCCGGACCGGGAGAGAAGACAATGCCCTGATTCCACAAGAGCTTCTATCACCTCTTTGGGGTCGAGCGGGTTGGGAGGCGTTAATTTACTCTTTCGGGGCGGTGGAGTGGGGTTGTGAATGTTGAAATAATGCGTTTTGACCACTTTGTGAAACTGAAGAGCGTATTTGTTGTAGAACATCAGAGAGAGTTTTCCGCCAGGCTTGAGATAGGAGAGCAGGGTTGGCAGAGCGGCATGGGGGTGGGCCAGCCATTCCAGTACAGCGTGACAGAGAACCAGGTCGTACTTTTGAGGCAGGTGTCGATTCAATTGCTGTAAAGGACCCGGGATGATCTTCATCCGCTCTGTGAGCTGATTGGCCTCAAAAAGAGCGCGACTCTTTTGCAGCATCTCCTCTGAGAGATCGTTCAGGACGAGTTGATGACCTTTTTGGGCTAGACGCAGCGCCATTCTACCCGTGCCGCACCCGCAATCGAGTATGGTCAGGGGGGTGTTGTGGTCGAGGTTAAGCTCGAGTTCTCTCCATACAAGCCATTCTCGCAGCCAGCCTTTCTTGTTGCCGTAAATATTTTTATCAAAATGGTTGGCTAATCCGTCGAATCCAACATCTCTCTTCATATCGGTTTTTCCCACTTTGCGACCAGTCAAACACCGTCATTGTTATCAAACAATGCGCGACTTTTCACTAACTTCCTGAATCGCGCTCTTTTTTCAGGAACCCGTCTGGGAAGAGCTTCTACACCTATTTGTGCTGGAAGAGAGAAATGGTTCAGTGGTGATACCCGGTTTTGGTCCTTATGAATTCAGTATGGAGCGTATTTTAAGTCTTTTGCTTTTCACCCTGTGTGAGTATACTCGTGTTCATCTCGAGGTCATCCGTGCTGCTCGAGACAAGTCAGGCAAAAGTGAAAGCGAAGAACCCCTTTCCATGCGGTGAACTGAAGCTCAAGGAGGGCGCCATGCCAACAAAAGAAACAATGACAGCTGAACAAATTGCAAAAAAAATGGATCACACCCTGTTGAAGCCGGAAGCGACCACTAAAGACATTGAGAAACTCTGTCACGAAGCCATCGAATACGGTTTCTTTTCCGTATGTGTGAATCCGACCTATGTCAAACAGGCTTTTGAGCTTCTCAAGGACAGTGAAGTCGCGGTTTGTTGTGTGGTTGGTTTTCCTTTGGGGGCATCGGTTCCTGAAGTCAAGGCTGTGGAAGCGAGACAGGCTATTTTAAACGGTGCCTCAGAAATTGATATGGTTGTCAATGTGGGAGCCCTCAAGAGTGACAATGAAGAGCTGGTTTACAGAGATGTTCGAACGGTAGTCGAAGCCTGCAGGAAGGGAAAAGCCCTTTTAAAGGTTATCCTGGAGACGTGTCTGTTGAACGAGGCAGAAATTGTGCGCCTCTGTGAAATATGCATGCGAGCCGGTGCAGATTTCGTGAAAACATCCACCGGCTTTGGTTCTGCCGGTGCGAAAGAGGAGCATGTGCGCCTGATGGCAAAGACAGTTGAAGAGCAAGAACTGGGTGTCAAGGCTTCGGGCGGTGTGCGGACTTATGACGATGTCGTCAGGATGATTCAAGCCGGAGCCACGCGCATTGGGGCAAGCAGCGGCGTTCACATAGTTGAACAAGCGCGAAAAAGACAGGGTTAATGGAGTGGAAAGCGATTTTTCCTTCACCTTCGATGGCACGGCTTGTAAGAGCTGTGGGGGCTTGTGCTGTACAGGTGAATCGGGTAATGTCTATTTGACGCATATCGAAGCAGAAGCGATTGCCCGGTTTTTGAAAATCAATAGGGTGGATTTCCTGAGAAAGTATACCCGCAGCAGTCATAACCGGCTTGCCCTGTTGGAGAACGCAGTGGACGATGTGTATGAATGTGTTTTTTTCAATGCGAAGGCGAGTTGCTGTCAGATCTACGATGTTCGACCCAGACAGTGTGCGACCTTTCCATTTTGGCAAGTGTTTTTGAAAAGACCTGAGTGGGCTCTTAAGGAGTGTCCCGGGGTTCAAATGAAAGAAAAGGATTCTCTATGCAAAAGAACGAAAAAGTGAACCAACTAGATCAATTGAAGTTGAAGCTGGGTCGCAAAACAAGGGATCACAGCCTGGACGCGGTTCCCAGGAGTTTAAGCAGAGGCGGACGCACCCTCTTTCGGCATGGATTCGATTTGTGGAACGCGTGGGAAGCTGGCTATTTGGATCCCCTTGGGATACCCGTTTCCTTTATTTTGCAGGTGGCTTATCCCGCAACAACTCCCGCTATTGTGGAATCGAAAAGCTTCAAACTCTATTTAAACCACCTTACCGAGCAGACTTTTGCATCCCAGGGCGATTTCATGGCACGGGTCAAAACAGACCTGGAGGCATGTGTCGGCGGTTCGGTCACCCTTTCCATCACCGCTTCGGGGTGTTTCCACTTGCCGGTTAGTTTGTCGGGAACCTGTCTGGAAGAGTATGCGGGCAAGCAGGCCGACCCTGTAGACATTCCAGAGGAGCCAGAGGTCACTGAAATCGAATTGGGTCCCCATCAGAAGAAGCTATCCTGTTTTTCAAGGGTCTTTCGCTCTAATTGTCCGGTTACCGGACAGCCTGATTGGGGCAATGTCTGGATTGGTATGTCAGGAGGCAGGGAACCGGATTTAAGGGACCTCTTTTGCTACCTCGTGGCCTTCAGAAAGGTCCAGGAGTTCCACGAAACATGCTGCGAAAAGATTTTTTCCGACCTGTACCTGCACTGTGACCCCGACGACCTGACCGTGGCCTGTTATTTCTCGAGGCGGGGAGGATGCGATATTAACCCCGTCAGATCCAGTTCACCGTTGGATATTCAGTGGGGTCAGAGGTTTTGGCGTCAATAAATGGCTTCTCAATCAAAACTCGTTGACAGGCTAAAAGGAATGATGTAGGCTACCAAGGCTTGTCGATCGTGTCAAAACACGAGGAGGATTATTAAATATGAGTAAAAGAACATTTCAACCGAATACTCGCAAAAGAGCGAAAAAGCACGGATTTCGCGCCCGTATGAAAACAGCTGGCGGCCGTGCTGTTATCAGAGCGAGAAGGGCTGCAGGTAGAAAACGCCTTGCAGGATAACCGGTTCACTAAGGCGAATCGGTTAAGGAAATCTGTCGAATTTGACAGAGTGTTTAAGAACGGGACAAAGGTGGTAACACCTGTCCTCGTTTTTTTTTGGCTGCCCGTTAACTTGCAGGAAACCGGTTGTCGAGAACTGGCAGGAGCCTCTTTTGAAACAGCAGGAAATTTTTCAAGCCGACTGGGTTTGGTCGTCTCAAAAAAAGCGGGCAATGCCGTTGTCAGGAATCGCATTAAAAGAATGATCAGAGAGGCATTCAGGCTCTCAAAGCACCTGTTCCCGTTTCAATTTGACCTTGTTGTCATTCCAAGGTTTGGAGCCAAAGATGGGCAGCTCGAGGCATACATCAAGTCATTTCAAACACTCGCAAAACGAATGAAAAGGCGAAAAAAAGGTTAAAACATGTCTTCAAAAAAACTCTTCATTGCAACTCTAATATTTATAGCATTTTTCTGGCTTCATCAAACAGTAGGGTTGAAGCTTGGATTAATCAAGGAAGTTCCCATTGAACAGGAAGTCAGTGAACCACTCGAACCTGGAAAAGATGAACTCGCGGTTGCTGATCAGAAACCCTCAAAGGCGGGTCAGCTGGAAGCTGAAGAACAACCCGAACAAACAGATGCCTCTCTGGAAAACGCAAATCAGGACGAAGAGAAGGAACCGCCCATCGAACCCGAGCAGATAACGCTTCGCAATGATTTTCTTGAAGTTGTGCTGGACAATAAAGGCGCCGTTATACGCTCTGCTGCCCTGTTGAACTTCTATGAAACGGTGAAACATCGGGATCGTGTCAGGTTGGTTACGTTTGGAGATTACGCTCCTGGTGAAGTTATCTACGCCAATCAGCTGCGAACGGGAAACCACCTTTTCAAAATAGAAGAGCAAAGCAGTCGTTCTGTTGTGTTCAAAGCGGTATTGCAAGGTCAAACCATTGTGAAAACCTACACATTGACAGATCAGTACGCATTGGAACTGGACATAGACATTTCCGGCAGCGAGCAGGAAAAGTACAAAATGATTCTGGCTGAAGGGCTTGAGCCTCTGGGCGGTGATGATAGTCAGGAGCGAAGCATGTTTTCTGCTGGCTCTCCAGCACCCAAATTAATGGAAGTTGTTTGGTCTGAGAATGGCGATCATGAATCGGAGGCATCCAAAGATATCGAGTCGCCTCAATTTGTGCCTCTCCTGGAACAAGAGGATATTTTGTTTTGGGCAGGAATTAAGGATACCTACTTCTGCAATGTCTTCCTTCCCGAAAAACCCTTCAATCAACTCTATGTCAAGAGTCGTTTTATTCAAACAGCTGACGATAAAAAAACCGGTGTTCCCGTGGTCGCCGTGGAAGTTGGCGGTCAGGTTAAAGGCGTTTTCTATCTCGGTCCCCTCAATCAGGAGGAACTTGAACATGTCGATAAAAGCCTTCTCAACATGATCAATTACGGATGGACAGGCAGCCTTACCAAGTGGCTGTTCATGGCACTCAAGGGCATTAACCAATACGTTCACAACTGGGGCTGGTCCATTGTCATTTTGACGATTTTTATTCGTCTGTTGCTCTTCCCTCTAACGGCACCCTCTATTAAGTCCGGCTATCGTATGAGGCAGCTGCAACCCAAAATAGAGGAGCTGAAAAAGAAATACTCCGGAAAGGACATGGAAACCAAGCAGAAGTTGAGTCAGGAGACCTGGAAACTGTATAAAAAGGAGAAGGTCAACCCCTTTTCATCCTGTATCACCATCCTTCCTCAAATGCCCATTTTCTTCGCCTACTTTTCGCTGTTGCGGACTTCAATCAGCTTGCGGCAGTCAGAGTGGCTTGGCTGGATCAATGATCTTTCAGCGTCGGATCCCGTTTTTGTGCTCCCTGTTCTCTGGGGTGCCAGCATGTTCCTCAGTCAAAGCATGACTCCCATGCCCGGTGATGCCACTCAGCAGAAGATGATGAAGTTCATGCCTATCATGATGACCCTTTTCTTCCTGTCCATGCCGTCCGGCCTGGTTCTTTACATGTTGACCAGTAACCTGTTCCAATTGGGACAGACCGTTCTATTTAAATGGAGATATGAAAAAGCATGACACGTGAATTGAGTTTTACAGACCAGACTTTGTCTGAAATTACCCAGGAAATAAATTCTGAACTGGGAAACAAACCGTATAAAATAATTCAAAAAGAAGGTGAAATTCAGGTCATTATTCCTGAGAATGAAGATCCTCTGGACCTGTTTACAGATGAAATCGATGCCCTGGATGACATGGTAGTCGATTATCTTGAAGCGCTTGGTATCGAGGGTGAAATCGGCTACGATATCCTCGGTCAAACGATCTGGATCAATATTGACAGTGAAGAAGCGGGATGTTTCCTGAAAAACCGAGGTGAATTGCTCAATGACCTGCAACATGTCCTGGAAGTTTATTTGAATCAAAAGTTTCCAGACGTTAAAGTTTATGTCAAGTGCGATGCCGACGCACAGAGACGAACGCATATTGATGATATGCTGGAACTGGCGCAGCAGAAGTCCAAGCAAGCCCTTGAAAAAGACAGGGAGATGAAACTGCCTCCAATGAACGCCTATGAGCGCAGGGTCATTCACCTTTCACTTCTTCCTGTCGAAGGTATCTCAACTCGTTCACACGGCATGGGAGCTCTCAAGCAGGTGGTCATTACACCCATTAAAACAGAGGACCCCAAAGCGGAAGAGGAAAGCTGAAATCCCGGATATACTTTTTTATTTGTATAAATAGAACTGGTTTCAGCTTCCTGTTTGTGGTATTTATTGAAAGAATCTGCAAACGATACAGATTCGATGTTCACCCGTATTGAGCCGTGTTCAGGTTCGACGATTAAAATGTCACTATAATTAAATGAATTCTATTACACAAACCTTTCAAGATATAGAAAAACAAATTGCAGCCAACAGGCCGTTAATACTCGTAAGAACAGGTGAAGAAGATCGTTTCCACAGGTTTTTAAAAGAAAAAAATGTGCCGCTAATCATTTGGCAGGAAAACAGAGGTCTCTTACCCAGTCAGAGTCATGAAGAGAGTACGGAAGCTGAAGCCGCTTTAGATGAACTCTTGAAGATGGGTTTGGGAAATGAACCAAAGTATATTTGGTTTAAGGATTTACAGCCTCACTTTCGCCCTTCGGTAACAAGGCGTCTGAGAGATCTTTACTATTACTTGAAAGGCGGCAATGTAACCGTTTTTATAACTTCCCCTTCGGGAAGCGTACCCTATGAGTTGAGTCGTGAGATGACAGCCGTTTACCTGGATGTCCCGGATCAGAGAGAATTGAAGGAATTCATTGAAACCTGGGCTGAAGAGAATGACTATCAATTTGACGACGAGATGAACACCACGCTGGTCAGTGGAATTTTAAGGGGTCTGACTCTGTCTGAGGTCTGGCACTCTCTGTCGAGAATTAAAAACACAGCTGCCGATCGGGAAGCCGCCCTGGCTATGTTGAAACAGGAAAAACAGGCACTCATCCAGGAACAGGGGACTTTGAGCTTCATTCCGGAAGTACCAAAAATCTCCGAGTTGGGTGGTCTTGAGAACTTGAAGAGCTGGTTGTTGGAGCGCGAAGAACTCTTGACAACCGACGATCCCGACCTGGTTGATATCACTCCCAAGGGAATTCTTCTCATGGGTGTATCGGGTTGCGGGAAATCACTCTGTATTAAAGCGGTTTCGTCTGCCTGGAATTTACCACTCTATCGACTTGAGATGATTAAAGTCTTTTCAGGTGCATCAGGTAATCCCGAACAGGCATTTGCGGATGCCTTGACACTGATGGAGAAAATGGCGCCCGCGTTGCTTTGGATTGATGAAATTGAAATGGGTTTGTCTGCGGAAGGCAGTTCTGTTTCCAATCCGGTCATGGCGCGCATTTTTGCCTACTTCCTGACCTGGATGCAGGAAAAGACACCGGGCCTCTTTGTCGCTGCAACAGCCAATCGAATTGATCTGTTGCCAGCGGAAATGATACGAAAAGGAAGATTTGACCAGGTCTTCTTTGTGGATCTTCCACAAAAAGCCGAACGAGAAGAAATATTCAGAATTCACTTGAAAAAAAGAGGATACGACCCCGAACCGTTTACACCTGAAGTCTTTTCAGATGCCATGGCCAGCTGGAATGGGGCTGAAATTGAACAATGTGTTGTTTCTGCCGTTACCAGAGCCAAAATGGAAAAAAGGGAAATGGAACTGCGCGACTTGTATGCCGCAAGAAAGGAAATCGTACCTCTTGCCACCACCATGGAAGCCCAAGTACGACATATTCGAAATTGGGCTTTTGAAAGAGCTGTAAGAGCTTCAACATTAAAAGACGAATAATTCGGAAACAGACTTTTTAATGGTTTCCGAACCACTAAGGACACATAAATGAATCACTATAGAAAGAAGAACTATTACCGTAAACGCAATTTCAGTAATAGAAACAACAGAAGATACAAAGACACGTATCATCAGCCTAAAGAGCAGACCACCGATAGCCTTACCCCCCATTCACTCCACACGCTGACCAAAGGCGATGTTGAAGCGGTGGTGGAATCCATGTTGAGTGGAACCCTTTCTCAAGGAAAGGAACTCGAGCGATTTGAGAGTCTGTTGGCAAAGCTAACCCATTGCCACTATGCTCTTGCCGTCAATTCGGGCACTGCTGCCATTCACACAGCTCTGGCAGCGATTGGAATTGAAGAAGGAGACGAGGTTATAACTTCTACCCTGAACTTCTGCGCTGTTGCCAATATGACCAGGATGATGGGCGGTGTTCCGGTTCTGGTTGACTGTGATCCCGAAACACTAACCCTCAGTGTGGAAGAAGCCGGAAAGGTCATTACACCCAGGACAAAAGCCATTTTTGCCAATAATTTCGCAGGTCAGCCATCCGATATGTTTGCCCTCAGAGAACTCTGTGACGAACACAGCATTTTCCTTCTTGAAGATGCCTGCCACGGCCTGGGTGGTCGATATCGAGGTCACTATACGGGTAATCAGGCAGATATGACCTGCTTCTCTTTCCAACCTTCCAAAGCCATTACTTCGGGAGAGGGCGGTGCTGTTACCACCAACGATGTCGATCGCTTTGCCTTTATGAAATTATTCAGGCACCATGGTATCCAGAAAGATCCGGACTACTTCCAGTCAGAAGACGTTCATGCCGGTTATCATCAGGAAGTTCAGTTCCAGGGCATGAATTACAAGATGAGCGAGCTGCAGGCAGCACTGGGCCGCAACCAGTTGACCCGCCTGGATCGCCATCTCGAGCGCAGACGTGCCATCGCTCAAGTCTATCAAACCAACCTGGCCGAAGTTGAAGGTGTGATCCTTCCGCAGAGTGCTGAATGGGCCGATCATGCCTTTCACCTGTATCCCATCCAGTTGACAGGTCCTTTCTTTGGTAAGAGGGACGCCATCTTCGATGATTTCTATTCCAATGGCATAGCGGTTCAGGTACACTATGTTCCCATCCACTTGATGCCTCTCTACAGAGAAGAAAACGAGGAAAAGAATTTCCCCAACGCGGAAACGTATTACAAGAACTGCATCAGTCTTCCCATCTACCCCGATCTGGGTATCAAGGAAATCGATCGAATTGTGGATGTTCTGAAAAAGAGTCTTGAATCTCATAAGGATGTCGATTTCATCCAAGACATGTTCAAAGAAGAGGTGGAGGGTCAGGAAGACCAACTCGAAGTTGCTGAAAAGGCAAAAGAGGAAACACCAACCAAGACAAGAGGGCGAAAAAAGACCACCCCCTATCGTCGTAGAACCAGGAAAAAAGACCCTGAAGTCACAGAGGCTGCAGAAGAACCGAAAGCCGCGGAAGAATTGAAGCCGGCAGAAGAGCCGAAGTCTGAGAGCGAGCCGCAAAAGAAAGAGAAGCCCGTTGAGCCTGTTCCGGTTGAAGAGGTGCAGGCAGCGGATCCCCTTGAGCCAGCAGCCGAAGAAACGGAAAAGAAACCGAAGCGTCGTCCTCCCGCGCGGAAAAACGTAACCCGAACGAGAAAAACCAAAAAGAAAACGGCAGAAAAGGAAGAGCCTGCCAGCGAACAGAAGGCACCCACAGAGGAAAAGCCCCAAGAGGAATCTGTTTCAGCGGAGAAGTCACCGGTGGAAGAAGCCCCTGCAGAAGAAGTGAAAACCAAGCCGGCTCCCAAGAGAAAAGTCACGCGTAAGAAACCAACCAAAGCGGCAGAAAAAAAGGCCGAAGACACTACAGAAGAAACAGTTGAAAAGCCCAAGGCCAAGACAACCCGGAAGCGAAAGACAGCGGAAACCACCACTCGCAAGCCAAGGGCTACCCGAGCCAGAAAAGCCGCCGAGCCCAAAGAGAAAAAAGCAGAAAAGCCTGTTGAACCAACCGAAGAGAAACCCAAAAAGGTAACTCGAACCCGAAAGAAGAAAGCAAAGACAGAACCAACACCTGCGCCTGAAACGCCCAAGGCAGAGGAGAAGCAGGACGAGTAGTTTAATCGTCAATCAAGAAAAAGAGCCATCGTCGATGGCTCTTTTTTTTTGATGGTAATTGAAAAATACAGCATTGGATTGGATTTCAACCAAAGTTGCAATAGCCAATACGCTACTCGCTCCGGCACCGCTCAGCACCTGACTGTGATCAAAGATTGACTTACGTGAGGTTATTCGTATTCAAAAAACAATTGGATTCCATTTTTCAAATTAACTATACTCATTCAATGCAGATAGCCTCATTTCCCGCGTGTTAAGAGCCGTTTCTGTCTTCAATTGTCAGGGAAACGCATCGGGAAGAACCAAGTCGGCCCGAGGCTGTTGTCGCAGGAGACGCTTCATGAAACACATAATGATTACCGGAGCATCCGGGTTTGTGGGTTCTTATCTGGCCAGGATGCTGCTTGAACGCGGAGAACGCGTAACGGGTCTGGGTACTTCTTCATGCCATCCCTTTGCAAAAGCCCATGATCATTTCACCTGGCTGTCGGCAGACACCTCCCGCGAAGGAGCCTGGCAGGATCTGGCTGCTGAATCGGATGCGATCATCAATCTGGCCGGCAGGAATATTTTTAAGCGCTGGAGCCGAACCTGCAAAAAGGCCATTTATGATTCCAGGATCCTGACCACCAGGAACCTGGTTGCGGGTCTTGGGGAAAACTGGAATGGACACCTGCTGTCGGTTTCGGGTATGGGATATTACGGCGACCGAGGTGATGCCGTATTGGATGAAACAGAACCGGGAGGGAGTGATTTTCTGGCACAGGTCTGTGCGGACTGGGAAGCTGCAGCTCTGGAAGCCAAAAGCAAAGGCGCGGCAGTCTCGCTGATGCGTTTCGGAGTGATACTGGGCCAGGGCGGCGGAGCCCTGGATGTCATGGGAAAAGTCTTTAAGTGCTTTTTGGGCGGTCCGCTTGGTGCCGGTCGTCAGTATTTCCCCTGGATGCATCTCGCTGATCTGGGTGCCGCGGTTGCATTTTTAATGCAAGGCAAAATCGGGGGTACCTTTAATTTTTGTGGACCCAAACCGGTTAGACAAAGGGAATTTGCCCGGGCAATGGGTCGTGCGTTGAAGCGCCCCGCCCTAACGCCCGCACCGGCATGCATGGTGCGCCTGGTCATGGGCGAGCTCGGCACCTCGCTGCTCATGGGTCAGAATGCCACACCCAAAGCGCTACAAAAAGAAGGGTTTACCTTTAAGTACAACACGGTAGAAGAGGCCCTGAAAGAGGTTTATGGTTCGGAGTTTTATGCGTGAATGGAACAGTCAGGCACGTTGAAAAACCGATTTACTTCATGTTAAATAAATGGGATGGAAGAGTGACTTCCAATTAAAACAGTGTGAAAGGTACAACATTTCAGGGCATTTTGTACATCTTTACCACATAATATGGATCTTCCGATTGCTCATCATCCCAATCGTAAAAAACAATAATGTTTTGATTTTTCGCTCCTAGAACCCAACCATTTTCTATTTTTATACTCCTGCCATCAGCCGTTGCCATATCGTAGATATGAACAGCACTTTGGGGATGATTGCAAACTTCTCCATCCACTTCTTTACAGGTTAAGTCATAGCCGACAATTATCTTTCCATTTTCCACCGTCAGAGAATTGATCCTGGACCAGCTCCAATGCCACTTCCAGTATTTACGCATATCGGGAGGCATACCAAACTTTGGAAAGCTATCGGGCCCAGAGACAAATCCAGGCATTTTCATTGTCATACGCCTTACTTGCTTGAGGGATTGTTTGTCGTAGACAAAAACCTCTGGATGAACTTGATCTATAACAAAAATATGTTTTTCGTCCATGTCTATGAAATGAATGGAATAGTTTCTCCCCAAGTCCAGACACTTCTGGGAAACAGGGTGAAAATAATCACTTAAAAATTCAATTCCCTTTGGTGTGTATTTAAACAATTTGAGAGTTGGAAAGATTATTCGGTATTCTGCCAGTTTTGCTGTTTTACAATCGCCTACCATCAATTCATGTGTTCCGTTTAAACCTCTAAAATAACATGGTTTGCACCAGATTAATTTACCAGAAGCATCCACAAGAGACGTTTTTAAAGCTCTTGCATCCACGATAAAGTAATAACTGCCGTCCCAGTTAACGGCACGGATGTCTCCAAACTCAAGAGGGCCTTGTCCATTTCGGCCGAAAAAGCGAATGAGTTTCCCGGTATTCAGGTCAAAATGAAATATTTGGTGCTGTGCTCCCAATATGAGAGTGCCATCTTCGGCATAAAGGCTTCTGTGTGGCTGAATGTCACCCAGAAAAAGATGGTTTGTCTGAAGGACAATTTCTCGTTCAAGAACAGGTAAATTTAATAAAAAGCAGCAAGTTAATAAAGAAAACAACACTTCCTCCATCACCCCGAAATCAAAAAGAACACGGCGTTTTTCTTATATCACACATTCCTCACCCTGAATCCTTCTTTTTTTGAGGAATTATGGGCTTGCACCTATACCTAGGATCAATGAAAGCGGTGTTTTCCAATCCTAAAGCTGTTAAATATTCGTTTTGGAGTTCAGTTGTCCCTTTTAAGATAAACCGTTGGTTTCTATTTGTGAGAACTACCTGAATGTTTCTAAAAGCCTTTGACATCATAAAAGAAGTCGGTTTAGTTGTTCTCTTTTTGTCCCATCCAGGAAGATCCTTCCCCGTATTTTGTGTCCATGCTCGCATGCTTCTTTCCATTAACCTCCAGACGAGCAATGCTATTATTAAAATCATACCAAGAGCATCAATGCGTTGTGGCTTTTTCAGAAAAGTATCATTGACAATGATCGGGTCTTTTAGAAATGCAAAATCGCTTTCTACACCATACTGGCCTTTATAAGTTCGAAGTATTCCTTCTGCATCCATGGAGTTCTTACCGGTTTGGGGGATGTTCGAAAGAATTATAAAGCATCCTGCTTCATATCGTTTTCTTGCTACCTTCGTTTCGTCTTCCTCTATTGTCCAAGATATTTGATATTTTGTATTTGTTGGGATAGGACCATTTTTAGGGGGACGCCCCCTTTTCTTTACTTTGAAAGAATCCACCTCTACACGAATTAGATGAAGTGGTGCCTTCAGTTTTTGTACTTTTTTAACTGCTTCCAAAGCATCCGCTTCACAATGATAAACGGTTGTCATTTTCTTTAGTGTCGCGTGTAGATCTTTTTCCGATTTGATGATGTCTCGATCCACTTTTTTTTGTCTTCTTTTATCGTGGGAATCTGAATGAACCACAATCGCTCGATAAGATTGGTTGTCAACTTCTACCGTTGCTTCACATACTTTATAGTTGGCTCCGGGACGATTATGACTACCGACCGTTTCGGCAAGACGACCAAGTGCCTTCCAACTCCCACGATCAATGGCGTTATGGATCGTTTGGGAACAAGCTTTGAAGTTTGCGGGAAGACGTGAAACAAACCGTGTGTTCTCTCCTATCACCTCCAAGTTGCCTGAAGTAACCATTGCTGAATCGGCAACATAGACAAAAGCTCCTGGTCCTAAACCATGTGATGCCATTAGTGAACTAATTCGGGTTAACATCTGGTTATTTGATGTTTTATCGGATGAATTGCCATCGAGTGTGCGTCCAAATATGGGAACGCCTCGTTCTACACATAATAATTCAGTCATAAACTGCTTCAAGTCAGGGCGATGGTCTTTACTGTGTCCATAAGTGACGACAGGACCAGCGGGAGGATTTGGATCTTCGCATTTTGAAAAGTCTCCCCAAATATTTCTAGAAGTGGTGTCATAACTTACAACTGTAGGATCTAATGAAAAGTTTTTAGTTGCCTGAATCCCAAGTTTGGTCAATATTTTGGAACTCCCAGCTTCGAAAATACAATCAAGTGCACGACCTAAGTTGTTGTCATTAAATAACTCAGGGTCTGTTGTTTCTCCTAATAATAGTTCCCTGTCCTGTGCAGCCATAAACTCCTCAAGTCGATACAATGGCGTACGACCCGAAAGCGTATCAAGAACCATTGCTTGGACTGCAATACCCGGTTTTAATGCCATTTTTGATGGCACCAACCTGTTTACGGTATCGACAAGTTCCAGCTTGCGGCAAAATGCAGCAGCTAAAGGAAGATGAGCATGATGAAAAATTTCCGATCCATTGAGTGCCTCGAAGCCTGTAGGGGCCGAATCAATCTTGACCATATACTT
>PDWI01000386.1_pt1 | contig 72607 bp, 69 predicted proteins | sample 1430891 | NCBI WGS metagenome assembly PDWI01 (sample SAMN01162508, study PRJNA174530) | Oral metagenome, whole genome shotgun sequencing project. | biome: Marine environment; feature: Marine mammal; material: Swab sample of the gingival sulcus; isolation source: swab sample of gingival sulcus...
AGATGGAGCAAATGGAACAATTTCAGGTAAAAAAGTGTTACATATAAGAAAAGCTGCAAATCTAACATTAGATGATGTAATAGCAAATCAAAACATAAAAGTAACACCAGAAGCAGCATACAAATTTACTGGATTTGACCCAGTTGGAACTACAGTATTAAATGGAGCAGCAGTAACAGCTACAGCACAATATACTGAAGTAATAAAAGTTAAAAATGCAGGAGATCCAACTCCAGCAGGATATAGTTTAGTAACATTAAGTCCTGGGGCAGGAACATTTGACCCAAGTGTAAAACTAGAATACTTTGTGAAAAATGATGCAAATAAAACAGTAAATGACGTTGTAAAAGTAGCTGGAATAAATGGTGGAAGTAAAATAACACCACCGTCTAAGAAAAAATTCCTTGGATTTAACCCATCAGGAACAACAGTGATAGGGGCAGATACAACAATAGAAGTACAATTTAAGAAGAAAAGCTCTGGTGGTGGAGGAAGTTCATCTGGAGGAAGTAGCAATACAAACAACAACAATAACAACAATGACAACAATGAAGAAAATAATAATACAAACAAAGAAGATGAAATAATCATACCAAAACCAGATATAGTAGATGGTTATAAAATAGTTGAAAAAAGATTGCCTTTAGAAAAATTTGATACAAAATCAAAAACAGATTTGAAATTCAATAGAAATGACAGAACAGCATATATGAGAGGCTATAAAGACGGAACATTTAGACCGAATGCTACTATAACAAGAGCAGAAATGGCAACAGTACTAACAAACTTGTTAGTTGTATCAAAAGAATTGGAAACACAAAATGTATCTATGTATAAAGATATGAGGTCTGAACAGTGGTATGATAATCCAGTAGGATATATGACATCACATAAAGTGTTAGAAGGATATCCAGGAGGAGAATTTAGACCGAACAAAGGACTTACAAGAGCTGAGCTTGCAACACTTATATCTAAGTTTATATACTTAGAAGATGCAAAAACAACAAGCTTCAAAGATGTTAGAGGAAGTCATTGGGCAGAAAAATCAATAGCATCAGTTGAGAGAATGGGTCTAATGAGAGGCTATCCAGATGGAAGCTTTAAACCAGATAAACTTGTGACTCGTGGAGAAGTAGCAAATATAATGAATAAGTTGTTACAAAGACAAGCAGATGTAGGATATATCAAAAATTCAAAGGAACTTAGAAGATATACAGATGATGATAATCATTGGAGCTTCTACGATATACAAATAGCAAGTAATTCTTATGAACACAAGATGAAGGGCGATAAAGAAAGCTGGATAAAAGTAGACAACAATAGAAAGTGGCATAATAAATAAAAAAGTGTTATAATAAAGACACTGAAACGATAATTGATACTACACTCTTTTTTTATATGTAATAATTAAAATATAAATTTCACATATTGTTAATAAATATTTAATAAATATGATGTATAATGAGGGTGTATGAAATAGAGGTGAAAGTATGTCAGAAATTTTAAAAGAAGAGAAAAGGAGAAAACCTCTCATTAAAGTGGATAAAGTAAGAAAAGTTTATCGCATGGGAGAAGAAAAAGTCATCGCGTTAAATAGTGTGAGTTTGGATATATATAGGGGCGAAATCGTTTGTTTCTTAGGGACATCAGGTTCAGGTAAGTCTACATTTTTAAATATGGTAGCAGGACTTGAAAAGCCTACAAGAGGAAGCATAACTATTGGTGGTATTCCAATTCATAAACTTGATGAAAGAAATGTTACTCTTTTTAGACAAAAAAATATTGGTTTTATTTTTCAAGCATATCATTTGCTCCCTATGTTGACGGCTACGGAGAATGTCAGTTTGCCACTTATATTCAGTGGCATTACTAAGAAAAAAAGAAATGATATTGCAAGTGAAAAATTGAGAGAGGTAGGTTTAAAAGGATATGAAAATCGTAAGCCTACACAGATGAGTGGTGGACAGCAACAGAGAGTGGGAATAGCCAGGGCATTGGTGACTACCCCAAAGATAATATTTGCAGATGAACCAACAGGTAATTTAGATACAAATACAACTAAAGAAGTTATGGAGATTATAGTGAAAAGTGTTAGAAAAAACAACCAGACACTCATAATTGTAACTCACGATAGAAGTATTGCAAATTATGCAGATAAGGTTGTAACCATACAAGATGGAAATATAATTGATGTAACTGAAAAAAATAAGAATTTAGGAGAAGAAAATGAAAGGTAAAAAAATAGTTTTAAGTGTAATATTAACAATGTTACTTGTTATGAATATAAATGTTGATTTTGCAAGTGCAGTAAGTTCAGATGGAAATGTTAGGATACATAGCATAGGTGAAGAATCAATAGTTGGTGGTGAAAGTGCAACAATTACTTTTGAAATAGAAAATAAAAACAACAGCAATATAACTATTAAATCTTATGAGTTGTCAGAAAAGAAAGATTTAACCGTAACAAATAGAAAAAAAACTGGTTTAAATAGAGTTATTAAAGATAAAAATGCTGGTGGTGGTGCAAATAAAGATACAATTTCTTTTGTTGTAAATGCTAGCAAAAGAATAAGTCAAGGAACTAAAGGTTTAGATTTTAAAATAGTATTTGACAAAAATGGTTCTACATATACAAATGTTAAGACTCTTCATTTTGATGTGCTAGAAAGTTTGGCAAAACCAGATAGTGATCATAGCTCTTTGACAGCCTTTAAAATTGAACAGGAAATAAAACCTAGTTCTGGATTTTCTTATGGCGTAGCAAATTCAATGAAAATAAAAGTAGTAAACTACGGAAATACAACATTAAAAGATGCAAAAATCATTTTGGATTTACCAGAAGGATTGGCAGTAAATAATGGAAGTAACAGTCATACTGTAGGTTATATTTCCAGAGGTAGCAAAAAGGAAGCAACTTTTGAAATTGTTGTAGATGAGTCTGTAAAAAGTAAGAGCTATCCTATTAAAGTGGAATTGATGGGAAAAGTAGGTAATGATCAAAGCGTATCAACAGACAAAACTTTTTATATATCTGTAAATGGTAAAAATGGAATAAATAGCGATGACTTAAAAATAACAAATATGTCAGCACCTGAAAATGTTAAAAAAGGTCAACCTTTTAGAGTCTTTTTTGACGTTGTAAATGAAGCTGATGTGGATATGAAGAATGCAAAAATAAAGTTGGAATTACCAGAGGGTATGGTAAATAAAACTAGAAATATTTTTATAAAAGATTTAAAGAAGCACAGTAAAAATAGTTTCTCTGTAAATTTATTTCCAAAAGATGAAATGGAAGAAAAAACACATTTATTGAAAGTTGTGGTATCAAATACTGAAGAAGAAGACCCTCTTACACAATATATAATATTAAACGTGATTTCTGATGGAAGTTCTGCAAAAAAACCACAGCTTATGGTAGATGATTATGGCTATGGTGGAAATGTAGTTGAAGCTGGGAAAGAGTTTGATTTTAATATAGATATAAAGAATACATCTAACAAGAATTTGTCAAATATTAAAGTATCTTTGTCAAGTGATGGTGGGGCATTTGTGCCTGCAAGGGGAAGTAATTCTTTTTATATAGAAAATATAAAGCCCAAAGGTACATTTAACAAAACTATGAGAATATTGTCAAATGCTTCTGTAACAGAAAAAACAGCAGTAATAACAGTGAATATGACATACGAAGATGGTTCAGGTAATTCTTACGACTCTACAGATACTATTTATGTGCCGACAGTTCAAAAAACAAGACTTGTAGTTGATGAAATAATAACACCTATGGAAATTTATGTTGGTATGCCAAATAGCTGTGATGTTCAATTTTACAATATGGGAAAAACTACTTTAGAAAATTTAAGAATTAATTGTAAAGGTAATTTTGATATATCTGAAACAAATAGTTATTATGCTGGAAATATGGAAAGCGGTAAGTCAGATACTTATTCTTTCAACTTTATACCTAGAGAAGCTGGTGAAATGTCTGGGATTATAACTTTTACATATGAAAATTCAAATGGAGATGAACAATTTTTAGATGCACCATTTAGATTTGATGTAATGGAGATGATAGATGAACCTATGGACCCTTGGGGAGAAGACGGTATGGGAATGGAAGAGCCTGAAGGTGAAGGGGTTAATAAAAAATATATCTATGTTGGACTTGCTATATTGTTAGTTTTAGCAATAGTTGGAGTTATTTTATTTAAAAAGATAAAGGCAAGGAAGATGAATAAAGCTTTGGAAATTGAAGATATGGATATTGAAGATACAGAAGATAATGATGAAGTAGAAGAGTAGAGGGAAATATGAGTGTAAGAGATTTAATTGAACTTTGCTTGAAAAACCTTTTTAGACGAAAGACTAGGACAATATTGTCTATCGTTGGAGTTACTGTAGGAACATCAGCTATTGTTGTTATGATGAGTATTGGATATGGACTTTCTGAAAATTATCAAAAGCAAATAGAGGAGTTTGGAAATTTACACCTTATAAAAGTTCATAGTACCGTTTCTGTAGACCAAGGTACCATTATGAAAGGACAAAAAGGCGTTATAAATGATGAGGCAATTAAAACTTTTTCTGAAATAGAAGGCGTTGATGCAGTGACACCAATTTCAAGGGGTTATGTAAATATAATTGCAGATGAACGAGCAGGTCAGCAGTTGGAAGTATATGGTGTAGTTCCAGAAGTTTTTAAAAAATTTAATTTTAATGTTTCAGAAGGTAGCCTTTTCTCAAAAACTGGGAAAAATGAAATTATCTTTGGTAGCAATATGCCGGATTGGTTTGAAGACTTGAAAAGTAAGGAATGGAAAGAAGTTTCTGTAGATGTTATGAAAGAAAAAGACTTGTTTATAACAGGTGATATGGAATACGGTAGAAAAAATACAAACAGATTTGGTGGAAGCGATGAAGGACAAAAGATAAATTATAAAGAGCATAAAATTAAAGCTGTAGGAGTCTTGTCAGGAGAAGATGAGGAAACTGGATATTCTTGCTATATGAAGATAGGTGATTTAGATAAAATTTTAGAGGATATTAAGAAAACTGAAAAAATAAAGGTTAAGAAAACTTTAAAAAGAAATTATCAAAGTGCATGGGTATATGTAGGAGATATAAATAAGTCTGCAGAAGTTAGTCAAACATTGAAGGATAATGGGTTTCAAGCATATAGTCCAAGTGATTGGTTAGAGGAAACTAAAAAAACATCGAATATGATTCAAGGTATATTAGGTGGAATTGGGGGGATATCTCTTTTAGTTGCAGCTTTTGGTATTGCAAACACTATGATTATGGCAATATATGAGAGAACTAAGGAAATTGGTGTTATGAAAGTAATCGGTGCAAATTTAGAAGACATAAAGAAGATGTTTATCGTAGAGGCAGGATTGATAGGATTTATGGGAGGTTTGGCAGGAGTCCTCATAAGTTATATTGTTTCTTTTTTGATGAATACTGTATTGAAAGATATTTTAGGTTCTGTTATGGAAGGAATGACAGGAGGAATGGGAGACAATCAAATATCAATAATTCCGTACTACTTGGCGTTGTTGTCTATAATAGCAGCATCTCTTATAGGATTGTTGGCAGGATATATGCCGGCTAGAAGAGCTATGAATTTAAGTGCTTTGGAAAGTTTGAGAAATGAGTAGTTAAAAATTTAGTTTTAAATATGAGAAAAGCGTAGCAAAATTTGTTGCGCTTTTTTGCGTATATTTGAGGAATCCTTTGAAAATAGAGGGGATTGTGGTTTTTTTGAAATAAATGGAATGCAAGCACTATACAGACTTCAAGTAAGCCAAAACTAACCAAAAAGATTAAAAAAAACGTATGGTTGCTATTGAACTTAAAAATGGTAGAAGTGTTGGTATTTTAATAACTAAAGGGGACATCTCGCATCGTATATAGAAAAAAACTATAGAACTATAAAAAAAAACTATTTTCTTGAGGCTTTTAAATAATGATATTCTACTTATGGTAGAATGGAAAATGTGTAAAAAAAGTATGTTAAAATTTTATCAATCAATAATAAACATTCAAATACAATATATTAACAACTCTATCGAACTATAATAAGTGCAATAAAAAAAGAAAGGAAGAAGATTAAAATGAAGTGGAAAAAACACTTGCAAAGTGTACATGTAGAACATCACAAGAATACTTGGCAATGTGAAACAGAAATTATGCCAATACCAGATTCAGTAGAAATTTCTATGACACAGCATATAGGTGCTCCATGTCAACCTCTAGTAAAAAGAGGCGATTTGGTTAAAGTGGGACAACCTATAGGTGATACTGATGCTTTTGTCAGTGCGCCGATACATTCTAGTGTATCTGGAAAAGTAACTAAAATTGATACACTACGTAATGCAGCAGGAGCTGATGATGTAGTTGTAGTGATTCAACCAGACAAAGAACAAACTGTTTGGGAAGAAATAAAAGTTCCAGTAGTTAATTCTAGGGAAGAGTTTGTAGAAGCTATTAAAGTAAGCGGACTTGTAGGTCTTGGAGGAGCGTCATTTCCGACTCACATTAAGTTTAACCCAAAAAATATAGATGAAGTTCATACTCTTATAATAAACGGTGCTGAATGTGAGCCATTTATAACATCTGACCATAGATTGATGGTAGAAGATACGGAAGATATTATAGATGGAATGATGCTTACTATGAAATATTTAGAGCTAGATGAAGGTTATATCGGAGTCGAAGATAATAAACCAGATGCTATTGAAGCTTTAAATAAAATGATTGAGAAAAAAGGAAATCCAAATATAAAAGTTGTTTCTTTGAGATCTAGGTACCCTCAAGGTGCAGAAAGAGTAATGGTATACGAAGTCTGTGGAAAAACGTTAGATGCAGGAGTATTGCCCGCTCAACTTGGAATTATTCTTTCAAACGTAACGTCTATAGCATTTGTAGGTCAATATTTTAAAACTGGAATGCCTCTTATAAATAAGAGAATAACAGTAGATGGAGATGCTGTTGTAAGACCGACAAATTTGATTTGTCCAATAGGAACAAAGATAGCAGACGTAATGGAATACTGTGGAGGTTACAAAGAAGCACCTAAAAAAATCCTTATGGGAGGTCCTATGATGGGAAGAGCAATCTTTAGTGACCAATTACCAGTTATAAAAAATAATAATGCAATATTAGCATTTTCAGGAAAACAAGCTTGGGTTAAAGAGGAAACAGCATGTATAAATTGTGGTAGATGTCATACAGCCTGTCCTTTCAACCTTCTTCCTACAGCACTTATTACAGCAGTCGAAAAGAGAGATACAGATGCACTAGATAAATTTAAAGTAATGCAATGTATGGAATGTGGTAGCTGTTCATATATCTGTCCAGCAAGAAGACCACTAAGTTTTAGCAATAAACTTGGAAAAGGAATTTGGAAGGAGGCACAGAGTAAATAATGGATAATAAAAAATATGATAATTTAATAGTATCTACATCACCTCATTTAGTTAGTAATGAAGATACATCACGTATTATGGGGGCAGTTGTTTTTGCGTTGGTGCCTTCGTTAATTGTAAGTACATATGTTTTTGGTTTTAGAGTTTTAACACTAACAGCAGTATGTATCATAGCTTCTGTGGCTTTTGAATACTTATTTAATAAAATGGTTAATAAACCACAGACAATAGGAGATTTGAGTGCAGTGTTAACAGGAATGTTAATTGCCTTCAACGTTCCTTCAAATCTGTCTTATATAATCGCTATAATAGGTTGCTTTGTAGCAATTGTTATAGTAAAAGGCTTGTATGGTGGATTAGGTCAAAACTTAGTAAATCCTGCTATCACAGCCAGAATAGTTTTATTTATATCTTTTGCAACTCAGATGACAGCTTGGCCATTACCTAGAAAAATGGTAACAGCAGACGCAACTACAGGAGCAACAGCATTAGGAATCCTAAAAGAAGGTGCTGGTGAGCAATTACCTGAAACTGTAGACATAGCCCTTGGTTTTATGGGTGGTTCTATGGGTGAAGTAAGTGCAGTAGCTCTTTTAGCAGGAGGATTATTCCTTATTGCTCGTAAAATAATTTCACCTATTATTCCAGTTTCTTTTATAGCTACAGTAGGTGTTATTGCAGTGCTTGCAGGTCAAGACCCTATTTTCCACATTTGTGCAGGAGGCGTTATGCTAGGTGCATTTTTTATGGCAACTGATTATGCAACTTCTCCGTTGCTACCTTTTGGAAGATTGGTATTTGGTATAGGGTGTGGAGTTATAACTATGATGATCAGATTGTTCGGTAGCTATCCTGAGGGTGTTTCTTTTGCAATACTTCTTATGAATATACTTAAACCTCATATAGATGCTTGGGCAGAAAAGAGAATGTATGGAGGTGCTAAGAAAAATGGGTAATAAACAAAATTTTAATGAATATATTAAACCAGCACTAGTTTTAGTTTGTATATGTTTAGTGGTTTCTTTCGCATTATCAAGAACTTATGCAATTACACTTCCTATCATAGAAGAAAATGAAAGAAAAGCAGCAGATGCAGCAAGAGCGTTAGTTCTTCCTGATGGCGATGGTTTTACAAAATATGAAGGAAAACTTGTAGACGGGGTAGATGATTATTTCGTTGCAAATAATAAATGTGGTGTTACAGTAACAGCTAGAGGAAAGAGTTTCGGTGGAGATTTAACAACTATGGTTGGTATCGATGCAGATGGAAAGATTACTGGTGTTACAGTAACTAAGCACGCAGATACACCAGGTCTTGGTACAAAGGCTATGACTGTAGAATATTTATCTCAGTATGCAGGTAAAACAGCAGATCAAATTTTAGCAACTGAAAATATCAAGAAAAATGCAGATATGATATTTATAACAGGTGCAACAATTTCTTCAAACGGTGTGTACTATTCTGTACAAGCTGCTATGAAGCAATTTAAAGAGGCAGGAGGTGTAAACTAATGATTGAAGAAAAAATGAAAGAAGTAATGGGTGCGGCAGATACTAAAAAAGATGAAAGCAAAGAAGAGCAACCTGTTAAAGTGAATTTAAAACCTGAAGATGCTTGTGTTGGAATCGGATGTACAGTAATGGACAAAGTTGAAAAAGAACAAGCAAAAGAAGACAAGAAAAACTCAGATGATAATGAAATAAAAGAAAAAACATCGTTCTTAGAAGCTTTAAAGGGAAAGGTTCAAATTGTTACAAAGGGATTTGTTAAAGAAAATCCAGCATTAGTTTTACTACTTGGAGCTTGTCCATTTTTGGCAACGACAACAGGAGCTATAAACGGTATGGGTATGGGTGTGTCTACAATGACAGTACTTATTTGTTCAAATATCGTAATTTCTATATTAAAAAATATAATACCAGCAAAAGTTAGAATACCAGCTTATATCGTTGTTATCGCAGGTTTCGTAACAATGGTACAATTTATATTAAAAGCTTATTTACCGGCACTAGATGCTGCTTTAGGATTATTTATACCTCTTATCGTAGTAAACTGTATAATCCTTGGTAGAGCTGAAATGTTTGCAAGTAAAAATTCAATAATTGATTCTGCTTTAGATGGAATAGGTATGGGTCTTGGATTTACTATGGCACTTACTTTAATGGGTCTAATTCGTGAATTAATTGGTGCAGGAACAGCTTTTGATATACCTTTATTCGGTGAAAATTTTGTTCCTATGGCAATGTTTATGTTGGCACCTGGAGGATTCTTCGTATTTGCAATTTTAGTTGCAGGAATTAACTATGTGACTAGCGGAAAACTTATTAAGAAAAAAGATTTCAGTTGTTCAGGTTGTGCTATGGAAGGTATGTGTGGTGCAGCTCAAAATGAAGAAGGAGGTACAAAATAATGAAAGAATTAGCTTTTATAATGTTAACTGTTATATTGGTAAATAACTTTGTACTATCTCAATTCTTAGGTATATGTCCATTCTTGGGTGTATCTAAAAAACTTGATTCAGCAGCAGGTATGGGTGCAGCCGTTACATTTGTAATGGTTCTTGCAACAGCAGTTACTTGGCCAATTCAACAGTTGCTTGAAAAATTTGGAATAACTTATCTACAAACAGTAGTATTTATATTAGTTATAGCGTCTTTGGTACAGTTGGTAGAAATGATACTTAAAAAATATGTACAATCTTTGTACAAATCACTAGGTGTATTTTTACCTCTTATAACTACAAACTGTGCAGTATTAGGTGTAACAATAATGAATATCAACGATGGATTCACTTATTTAGAATCAATATTCAATGCTATAGGTGCAGGAATTGGTTTCCTTCTTGCAATGGTTCTTTTTGCAGGAATGCGTCAAAAACTGGAAGATTGTGATGTACCTGAAGCATTTCAAGGAGTTCCTATGGTTTTAATAAGTGCATCTATACTATCTATGGCGTTTATGGGCTTTAGTGGAATTGTTGAAGGCATATTTGGTTAGGAGGGGAAAAAATGACAGAATTTATACCAGTAATATTAGTGGTAGTAGTTGGTCTAGTGGCAGGAATCATCCTTACTATAGCATCAAAATTATTTTATGTCCCTGTAGACGAAACTGTTGCACAGTTGATTGAAGCTTTACCTGGCGCAAACTGTGGGGCTTGTGGATATGCAGGTTGTGAAGATTATGCAAACGCTATGGGAGAAGATCGTTCTTTAAGTATTTCACTATGTCCAGTTGGAGGAGCATCATGTATAGAAGCTTTAGGTGAAATATTGGGTGTAGAAGGAAAAGCAGCAGACCCAATAGTAGCATGGGTAAAATGTAAAGGAAGCAACGATAAGACTTCAAAAATTATGGAATATCAAGGAATTCAAACTTGCGAAGCGGCAGCAACTTTCTTTGGAGGTTCAGGTGCCTGCCAGTACGGATGTATGGGTATTGGAGATTGTGTAAGATCTTGTGATTTCGATGCTATTCATATAATTGATGGTGTTGCAGTAGTAGATAGAGAAAAATGTGTGGGCTGTGGAGCTTGTGAAAAGGCTTGTCCTAAAGATATTATTATGATGGGACCTAAAAAGAAAACAGTTTACGTTGGATGTAGCTCAAAGGCGGCAGCAGCAAAAGCAAGAAAAGCTTGTTCTGTAGCTTGTATAGGTTGCAGAAAGTGTTTCCAAGTATGTAAATTTGATGCTATCGTAGTTGAAAATAACTTAGCGTATATCGATTTAGATAAATGTAAAAATTGTCAACAGTGTGTGGCTGTATGTCCGACAGAAGCTATTAAGACATATAGAGTGAGAAAAACTCCAGCTAAGAAACCGGCACCACCAAAACCAGCTCCTGCAAAGCCAGTTGAAAATAATGCAGGAACAAATCCTGCAAATCCTCAAAATACAGCAAGTAAGCCTGCGGAAGTGGCTAAACCTGAAACTGCAAAGCCAGTTGAACCAGCTAAAACTGAAACTGTGAAACCAGTTGAAGTTGTGAAACCTGTAGAAAAACCAGTTGAAGAAAAAGAGGAAAGAGCATAATAAAATTAAAGATAAATAAAAAAGGACGAGTAATCGTCCTTTTTTTTATAGCGATAATACAAATTCTTGAAGTTTGGGAGTGAGTTTGTGAATTAATGGTTTTCTTTTGAATACTTCTAGGTAACCATCATTTTTCAAGTCCTCTATAATATTTTTGAACTTGTTTTTTGATAAAGTCTTTTCACCTCTTTTTTTTAGTTCCTCATTTAAATTTAGTAATACGTCTAAATCTTTCATATCGCTATTTTTGTCAAAAGCAAAAATCATCATATAGCTTGATAGTACATCTTCATGATTTTTATCAAAATTTTTTTCCTCTAAAACCTTGTATATCGTGATTACTTTATCAATAGCACTTTCTAGGTAATGTAGCATTTCATATTGTCCTTCAATTATTATAGAAAGCATCTTATCTACAAAAATAGTTAAATCCCCATAATTTCTTACATCTGCTGCTTCTAAGAAAATCTTTTCATAAATTTTTTTATTTATATTTACACTGTAAGAAACAGATATAGCGGAGAAAATACCTAAATGCTCTTTTAGATATAAGGATAAAAGAAATCTGCCTAAGCGACCATTACCATCGTAGAATGGATGAATATATTCAAATAAAAAATGGCTGATTGAAACACGTATAAGAGCAGGAATTTCAGTATTATTGATGAGATTAATCATATCATTTAAGTATTCATATATTTTCTCTTCTCCATATATTCCACTGTGTATTTTCTCTTGATTTTTATAAATATAAACAGGCTCGTTTCTGAAGTATTTTCCATCAATCTGATTTTGAGAATCATTCTCAGTTTTGAACATTTCCTTGTAAAGGTCACTAATTTCTTCCGGACTATTAAAGGGTTTATAATTTTCTTCTAGTAATTTAAAATATGTATTTACAATGCTATGGAATTTTGAATTGTTTTTTTTACTCTTGGAATATCTGCTACTACGTAATTCTTTTTTTGTACTTTGGACCCCCTCTATTTCATGGTTACTTTGTATTTCATTTATTAGCATTTTTGAAAGTATTGAGATTCTAACTATTTTAGGTAAAATTTTCTCGCTTTTTGAGATTACTTTTGACATATTTAAAATTCTTTCGTTTTTTGATAGAATTTCTGTTGTATTGCAAGAAAATAATTCGTACCATTTGTCTTTAACATGTAAACCTTTTTGGATAGGATTGATTTTTATATCTGTTAAAATACTATAATAAGGATTTCTCCTTATATTTAGTTCTTTTTCTAAATTAAAGTTTGTATCATAACTTAAAACTTTTAAATATTTGTATTCCTTCATAGTTTTGTCCAATCTAAAATTTATACTTTCATTGAAATTATAAATACTCATTTTTAGAGTTTTGACTATTATATCATAAAAATATAAATTATAAAATGCAAAAATGCCATTTTTGAAAAATATAGCTTTAAAAAAAAGAGGTATAAAATGCAAAAATGCTATTTTTGAAAATATAAAAGCGAAATAAGAGGTTTAAAATATATAAATACTGTTTTGATAAAATAAAGAAGAATAGAAGTATTTATAAAATATAAAAATGATTTCTTGGAAAAGAACCTTTTAATATTGTCTGAATATTCTTTGTAACATTAACTTAATATTAAAAAAATAATAAATATGGTAAAATATATATAATGGGATATAAGAATGGAGGTTTTAAAATGAGAAAAATCACGAGTATTGTAATAGCTTTTGCTTTAGTATTAAGTATAAATACGACTTTTGCAAGTGCAAATGACAGAGATAGGACACAGTATATAAAATGGATAGATGGTGACTATAAAGTTGAAAAAATGTTTGGACTTAGGGGTTTTGATAGCGGACTTATTATAGTAAAAGAAAATGACAAATATGGTGCTATAGATAAAGATGGAAATGAAGTTGTTCCTTGCAAGTATCATTATCCTATGGTATTTTATGGAGATTTAGCTAAAATTAAAAAAAGAGAAGGTAAATTCTTAAAATATGGATATATAAATGACAAAGGTGAAGAAGTTATCCCTGTAAAGTATACTAGATTGGGCGAATTCAAAGATGGTGTAGCTGTTGCTACCCAAAATGGTAAATCAGGATATATCAATAAAGATGGGGAAGTTGAAATACCTTTTAGATATGTTGAAGCAGAACCTTTTTCAGAAGATTTAGCAGTTGTTAGGCTTTTTGATGAAAATGATGAATCTGCACTTGATTTCAAATATTTTTATATAGATAAAAAGGGTAAAACTGTTGTAAAAGGACCTTTTGTAATAGCAGAAAGCTTTAGTGATGGTCTTGCAATGGTTAAAAAAGATTATAAATCTAAAATTCAGTATATAGATAAAATAGGTAAAATAGTTTTAAATACTAGTTATAGAGATGCAAAAAGTTTTAGTGAAGGTTTGGCACCAGTTCAAAAAGGTGATTTGTTAAAAGGAAAATGGGGCTTTATAAATAAAAAAGGCAAAGAAGTCATTAAACCTAAATACGATGGCGTAGAGAATTTCCATAATGGAATGGCAGTAGTAATGTTAGGTGATCTTTACAGCAAGGATGTTAAATATGGGCTTATTGATAAAGCAGGAAAAATAGTAGCGTCTATAAAGTATGATAAAATTAGAGCAACAGAAAATGGATTCATAATAAAAAAAGGAAATAAGTATTCTTATTTGCATAAAAATGGAATTAGAACAAAACTAAAATATGATGATATAACAATGGTAAATGGTAGAGTTGGTGTTAGTGCTGCTGGTATCGGAAGTCGAGAAGCTTATTTAAGCCTTATAGATGGAGCGACTATAATGGTTAGAGAAGGCGAAAAGACGGGTTATATAGATGGAAACGGTAAGGTTATTATGCCACTAAGTAGTTATGATGGTATAATTGCAAGAGATGATAAAGTAGCTTTAATCTTGAAAAAAACAGGAAATTCAGTTAAATTTGGATATGCAACAGAAAATGGTAAAAGAGTTATAATACCAACAATATTTAATTTAGGTTCTGTTTATTTAGATGGAATGGGAATAGTTGAAAAAGATGGCAAGATAGGTATTATAGATGAAGAGGTTTTATTTGCTGAAAATCCTGCTAAGGTTAAAAATGAAAAAATAGAAGCTATTTATAGCAGCATGCCTGTGAAACTAAATGGAGAAAAAATAGAAAATTTAGAGATTTACAATTTGAATGGAAATAACTATTTTAAATTAAGAGATATTGCTTTATTATCAAAAAATAGTAAAAATGAATTTTCTGTAGATTGGAATTCTGCAAAAAAAGTTATAGAAATCAAAAAAGGTGGTAAATATAAAGTAATAGGTCAGGAACTTTTAGGAAAAGGCGATGGTCATTCTAAGGAAGCTGTTTTGTCAAAGGCTAGAATTTTACTTGATAATAAGTTCGCAAATATTAAAGCTTACAGTATATCAGATAATAATTATTATAAGCTTCGTGATTTATCAAAGGTTTTAGGCTTTGAAGTGGGTTATGACAAGAAAACTAGAACAGTTGAAATATCAATGTAAAAAAATTAGTTTAAGCCATTGACAATATGGGTATAAAGTAGTAGAATGAAAAAAGTTAGAGAGTTCTAACCTAAATGAGTTTTAGATTTGTGGAAAAAATTTTCACAATATATGAATTATAATTAAAGAAAGGAAATGTTAAAATGAGTAAAGTAGCAGTAGTATATTGGAGTGGAACTGGAAATACAGAAATTATGGCAAATTGTGTTGTAGAAGGAGCTATGAACGGAGGCGCTCAAGCTGATTTATATACAGCAACTGAATTTGGTCCAGAAAAAATAAACGATTATGATGTAATTGCTTTTGGTTGCCCTTCAATGGGAGATGAAATCTTAGAAGAAGCTGAATTCCAACCTATGTGGGATAGCGTATTACCTGAACTAGGTGGTAAAAAAGTTGCTCTATTCGGTTCTTACGGATGGGGAGACGGAGAATGGATGAGAATTTGGGAACAAGAGTGCAAAGATGGTGGTGTAAACCTAATCTGCCCTTATGTAATGTGTAACGAAACTCCTGATGACAATGGTAAAGACGATTGCAGAGGAATGGGAGATATGATTGCAAGAGGATAGTTTGTTCTTTTGAAATTTAACTTTATTGATAATTAAGTAATTTAAAGTGATGAAAATATATATTTTCATCACTTTTTTATTGCAAATTTTATAATACTATGCTAAAATGAGAAAGGTTCTCAAATTGAGGGCGCATTTTCATATTAAAGTATTGTGAATAGGGGTATTAGAAATGAAACGTACTGATTATAAAACTAAGTCAAGACAAGCTATATTATATTATTTGCAAGAATATAAAAAAAGCACAGAAAAGTACATCACTGCAAGGGAAATAGTAGAGCATTTTAATGAGAACAATCAAAATATAAGTACAGCTACTGTTTATCGAGTCTTGGAAAAGTTTGAAAAAGAGGGTATTATTAAGAAATTTGAATTAGAGGGAGAAAACTCGGCTTGTTTTGAATACGTTGGAGATATAGCTTTGTGTTCCCATCATTATCATTTGAAGTGTGATGAGTGTGGTAAAATAATTCATTTTCATTGTGATGAAATGTCTGATGTGACAAATCATTTAAACAAGCATCACGGTTTTTTTATCGATACATCTAAGACAATTTTTTATGGAAAATGCGAAAAATGTAATGGTAATAAAAGGTTATAAAAAGGGGATTAAGATGAAAAGTAAAATTAAAAAAAGTTTTTTGTGGATTTTGATAGGTGTATTTGTATTAAGTTCAATTTCTTTAACAGGCTGTTCAACAGAAAAAGATAAAAAAGTTGAAAATAATAAAATTAAAATTGTAACTACAATATTTCCAGCATTTGATTTTGCAAGAGCAGTAGGAGGAGATACTGTGGATGTTCAAATGTTGCTAAAACCTGGTGTTGATAGTCATTCTTATGAACCGTCACCTCAAGATATGTTGGACATTAAAAATTGTGATATATTCATATATTTAGGAGGACATCAAGATTTGTGGGTAGACGAAATTTTAGAATCTGTAGATATGAGCAAAACTAAAGTTTTGGCAATGACTGAATGTGTTAACCCGTTGAAAGAAGAAGTTGTAGAGGGTATGGAAGAACATCATCATAATCATAAGTCAGACCATGACCAGGATGGTGAAGAAAATGAGGTACATCACGACCACGAAGGCGAAGCACATCATGACCAAGAGGGAGAAACTGAAGTTGAAAATCATAATCATAATGATGAAGCTGATGAAGATTATGGTAAACAGGATTCATTGGCATATCATCTAAGCCATAGTTATGATGAACATATATGGACGTCCCCTTTAAATGCTATAAAAATTATAGAGGAAATTAAAAATCAGTTAATTGAGATTGATGAAAAAAACAAAGCAGGTTATGAAAAAAGAGCTGAAGCTACTATTGAGAAGTTAGTAGATATAGATAAAAAAATAGAAGATACAGTAAGCAAAGGTAACAGAAAAACTTTGATTGTGGCTGATAGATTTCCTTTTAGATATTTTACTGAAAGATATGGATTAGAGTACTATGCGGGATTTTCTGGCTGTGCAGGGCAATCTGATGCAAGTGCAAAAACAGTAGCATTTTTAATAGATAAAGTTAAATCTGAAAATGCAAAGGGAATTATTAAAATAGAATTGTCAAATGGAAAAATGGCAAATAGCATAGCAGAAGAAACAGGCGTGGGAATATACACTTTAAATTCAGCTCACAATTTGACTCAAGAAGAATTTGATCAAGGTAAAACTTATTTAGATATAATGGAAGAAAACAATAAGGTACTAAAGGAGGTACTGAAATAAATGCGATTAATAGACTGCCAAAACTTATCTTTTTCCTATGAGGGAAAAATTATATTAGAAAATCTGAATTTCCAAATAAATAAGGGGGATTACTTGTGTATCTTAGGAGAAAATGGTTCTGGCAAAACTACGCTTATGAAGGGGCTATTGAATTTAAAAAGTCCATCATCTGGCAAAATTGTTATGGAAAATGATATGAAAAAAACTAAAATCGGATATTTGCCACAGCAAACTCAAGCACAAAAGGATTTCCCAGCTAGTGTTTCGGAAGTTGTTCTTTCTGGTTGCATAAATTCTTTGAAAGGAAGATTCTTCTTTGGGAAAAAAGAAAAGGAAAAAGCTAATGAGAATATGGAAAAACTCGGAGTTTATCATTTGAAAAATAGGTGCTATAGGGAATTGTCAGGAGGGCAACAGCAGAGAGTTTTATTGGCAAGAACACTTTGTGCAACAGAAACAATGATATGTTTAGATGAACCAGCAACAGGATTAGACCCTTTAGTCACTAAAGATTTGTATAAAGTTATAGATGATATAAATAAAAAATTGGGAATAACAGTTGTGATGATTTCCCACGATGTAGAAAGTGCAGTAAAAAGAGCCACTCATATACTTCACTTGAATCAAGGACAAGTGTTTTTTGGTAAAACTGAGGACTATATAAAAAGTAAAGTTGGAAAAACATTTTTAGGGGGTGCTTGTGATGTTTGATACATTTGTTGAAATGATGTCATTCCCTTTTATAGTAAGGGCTTTTATAATAGGAATACTTGTATCTTTGTGTTCAGCTTTGTTAGGAGTTAGTCTAGTTTTAAAAAGGTACTCTATGATAGGAGATGGGCTTTCTCATGTAGGATTTGGTGCAGTTGCAGTAGCTACCGCTTTTCATTTAGCACCTATGTGGGTATCTATTCCCGTTGTAGTATTTTCTGCATTTTTACTTTTGAGAGTAAGCGAAAATAGTAAAATAAAAGGAGATGCGCAAATAGCTTTAATATCAACATCTGCACTTGCTATAGGTGTGATTACAATGGCTTTATCAACTGGAATAAAGACAGATGTGTGTAATTTTATGTTTGGAAGTATACTGGCTATAAATAGCAGTGAAATGCCTATTGGAATTGGATTGTCTGTTGTTGTTCTGATACTTTTTGTATTGCTTTATGATAGAATATTTGCTGTAACTTTTGATGAAAATTTTGCAAAAAGTAGCGGTATAAATGTAGAATTATATAATATGTTAATAGCAATACTGACAGCTATAACTATAGTATTGGGTATGAGAATGATGGGAACTCTTTTGATTTCAAGTTTGATTATTTTCCCAGCACTTACAGCTATGAGAGTATCTAAAACTTTTAAAAATGTTATAATAATATCGGCAATATTATCTGTTTTTTGTTTTGTAGTAGGGCTATATATATCTTATTTGAAACCTATACCTACAGGAGCAAGTGTTGTAATTGTGAACTTGACAATGTTTATAATATTTTGGATAATAGGAATGTTTAAGAATGGAAAAGTTTTATATAAATAGGTGAGAAAATGATAATTTTTAAGAAAATATTAAATTATAAATATGTTTATTTGTTGCTAGTTTTTTTGCTAGCAACTTTTCTGTTTAGTTGTGGAGGAAATGATAATACAGAGGGAAATAACTTGAAAAATCAAGATGAAATAGAAGATGTGGAAAGTGAAGAGGTTTTTGAAATTAGGGAAAAGTTTTTTATAAATCAAATAAATGATATATTTTTCAGTATTGAAGAGTATGAGGATAAAGTTGTTGGATTAGAAGGTATGTATAGTGTGTTTACAACAGAAGATGGTAATTCATCAACACCTGTAGTTTATAGAAATGGACCGGGGTGTTGTGATAATGATACTTGGGCAGGATTTCTTCTTAATTATGATGGAGATGTAAAACCGAAAGAAAATGATTGGATTAGAGTTGAGGGGATTCCAGAGGTTGTGGTAGATGGTGTCTATCAGGAACTCTATTTAAACGTGACTAAAATGGAAATTCTTGAAACTAGAGGAGCAGAATATGTTACGCATTAAATGATAGGTGTTTTAAATTTATAAATTTGGTTATAGGATTAAGCAATCCAATTTGTTGATTTAAGAATTCTGTTTATTTCACTCAAAATCTTAAAAATCTTAAAATTTCAAAACTCACGCTTTTTAAAATGCATTGCGTTCAAACAGTTGAAATTTTAAATAGATTTTTTAGCGATTTTATCGTAGCATAAAAGACGAATTCTCGCATAGACAAATTGTCTCACTTAATCGTATAACCTTTATCGAAAGAAAATAAAGAATAAGAAGGATTAAGCAATCCAATTTGTTGATTCAAGAATTCTGTTTATTAGGTTAAAGATATTCTATAGGAGGTATGAAATGAGTTATAGTAAATTACAAAATGGCAGTGATATAAGAGGTATAGCTTTAGATGGTTTTAATGATGAAAAAATGAATCTAGGTAAAAGACAAGCTATTTCCATTGGAATTGGTTTTGGTAAATGGTTGAAACAAGCTGGGATAAAAAAAGGTATGATAGCTGTTGGTAGAGATAGTAGAATTACAGGGGAAAAACTTTTAAATAGTATTGCTTTAGGCTTAGAAGTGCAAGGGTTTGAGGTTTTAGATGTAGGTATTGCATCTACGCCAGCTATGTTTATGGCTACTAAATTTGAAGAGTTTAAAGCAGTTGCAGGGATTATGATTACAGCAAGCCACCTTCCTTACAACCGAAATGGATTTAAGTTCTTTATTGAAAATGGAGGTCTTGATAAGAAAGATATTAGAGAAATTTTGACTTTTGCAGAGGATATCGATAGTAAGTTGAATTGGAATGAAACTGAAGAACCCATTGAAAAAACAGAGGAATCGTCTATTGACGATAAACAATTTGATAAACATTTGATGGATACATATAGCGAGTTTTTGAGAAATATTATCAAAAATGGTGTGTGTGATGGAGCCTGTCCAGATGAAGAAGTTTTAAAAGGAATAAAAATTGTTGTAGATGCTGGAAATGGTGCAGGTGGATTTTATGCAAAAAAAGTCTTAGAAAAATTGGGCGCAGATGTTTCAGGAAGTCAATTTCTTGAGCCAGATGGTATGTTTCCAAACCATATACCTAATCCAGAAAATAAAGAAGCAATGGAAGCTATATCAAAAAAAGTAATAGAAGAAAAGGCTGACTTAGGTTTGATTTTTGATACAGATGTGGATAGAGCAGGTGCTGTAGATGAAAATGGTAAAGAGATAAACAGAAATGGCATTATTGGTATGGCAGGTCATTTGATAGCAGGTGCACACAAAGGAAGTACAGTAGTAACAGATAGTATAACAAGCAATCAATTAACAGCATTTTTAGAAGAAAAATTAGGGCTTAAACATAAAAGGTTTAAAAGAGGTTATAAAAATGTTATAAATGAGGCTAAAAAGTTAAATGAAGAAGGTGTAGAATGTCATCTAGCTATCGAAACATCAGGGCATGCAGCACTTAAAGAAAACTACTTTTTAGATGATGGCGCATATTTAGCTACGAAAATAGTTATCGAAACTGCAAAGTTAAAAAAACAAGGGTTGGGAATATCTCACGTTTTAAAAGATTTGGAAGACCCAAAAGAGGAAAAAGAAATTAGACTTAGAATAAATGGAGATAATTTCGGAGAAATTGGTGATAGGGTATTGTCTGACTTAGAAATTTGGGCAAGCATGCAACCTTGTGCTAGAAGAAGTGAAAATGGCGATATTGTAGCTGTTGAAGAAGGCGGTTGCAATTTATGTCATTGTGGAATGTCTGTTGTAAAACCTAATTATGAAGGTGTTAGAATAAACTTTGATGAAGAAAACGGAAATGGTTGGTGCTTAGTTAGAAAATCTTTACACGACCCAATTTTACCAATCAATATTGCTTCAGAAGAGTCAGGTGGGGTAGAAAAAATCTGGAATAAGTTGGAGAAATTTTTGTCTTATTATAAAGAAATTGAAATGAAATAAAATAGTAGTAAAAAAACCACAAAAAAGTACGAAAAAGTCGAAAAAATGTCGTTTTAGCATTAAAATTTGGTGTTTTTAATTGCAAAATAGTATTTTTCTCTTTTCTTTGAATAAAAACTGTGGTACAATTACAAACGTTACATCATTTTTTTATATGAAAGAACAAATAGTTGGATTTTGTATTCAAAAATAAATTTTAAAGGAGGAGAAAATTGATGGAAAATTTTATTGTAGCGTTTAACGAAGTGTTAGGCGATGTAAATGGTTTCTTATGGAGTAAATTCTTGATTGTTGCATTGATAGCAGTAGGTCTTTACTTTACATTCAGAACTAAGTTTGTACAATTAAGAATGGTACCAGAAGGTATCAGAGTAATAAAAGAGGGTAGCAGTAAAGAGGGACTTTCTTCTTTCCAAGCACTTATGATTGCAACTGCGTCAAGAGTTGGAACAGGTAACATCGCAGGTGTTGCTACAGCTATAGCAGTCGGCGGAGCAGGTGCAGTAGTTTGGATGTGGATTCTTGCAATTATTGGTGGAGCATCTGCATTTGTGGAAAGTACATTGGCACAGATTTACAAAGAGGAAGATGGAAAAATCTTTAAGGGAGGTCCTGCATACTATATTCAAAGAGCTTTAAATGCTAGATGGTTAGGAATTATATTCGCAATACTACTTATACTTACTTTTGCTTTTGGATTTAATGGACTTCAATCTTATACTATCGCATCATCATTTGATATGTATAAAGATAGCATAGATGCAATATTCCCTTTTGAATACTTAGCATTGATTGTAGGTACTGTACTAGCTCTTATTTCAGCATTCTTATTCTTTGGTGGAGCTCATAAAATAGGTAAAGTTTCTTCAGTACTTGTACCTGTTATGGCAATTATATACATCTTAATAGGATTATCAATTCTGATTATGAACATAGGCGAAGTTCCTCACGTTTTAGGAAATGCTTTCAAAGAAGCTTTTGATTTCCAAACTATAATGGGTGGTTTCGCAGGTTCTTGTGTAGTACAAGGTATTAAAAGAGGGTTGTTCAGTAATGAAGCTGGTATGGGTTCTGCACCAAATGCAGCAGCATCAGCAGAAGTTTCTCACCCAGTTAAACAAGGTTTAGTACAAGTACTTTCAGTATTTATCGATACTCTTATCCTTTGCTCAACTACAGTATTTATAGTTCTTCTATCTGAAGAAGCAGCTATGGCAGGTGGAGCTGAAGGTATTACAATAGTTCAACAAGCGGTAGAAGCAAACTACGGAAGCATTGGAGCAATAATCGTTACAGTTTCAGTAATTCTATTTGCATTTACTTCTGTAATCGGTAACTATTTCTATGCAGAAGCAAATATTAAATTTATCAGTGAAAATAAAACATTTATGTTTGTATTTAAAGTTTTAGCTGTAGCTATGGTATTTATTGGTGCACAACAAACTTTATCAACTGCATGGAACCTTGCAGATGCGCTTATGGGCTTTATGGCAACTGTAAATATTATAGCAATGTTCTTACTTGGTCAAATTGCAGTAAGAGCTTTGGCTGATTACGAAGCACAGAAAAAAGAGGGTAAAGATCCTGTATTTAAAGCTTCTTCAATAGGTCTAACAGATACAGACCTTTGGAAATAGACTAGAAAATAAAATTGAATTATATTATAATATGATTTAAAAAGAAAATTGAAAAGTGGGGCTATATGCCTCACTTTTTTTACGTAGTTTCATTTCATTTGCTTTTCTGATATAATAGGACTCAGGGAAAAATATTTACAACAAGAAGAATATTATATTTTAAACAGCGAAGGCTTATTTTACTGGTAGCACAAATTTTAAGAATGGGTAAAAGGGCTTAGCATTAGGAAAGGAAAAGAAAATGAATAAGATGCAAAAAGAAGTGAAAAGAGATGGAACTGAAGTTGAAGTGACAGTGGCAATCGAAAAAAAGCACAAGAAGGGGCTGAATGAAACTAAAATAATAGTGATAACTGCTCTTTGTATTGCTTTGGTATTTGTAGCCACAATGTTGATAAACATAAGACTACCTTTGATGGGTAGCGGTGGGCTTATACACTTGGGTAATGTGCCTTTATTTTTGGCAGCTATTATATTTGGTAAGAAAACAGGCGCAGTAGCAGGTGGCGTTGGTATGGGGCTATTTGACCTATTTTCTGGCTGGACAGCATGGGCGCCTTTTACATTTGTAATAGTTGGAATTATGGGCTATTTGATAGGACTGATTACAGAGAAAAAAATGTTTGGTGAAACAGGAAGTTTGTTTTTAGCTGGAGGCGTTGCTGTTATAGTAAAAGTGGTTGGATACTACTTTGCAGAAGGGATTTTGTACGGTAACTGGATTGCTCCTTTTGGCTCTGTTTTGGGAAATGTATTACAAGTGACAGTGGCATTTTTAATAATACTTCCTATAGCAAATAGATTGAAAAGAGAAGCAGAAAAAATTTGGAAGTAAATAAAATTTATAAGAGGTATTAAAATATGGAAAATAAAAAATATAATTTGATGACACCAGGACCTACGACAATGGCAGAAAACGTTTGCGCTAAAAGGGGAATGAACACTGTTGTTCCAGATGAAAACTTTTTTCATTATTATCAAGAAGCTTGCAAAATGTTATCTGATATGATGAATACTAAAAATCAGGCATATATACTTTCTGGTGAAGGAATATTGGGGCTTGAAGCAGCTTGTGCATCCCTTACTGAAAAGGGTGACAGAGTTTTAGTAATAGATAATGGTATATTTGGAAAAGGCTTTGCTGATTTTGTTAAAATATATGGAGGAGAAAGTATTCTTTTTTCTTCTGATTATCACAGACCTATAGATTGTAATGAGCTAAAAGCTTTTTTGGAAAAGGATTCAGACTTTAAGTATGCAACGGTAGTACATTGTGATACACCTAGTGGAGTTTTAAACGACATAGAAAAGATATGTAATCTTTTAAAAGATTATGGAATTATTACTGTAGTTGATTCTGTAGCAGGTATGTTTGGTGAGCCTGTAGATGTTGATAAATCTAAAATTGATATTTTATGTGGAGGCTCTCAAAAAGCTCTTTCAGGTGCTACAGGACTTACAATGCTTTGGGTTAGCGAAAAAGCTATTGAAGTTATGGAGAATAGAAAAACTCCAATATCATCATTTTATGCAAATATTTTAATATTTAATCAAGCACATCAAGGTAGATTTTTCCCTTACTCTCAACCAGTAACAGATATATACAGTTTGAGAGAAGCACTAGAAAATGTTAAAAATGATAAAGAAATTTTTAATAGACATAAAATTATTGCTGAAGCAACAAGAAAAGCTGTTGTAAAAGCAGGACTCGACTTGTATTTGGAAAAAGGTCATTCAAGTACAGTAACTGTTGTAAAAGTACCTGATGGTCTTACTGATAAAGAAATTTTAGCTACGTTGAAAGACAAGTACCATGTTATTATGGCAGGAAGCTTTGATATTTTAACTGGTAAAGTTTTTAGAATTGGACATATGGGTGAAAATGCTAGAGTTGAGAAGGTTGCAGAGGCACTAGATGTTCTTACAAAAACTTTGGAAGAATTAAACTTCCCAGTTAAGTGCAATATGAAAGAAGTCTTTTTAGCTGAAGTTAAATAAAAAATGCAAGAGGTAAAATCTTTATGAAAAATATAGATGAGAAGAGTTTAATAAAAGCTTATGAATTGTTCGAAACTGGAGAAATAGATAAAATTGATGTAGGGACTACAGAGGGACTAAAGCATATTCATAAATATTTATTTTCTGGATTATATGATTTTGCAGGTGAAATAAGGACTATTAATATATCAAAGGGTAATTTCCGTTTTGCAAATGCTTTGTATTTAAAGGAAATACTTATTAAAATTGAAGAAATGCCTGAAAGTTCATTTGAAGAGATTGTTGAAAAATACGTTGAGATGAATATTGCACATCCTTTTATGGAGGGTAATGGTAGGAGTCTTCGTATTTGGCTAGATATGATTTTGAAGAAAAATTTGAAAAAAGTTGTGGACTGGCAATTTATCGATAAGGGATTATATCTGCAAGCAATGGAGAGAAGCCCTGTAAATTCACTTGAAATCAGGACTCTTTTACAAGAAAATCTAACAGATAAAACTGAAGATAGAGAAGTGATTTTTAAAGGAATAGAACAATCATATTTTTATGAAGGTTATGAAAAATAAAATCGACCAGATGGTCGGAAATAAAAAAATACCCTGAAGATATTTTCTTTTAGGGTATTTTATATGCTTTTAATATGTTGAAATTCCTTTGTTTTACCAGAAATGACTCCACCTTTATGAATTGCTTCTGTAGGACAAATATTTTTACACTTGTTGCAATGAATACATTCTAAAGCATTTGTATCAGCAACAGGGTCTACATTCATAAGACATACAGAGGCACATTTTCCGCAGTGGATACAAGAATTCATATCTATACTGTATCGATTTAATGCGACCTTGTTGAAAAATGAATAGAAAGCACCTAGTGGGCAAACAAACTTGCAAAAAGGTCTGTAGGTAATCATAGAACCTATGATTGTTACTATTAAAAGAAACATTTTCCAAGAGAATAACCAGCCTAAAGACATTCTTATATATTCGTTTGAAATGGAAAAAGGTATCCCTCCTTGTAACGTTCCAACAGGACAAATCAATTTGCAAAAATATGGAGCTTTAAGTCCCAAATCATTTACAAACAACATAGGTAAAAGTATTACAAAAACAAGCAATATAACATACTTTAATTTCACAAGATGTTTTTCATAAGGCAAATGTCTCTTCTTAAATGGAAAAGGTATCTTGTGAAGTAAATCTTGAAAAAAACCAAATGGGCATAGAAAACCACACACAAATCTTCCTAAAAGGCTTCCTAAAAACATTAAAAAGCCAAATACATAGAATGGTATTTTCAAATCCGGTTGGTTTAAAACAGATTGGATAGCACCTATAGGACATGAACCCAGTGCTCCCATACAAGAATAGCAATTAAGTCCAGGAACACAAGCCATTTTCAATTTACCTGTGTAAATTTTACCTTCTAAAAAGCCCATTATATATCCGTTGCTTAAAATACTAGCACAGCCTTGAATGAACATTCTAAAAGAATCTAATTTCTTGTTGAAAAAAGGCGATATTGAGTTTTTAAAAAAATTCTTAACCAATTCCAATACACTCCATACAAATTCTAACAGCTTTATTCCAAACTATATGAGCTTCATCAAAAAATAAGATGCCAATTAACATAAATAATATTGATAAAATTATTAAAAATACAGTAAAGTATTTGGATAATAAAAGTTTATTCATTAGCATTGCTCCTTAAAAGAGGATTTTTAAAATATTTTGTAATTTTAATTTTAGTATTTCAGCAGTATTTTGTCAATGAAACATATATAATAAGGAAATAAAAATATTATAATTTAGTATGTATAAAAATAAAAAGAAAAAAAGCATATTAATATAAAGAAAATATATTGAAAAAGAAAAAAAAGTATGTTACACTATCAGATGTTAGCATATATTAACTCTTTTGAAAATTTGGAAAGGGGGAAAAGAAAATTTTTAAGCAGAAATTTTTAGTACTTTTGACAGTTTTGGCACTTATTTTTGCAACTGGGACAACTTCTTTTGCAACAGCAGAGAAGGAGTATGAGAATTGGACTCAGATTGCAGACGATATGGCAGTACATATCAAAGTAGGTGTAGAACTTTATAAGAATGATGACCCTGCAGGAGCTAGAGATAGTGTAAATACGGCTTATTTCAAATACTATGAAAAATTGGGATTTGAAAAAATGACAATGAAACACATTTCTGGTGAAAGAGGCGCTGCTGTGGAAAATACTTTCTTCCATTTGAAGAAGCATTTCCGTGATGGTAATCCAGCAGAGGAAGCAGAAGCTACAGCAGAAACTTTGATTACTATGTTACATGAAGATGCAAATGCATTAGATGGTGGAAATAGTAAAAATGCTGATAGTAATAAAGGATTGTCAGGGGCTGGGATATTTACATTTCTAACAGCTTTTGGACTGATTCTTAGAGAAGGGTTAGAGGCTATACTAGTTATAGCAGCAATCGTAGCATATTTGGTTAAAACAAATAATGCGAAACATTGTAAGGTAGTTTACTTAGGAGCTATATTAGGTATAGTTGCAAGTATATTACTAGCTATTGTGTTTAACATTATGGCAACATCCATAGGTGAAGCACAAAGTGGTGTGAGTCAAGAAATATTTGAAGGAATTGGAATGTTCTTGGCAGTAATAGTTCTATTCTATGTTAGTAATTGGATGATTTCTAAGGCAGAAGCTGAAGTTTGGTCTAATTATGTACAAGGCATGGTTGAAAGCTCTATCACCACTGGTAACAGGATAACTCTTGCATTCACAGCTTTTCTAGCAGTAGCTAGGGAAGGTGCGGAGTTAATTATATTTTTCCAAGGGTTGACGTCGAATAAGGCAAACAGCCCGATGTACTTGTGGGCAGGGATAGTAGTGGCAAGTATCGTTTTAATATTTGTATACGTAGCTATACAGTATTTCAGCGTTAGACTACCTCTAAAACCGTTCTTTATAGGAACTAGTATCTTGATGTTCGTGCTTTGCATATCTTTCTTAGGAAAGGGTGTGTACGAATTCCAAGAAGCTGGTGTTATAGGCAGAACATTTATCCCGTTCATGAATGGTATGACAATAGATATGCTTGGTATATATGATCGAGTAGAAACATTGTTACCACAAATTGTTTTATTAGCAGTTACAGTTGTTACAGTTATTGTTCATTTAAAGAGAAATGAAAAATTAAGAAAAGAGTTTGAAAGCGAAAATGCTTCAAACTAATATGGAGGAAATGAAATGTTAAAGAAAAAAATATTAGTATTCATGACAGTAGTTGCTATGGTTGCAGCTATGGGTCTAACTGGTTGTACTTCAGAAGATACACCAACTGATGATAATGCACAACAACAAGCTGAAGAACCTGCAGGAGATGATGTAGCAGCTCCTGGAGATGATGACGCAGCAGGATTTGACGAATTCCCTATCGGTGAAGATCAATCAACAGAATATCTAAACGTTGCAGGTGTATACTTCCAACCAGTAGATATGGAACCAGCTGGAAACAGCATTGCTAAAGAAGATGCAGACTGCCACATCGAAGCAGACATCTCTGCTAATGCAAACGGTACTAGCCTAGGATACGGAGAAGGAGATTTCGTACCTTGGTTAACAGTTAAAGCTAAACTTCAAAAAGAAGGATCTGACAAAGTTCAAGAAGTTGCTTTCATGCCAATGAACGCATCTGATGGTCCTCACTATGGTGCTAACATCAAATTTGAAGATGGTTTAGGAAAATACAACGTTAAATTTGAAATCGCTGCTCCTGGAAACGACTATCTACTTCACGTAGACCCTGAAACTGGTGTTACAGGTAGATTCTGGACTGAACCTTATGTTGTTGAGTGGGATGGATTTGAATGGAACGGACCTCAGTGGTAAGAACTGCTGTAAAACTGTAATAATTATTTGTTAGACTGCAAAAAAACTTATAAAACAAAAAGCTGTAAATTTACAAAATTTACAGTTTTTTGTACATTTATATTAAAATCGTTAGATTTTTGTGAAAATTTTAATGTAAAAAGGAAAAAAAAGAATTAAATGGAAAATTGTAAAAGAAGATATGAAAGCTCGGAGGTGATTTTATTTTAAAGTTTTTAATACAAGTAATATCTGACAATCTTGCGTTTATTATGATACTAAGCCTTTTGTTTGCATTTTATAGGACAAAAGAAGAAACAAAAAAAATAAAGGTCATAGGTGCAAGTATAATTTTAGGTATGTTAGGAAGTGCAGTATCTGCATATATAAGATATTTACCTAATTTTATAAATAGGACAAGTCTAAATTTTTGGAGTATATTACCTTTGGTTATATCTTTAGCTTTTCTTATTATACTTTTAGCGTTTGGCAGAAATTTTAGAAAAAAAGATAACAAAATATATGAAAATATATTATCTGTTTTAGTTATGGCATATACTTTTTTTACAATGTTTTATTATATGCCTGTTGTATTGCTTTATCCTCAAGCCATGGTGCATTATGGAGAACCAGTTTTAAGTACAGAAGTATTGTTTAGAGTAATGGGGCTTGTTCTAGGTATAATAATAGTTATTTTATCTGGCTTAGGAATATATAAAGTAACGAAAAAAATGGAAGACCAAAGCATTCAAAATTTTGTTATGATTGCTTTGTTAATAAGAGGTATTAGTCAAGTAACTGTAATTATTCAGAGAATGTATTCTCTTAGGATAATACCGAGAAATGAATATGTTTTTGATTTTATTGCAACAGTAATAAACAATGACAAATACATAGTATTTGTAATATTTTTAGTTATGGCTTTTATACCTTTCCTTGTGTGGAAGTCAAATATTAAGATAACACAGAAATATAGCAATCCTGCTCAACTTAGAAAAATAAAAGCAAATATGAGAAACTCAAGGAGATGGGCTTGGTTTGTTATTATTACTATGATTACAAATGTGATACTAATGACAGCAGTATCAATTTACATAAATAGAGAAATACCTTTATCGCCACCAGAAGACTACATTTTGGAAGAAGGCGTGGTAAAAGTACCTATTAAATCTTTGGAAGATGGGCATTTACATAGATTTGCTTATGAAGCTAAAGATGGAAATGAAATGAGATTTATAGCCATTGAAAAAAGTCCTAACTCATATGCTGTATGTCTGGATGCGTGTGATATATGTGGACCGTCAGGCTATTTTGAAAGAAAAGAAGAAATTGTATGTAAGCTATGTGATGTAGTTATGAATAGAGCAACAATAGGTTTTCCAGGAGGTTGTAACCCTGTTCCTGTGCCTTTTGCAGTGCATGAGGGTGACTTGTTGGTGCAAAGAAGTGATTTGGAACTTGAAAGTTCAAGATTTAAGTAGGAGGTAAGAGCATGTTTTGGAGAATGGTAGCAGGTGCGCTATTTAGACAAAAAGGTAAAATGTTTATGATTGCTTTTACTATCGCCTTAGGTGCATCTATTTCAACATCTATGCTAAATGTTATGCTAGGTGTAGGAGATAAGGTCAATCAAGAGTTGAAAACTTATGGAGCAAATATAAATGTTATGCATAAAGAAGCTTCCTTAATTGGAGAGCTATACGATGTTGGAGAACAACAAACAACAAGTACTGCAAAGTACTTAAAAGAAGATGAATTGGGAAATATAAAAACTATATTTTGGGGACATAATATAGTAGATTATACACCGTATTTTAATACTAAAGTTTCTGTAGAGGGTGTAGAAAAACCAGTGGTAATGGTGGGAACGTGGTTTGCACATCACATGGTGTTACCGACAGGTGAAGAACTTGATACAGGTATGACTAGACTGAAAAATTGGTGGACAATAGATGGCGAATGGGTTGACGAAGGAAAAGATGATCAAGTTATAGTAGGAAGCTTATTTGCTGGTAGAAACAATATAAAGGTTGGAGATACTATTAAGATTTCCTCAAGAAAAGCTGGAAATACGGAAACAAGAGAAGTACTTGTAAAGGGAATATTTACAGCAGGAAGTGGTGAAGATGAATATATATATTCTTCTTTACACACAGCACAAAAAATTGCAGGAAGAGAAAATGTCGTTAGTAAAATAGAGGTAAGTGCATTGACTACACCTGATAACGACTTAGCTATCAAAGCAGCTAGAAATCCACTTTCTTTAACTATAAAGGAATGGGAAGTTTGGTATTGTACTGCTTATGCTAGTGCAATATGTTATCAAATTCAGGAGGTTATGACTGATTCTGTGGCAAAACCTTTAAGACAAGTAGCTGAAGCTGAGGGCGCAATATTGAATAAGACATCTCTTTTGATGCTTCTTATAACTATTTTAAGTATGTTGGGTTCAGCCCTTGGAATATCCAATTTGGTTACAGCTAGTGTTATGGAACGTTCAGGAGAAATAGGCTTGCAAAAAGCAGTCGGTGCAACAAATGGAGCCATTACGTTTTTGATACTGACAGAAATAACCATTGTTGGAATAATAGGTGGGGGAATGGGCTTCTTAATAGGGCTTATTTTCACAAATATTATAGGAAATACAGTTTTTGGTTCTGCAATAACATTGACACCTGTAGTAATTCCTATAGTAATAGTAATCATACTATTTGTAACAATACTGGGAAGCATACCAGCTATAAGATATTTGTTAGCACTGAAACCTACAGAAGTTCTGCATGGTAAATAGAATAAGGAGATTGGAAAATGAAAAGATCAAAAGCATTTTATATAAAAATGATTACAAGCTCCTTAACTAGAAGACGTTCAAGAATGCTTGTAGCTCTTTTAGCTATAGCAGTAGGAGCAACTATATTGTCAGGATTAGTAACCATTTATTACGATATACCTAGACAAATGGGTAAGGAATTTAGATCTTATGGGACAAATTTAATACTGATTCCAGACAATGAAGATGGTAAAATTAAACCTAGCCAACTAGAAGCGATAGAAAGTGAATTACCTCAAGAAAAAGTGGTTGGATTTGCACCTTTTGCATACAAAAATGCAAAAATAAATCAACAGCCATTTATGATAGCTGCAACTAATATAGAACAGGCTCATAAAAATAGCCCCTACTGGTTAATAGAGGGTACATGGCCAAAGGCAAAAAAAGAGGTCTTAGTAGGAAATGAAGTTGCTAAAAAAATAGATTTAAAGTTGAATGATAAATTTGTTTTAAATACCGTTAGAGATAATGGCGAAGAAACCATTTCTGAGCTTACAGTTGCAGGTATTTTAACAACTGGAGGAACTGAAGAATCTTTTGTGTTTATGAGTTTGGAAGATTATGATAACATAGATACAGTAGAACCTTTGACTATAGATGTAATAGAGTGTAGTATAGAAGCGAACAGTGAAGAATTAAAAGCTATATCTGATGATATGATTAAGAGACTTGATGGTGTTTTACCAAGACCTGTAAAAAGATTATCCCAATCACAAGATTTAGTATTAGGAAAGCTTCAAGCTTTAGTTTGGATTGTAACTTTCATAGTTTTAGTATTGACTATGATAAGTGTTTCTACAACTATGATGGCAGTAGTTGCAGAAAGAAAGAAAGCTATTGGGCTGAAAAAAGCATTGGGAGCTACAAATGATAGTATCGTTTGGGAGTTCTTAGGAGAAGGTGCTTTATTAGGTATAATAGGTGGAATAATTGGTTCCGGACTTGGGTATGTATTTGCAAATGAGGTAAGTTTAAATGTATTTGCAAGAGCGATACAATTCCCAGTACTATTAGCGCCTACAACTATAGTTTTATCTACTATAGTAACAATTATAGCGTGTTTAATTCCTGTTAGAAGAACTGTTTATATAGAACCAGCATTAGTATTGAGAGGTGAATAAAGTGTCAGAAGTTAAGAAAAATAAAGATATATTGGTATTGAAAGAAATTTCCAAGATTTATGGTGATTTAAAAGCTTTAGATAATGTAGATTTAAGCGTAGAAAAAGGAGAGTGGGTATCTATAATGGGACCTTCAGGCTCTGGTAAAACTACATTGATGAACATTATTGGTTGTATGGATAAAGCTTCAATAGGTGAAGTTATCCTAGATGGAGAAGATATATCAAAATTAAATCAAAAAGAATTGACTAGTATAAGAAGAGATAAGATAGGTCTGGTATTCCAACAATTCCACTTGGTGAATTATCTTACAGCTTTAGAAAATGTTATGATGGCACAATATTATCATAGTATGCCTGATGAAGAAGAAGCATTAGAGGCTTTGGAAAGAGTAGGACTAAAAGATAGAGCGCATCATTTGCCAAACCAACTATCTGGAGGAGAACAACAAAGAGTGTGTATAGCAAGAGCATTGATAAATCATCCTAGTATTCTTTTGGCAGATGAACCAACTGGAAATTTAGATGATAAAAATGAAATGATGGTTATGGAAATCTTTGAAAAGCTTCACAATGCAGGAAGTACAATAATTGTTGTAACTCACGACCCAGAAGTAGGGGAACAGAGTGAAAGAATTATAAACTTAGAATATGGAAAGATTAAAAAGATTGAAAATCAAAAAAGAACAAGACCTGTAATAAAAGAAGATTAGATTGTTTTGACTTTTAAATATATGTAAGGAGAAAAAATGAAAAAAATTGCATTTTTAGTATTGCTTTTAGCGATGATGTTATCTTTAGTAAGTTGTGGAAGTGAACCTTTAGTGCTTACAGATGGTACTTATGAATCTACTAGTGAAAAAGATGAGTGGGGAGGCTACGCTCAAATGAAAGTAGAAGTAAAAGATGGGAAAATCATTTCTTGTGATTTAAACTTCTACGAAAAAAATGGAAATATTAAGGGCGAGGATTATGGAAAAGAAGACGGTGTTATAAAAAACCCTGGATTATATAAAATTGCTCAAAATGCAATTGCTCAAAATTCTAAATACGCAGAAGCTTTGATAGAACAACAGGAACCTGAATTTGTTGAAGTAATATCAGGTGCAACAGTATCTTATGAGTTGTTTCAAGATGCCTCTGCAAAAATTATAGAGCAGGCAGTAAAAAAATAAAAGACAATAATGTAAATAATTGATTGTTTGCGTTTAAGAAAGGAAGCACAAAATGACTAGAGTTAGAATTCTAGGAATATTGAATATAATTTTAGGTGCTATTTTAGCTTTTATTCCAAGCCATATAGCACCAGTTTGCCAAAAAGTTGTGGTACTTATAAGTGGAAAAGAAAGACCTATGAAGTGCTTTTTTACAGGTCAGGCAGAGTTTGGAGTAGGTTTATTAATATTATTTGCAGGAATAATCCTGTTGATAGTAAATAGAGAGGCTGTTGCTAAGGGGATTTCGATGACACTTGCAATGGCAGGAGCATTTGCGATAGCGCTTGCATATAAGTTGATTGGTATGTGTATGACCCCAATTATGGATTGTAGAGTACATACAGAACCCGCAATTTATTTAGTTGGAGGTATTATTATCGTTGTCAATCTTATTTTTGCATATATTTTAGATAAACAAAAAAAGATAGATTAGTTACAAAGCTTAATTATTTTAAAAAATTTTAAATTTGTATAATTTATATTGAAATATTTGTGGATTTACCATTGATTAAAAGAAAGAAGAAATAGGATTATGAGAAATTTACTTAATACTAAGAATTTAGCTAAGGAAAATATCAAAAGAAAGCCTTTTAGAACTGCTAGTTTGATAATTATGACTGGTATTTTGGCATTTACACTTTTGATGAGTTCTTTTATGCTATCCAGTTTGAAAACTGGTATGGAATCTCTATCAGATAGATTAGGGGCAGATGTTATAGTAGTACCTCAAGGTTATGATTCAAAAATACAAGGGGCTTTGCTTAGAGGAGAACCTAACAGCTTTTATTTTGATAAAAGTGTACTAGAAAGATTGGAAGGAATTGATGGCGTGGAAAAAGCTACCCCTCAATTATTTATAGCTACTTTATCAGCAAGTTGTTGCTCGGCACCTTTACAGATTATCGGTATTGATTTTGAATCTGATTTTTTAGTTAAATCTTGGCTTCAAGAGCAAGTGGATTTACCTTTGGGAGAAGATGAAATAATAGTAGGTAAAAACATTGTTGGTAATTATGATGGTACTTTAAAGTTCTTTATGAAACCTTTTATTATAAAAGGCAGATTGGCACCAACAGGAATGGGTTTTGACAACTCTGTTTTTATGAGTATTAAAGATGCACGTGAACTTTCAAAAGAGGCTGAAAGAATATTACAAAGTAAAATCGCAGATAATGAGAACCTTATTTCCAGCGTTATGATTAGGAAATCTCAAGATATTGAAGCAAAAGAGTTGGCAAGAAGAATAAGAGAAGAATTTAAGGGAGAACAAGTTTATCCTCTTATATCAAAAAATATGATGAGCGAAATAAATTCTAGTATATCAGGACTGTATATTTATTTCTATGTTGTAATAGGAGTAATTTGGATTTTATCGTTTATAATATTGATGATAATGTTCTCAGCAACATTGAATGAAAGAAAAAGAGAAATGGGTATGCTGAGGATAATCGGCGCAAATAAGAAATATTTATCTAATTTGTTCTTAACAGAATCTTTATATATAAGTGTCATTGGCTCTCTTATTGGAACAGTATTTGCTTTAGTAAGCTTTGTATTGTTTAGTGCAGCTATAAGCAGTAGCTTGAATTTACCGTTCTTGATGCCTAGCTATATTTATATAGGAGTTCTTTCAGTAGTTGTATTTGTTATTTCCTCTATGATAGGACCTTTATCGTCTCTTTATGGCGCTAGAAAAATGGCAAAACAAGAGCTAGGTCTAGTTTTTAAAGAAAATGATTAAGAGGTGAGTTATGAAATTATTTGAAATAAAAAATTTAAAGAAAGAGTTCAGTAGAGGAGAAAATAAATTTATGGCAGTTAATGGAGTTGATTTTTCTGTTGACGCTGGAGATAATATAAATATTGTAGGAAGATCAGGAAGTGGTAAAACTACATTTTTGAATTTAATATCTGGAATTTTAAATCCTACTGAGGGAGATATAACTTTTGAAGGTAGAAATCTAAAAGAGTTTTCTGACTTGGAAATGAGCCAGTTTAGAAATAAAGATATAGGTTATGTACCTCAAGGATTGGGAACTATGCCGAATATAGACGTTTTAGACAATATTAGACTACCTTATTTTCTTATGAACAGAGAAGGCAATGGTGAAGAAAGAGCTAGAATACTGATGGAAATGCTTGAAATAAGCCATTTGAAAAATCAAATGCCAAAGAATTTATCTGGAGGTGAATTGAGAAGAGTTTTAATAGCGAGAGCTATGATGAATGAACCTAAAATTCTTATTGCAGATGAACCAACAGCAGATTTAGACATACAAACTACTAAAAAAGTTATGGAAATATTTTCGAAAATTAATGAAAAAGGTACAGCTTTGATTTTAGTAACTCACGAGCTGGATACATTAACTTATGGAGAAAAAATATACACTATGGATGGTGGTAAACTGACAGAGGGAAATAATTTGCTATAAGTTTTAGTTGTAAAGTTTATTGAAAAAAGCCTTTTAAAAAAGGCTTTTTTTTTGTATAATTTTATAATGGGATAGTTGTGTAAAGTTTTAGAGGGTTATGTATGGAAATGAAGAAAAAATTATTGTTACATAGTTGTTGTGGACCTTGTAGTACATCGGTAATAGAGAGTTTGTCTGGGGAATATGATGTTACCATTTTCTATTATAATCCCAATATTACAGATGAACCTGAATACGAGAAAAGAAAGCAAAATCAGAAAAAGTTTATAGATGAATACAATAAAAATAATAATTTAGAAGAAAAAATTGAATTTATTGAAGGGGATTTTGAGCCTGAGGTGTTTTTCGATGTTGCAAAAGGATTGGAAAACGAAAAAGAAGGTGGGAAACGCTGTAATAAATGTTTTGATTTTCGTTTAGATAAAACTGGGGAAAAGGCATTAGAATTAGGGTTTCAAGCTTTTGGAACTACACTTACAGTAAGCCCTCATAAGAATTACAACGCAATAAAAAATTTAGGAATTGATATATCAGAAAGATTAGGAATAGAATTTTTAGATAGAGATTTTAAAAAGAAAAATGGATATGGTAGAAGTGTTGAGCTTTCAAAAAAATATGAGCTTTATCGCCAACATTACTGTGGTTGTGAATTTTCTAAGTGGTTTGAAAAAGATAAATAATAAAATTGTAAAGTAATATGAAGTATATAGATGTAATAATTGAAAATAATAGTGATAATACGGATCGCAGTTACACTTATTATATAGAAAATGATAAAATCAAAATAGGTGATGTGGTAAAAGTTCAATTTGGACGTGGTAAAGCTTTTAAAAGAGGTTTTGTTTTTGATGTTAAAGACAAACTGGAAGAAGATATAAAAGGAATAAAAGAAGCTGAACTATCAGATGATGAGATAAAACTAAGCCACGAAATAGTAGATACTTGTCGTTGGATAAGAAATAGGTATTTATGCAGGTATATAGAGGCAATAAAATGCTTTTTACCATCTTCAGAAAAACCTAAAAGGCTAAAAAAACAAGAATTTGAAAAAACACCACCAGAAAAATTAGAAAAACCATTTGAATTAGAAAAAGAGCAAAGGGAAGCCTTTGAAGAAATAAGTGAAAATATAAAAGTTGAAAAAAATCAAATATACTTGCTACACGGAGTCACAGGAAGTGGTAAAACTGAAGTATACTTGCGTTTGGCAGAAGAAACTTTAAAGAAAAATAAAACTGTAATTTTGATGGAACCTGAAATAGCATTGACAACAGAGATTATTAAAAGGTTTGAAAAAAGGTTTGGAAAAGAAAAAATAGCTATACTCCATAGCAAAATGACTAAAAGCGAAAGATATTTTCAGTGGGAAAACATTAAATTTGGTGACGTGAAAATTGTAATTGGTGCCAGGTCAGCAGTATTTGCACCAATAGAGAATATTGGACTTATAATATTAGATGAAGAGCATGAAACTACCTATAAAGCAGATAGCTCACCAAAGTACGATGCTTTAGAAGTAGCGGCTAAAAGAGCTATGTATTATAAAAGTACAGTAGTATTGGGAAGTGCTACGCCTTCTGTAGTTTCGTATTATAGAAGCAGTGAAAATATTTATAAGAAAATAGAAATGAATAGCAGATATAACAACGTAGTGATGCCCAAAATATATACTGTGGATATGTCTGATGAATTAAGAGCAGGGAATAAAAGCATTTTTAGTAGAATTCTACTGGATAAAATGAAGAAAAATATTGAAGAAAACAAGCAGATTATTTTATTCTTAAATAGACGTGGATATGCCAACTTTATATCTTGTAGAGATTGCGGGTATGTTATGAAATGCAAAAAATGTGGTATTTCAAAAACTTATCATAAAAGAGAAAATGCAGCTATTTGTCATTATTGTGGAGATAAAGAACCTGTTTTACTAAAATGTACAGAGTGTGGAAGTAAAAATATAAAACAATTTGGAATAGGAACTGAAAAAATAGAAGAAGAAGTCTCTAAAATTTTTCCAGAGATTTCTGTTGATAGACTAGATTTAGATACGATTAAAAAAAGAGGTAGTATAGAAAAAATATTAAAAAGGTTCCATAAAGGGGAAAGTCAGATACTTATAGGAACTCAATTAGTTGCAAAGGGTCTTGATTTCAACAATGTTGGACTTGTGGGAATAATTTCTGCAGATATGACTTTAAACCTACCTGACTTTAGATCATCTGAACGAACTTTTCAACTTACAACTCAAGCTGGTGGAAGAGCGGGAAGACGTGATGAACAAGGAGAGGTTGTCATACAAGGGTATGATATAAAGCATTACAGCATAGTAAGTTCTGCACAAAATGATTACAAGAACTTTTATGATCAGGAAATAAAGGTACGAAAAGTCTTAAACTACCCCCCTTTTTCTCATATTATACAAATTGAAGTAATTGGTAAAGAAGAAAAAGAGGTAATCAAGGGTTCGAATAATATATATGATTATTTAAGGAAAACGGTAAAAGAAGATATGGTAAAATTTATTTTGCCACCAAAAGAATTATTAATAGATCCGATAAATAATCACTTTAGATATTCAGTTTTGATAAAATCCCCTATAGAAATGAAAAATAATTATTTGGAAATATTGAGGAGATTAAAAAAAGAAATAAATACTGATAAAAAAAGAAAATATATAATTTCAATAGATATAAATCCGTATTAAATAAATATACATACCTTGTGTATTCATAATTTGTTAATTTTGTGATATAATTATAATGAAAACTTGTGTAAAGAAGAAAGGATTGCAGATATGGGACTGAGAAATATAGTCGTAAAAGGCGATGATATTCTTAGAAAAAAATGTAGAGAAGTAACAGAGATAAATGATAAAATTAAAACTATTTTAGATGATATGGTTGAAACCATGAGAGAGTCTAATGGTGTAGGTTTGGCAGCACCTCAAGTAGGCATAATGAAAAGAATGTTTGTAGTTGAAGTAGAACCTGATGAAGTAATAGAGTTAATAAATCCGGAAATATTGGAAACTAAAGGTCTTGTTGAGGATTATGAAGGCTGTTTAAGTGTACCTGGAATGATAGGAAAAGTTAAAAGACCTGAATATGTTAAAATAGCAGGCTTAAATAGAGATGGCGAAAGAGTTGTATATGAAGCGGAAGGGCTGAAAGCAGTGGCTTTTTGCCATGAGAATGACCATCTAAATGGAGTTTTATACACAGACATAGCAACAGATATTAGACCTGCTGAGGAAAATGTGGAATAGTTAAAACGAAAGGATATAGTTTTGCAGAAAAGTAAGATAGTTTATATGGGAACACCTGATTTTGCAGTTGCTAGATTAAATATATTGTATGATATGGGCTGTGAAATTGGTTATGTGGTAACTCAGCCTGATAGAGCTAAAAATAGAGGAAAGAAAATTCAATACACACCAGTTAAGGAAAGAGCTTTAGAACTGGGACTTAATATTTTGCAACCGGAAAAAATAAAGGATAATACAGAATTTATAAATATTCTAAAGGAATATGCCCCAGATCTAATTGTTGTGTCTGCATACGGAATGATATTGCCGAAAGAAATTTTAGAGATACCTAAAGGGAAATGTGTAAATATACATGGCTCTTTACTTCCAAAATGGAGAGGTTCTGCGCCTATTCAAAGAGCTATTATGTCAGGAGATAAGGAAACAGGAATCACTTTAATGTATATGGCAGAAGGGCTAGACACTGGAGATATGATTGCCAAGGCAAAAGTTTATATAGAAGATATGACTTCTGGTGAACTTTATCCAGTATTAGCAGATTTAGGAGCAGAGCTTTTGAGAGATAATTTAGAAAACATTCTTAATGGAAATGCAAAAAAAGAAAAACAAAATGAAAGCTTAGCTACTTATGCAAATATGATTTTTAAAGATGAAGCTGTCATAGATTTTAGTAAAAAACCTTGGGAAATTTATAATATTGTAAGAGGAATGAATCCAGCACCTGTTAGTCGTACATTATATAAGGGAGAAATGCTTAAAGTATGGAAGTGTAAGGTTGGAAATGGAAAGACTGATAAGGAAAATGGCACTATACTAGATGTAAATGAAGAGGGCATAAAAGTAGCCTGTGGTGGAGAAGTTTTGGTTTTAACAGAAATTCAAGTTGCAGGGAAAAAAGCCATGAAGGTAGCAGAATTTATTAAAGGCAACGATTTAGAAATAGGTGTTGTCTTAGGGGCGTAAATTAGATTGAAAATTATTTGGAAGGAATGGATAAATGGATCAAAACAGAAAAACAGCATTTGATACATTAATGGATATAGAAACGAAAGAAGCTTATTCAAATCTAGCTTTGAATAGCAATATCAAAAATAATAGACCTAGCAATCCTTCCTTTGTAAGAAATCTTGTTTATGGAGTGTTAGAAAACAAAATATTGTTGGACTATATTATAAATGGTTTTTTAAAGAAAGATATAAAATCCCTAGGGGCAAAAGAAAAAACTATTTTGAGAATGGGAATATATCAGCTAGGGTATATGAATTCTGTACCAGAGTATGCAGGAGTAAATGAAAGCGTTAAATTGGCAAAAAAATATTGTAAAGGCAGAGATGGTTTTATAAACGGAGTTCTTAGAAATTATGCAAGAAATAAAGATAAAATAAAAATGCCTGAGGTTGAAAACGATGAAACTAAATATTTTTCTATAAAATATTCTTGTGAACCTTGGATTATAAAACTGTGGGAAAAACAGTATGGAAAAGACACTACAAAAGCTATTCTCGAAGCAACTTACGGTAATCAAGGATTGACAATTAGAGCAAATCCATTAAAAACAAAAGTAGAAACTTTAATAGAAAGATTGCAAGAAAAAAATATTCGTTGTGATAAAATAAATAATTTAGAAAATGGAATTAAAATTTCAAATGCAGAGGATATTATAGAAGATGAATTATATGAAAAGGGTTTGTTTTCAGTACAAGATGGTAGTTCTATCAAGACGGTAGAAATCTTATCACCAAAGCCTAAAGAGTTTGTGATTGATGTATGTGCTGCTCCTGGAGGAAAGACGTTAGCCATAGCTGAAATGATGGAAAATACGGGAGAAATAATAGCGTTAGACATATATGAAAATAAATTAAATATTGTTAATAAACAATCAAAAAGGCTTGGTGTTTCAAATATAGAAACTAAGGTATGGGATTCAACGAAAACCAATGCAGAATGGATAGGAAAAGCCGATAGAGTTTTGGCAGATGTGGTGTGTTCGGGACTAGGCGTTATTGGTAAGAAACCAGAAATAAAATATAAGAAAAAAACTAAAGAATTTGAAAAATTGCCTGAAAAACAGTTAAGTATACTTAAAGCATCATCTGAGTATGTGAAAAGTGGAGGGATATTGCAGTACAGCACTTGTACTATCAATAGATATGAAAATCAAGACGTTGTTGAAAAGTTTATAAAGGATAATAAAAATTTTGAAGTTGTAGAAGAAAAGGAATTTCTACCTCATATAGATGGAACTGATGGGTTCTATGTATGTAAAATGATTAAAAAATAGGTGGAAATTTGATTTGTTTGAATTGGAGTAGATATGATTCAATTAGGATTTAGAACCGATAGGGGATTGATGCGTAAAAACAATGAAGATGCGTATTTTGTAATGCCTGAAGAAAAAGTATTTATAGTGGCAGATGGAGTAGGCGGAGAGAATGCAGGAGAAGTGGCTAGTAGAGAAGCTGTTTCTTTAGTTGCCGAGTATATAAGAACCAAGCCTATTGAGTGCGTTGCCGATAAAAAAGATATTGCCAAATATTTTGAAGATTGTTTACAGAAGGTAAATGCTAGCATATACAACAAAGCTTTAGAAAAACCTGAACATAGAGGTATGGCAACAACTTTAGTAGTCGCTTATTTAAAGGGGGAAACTCTTTATGTTGTAAATGTAGGGGATAGTCGTGGTTATATTGTGAGGAAAAAAGAAATTGTACAGATAACTGAGGACCATACTTATGTAAATAAATTGATAAATATGGGGAAAATCAGCAGAGAAGATGAGATGATAGCAGAAAATCGACACATTATAACTAAGGCAATAGGAACGCTAGACTTTGATTATCCTGATGTTTTTGAAATTGAATTGGAAAAAGATGATGTTATAATCCTTTGCACAGATGGGTTGCATGGTGAACTTAAAGATGATGAAATCCTTGAGAAAGTTTTAGAGTGTGGAAAAATGTCTGAATTGGCAAATGAATTGGTTGATATGGCGAACTTACAAGGTGGACCAGATAATGTAACAGTAGTTTGCTTTAAAATTTAGGGGGAAGTATGAGTAGTAGAATTTTAGCAGGAAGATATGAAATCCTTGAACAAATTGGAGAAGGTGGAATGTCTTTAGTCTATAAAGGTAAGGATAGACTTCTAAATAGATATGTGGCAATTAAAATTTTGAAAAAGAAATATACGAAGGATGCAAAATTAGTAGAAAGCTTTAAAAACGAATCTCAAGCTGCAGCGGGAATTGTGAGTAACAATATTGTATCTGTATATGATGTTGGTCGAGAAGGAAATATAAATTATATAGTAATGGAACTGATAAGAGGTCAGTTGTTAAGCGATATAATTAAAGAAAAAGGTAGAATAAATTATAAAGAGGTAGTTAAGATAGCTATTCAAATTACAGCCGGTCTTGAGTCTGCCCACAGAAATAATATAGTTCATAAAGATATAAAGCCTCAAAACATACTATTAACAGAAGATGGTACAGTAAAAATTGCTGATTTTGGAATAGCAAAATTTGTAGATAATGCTACTATGGCAGGAAATAGAAAAACAGTTGTAGGGTCTGTACATTATTTTTCTCCTGAGCAGGCTAGAGGTGGCTATGTCGATGAAAAATCAGATATATATTCATTAGGTATAGTAATGTATGAAATGATTACAGGGCAAGTTCCTTTTGACGGAGATAATCCTGTGAAGATAGCATTGATGCATATTAACGAAGAGGTGAAAAGTCCATCTGAAATAGTATCTAATATACCACCAACTCTTGAACGAATTATTATGAAATGTACAAGTAAAGTGCAGGTGGATAGATACAAGTCTGCTTCTGAGCTTCTAAAAGATTTACAACATATAGAGAGTATGACAGATTTAGTTGGTGAAGAGATATACTTGGGTAAAAAAAGTAGCAGTAAAGAAGTTCCTAATAAAAATAGTGTCAATAAAAAGGAAAACTTAAAAAGTGGTAAAAATGAGGAAAAGTATATGAGCAGTGGAAGTAAGAAAAAGAAAACTAAATTTAATAAGATAAAATTTGCTGCATTTGTGACAGCGCTATTTTGTGCTATGCTGTTTGTTTTTGCTGTGAGAAATATAGACTTTAAGCCTGAAACTACAGAAGTGGTAAAAGTGCCATCCATAATGGGAATGACCGTAGATGAAGCAGAAGAAGTTTTAAAGGCAAAAGGACTAGAGCTTAAAGTTAAAGATAAAGTTTATGACAATGAAGTAGATGAAGGTTTAATTGTATCTCAAACACCTGGTGTAGATGCAAAAATGAAAACTGGTAATATAGTAAAAGTAAATATTAGCAAGGGTACGGAAGAGGGTACTGCACCTAATTTAATTGGTAAGACTTATGAGCAAGCAGTAAACTTAATTGATAGATATGGATACGAAATAGGTACAGTAACAGTTGAAGATAGTATGGAAAACAAGGATATCGTTCTTGATCAGTATCCTAAGCCTGGAGAAAGCATAAAAATAGGAAAATCAATAAGATTTACTGTAAGTAGTGGCTTGGAAGAAGGTAAAACTATAGTGCCGAAAATTGTAGGTTTGACAAAAGCAGAAGCAGAAGTAGAAATGAAAAAAGCAGACTTAGTTCTTGGAGCCTTTACTGAAGAAATAAGTCAAACAATAGCTAAAGGTAAAATTACTTGGCAAAAGGTAGGGGCTGGAGAAAAGTTAGATAAAGGAAGTAAAATTGATTACAAGGTGAGTTTTGGCTCAAAAATGCCGGAACCTCAGCCAATATCTGTAGATATAGATTATTCTAAGGCTATAAATCCTGTATTTTTCATAACGGTAACATTGATAGATGAAAATGGAACACACAATATATATAATGGAGAGCAAAGAATGAAAGAAGAAGAAAGGGAAACTCTTATTTTAAATGGTAAAGGTAGAGGTTCTATAACAGTTCTATTTGACAATGAAGAAGTTATGAACAAGACATTGAATTTTAATACTGGAGAAATAAACTAATGAAAGGTCTAGTAGTAAAGGGTATTGGTGGATTTTACTATGTTCAAGTAGATGAAGTTATATACGAGTGTAAAGCAAGAGGAATTTTAAAGAAAAATAAGAATAAAGTTGCTGTAGGTGATATTGTAGATATATTAGTTGCAGAGGGAGAAGAAACAGTTATAACTAAGATTTATCCTAGGAAGAATTCTTTCATAAGACCACCTGTTGCAAATATAGATTGCTTTTTAGTAACATTTTCAGTAGATATGCCAAAACCGAATTTTTTGACTATTGATAAGTTTTTAGTTATGGCAGAAAAAAGTAATACAGAAGTTATAATGTGTGTTACCAAGGTGGATTTATCCACTAAAAGAACTGTTTTAGAGGAATTAAACAAAATTAAAGATATATATGAAAATATTTATGACATAGTGTTTTTAAGCTCAGAAACGGGAGAAGGTTTAGAGGAGTTGAAATCTAAAATAAAGGGAAAAACTTGTGCATTTGCAGGACCATCAGGAGTGGGGAAAACTTCTTTAATAAACGCATTACAACCTGATATGAAGCTTGAAACTGGAATGATAAGTAAAAAAACTGAAAGGGGAAAGCATACTACACGCCATGTAGAGATATTTAATACTAATTTTGGCAGTAGAATATGTGATACACCAGGATTTACATCATTTGAAATATTGGAAGCAGAAGAAGATGAATTGGCAGAATTATACCCAGAGATTGAAAAGCTTATTGGAAGTTGTAAGTATGGGGATTGTAAACACTTAAAAGAACCGGATTGTGCAGTACTGGAAGCTGTTGAGAAAGGAATTATAAGTAAAAGTAGGTATAATTCATACGTAAGTCATTTAGAAGAAATAAGAGAGAGGGATAAAAAATGGTAAAATTAGCACCGTCAATATTGTCGGCAGATTTTTCGAAATTAGGCGAAGAAGTGGCAACGATTGAAAAAGCAGGGGCAGATATAATACATATAGATGTTATGGATGGACATTTTGTACCAAATATAAGTTATGGTGCAACTGTTATGAAAAGTTTAGTGGGAAAAACTAACCTACCTTTTGATGTTCATTTGATGATTGAAAACCCAGATGATTATATAGATGATTTTATTACAGAAAATACAGAATATATCGTAGTGCATCAAGAAACTTGCCCTCATATTCACAGAACTATTCAAAATATAAGGTCTAAAGGCATTAAACCAGGAGTCGCTATAAATCCAGGGACATCTTTAAGCACTTTAGATTTTATATTAGAGGAAGTGGATTTAGTTTTAGTAATGTCTGTAAATCCAGGGTTTGGCGGTCAGAAATTCATTGAATCTGCATTACAAAAAGTAGAGGCTTTGAAAAGTATAAAGGCTATGCATAATCTAAATTACGTAATAGAGATAGATGGTGGTATTGGCTTAGATAATGCTAAAAAAGTTATAGATGCTGGTGTAGAAATGATAGTAGCCGGTTCAGCAGTCTTTAAAGCAGATGATATAGATAAAAGAGTAAAAGAGTTTAAAAAAATATTTGAGGAATCAGATAAAAAGGTATTTTAAATAAAAGTGAGGAATTATATGCAAAGCAGAGTTAAGTTTTATAACACTTTAAATAAAGAAATTCAAGAATTTACACCTATAGAAGACAATAAAGTTAAAATGTATACTTGTGGTCCTACAGTTTATCATTTTGCTCATATTGGGAATCTAAGAACTTATATAATGGAAGATGTTCTTGAAAGATTTTTAGTATATGCAGGATATGATGTTACTAGAGCTATGAATATTACGGATGTAGGACATTTATCAGGAGATTCTGATGATGGCGAAGACAAGATGTTGAAAGGTGCACAGCGTGAAAAGAAAACAGTTATGGAAATAGCTGAATTTTATACTGAAAAGTTTTTTGCAGATTGTAACAAATTGAATATTAAAAAGCCTGAAATTATTGATAAAGCTACAGATTGTATAGATGAATACATTATTATGATTGAAAAGTTGTTAAAAGATGAATATGCCTATATTTCTGAAGGAAACATATATTTTGATACGTCAAAAATACAAGAGTACTATAAATTGGTAGGTCATAGTGAAGATAATCTTCATTCTGGAGTAAGAGAAGGCGTAGAAGAAGATAAAAATAAGAAAAACAAAGGGGATTTTGTACTTTGGTTTACAAAATCTAAATTTGATAAGCAAGAGTTGAGATGGGAAAGCCCTTGGGGTGTAGGATATCCTGGTTGGCATTTGGAATGCTCTGCAATAAGTATGAAACACTTAGGGGATAGACTAGATATTCATTGTGGTGGAGTAGATAATATATTCCCTCATCACACTAATGAAATAGCGCAAAGTGAAGCTTATGTTGGTCATAAATGGTGTAATTACTGGTTCCATGTACAACACTTAAATACAAATACAGGAAAGATGAGTAAGTCAAAAGGAGAATTTTTAACTTTAGATTTACTAGAAGAAAAAGGTTATGACCCTTTAGCTTATAGATATTTTTGCTTGCAATCTCACTATAGAAAACCTCTTGTCTTTTCTTATGAAAATTTAGATAATGGAGCAGTTGCTTTCAATAAATTGAAAGAGAGAATTTCAAAGCTTAAAGATGATGAAGATGTAAATCAAGAGTTACTTGAAGAATATAGAAATAAATTTATTGAAGTGGTAGGAAATGATTTGAATACATCTATGGGAATAACTATGGTTTATGATGTGTTGAAATTAGATTGCAACGATACTACTAAAAAGAATATTTTGTTAGATTTCGATAGAGTGCTGGCTTTAAATTTAGATGAAATATTTGAATCTAGTCAAAAGACTGTTGAAATAAGTGATGACGAAATAGAAAAACAAATAAATCTTAGAGCAGAAGCAAAGAAAAATAAAGATTTTGCTACAGCAGATAAAATTAGAGATGAACTTAAACAGATGGGAATAGTTTTGAAAGATACAAAGGAAGGGACTACTTGGACGGTGGAATAAATGAAACTCAAAGAATATAGACATATATTTAGAATGACGATTTATTTATTTATTGCAATAGTTTTTTTCGCTGGTTCAGTTGGATTTGACAATTCATTTGCAGATGAAAAAAAGGCAAAAAAATATGATTCATATATTGTGGGTAGTTATGAGGCAAAAGCCTTTGATACAGAATTTTTGAAAGATAAAACTGGAGTAGACTACTTTAATCACTTTTACTATGATGGAGATATACATAGTATTTCTGAAACAATAAAGCATATTGTAGAAATAAAAGGTGCAAAGACTATTTTATTGCCAATAAGTTTAGATTTAGTAAGTAAGCCTATAAAAAATAATAATATAGACTTTGATTTGATAGATTTAAGATATAAAATTAAAGATTTAAAAGATTATAGAGCTGGTGGGATAATTTTTGAGGATAATGCGCTTTTTCATCAAAATTCAAATATTTATGAAGATTTGAAGAAAGAGGTAGAGCCAATAGGTTATTTAAGACCTTATCTTGTTAAGCATTCCAGTTTTAAAAATACGTATTATAAAAAACAACAGCTTAATAACACTGAGTTTTTGAAAGAGTTGGGAGATATAGTTCAATTTTGTGAATCGAGAAAAGTTTCTTTAACAGTTATTCTTTGCCCATCTTATCATAATGAATTAAAAAATTATTCTGTGGAAGAAATAAATAGTTTGTTGAATGGATTGTCAAATATAACAAGCTACTGGGATTTTTTGTACAGTGATATAAGTTTAGACCCGAGATTTTTTGAAACTCCAAAGAAGATGAGAAAAGCTGTAGGAAATATGATGATTTCTAAAATTACCCAAGATAAAAATCTATACAAACCAGAGAATTTTGGGAAGTTTATAGAAAAGGGTACACCTAATAATATACAGATATACAATGGAAATATAAATTCTAAATTATATAAAAATCAAAAAAAATTGAAAGTTTTAATTATGCATTCAATAGGAACGGATGTTTCTTATGGAACTGTAATAACTAAAAGAAAATTAGAATCTGTTTTGAAGTATTTAAAGGATAGAAATTATGAAACAGTTTCACAGCAACAGATTTTGGATTATGTGTATAAAGGAATTGATTTGCCCGAAAACCCTGTAGTTTTAACTTTTGATGATGGATATACTGACAATTATGAAATAGTTGTGCCTATGCTTAAAAAATATAATGCAAAAGCAGTATTTTTCCCAATAGGACTATCAATGGGTAGAGATACATATAAAGAAACAAATGTGAAAATTTCAAAACATTATGGAAAAGAAGAAGTAGAAGAAATGCTAGCTATGGGTAATATTGAATTTGGCTCTCACACTTACGATATGCACCAACTTCCTTTAGTGGAGTGGGGTAACGATCACATTAGAGAATCGGTTCTTATGCTAGAAAATGATGACTTAAATATGTACCTAAAAGCTATGAGATGGGATTTTGGTGAATTCAGAAAATGTTTCAAAAATTATGATAAAATGAATGTTGTATCTTTTTCATATCCTTTAGGAGAGCATGATACCTTAGCCGATATATTAGTTCAAGAAGATGGTTTTTTAATTACGTATGGCGTTGTAAATGGAGATAATATGCTTGTAAAAGGATTGCCACAATCATTGTTATCTTTGAAAAGAAAGAATATTTCAGAATATACGAATCTTTATAGGAGAATAAATTAGATATAAATTTTTATAAAAAATAAGCACTTAGTAAAAGGTTAGTTGTTATAGCTAAAAAACAATAAAATATATTGTTAAAAATAGATTGGAAAAGGTGAATTATGATTTTATCTGATAAAACTATCAAGGAGATGTTAGAGAAGAAAGAGCTTATAATAGAACCACTAAAGAATGAGCAGATTCAACCTGCAAGTGTAGATATAAGGCTGGGAGATACTTTCAGTGTTATACAGGATACTCATAAGGGCATTATTGATTTAGATAATGAAGTTGAGTATAAATCAATGAAGACAGATAAATATGTTTTGCTACCTGGTCAATTTGTTTTGGCAACAACTAAGGAATATATCGCTTTACCAGATGATTTAACAGCTTTTGTTGAAGGTCGTAGCTCGTTAGGAAGAATGGGACTATTTATACAAAATGCCGGTTGGGTTGACCCTGGATTTGAAGGAGAGATAACACTGGAACTTTTCAACGCAAATAGATGTGCTATAGAATTAGAGACTGGAAGACGTGTAGGTCAACTAGTTTTTGCAAAAATGGATCAAAAAGCAGAAAATTCTTATCAAGGTAAGTATCAAAAGCAAAGAGGAGCAACAGGTTCAAGAGTGTATTTAGACAAGGAAGTTAAAAAATAAAGTGAATTATATAAAAGGAGTTAGTTATGAATAGAAAATATTTAATCATATTTTTGGCACTTACATTAGTTTTTTCATTAACAAGTTGTAATTCAAGCAGTCATGATGAAATAGAAGAAGATGATTCTCGATTTACTATTAAATACATAAATGAAAAGTATGTACCGCAACTGTTAAAAGACGGAGCAGAATACTATTTTGGTAACATAGTTTTAAAAGACAGCAAAGAAGATGAAGAGAATATATTTGTAGGTGTAGATGTAAAAGTAATAGTAGAAAGAGAAAATGGAGCATATTATTTAGAAAATAGTAATCAATATAAAGAATTCTCAATGTCGAAAAATGCAAAATGCACATATGCAACAGAAAATGTAAGTGTGCCTCAAGTTCTATCTGCTGAAGATTGCTTGAAAGCATATAATAAAGAAATAGAAAAAAAAGGCGAAACTTATGCTGAAAGTAAATTTTTTGATATATATGTTATGAACGATGAAGCTGTATTACTTGTAGAACATATATTGCCATCGGAATCTGTAGTAAATTTGGAAAGCCAGTAAGTATATAATACAAGTTATATAGATAGTAAAATTTCTTATTAAGGAGATTATTATGGAAATTTTTAGTTTTAAAATTATGGAATCTAGTATTAACCCTATAGCTTTTTCTGTAGGGAGTATAGATATTCGTTGGTATGGAATTTTGATTTCTATAGCAATGATTTTATCTAGTATGATAATATATAGACGTGCTACATACCATCAAATCGAGCCAGAAAAAACTTTAGATATGGCTATTTGGACAATTCCTATAGGTATAATAGGTGCAAGAGCCTATTTTGTCATTTTTAATTGGAGCTATTATAGTGGTGATTTTTTGAAAATGATAGATATAAGAAGTGGTGGGTTAGCTATACATGGAGGTTTGATTTTTGGAGGCATAACTCTTTGGATAGTATGTAAAATATACGGATACAAAATATTAAATGTATTAGATTTAGTAGCACCTGTTGTCGCTTTAGGTCAAGGAATTGGAAGATGGGGAAATTTCTTCAATGGAGAGGCACATGGTGGAGTCACTACTTTTCCTTTGGCAGTAATAGTAAATGGAGAAAAATATCATCCAACATTTTTATATGAATCAATTTGGTGTATTCTTTTATTTATTGTTTTGTCAATAATTGATAGAAAACGATTGTTTAATGGCCAAGTATTTTTGTTGTATGGAATGGCGTACTCATTTGAAAGATTTTTTGTTGAATATTTGAGAACTGATAGTCTTATGCTGTTTGGAACCTTGAAACAAGCAATGGTTTTAAGTGCAGTAGTGTTTGTGATATTTTTAATAATCTATATTTTCAGAAGAAGAAAAGCAAAAAAAATGGGAAAGATATTTTATGGTGGAGAAAGTAAGTATATAGATAGATTTTAAATTTGAAAATAAATATATAAATATAAAAAATAAGGAGAAAAAATATGAAACTAGGTATAGTGGGGCTTCCTAATGTTGGGAAAAGTACCCTTTTTAATGCGATTACAAAAGTTGGAGCAGAATCGGCTAATTATCCGTTTTGTACAATAGAACCGAATGTTGGTATGGTTGCCGTACCTGATGAGAGACTTAAAGTCTTGACAGATATGTACAATGCCAAGAAAACTATTCATACAGCTATAGAATTTTATGATATAGCTGGACTTGTAAAAGGTGCTTCGAAAGGTGAAGGACTAGGTAACAAATTTTTAGGGCATATAAGAGAAGTTGCTGCTATAGTACATGTGGTTAGATGTTTTGATGACCCTAATATAGTCCATGTAGATGGTAAAATAGACCCTTTATCAGATATAGAGATTATAAACACTGAATTGATATTATCGGATTTGGAAATGATAGATAAAAGAGTTCAGAAGGTGAAAAAGAACTTAAAAGGTGATAAAAGCTTACAAAAAGACTTGGATATATTGGAAAAAGTTCAAAAAACTTTAGGTGACGGATTATCTGCTAGAACTTTAGATTTGAATGAAGAAGAATTAGCGTTTGTGAAAACTTTAGATTTATTGTCATTTAAACCTATTATTTATGTTACAAATGTTTCAGAAGACGATATTGTAAGTGGCGAAGAAAATGAATATGTAAAACAAGTTAGAGAATTTGCAAAAACAGAAGAATCTGATGTTGTAATGATATGTGCAAAAGTTGAAGCTGAAATTTCAGAACTAGAAGATGAAGAAAAAGAAATGTTTTTAGGTGAACTTGGGATTGATGAATCAGGTTTAGATAAATTGATAAAAGCTTCATATCATTTATTAGATTTAATTTCATTTCTTACAGCAGGTGAGCAGGAAGTTAGAGCTTGGACAATTAAAAGAGGTACTAAAGCACCAGGAGCAGCTGGAAAAATACACACCGATTTTGAAAAGGGCTTTATAAGGGCAGAAACTATTGCTTATGATACACTTATTGAATTTGGAGGTAATCTAGCCAAGGCAAAAGAAAAGGGGCTAGTAAAAGCAGAAGGAAAAGAGTATGTAGTGAAAGATGGAGATGTTATACATTTCTTATTCAACGTATAGGAGTTAAGAATATATGGATAGTTTAAAAATAAATAGTTATTTTGATCACACTTGTTTGAAAGCAGACGCTCTTGAAGTGGATATACAGAAATTATGTGCAGATGCAAAGAATTTTAAATTTCATTCAGTTTGTGTAAATGGTTATTATGTGCCATTGGCAAAAGCATTATTGGAAGAAAGTGATGTAAAGGTTTGTACTGTAATAGGTTTTCCTTTAGGAGCTAGCACTACAGAAGAAAAAAAGACTCAGGCAGAAATTTTATGTAAAAAGGGTGCTGATGAAATTGATATGGTAGTGAATATTGGCGCTTTAAAAGACAAAAAGTATGCTTTAGTTGAAAATGATATTTTAGCAGTTGTGGAAGAATGTAAAAAACAAAATGCTATAGTTAAAGTAATTATTGAAACTTGCCTTTTGAAAGATGATGAAATAGTAAAAGCTTGTGAGTTAGTTATGAGTGCAGGTGCTGATTTTGTTAAAACATCAACAGGTTTCAGCAGCGGAGGAGCTACAGCAAAAGCAGTGAGATTGATGAAAAAAACTGTAGGTGATAAAATTAAAATAAAAGCATCTGGAGGAATCAAAACTTTGAAAGATGCTGAGAAAATGATAAAAGCAGGAGCAGATAGACTTGGAAGTAGTTCCAGTATAGAAATCGCAAAAGAAAAAATTGAGAAATAAATCTTTTGATATAGTAAAATTTATATGTAAATATTATGAAAAAATAGGGTATAAATAAATTGTTGGTTTTGGAGGTTAAAATGGCACAATTATATTATAGATACAGCACCATGAATGCAGGTAAATCTATTGAACTCATAAAAGTTGCACATAACTATGAGGAAAGAGGTAAAAAAGTTTTAGCTTTAGTGCCTAAAATAGATACTAGATATGGTGAAGGAATGATAACCTCTAGGATAGGTATTCAGAGAAAAGCTACAGTTGTAGAGGATGATACAAATATTTTGGAACTTTTTCTAAAAGAAAATGAAAAAGGAAATATAGATTGTGTTTTACTTGATGAATGTCAATTTTTGAAGAAACATCATATTCAGGAGTTGGTAGAAATTGTAGATAGTTTTGATGTTCCTGTTATGGCATATGGACTTAAAAATGATTTTAGAAATGAATTGTTTGAGGGTTCTTATTATTTGTTAGTTTATGCAGATAAAATAGAGGAGATTAAAACAATCTGTTGGTGTGGTAGAAAAGCTACAATGGTTGCCAGAATTGTAGAGGGTAAATTTGTAAAAGAGGGAGAACAAGTATTAGTTGGAGGAAACGATATGTATGTTTCTCTTTGCAGAAAACACTATAATGATGGTAGAATAGAAAATGAATAGGATAATATAAGCAAGGAAAGTAGAGGTAAATATTATGAAAAAAGTTGGAGTATTATATTGGTCAGGTGGAGGAAATACAACAAAAATGGCAGAGGCTATTTTAGAAGGTGTTAAAGAAGCTGGGGCAGAAGGAGAAATGCACAAATCTACTGAATTTTCAGGAGAAGCTAAGGATTATGATGCAGTTGCTTTTGGTTGTTCAGCAGCAGGTTCAGATCAGTTGGAGGCTTTTTTGTTTGAACCATTTTGGAATAGATCTAAAGTAGAAATGGGAGATAAGAAAGTTGCTTTATTTGGTTCTTACGGTTGGAGTACTGATTGGATGGACAGATGGTCAAAAGATGCAGAAGTAACAGAGGTTAATGTTATTGAAACTGTTATTTGTAAGGCTGAACCAGATGAGGAAGCTTTGAAAGCTTGCAAAGAACTAGGTAAAAAATTAGCTGAATAGTAAATTGAAATTATAAAGTAATCCGTACAAAAGCATTATTCTGTATTTCGCAGAATTGTTTTTGTGCGGATTTTTTTGTTTATTAATATATTATAAGTTTAAGTAATTCAATTTGTTGATTTAACAATTCTGTTTATTTCACTCAAAATCTTAAAAATCTGAAAATTTCAAAACTCGCTTTATAAAATAGCTTGCTCAAACAGTTGAAATTTTAATTAGATTTTTAGCGATTTTATCGTATCATAAAAGACGAATTCTTGCATAGACAAATTGCCTTACTTAAACTTGTAACTGCTTAAATAAACTTGTTGATTCAAAATTTTTTTATTTCACTCAAAATCTTAAAAATCTGAAAATTTCAAAACTCGCTTTATAAAATAGTCTTGCTCAAACAGTTGAAATTTTAGACTTTTGAGAATTTCCCTTGCCAGCTATTTCTTGTTTTTAGTTCTTTTAAGATTCCGTTTAAAATGGTTCTTTTTTTGTAGCTCCAAGAGGGACTTATAAGTATGGGTCTAGGGGCATCGGCACTCATCCTGTGAATTGTTATATGTTCTGGGATAATTTCAAGAGCATCAACTACTAATTTGACGTATTCTTCTATGGAATTAAAAGAAATATAGTCGGGATATAATTTTTCCATTTGAGAACCTTTGACAACATTTAGCATATGTATTTTTATGCCAAAGATATTATCGCTACATACATACTTAATGGAATCAAGCATATCATTTTTTGATTCATCAGGTAGACCAAAAATAATGTGAGTGACTACTTTTATATTTCTCGATGATAATTTTTTTATTGCCTCATTATAGTCTTCTAAAGTATAGCAACTATTTATGTTTTTTAGAGTTTTTGAATGGATACTTTGAAGTCCTAATTCAACCCATAAAAAATTATTTTCGTTTATTTCTGCCAAGAAGTCGCATATTTCATCATCAATACAATCAGGTCTAGTAGCTATTGCAATTCCAGATATATTTTCATCTTCTATTGCTTTTTTGAATTTTTCTCTTAAAGTATCTACAGGAGCGTAAGTGTTTGTGTGATTTTGAAAATATGCAATATATTTTACATCTTTCCATTTCCTTTTTAAAAGTTCCATTTGTTCAGGTATAGTACTAGCAAATTCGCCAGAACCATTTGATGAACAAAAAATACAGCCACCTGTGCCTTTAGAACCATCACGATTAGGACAAGTGAAACCGCCATCTAAAGAAAGTTTGACAGTTTTTTGCCCAAAATGATTTTTAAGATATGTACTGATTTTATTTATTGGATTTTCACTATTGCAAATACTACCCATAATTTTTAATAATTCCTTTTTTTATTGTGATTTGAAAAAATAATCTCAATAATTATAACATATTTGAGTAAAATAAAAATAATAAATGTATAATTTTAAATTCTAATATTTATTTTGATACTTAATATGTCAAAAGATGTTTTTTATTTAAAAGAGTAGGTTTAATTTGGCAAGTATGATAGAATAAACTTATTAGATTTAAGAAAAAATTTTAATATGTGAAATATAAAATCAAAAAAGCTTTTAAGCTAGGAGGTGTTATTATGAGAAGAATTTTATCTAGCGTATTATCGTTATTCGTTGTGTTTACAATGCTATTACCTGTTGGGAGCTATGGACAACGCACTAGAACTTTAAAGGATATAGAGAATCATTGGGCAAAAAATGAAATTAGGCAGTTGGTTTCAAAAGGAGTTATAAAAGGCTATCCAAATGGAAATTTTGGACCAGAGGACAATATAACTAGAGAACAATTAGCTGTAATTCTTAATCGTGCTTTAAATTTGAATAAAGATAATAGAGCTACAGTGGAGGTAAAGTTTGCAGATGTAGACCCATCTTATTGGGCATACGATTATATAAAAAAAGTATATTTGGATATGGGGTATGCGGAGATAGAGGGTAAAAACTACTTTTTACCAGAACAAGATGCTACTCGAGAAGAAATTGTGGGAGCTATTATTAGAGCTTCAGGATTAGAAAATAGTGGAAATGAGAATTTAGATTCTTTTAAGGATAAAGGAAGTATACCTGAATACGCAAAAGATGAATTTGCAATCGCTGTAAATAATAAAATAATAAATGGGAAAATAGATAATGGTGTTTTAAAACTTGATCCAAATGGTTTTGTTACAAGGGCAGAAGTTGCTAAAATAATTATGAATCTTGAAAAAAATACGGATATAAAAGTAGGAAAAAACAATGGAAGAGAAAATAATAATGCCAATTTTACAGTAATGGAAAGGCATTCAAATAATAAAATTCATTTGTCTTGGAATAACGTACCTAAAAAGTGGGGAAAACCAGGGGGAGAACAATTTGAATTTTTATATTATAAGGTAGTTGCATCTATTAACAACAGTAACCCTAGATACCCTAAAGATGGCTATGCAGCTTACTATAAGGATATAAATCATTTGGTTCATACTATTTCTGCAGGAGATAGTTATACTAAAAGAGAAAATGCCGACATCGATAAATTTTTTGCAAATCAAAAATATTATATAAGAATAACAGCAGTTTATGCCGACCATCATTATATTGATTCAAATGTTATTTATACAACCCTTTAGAATTTAGTAGGAAGAAATAAATTATGATAGATTTAATAAAAAAACAGAGAGAGTTTTTCAATATGGGAAAAACTTTGGACATAGAGTATAGATTGAAAAAATTGATAAAGCTTAAAAGTGTTATTGCTAAATATCAAGGTGAAATAATCGAAGCTTTAAAACTTGATTTAGGAAAAGCGCCCTTAGAAACATATTTTTCGGAAATTTATGCTGTAAATGAAGAAATAAATTATTTCATTAAGAAATTAAAAAAATTATCTAAGGCTGAATTTGTTATGCCATCAATTTCAAATTTCCCAGCAACAGCAAAGATATATAAGAGACCTTACGGTGTAACTCTTGTGATTTCACCGTGGAATTATCCTTTTCAGTTAGCAATAAAGCCTATGGTAGAATCAATAGCAGGAGGTAATACAGTAGTTGTAAAACCCTCTGAATTATCGGAAAAAACAGCAGATATAATCGAAAAAATAGTAGATGAGGTTTTTGAAGAAGAATATATTAAATGTGTAAAGGGCGGGAAATCTGTTGGTAAAAAGCTGTTAAGTGAAAATTTTGATTATATATTTTTTACTGGAAGTCAGGAAATAGGAAAAGAAGTCCTTAGAAAAGCGTCAGAAAATTTTACCCCTGTAACTTTAGAATTAGGTGGGAAAAGTCCAGTAATTGTAGATGAAACAGCGAATATAGATATAGCAGCTAGGAGAATTGTTTGGGGTAAATTTTTAAATTGTGGGCAAACCTGCGTAGCTCCAGATTATGTAATCGTAAAAAAAGATGTAGAAATGGTTTTAATTAAAAAAATACAAGACTACATAGAGGCTTTTTATGGTGAAAATCCTATGGAAAGTTCTGATTACGGTAAAATAATAAATGAAAAACATTTTTCCAGAATTATAAATTTGATGAAAAATGAAAATATTTTATACGGTGGTAATTTTGATAAGGGAAATTTAAAAATTACACCTACTTTGATGTGGGTTGAAAAGCCTTTGAAAGAAAAGCCTAGAAAAATAATGGAAGAAGAAATCTTTGGACCATTGCTTCCTATAATGAGATATGAAACTTTAGATGAAGTGAAAAAAATAATACAAAAAAACGAAAATCCATTAGCACTGTATTTGTTTACTAAAAATAAAAAAATGGAACAATGGGTAGTGGGAAATCTGCAATTTGGTGGTGGTTGTATCAATGATACTATTCTTCACGTTGCCGATGTTAAATTACCTTTTGGTGGAATTGGTAAAAGTGGAATGGGAAGGACTTATGGAAAGTATGGATTTGAAACATTTACATATAAAAAGACTGTCCTAAAAAGATATAATTTTTTAGATAACAGTCTAAGATATCCACCGTATAAGACTTTAAAAACTTTGCAAAATTTATTTTTAAAATAAATTAAATATGAATTACTTAAAATCTATCGCTATAATTTAATTGTTCACTTATTTTCAATTTGATTTTTGATTTATCCTTTTTTTGAACATTTACATTATTTCCTTTGATAGATTTTTTGTTTTCCCTTTCTAGTTTACCATTTTCTTTTGTTTTTTCTATATTTTCTTTTTTTATTTCCATTTTAAAGCCTTTCTGCAAATATAATTCCCTCAAAATTGTCGATGTATTCTTCAATGTCGGAATATTTCAGTTTACCTTGTATTTTTAATTGTAAGTGAAAAGCTACGCCATCTGTTGTAATAGGTCCCGTACTACTTATATGAACATCTAAAATTTTAACAGTGGTAGATTTTATGTGTTTTAAAAAAGGTTTTAAGCTATTTATGTGATCTAGTTCAACGTAGATATTAACAATGGGAGAGTTGTTGTAAATTGCGACTTCTAAGATAGGTAAATAATGTAATGCTAGAAACATTAAAAGTGTACATATTATAGCGCCGGAATAAAAACCTACGCCTATTGCAAGACCAACTGTTGCAGAGGTCCAAAGACCAGCGGCAGTAGTTAAGCCTTTGATTTTATGTTTACCTGTTACAAATATGATTCCAACACCTAAAAATCCGATTCCTGTTATAACTTGAGCTCCAAGCCTTGCTGGATCTGTCATAAAACCTAAATTATTTACTATATATAGATTTGTCATCATTACAAGAGTGGCACCAATACTTACTAAGATGTGGGTACGAAAGCCGGCAGAATGTTTAGTAAACCCTCTTTCAAGACCAATGACACCTCCACATAAAAGTGCTAGAAATAGACGAAAAAGGGTCTGAAAAAAATTAATATCAGATATTGTTAAATAAAAGTTAGACATAATAAAGTTGTGAATCCCTGAAAAATCTGCCATAAAGCACCTCCTTTTTAAATATATTATAATTATATCATAAAGTTGTAGTAAGTGTAAAATCAAAGAAAAAGTGTTATTGTAAAATAATTTGTTTAAGAGATATAAAATAAGTGAATAATTGTGAAATTGTGTTATAATGAAAGTAACTATTTGAAAAAGGAGAAAACTATGAAGATAAATTATACAAGTAGGTATTTTAAGTGGGGATTAACACTTTTCTTATCTCTTTGTGCAACAGTTTTGTTTTATTTTTTTATGAAAAAATTTGGAATAGTTTCAGATGGACTTATTTTTGTATTAAGAATTGTAAGACCTTTTATATATGGCTTGGCAATAACTTATTTGTTATGCCCAGTTTATAATGCAATAATGAGAGTTTTAGACTATATATTTATTGAAAAGTTAAAAAGAAAACGATATTCAGTAATATTTAAGATAATAAGTACTTTTGGAACGTTGACCTTTATTTTTGTAATATTTGGTGGACTTATTATGTTAGTTTTCCCACAAATGGTTGAAAGTGCTATACAACTTGGAAAAACTGCACCTGAAAGTTTTGGACGTATGGTTGCATTTCTTCAAAGAAGCATACAGGAAAATGAACACATACATTATTTCGCCAAAATTGCAATAGGTGATTATACAGAAGATTTGTACAAATGGATAGAAACTATGGCTATTCCTCAGATAATAGATTTTGCAAAATCATTTTCAGATAGTATTTTTGGAATATTTAAAGTTATGACGGATTTATTGCTAGGAATAATTGTTAGTATTTATCTTTTAAATAGTAAAGATACTTTCAGTATGCAATCTAAAAAAACTATTTATGCACTTTTTGAAAATGAAAATGCAACAAAAGTAATAAATGAATTTAGATTTATAAATAAAACCTTTGGTTCATTCATTAATGGTAAGATTTTAGACTCTGCAATAATTGGAGTATTGTGTTTCATAGCTATGTTGTTTTTAGGTATACCATATGCTGTATTAGTAAGCGTAATTGTAGGAGTAACAAATATTATCCCATTTTTTGGACCATTTATTGGGGCTATACCATCAGTTATAATCATTTTAACTGAAGACCCAATAAAAGCCCTTTATTTTATGATATTGATTTTAGTATTGCAACAGTTAGATGGAAACGTTATAGGACCTAAGATACTAGGAGATTCGACAGGGTTATCAGGATTTTGGGTTTTATTTGCTATACTTTTAGGTGGAGGATTATTTGGATTTGTAGGAATGATTGTTGGTATACCAATATTTGCAATTCTTTATACATATACTAAAAGATATATTGATAGCAGATTAGAAAAGAAAAATATGCCTGTTGGTGCATATTATTATGATATTGATGTACCAATTGATAAAAACAGGAAAGGAAGTAAATAGTAGATGTTAGAGGAAATTAAAAAAATATTACCTGAAAAAAATATTTTACAAAAACCTTCCTTAAAAAAGCTAACAACTTTTAAAATTGGTGGAAATGCGGATTTATTACTAAATATAGATAATGTTCAACAACTTATAGAAATTATAAAAATCTTAAAAAAGGAGAATATAGAGTTTTTCTTAATTGGCAATGGCTCTAATATTTTGGCATCAGATAAAGGTTTTCAAGGTGTTTTATTGAAACTAGAAGGGGAGTTTTTGAAAATTTCTACAGAAAATGAACATATATACGTAGGCGCAGGTGTGAAACTAAGAAATATGGTAAACTTTTCTGTAGATAACAAATTAGCCGGTGCAGAGTTTTTAGCAGGAATTCCAGGGACTTTAGGTGGTGCAGTATATATGAATGCTGGAGCTTATGGGGGAGAGTTAAAAGATATTCTTGTTTCTATAAAAGCTTTAAATTTAGAAACTTTGTCTTTAGATGACATTGAAGTTAGTCAGTTGGATTTAGGGTATAGAAAAAGCTTACTACAAAAAGGAAAGTATGTAGCTATTGAATTAAAGTTGAAATTACAAAAAGGAAATAGAGAAAAAAGCTTGGAAATTATAAAGGATTTAATGGACAAAAGAAAAGCAAAACAACCTGTCAACTTACCTAGTGCAGGAAGTTTTTTCAAAAGACCTGAAGGATATTTTGCAGGAAAGTTAGTTCAAGATGCCGGTTTGAAAGGTTTTTCTGTCGGTGATGCGCAAGTTTCTGAATTACATAGTGGTTTTGTTGTAAATAAAGGTGAAGCAACTGCAAAAGATGTAGTTGAGCTTATGGAGATTGTTCAAAAAAAGGTTTATTATGACCAAGGGGTTTTGTTGAAGCCAGAAGTTATATTTTTGGGAGATTTTTAGTTGATGAAAATGGTGTAGATATGCAGGATATACAAATATATAAAGGATATAAAATGATTGCCGATTGGCATACTCATACAATATATTCCCATGGAAAAGGTACTATACGAGAAAATGTTGAAACGGCTAGAAAAAAAGGGCTGAAAGAAATAGCAATATCTGACCACGGTCCTAAGCATCTTACTTATGGAATTAAAAAATCAGAAATTGTAAATATGAGGAAAGACATCGATGAAGTATTAAAAGAGTTTGACGATATAAAAGTGTATTTAAGTGTAGAAGCAAATATTTTAAATTGTGATAATTTTTTAGATGTAGAACCAGAGGATATTAAAAAATTCGATTTTATCATAGCAGGTTATCATTACGGTATTTTTAATGGATATTGTACAGAAAATTATTTGTGGAATATAGGTAGAATTTTAAGAAAAAACTCGTTTATTGAAAAGGATTCAAAATTAGTTGTTAAAAACACAGATATGGTGGTAAAGTCTATTTATACAAATAATATAAAAATCTTAACACATCCAGGAGATAAAGCTCCTTTTGATATTCTTGAGATTGCTAAAGCTTGTGAAGATAGAGGAACTTATATGGAAATAAATACTCGTCACAGCCATATGACTGTAGATGAAATAAAAATAGCGAAAAAAACAGATGTAAAATTTGTTATAAGTAGCGATGCCCATAGTCCAAAGAGAATAGCTGATTTTAAAGTAGGTATTGATAGAGCAATGGAAAGTGGTTTAGATTTAAGTAGAATTGTAAATATTGAAAAAGTATAAGCCTTAAATTGTATACTGATGAGTGTAGAATTTAAGATTGTATATTTTGAGAGGAGAAGAAAATGGATTTAAAAGAAGTAATGGGAGAAAAAGTTTTTGCAGTTTTAGGAAATACGCTAGATGAAGAAAAGTATGCAGCTCAGATTAAAAATGGTTTGAACCAACATGGATATAAGACCTATGCAGTAGGAAAAGAGTTGAAATCATTGAACGAAATTCCTGAAGAAATAGATATTATAGATATGTGTATAAATCCAGTAAAAGGATTGGAACTTTTGAAGGAATACGATAAAAAAGTGAAAACAGTTGTGCTTCAACCAGGGGCAGAAAGTGATGAAATAAAAGAGTTACTAGAAGAGCGAAACATTGATTATTTAGAGGGTTGCCTTTTAGTAGGATTGAAATTATACACTTAGGAAATTTTTAAGGTCATAAATCAAGGAGGATTTTATGGACACTATAATAGTCACAGGCTTATCTGGAGCTGGGAAAACCCAAACCTTAAACACCTTAGAAGATTTGGGGTATTATTGTGTGGATAATATGCCTCCTTCTTTGATTGTTGATTTTATGAAATTAGTAAAATCAGATAATACAGGTATTGATAAAGTAGCTTTTGGTATAGATATAAGAGGAGGGCAATTTTTTGAAGAAATACAGCCGTCTTTAGATATTCTAAAAAACCAAGATGTTAATTATAAAATATTGTTTCTTGATGCTTCTGATGAAATACTGATAAGAAGATTTAATGAAACTCGAAGAAAACACCCATTATCTATTGGTGGTAAGGTAAAAGAAGGAATAAAAAAAGAACGAATTTTACTGAAAAACATTAGGGACATTTCTGATTTTGTTATAAATACTACAAATATGAAAGTTAATAAGCTAAATCAAGAAATAAGAAATATTTTAGAAAAAAAGGATATGAAATTTGTAATAAACGTTTCATCCTTTGGGTTTAAGAATGGAATACCCCTTGAGGGGAATATGGTTTTTGACGTTAGATTTATAACAAATCCTTATCATTTAAAAAGTTTACGAAAATATACTGGAAATAACAAAAAAATAATCAGCTATGTTATGAAGCACGAGGAAAGTCAAGAATTTATGAGTTCTGTTAAATCTTTAGTAAGAAAAACAGTGCCATTTTATATAAAGCAAGGTAAGTTCTATTTGAATTTGTCTTTTGGATGTACTGGTGGTAAACACAGGTCAGTAGTAATGGCGAATGTCTTCTGTGAAAGTTTTAAAATGGATAATGTGGAAATAAAGGTTAGTCATAGGGATTGTAATAGTAAAAAGTAGAATGTCTGAGGTTGTATGTCATTTTCATCTGAAACAAAAAATGAATTAGCAAGGCTTGAGCCTGATAAAAAATGCTGTATGCTTGCAGAAATTGCTGGATTTTTAAGAATAAGTGGAAGTATTAAACTTTTAGGTGGAGGCAAACAGGAAATTCTGATAAATACTGAAAATTTAGCAGTGGCAAGGCATTTTAAGAAAATGATAAAGATGTATTTTGATTCAGAAGTGAAAGTTGAATCTGTGGATAGTCAAGTTTTGAGAAAAAATAAAATACATACATTGCAAATTGGGTATGAGCAGAAAAGCGAGGAAATACTTAGAGAAACAGGCGTTTTGATGATAAAAGAGGGGATGAATGCTATTAGTGATGGAGTACCTGAACAAATAATTAAAACTAAATGCTGTAAAAAATCTTACCTGAGAGGGTTATTTTTAGGTGCTGGAAATATTACGGATCCTGAAAAAAGTTATCATTTTGAAATTGTTGCAAATACGGAAGTACTTGCGAAAGATATAGTTAAATTGTTAAATAGTTTTAGTGAAATAAATGCAAAATATATAAAACGAAAAAAACAGAATGTTGTATATGTTAAAGATTCAGAACAGATTGTAGATATATTAAATATACTGAATGCTCATAGTCAGCTGTTAAAGATAGAAAATATACGAGTTCAAAAAAGTGTTTTAAATCAAGTTAATAGAAAATTAAATTGCGATAGTGCAAATATGGATAAAACTATTAAGGCTTCGGAAAAACAGATAAAAGCAATAGAAAAAATAGAAAAAAATATAGGGCTTGAAAATCTCCCTGAAAAGCTGGAAAGTGTAGCTGTTCTGAGAATGCAATATCCTGAAGCGTCATTGCAAGAATTGGCAGAACTAATGAAGCCACCTATGAAAAAGTCTGGAATAAATAATAGGCTAAAAAAAATAATGGATATTTCAAAGGAATTTTAAAAAGAGATAAGAAACAATTTTAAATTTGTTACTTACCTCTTTTTTTGTGTATATTTTATTTATTCTCTAAATTTGCAAAACTGTTGAAAGCTTTAAATGTATGATAGACATCTATTTTAGAAACAATTTCAAATGGAGAGTGCATTGATAATACTGGTACACCTAAGTCAACAACATCTATGTTGTGTCTTGCTACAAACATTGCAACAGTACCGCCACCGCCTTGATCTACAGCTCCTAGTTCACCGCTTTGCCATGCTATACCGTGTTTATCCATCATACGAGTAATTTCCCCAATAAATGCAGCATCTGCATCTGAAGTATCGTATTTTCCACCACTGCCAGTATATTTAGCAAGAGTGCATCCCTTATTCATAATAGATGAATTTCTTTTGTCAAATGGTCCAGGGAATGTTGGATCAAAGGCTGCATTTACATCGGCTGATAAGCATTTAGAATTTCTAAGCATAGTTTTGCTATTTACTCCTTGCATATCTGATAAGTATTCCATAAAGTGCATAGTATAATCAGATTCAAGGCCAGTATTTCCAGTTGAACCGATTTCTTCTTTGTCAGTAAGTACACACATAGTTGTGTATTTTGGATTTTTTACTTCAAGTTCTGCCATAAGAGCAGGATAAGAGCAAACTCTATCATCTTGACCGTAAGCACCCAACATACTTCTATCAAAGCCAATATCTCTAGCTTTATGAGCAGGTACTATTTCAAGCTCTCCACATACAAAATCTTTTTCTGTTATGCCATATTTGTCGTTTAATATTTTTAACGTTTGAAGTTTAACTCTATCTTTGATTTTTTCATCTTCGAAAGGAAGACTTCCAATTAGTAAATTAAGCTCTTCTCCTTTTATCCCTTCACGTAAAGTTCTTTTGTCTTGTTCTGCAGAAAGGTGTGGAAGCAAGTCCGATACACAAAAAACTGGGTCATCCTCTTTTTCACCAATGTTTATTTCTATCATTTCTCCATCGCTACGACAGATCACACCATGGATTGCCAAAGGTATTGTAACCCATTGGTACTTTCTAATTCCACCGTAGTAATGAGTTTTGAAAAACGCAAGGTCTGTATCTTCGTATAGAGGATTTGGTTTTAAATCAAGTCTTGGGGAATCTATATGTGCAATACTAAGTCTTATTCCTTTATCTACAGGTTCTTTACCAATAGTAGATATAATTATAGCTTTACCTCTATTTACTTGATATACTTTATCGCCAGCTTTATATTTTTTTGATTCATCAAATTCTACATAGCCAGCTTTTTTGATTTTATCAAGGGTGAATTGAACGCATTCTCTCTCAGTTTTACCTTGATCAAGAAATTCCTTATAGCCTTCACAAAATGCAAATGCTTCTTCTTGGTAATTTGGCTTTAAATCAGCAACATGTTTTTGTTGCCAAAGTAGTTTTTCTTCTAAAAGTTGTCCTTTTGATTTTTTTTCAGTCATTTTAATCTCCTTTATAAACTAGAATTTATTAAACCTCAATATTTATATATGTGTAATACCCATAAAATAACAGTTGAAACTGTTTTCAAACTGATAAGTATTTCATAACCATAGTTTTTGTATTATAAAAATGATAAATAAAATTAAAGTTAATAAAAAATAGTACATATTTGCTTAAAAAAAGCTTTAAAAAATATAAGAAATATTTTATATGTATTATAATATATAAAATAAGAATATACAAGACCATAGAAAAACCATAAAGTGAAGCTATGAAGCCATAGGCTCAATAAACAGTGACAAAAAAATCGTTTTTATAAACAAAAAAATACAACAAAAACAGTGTTTTGCTTACAAAAAAGAGAAAAAAACAAAAGTTGTGAATAAATATACAAAAATAATAATATTGCACTTGTAAGAATAACTGTACTTGTGGTAGAATATAAAAATAAATTTTAGAAATTTAATCTATATAGAGGGGAAGAAATAAGAATGATAAAATATATCATTAAAAGAGTATTTCAAGCTGTTATTGTAATACTTCTTGTTACATCTATAACTTTTTTACTTATGAATTTGGTGCCGGGAGGTCCATTTTTAGGTGAAAAAGCATTAACAGCAGAAGTAATGGCAGAATTGGAAGCCAAACATGGATTGGATAAACCTTTACCAATACAGTTGAAAAACTACATTGTAAAGGCGGCGCATTTTGATTTTGGAGAATCTTACAAAATGCAAAAAAATAGAGCTGTAACTGACATAATAGCAGAAATGTTTCCTATTTCAGCAAGGATAGGTTTGATATCTTTGCTTTTGGCTTTGGCAATAGGAATACCTTTAGGGGCAGTTGCTGCTTATCATAGGGGCGGAATTGTAGACAGTTTCTTGAGAGTTGTTATGACCTTGGGAATATCGGTGCCTAGTTTCGTAGTTGCAACACTTCTACTTATAGTATTAGGTGTTAAATTACAGATGTTACCTACAATAGGATTGTCAGGACCAGAAAGTTATATAATGCCTTGTTTTGCGCTATCTTTTTACCCTATGTGCTACATTGGTAGATTGGCTAGATCTAGTATGTTAGATGTTATAAATCAAGACTATATAAGAACAGCAAGAGCAAAAGGTGTAAGCTCTACTAAAATAGTATTTAAACACGCTCTTAGAAATGCGTTTATCCCTGTACTAACATATATAGGACCTTTGACAGCTTACATATTATCAGGTGGTTTCGTAGTAGAGGTTGTTTTCAGTATACCAGGGTTAGGAAGATATTTTGTTCAGAGCATACTTGCCAGAGATTATCCTTTAATAATGGCTACAACAATATTCTTATCTTCATTGGTAGTAACTATGAACTTAATAGTAGACATACTTTATAAATTTGTAGACCCTAGAATAGATATAACGAAAGGTGGTAACTAGAGATGGGCTTACCAAATCAATGTCCGGAGTCTTTAAGTATAGATAGAAGCAAATTACTTAAAGACATAGAATTTAGAGAAGATGATTTTCAAAAGGCTTCTGATAAAGAAAAAGAAAGCTTCAATGTAATTGCACCTAGCGTATCTTATTGGAAAGATGCGTGGAGAAGATTGAAAAAGAATCACGTTGCAATGGCATCTTTAGGAGTTATAGGTGCTATAGTATTTTTCGCATTTATAGGACCTATGTTTTTTGATATAGATTATACGACCCAATTAGAAGGTGCAAGCAATTTAGATCCTAGTTTAGAACATCCTTTTGGAACTGATAAATTAGGTAGAGATTTGATGATTAGAACAATGTTCGGAACAAAAATTTCCCTTATAGTAGGAGTTTTTGCCAGCCTTATCGTACTTGTTATAGGTACAGTATATGGTTCGATTTCTGGATATTTAGGTGGCAAGGTAGATAATGCTATGATGAGAGTGTTGGATTTAATATATTCAGTACCTGATGTTTTAGTAGTACTACTTTTGGCTACAGTAATAAAAATACCTCTTACTAAGTGGGTAAACACTACAGACTCATTTATAGCTGATGGTTTATCAGCTGTAGGACCTGGACTTATTTCAATATTTATAGCTTTTGGTATGCTTTATTGGGTATCTATGGCTAGAATTATAAGAGGACAGGTATTGATGCTTAAACAACAAGAATATGTTACAGCAGCAAGAGCTTTAGGTGCGCCTAGTATGAGAATTATAAAGAAACACTTATGGCCTAATTGTATAGGTCAAATTATAGTAACTACTTGTATGCAAATTCCTTCAGCAATATTCCTAGAATCTTTCCTATCTTTCTTGGGAATAGGTGTAAGTGCTCCGATAACAAGTTTGGGAGCGTTGGCATCAGATGCTTTAGGTGGTATATATAGTTACCCTTATAGATTGGTTATTCCTGCAACAATTCTTAGTTTAATGATACTAAGCTTGAATTTGTTTGGCGATGGTTTGAGAGATGCTCTTGACCCAAGACTGAAGAACTAGGAGGTGTGGTATGGAAAATAATGTACAGAAAAAAGATGAAACACTTTTAAGTGTTAAGGATTTACAAGTATCATTTTTTACACCTGCTGGTGAAGTAAAAGCAGTAGGTGGAGTGAGTTACGACTTAAAATACGGTGAAGTTATGGGGATTGTAGGTGAATCAGGCTCAGGGAAAAGTGTGGAAGCCTATACTATAATCGGTCTTTTAGCTCATCCAGGGAAAGTAACAAATGGAGAAATAATATTTGAGGGAGAAAATCTTCTTGATTATTCAGTAGATAAGATGAATAGCTTTAGAGGAAAAGAAGTAAGTATGATATTTCAAAATCCGATGACTTGCTTGAACCCTGTTTACACAATAGGAAATCAGTTGATGGAAGCTCTTTTCACTCATGAAAAAATTGATAAGAAAGAAGCGTGGGACAGATCTGTAAAGATGTTGGAACACGTTGGGATAAATAATCCAGATAAAAGAATGAAACAGTACCCTCATGAACTTTCAGGAGGTATGAGACAGAGAGTTATGATTGCAATGGGACTTATTTGTCATCCTAAATTGCTTATAGCCGATGAACCTACAACAGCGCTAGATGTTACAATACAAGCTCAAATATTGGAGTTAATGAAGAAAATAATAAAAGAAACTCATATGTCTACAATATTTATAACTCACAATTTAGGTGTAGTTGCAGAAGTTTGTGATAAGGTGGCAGTAATGTACGCAGGTAAAATTGTAGAAAAAGGAACGGTAGATGATATATTCTACGATCCATCTCATCCTTATACTTTAGGTCTTTTGAAATCAATGCCTAGAGTTGATGAAAGTGAAGATACTAGATTGATTCCTATCGAAGGTTCACCTGTTGATATGTTAAATATGCCAGAAGGTTGTGGATTTGCAGCTAGATGTGATAAATGTATGAAAATTTGTTTAAGACAGGAACCTCCAGTAATTGATTTAGGCAACGGTCATACTTCAAAATGTTGGCTTCTTGCATTGAAAGATGAGGAGGTTGAAAAAAATGAACAACAATAATGAAAAATTTGAAAAGCAAATTTTAGCTGAGGAAGATAACAAAAATATAGATGAAAAAGTACAGGATGAAAATAAAAAAGTTCTGTTGAAAGTAGAAAACCTTAAAAAATATTTTAAAATTAAAGAAGGTTTTGGAAAGTATAAAAATATACAAGCTGTTGAAAATATATCATTTGACATTATGGAGGGTGAAACTCTTGGTTTAGTAGGAGAATCAGGTTGTGGTAAAACTACACTTGGAAGAACTATTTTAAGACTTCATGAACCAACATCAGGCAAGATAACTTTTGAAAATGATGTTATATATGACAGTTCTAAGGGTAAGCAAGCTGATATGGTACCTATGAGAAGAAAGATGCAAATAATCTTCCAAGATCCATCGGCGTCATTAGACCCTCGTATGACAGTAGGAGAAATAGTTGGAGAAGCTTTAGATATTCACAACTTATATCCTGAAAAAAATGAAAGAAGAGAAAGAATAAATCAACTTTTGACTAGAGTAGGTTTGAATAGTGAACATTCAAATAGATACCCTCATGAATTTTCAGGAGGACAACAACAGCGTATTGGTATTGCCAGAGCTTTAGCTGTAGAGCCTAGCTTTATAGTTTGTGACGAACCAATTTCCGCCCTTGATGTATCTATTCAATCGCAAATAGTAAATATGCTTCAAGATATGCAAGAAGAGTTGGGGCTTACATATTTATTTATAGCTCATGATTTGTCTGTAGTAAGACATATTTCTACAAGAATTGGAGTTATGTATTTAGGGAATATGGTGGAACTTGGAGATAGTAATGAAGTTTATCATAATCCAAAACATCCTTATACACAGACTTTACTTTCAGCTGTTCCAGTACCAGACCCAGAAGTTTGTAGAAATAAACAAAGAATAATACTTGAAGGTGAAATACCTAGCCCTATGAATCCACCATCTGGTTGTCGCTTCCATACGAGATGTCCTTATGCAAAGGAAATCTGTAAAAAAGAAGTTCCAGTGTGGAGAGAAATAGAAAAAGGTCATTTTGCAGCTTGTCATATACTATAATAATTTCGTTTTATAGTGCGGAAAAGATAGCAAATAAGTGTATTATTTATAAAAAAACTTTTTAAAGTTTATAACAATGTTAAACGCAAAGGCAAAGTGCCTGTGTTTATATAAAAAATTTATTATAGGAGGTAAATTATGAAAAAGATATTATTGTTAATGCTTTCATTTACGATGGTAGTTGCTATGACTTCTTGTGGCGATGATTCATCAAATGAAGCAAAAAAAGGAAACGGAGTAGCTGATGTTTGCTTCGCTTCAGAACCATCAACAATCGACCCTGCTTTAAACTCAGCAGTAGATGGTGGAGTTATGTTAAACCACGCTTTTGAAGGTTTAATTAGACAAGTTGATGATGGAAATGGAAATGCAGTACTTGCACCAGGTGTTGCAGAAAGTTGGGATGTGTCTGAAGATGGTCTTGATTGGACTTTCCATTTGAGAGAAGATGCTAAATGGTCAGACGGTAAACCAGTTACAGCTCAAGATTTCTTATATTCTTGGGAAAGATTGGTTAACCCTAAGACAGCTGCTGACTATCAATATATGCTAGATATGGTAGCAGGTTATGACAAAGCTTCAAAAGGAGAAGGAAAACTTGAAATTTCAGCACCTGATGAGCATACATTTAAAGTTAAATTAGGAACTGCGTGTCCTTACTTTGAAGAAATTTGTGCGTTCCCATCAACTTTCCCTGTAAGAGAAGATGTTATCGAAGCTAATGGAGATCAATGGACATTTAGCCCTGAAACTTATATTTCAAACGGACCTTACAAAATGGAAGATTGGGAACACAACAGTCACATAACATTTGTTAAAAACCCTGAATATTGGGACGCTGCAGATGTTAAGTGCGAAACAGTTAAATTCCACTTAATGGATGACTTCAATGCACAATATGCTGCATACAGAAGTGGCGAACTTGATTATATGCAAGAAGCACCACCTGATGAAGTAAAAGCTCTAATTGAATCTGGAGAACTTCAAATAAAAGATTATATAGGAACTTACTATGTAACATTCAATACAAGCAAAGCTCCATTTGATAACCCTAAAGTTAGAGAAGCATTCACTCTTGCTATCGACAGAACTAAAATTGTTCAAGACGTAACAGGTAGAGGAGAAGTTGAAGCTGGTGGATTCGTACCTAAAGGAATTTGGGGCGTTGAAGGTATCGGTGGAACAGACTTCAGAACTGCTGGAGGAGATTACTATAACCCAATGGCAGATTCTTATGAAGCAAACTGCAAAAAAGCAAAAGAACTTCTTGCAGAAGCTGGATATGCTGACGGTAAAGGTTTCCCTGTAGTAGAATACTTATACAACACAAGTGAAAACCACAAAGCTGTAGCAGAAGCTCTACAAAATATGTGGAAAACTGTACTTGGTGTAGAAGTAACTCTACAAAACCAAGACTGGGGAGTATTCTTAGAAGAAAGAAAATCTGGTAATTATCAAATCGCAAGAGCTGGTTGGATAGGTGACTATAATGACCCTATGACATTTGTAGACCAATTCATAACAGGTGGAGGAAACAATGACCCTCAATATGCAAATCCTGAATTTGATAAACTTATAAGTAAAGCTAAAAAAGCTATGGATCCTGCTGAAAGAATGGAACTTATGCACAAAGCAGAAGACCTTCTATTAGGTGAAGATTACATAGTAGCACCAATTTACTATTATACTCAACCATACCTACTTAACGAAAATGTTAAAGGTATGTACTATACACCACTTGGATTCTTCTTCTTCAAAAATGTAGAAGGTGTATAGAATTGTTATAAGTTTAGATAAAGTTGTATTATCAGACTTAAATTGAATAATGAAAATTATAAAAAAGACTGTGAGTATTTCTTGCAGTCTTTTTTTGGTATAATTTTAAGTGTTTCTAAATTATAAAATAACCTTGAAACAGTTGTATTTTTTGGATAAGAGAGTATTTGCAAGGGATACAGAAGTAATAATTTATATAAATAAGACAATGTATTTGAATTAGCATAGGCAAACTC
>PDWI01000372.1_pt1 | contig 72537 bp, 81 predicted proteins | sample 1430891 | NCBI WGS metagenome assembly PDWI01 (sample SAMN01162508, study PRJNA174530) | Oral metagenome, whole genome shotgun sequencing project. | biome: Marine environment; feature: Marine mammal; material: Swab sample of the gingival sulcus; isolation source: swab sample of gingival sulcus...
ACATTCTCAGAATCACTATTATCGACTCTTCTCTTGTAATAGTATCCATTGAATTTAAGTTACCTTCTGCGTCACCTTTTATAAGTCCAATAGCCTTTAAAAACTCACCGGTTTCTTCGTATGTTTCGTTAACATACATTGCATTTACAGATAGTGTAGTTCCGAGTACTAACGAAAGAACCAGAACCAAAGAAACAACTTTTTTTAACATAACTAACCTCCTTTGTATATTTATTAACTATATTGTATCATAAGAATTATTTACACTCAAACCACATTTTTTTGACATAAAAATTTTATTTCGTTATTATTAGTACAGTAAAAACGTAAAGAGGGAATATGGATTTTATCAACATAATCAACGACTGGCTATTTAAAATGAAATGGCTTAGTGACCTAGCGACTTTCATCGTCGACTACGTATTTAAACTCGATGTAAAAGGAAAGATAGGCGGGTCAATACATTTTTTTATATATGATACGCTTAAGATATTTATTCTTTTAGCTGTTCTCATTTTTATAGTAAGCTATATTGGAAGTTTTTTCCCACCTGAAAGAGTGAGAAAAATAGCAGGAAATAAAAGTGGTATACTTGCCAACCTTCTAGGTGCACTTTTAGGTACCATAACCCCATTTTGTTCTTGCTCATCTATCCCACTTTTTATAGGTTTTACAAGCGCAGGGCTACCAATAGGAGTCACATTTTCCTTTCTCATATCATCACCACTTGTGGACTTAGCCTCTTTCATCCTTCTTGGAAGTATGTTTGGCTATAGAGTTGCTATATCCTATGTAATAATAGGAGTGATACTCGCGGCGATAAGTGGTACTATAATCTCCAAGCTTAAGCTTGATAGGTATGTTCTTCCTATCGCTTTTAAAGGAAAGATTATTGATGAAGATAATAATAAGCTAACCATTAAAGAAAGAATGAGTTTTTCTATAAATGAGGTTAAGTCCATCATAAAAAGAGTTTGGATATATATTATAATTGGCGTGTTAGTAGGCGCAGTAATACACAACTGGGTTCCCAAGAGCTTGCTATCACTCTTGCTAGGAGCAAATAAATGGTATTCAGTAATACTAGCAACAACGGCAGGGGTACCTATGTACGCTGATATATTCGGTACTTTACCTGTTGCAGAAGCTTTGCTTAATAAAGGGGTTGGAATAGGTACTGTAACGGCGTTTATGATGTCTACTACAGCGCTCTCATTACCATCCTTAATCCTACTAAAAAAAGTAGTTAAAACAAAACTACTTATCTATTTTACTGTCATAGTAACTGTCGGAATAATAATAATCGGCTATCTATTTAACTACTTTTCATATTTAATTATTTAATGATGCTAAAAACATAGTATCCTAATGCGCTTATAATAGAAACTGTTATTAAATTTACCATATTATTATCGATAAACGAAATGCCGCTGGCAAGCCTTAAATCCTTGCCAAATATTTGTTTTCGTTCTGTCAGTTCCCCTCTATCATCAAAGTATTTACGCTGAATTGTAGCCCCAAGTATACTGTCTAAAATCGTACCCAAAAATCCAAGTAAAACAGCTAAACCATAAAAACTTGCACCAAATTTTATAAAAACAAATATCGATATGATGGCACTTCCAACAAGCCCACCTAAAAACCCTAGAAGAGTAACCCCACCAGAAACACCATCTTTAATAGGCTTTAGACTAATAATGCTAACAGCATTTTTTTTGCTCATCATGCCTATTTCCGATGAAAATGTATCCGCAGCTGCGGAGGAAAAGCATACAAAAGCGCCAAAAAGAAGTGAATTCTCCCCTTTAAAAACAACGTAAAGTATTACCATAATAACTGATGGCAGAGAATTAGAAATAACTTGAACCCAGTTCCTGCCTTTTTTCTCGCTCTCTATTCTTTTGGCACTTTTCTTTTTCTCATTTGTAAGCCTTGACTGTAAAGACCCTAGTATAAAAAACAAAATCAGTGTAAACCACAGATTTAATCCCCCTAGACTAAATAAAGTTATCCCTGTTATAAACGCTATTATTACCCCATCAGAAGTTAAAGCTCTTTTAATAAACGCTACTGCTACTATTAACAATGTAAAAGCCGCTAATAAATAGTAGTTCGAAATATCCATAGTTGCAAAGAGGTAAAATATTGCAACGGTAATAGGCAAGAAGAGATTATCCAATCCTTTATGGCTAAGCACTTCCGTCAACGTAGCTATTATAGAAACTAACACGACAATTATTATTTCTAAACGTCCTAATAATATTATATTGCACGCAGAAGTAACTATTATAGAAACAATTAACATTACCATCGAACCCAGAAGGGATTTATTGTGTATATACTGATTTCGTATTTGTTGACCAAATTTTTTTCCGATAACGGCAGCAAGACCATCTCCGTATGCTAGTATTAGGATTGAAGAATATGCAATTATAGGCCTATTCACAATAAAAGCTAGTACGACTATCACAAATAAACTCACAGCGTACCAAACGGTACCAAGTGAATCGTCCTCTCTTTCCATCGCTTTTATTATATTGTATTTGTAACTCAGATAATTAACCACTATAAAAACAGCAGGAATAATACCGGCAAAAACAGGAGAATCGAAATAGTAGAACGCTACAAATATCCAATTACCTAGTAAAATATGTATGGCCTTTCTCGCGACTTCTTTCGATAGTTTATATCTTTCGGATAGTGCTGTAACTAACAAAAGGATAAGTAATATATAGCCAAATGAAATTATCATCCCCAATAGATTATTATTCAACGTATTCTCCTATAGGTAGCTAAATAAGATGTTTCTTATGTTTTTTAGAATACTTGAAATAAGTTAAATTTGTCAACTTATTTTAAAACTGTTTGCATATCCAGTTTTAATATTCACTCACAATATGCAAGAAAAAACTAACCTGGAGCTGATTTAAGAGCTAGGTTAGTAAAATATATGGTTTCTATTTATCCTTTTATTTTAACAATTTCATGATTTCTTCAACTGTGGGAACTCTACCTGAAAGTATGACTTTTTCGTCAACAACCAACGCAGGGGTTCTCATAACGCCATAAGCAATTATATCTTCTAGCTCTTCTACCTTTTCAAACTCCACAGAATCCATTCTCAATTTGTCGACTGCAACTTTCGTATTCGCCTCTAACTTTTTACAGTTCGCACACCCAGACCCGAGTACTTTTATTTTCATTCCTTCTCCTTTATTAGATAATAATTCTTCTACATTATTGTAACGATATTATGAATGCCTTTTTCTTTTGCTAGTTTTTCTATGGCGTTTACATCTTTTATAGAAGGGATATGTCCCTTTAACTTTGCTATTCTATCCTCCGGTAGCCCTCTTGTATGGACTCTTATCAGCTTGAATAATACGTCTTCGTAACCCTTCATAGAATTAGCTATATCAGTGATTATCTTCTCATCATCAAACATATTTTTTAAATAGACTAGCCTTATCTCCTCTACCTTGTTTAAGCTAAGCAAGTAATTCAAGTTGTCAAAATTAAATCTTTTATTTTTTAGCTTGGCTGTTGAACCAGTAAAGCATAACTTCTCTAATGAAGCCTCATCACCTTTTATATCGAATAAGAATTTATCCGTTACTTCTATCAGACCAGCATGTCTTTTTTTATCGATAATACCATTCGTATCAATGTAACAAGTAATACCTAATTTATGGACTTCGTTAAACAAGCTAGTTAAAAATTTATAATAAATAGTTGCCTCCCCACCTGAAACCGTTATACCCCTTATAAAGGGCATATTATTTCTGATGAGTGACAACAATTCTTCTACATTCATATTAGTAGCTTCTTCGCTTTTCATGGGAATAGTTTCGCTATTATGACAATAGATGCAATTCATATTGCATCCTTGTACAAAAATAGATGTTCTATTACCAATCCCTTCAACATTCGAAAAAGGGATAATCCTATGAACAGGAAGTGTTAGCATACTCTTCTTTTTCTATCAAAAACTTGTGCGCATTCGTCAGTACCTGATCCGAACCATGTCGTATCCCTTAGTACCGCATTGTCGCCTCTCGCTTTCATAACCTCGCTCTTTTTCACTAAATATCCAGTAACACGAATCAAATCCGTATCTTTCAAATAAGTAGTTATATATCGATAGCCCATATCAAAGGCACCTTCAACGATATCTACAATCGCATCCAAATGATCTAAATAAGTTCTATCAAATGCAAACAGGTCACCTGTTCCCGATGGGAAATACTTGTGATATTTTGCAGATTGCTTTAAATGCTCTAGAAGTTCAGGCTCTTCGCCTACTCTTACTCGATGTGCAGGTGTATTGTTGTAGTCCTCATCGGAAAGCGACGCACCAACCTGCGCGTGAAGTAGATACGTATTACCTGTACGCTCTGAGTAAACTCCTTCGTGTTCGTTAACTACTTTTTGTACTGTATCCATAATCTTAGTAGCTATCTCTTCACCACGTTCACTCTTACCAAATGTTTCATCAAGACCTTCTAGTTTTAGGAAGTAATTAGTTGCGTCAGCAAGACCCACAATAGCAAACATTCCGGAGAAGTTCTCTCTTTTTATGAAGCCTTCTTTTACTAAGAAGTTCGTTTCAAAGAAGTTAGAATCTTCCACGATGTATCGTATTCTTTTGTCCATTATTGTCGCCATATTCTTACTCACTCTAGGAAGTAAGTCATTAATCATTTCATCAAAGCTACTTGCTCCTTTTGCAATAGTACCCAGTCTAAGTCTACTAAGAGTGTATGCTCCACCTGCAAATGGTAGCGCATTATAACAACTACAAAGTGCATGTGCACCAAGATCATCACAGTAGTACTCGTCATTGGAAAATGAAGGTTTAGAAGCAAGTAGACACGCCTTAGCCGCAAGTCTAGCAAACTCTCTATTCGTCTTCTTTCTATTATACTTTATTGTCATATTAGGTGTTGGATTCTCAAGTTCGATAACAGCCTTGAGTATTAACTCGCCCGCAACTGTCGCCTCTGGCCCTATATCAGCGTGACAAAATGAATCTGTAATCGTCTTATCGATGTGATTTAAAAATCGTTTAATTTTTACGTAGTCTGTTTTTGGATCCGTGATAAACGGATCAATTAGTTTATCTAAATGACCTATGAACACTGGGAATGATGTAATTGATGGGACATGTGAATATAGAATCAACAGTCCATCCAAACATTCATCAAGATCCTTTGGCGCATCAAGGTCTAAGAACTTGACACCATTTTTAATATATACGCTATAATCAGGCACTATATATCTAGGTCTGTATGCTGCGTATCCTTCATTTAAATCACAAATCATATCATTTTCGATGAAACTCATCTCTTCTTCAGTATATCCAAGAAGCTCTATCGGTGAAATAAGTCGTTCAGCTACACCTGCAAGACCATACAGTTTTTGTTGATATGTCAGTGATTTTGAAGTTGCTACATCTTTTATATCATTAATTGTTGAAATCATATTTACCTCTCATAATTTATAATTTTCACAACTCCATTATACACTCTTTGTTTTAAATTGTAAACAATTTAATTTTAGTTTAATACTTTTTTTATATTATTTTTTGAATATAAGAAAATATCAGTAAACGCTACTTAAAATTATTGTTTTCTAAATTTATAATTTCCTGAACTTTTGGCGTTGAAGGACTATCAACAAACTCTAAGGTTACCCATTTATCAACTAATCTTTTTATAAGTTCTTTTCCAATGACTCTTTCTCCGAAACATAAAACATTTGCGTTATTACTCAAAATAGAACGTTCAGTAGAAAAAACATCATGGCAAACTGCCGCTCTTATTCCTTTGTGCTTGTTAGCAGAAATAGCCATTCCTATACCAGTACCGCAAATTAGTATTCCCCTTTTTTTATAACCGCTTTCAATTATTTTTTGACAAACTCTATTTGCAACAATTGGATAATAAGTAGGGTCTTGAGCTGAATCGCAACCCACATTTTCTACATTTACATTTATACTCTTCAAATAATCGATTATCATGTTCTTATAACTAACAGCCGCATTATCACACCCGATTACTACATCCATATTATTAACTCCTTGCAATCTTTCTCTTACTAAAAATCTCTAAGGTATCTCTAATAATCAAATTAAATTCTTTTGCATTCCAAGCACTTCTTCCAATAAATAACCCATCTACGTTATCTATTGCTATTATTTCTGTACTATTTTTTCTATTTACACTTCCACCATACAAAACAGGTATCTCAGAACCTACTTTATCCCCAAATATATCAATCAGACATTTTTTAATACTTGTATGTCTACTATTAATATATTCAGGCTTAGCAGGTTTACCATTAACCCCTATTGCCCATACTGGTTCGTATGCTATCCACAATTTATCAGCCATTCCTAAATCGATTTTATTCAGCGCCTTTTTGAGTTGAATTCTTATTCTTTCATCAGCTACATGATAGTTTTTCTCTTCCTCCGTTTCTCCAATACATAAAAGAGAAATAAATCCATTTTTTATGGACGAATATACTTTTAATCCTTGGATTTCATCACTTTCTAAAAAAATACTTCTCCTTTCCGAATGCCCAGACATTACTATATCCAGATTTAACTCATTAAGCATTACCGGAGAGACTTCGCCAGTAAATTGGCCTTCGTTTTCCCAACACATGTTTTGAGCGCCGATTTTTATCGATGAACCTACAATTTTTTTTGCATTTATTAAAGAAGTAAAGGAAGGAAGCACAAAAATTTCTATTTCTTTTTTTGGAATATCCGCAGTTAGTTCTTCTAACTCTTTTAGATAATTATCTGTCTGTTTTATACTTTTAAACATTTTCGTATTAGTTCCAATATAAAGTTTATCTAATCTAGACATTATCTCTCCCTTTTTTACAAGTTTAACAAAAATTGGTACATACAATTAAAAATTAAATGTACTGACGTCGCTCCCGCATCCTGATGTCCCAAAGATCTTTCACCCAAGTACTTTGCTCTTCCGAATTTAGCAACATAGCTTTTGCTTCTTTCAACTCCTTTATTTGACTCCTCCGCGGCTATCTTAAATAACTCAACCAAATCTTTACCTGCATATTTCTCCATACCAACAACTGCTGGCTCTAAAGCGTCTACCATTGTCTTGTCTCCTAAACTTGCTCCACCTCTTGATTTTATCGTATTCAACGCATTTCTAAACTGTTTTGGTACTTCTTCACAGGTAAAATACTTTGAATTATTCCCTTTGATAACACAGCCTAAAAACATGCTACCAAATATTACACCTGAGGCACCTCCCATATTATTTATCATTGCCATACCAGAAATTTTAAATATTTGATTCGTATTTTCGAAGTTTTTCATTGCTAACAATTCTTTTTTTACAGCGTTCATTCCGACTTCCATACCCAAACCATGATCGCCATCTCCAATTGCGCTATCCAGCTCTGTTAAATAATCTTTACTATCGATTATGCCTTGACAAACTTCTAAAATCATTAATTTTAACTGCTCCAAATTTATTTTATCCATTTTTCAAATCTCCTCTTGAATAATATGGTGAAAAACATGGCTTGTCATAGTATTCTTTTATCTCAGAATCAAGTCTCATTAGTGTTATCGAGAAACCACCCATTTCCTGACAAGTACAATAACTCTTTATCTCGGCATCATGGATTACCAAATTATCTTTTTTCATTAGTTTCTGAAGTTCGTTATATACAATATTTAATTCCAATAAAGTAGTTGAACCCAGGCCGTTAACCAAAACAGCTACCTCTTCTCCTCTTTTTAATTCCATTTCTTTTATTAATTCACCATACATTCTTTTAACTAAACTATCCGCAGGCATAATTTTAGTTCGTTCGATTCCAGGTTCTCCGTGTAGCCCCATACCAAATTCAATCTCGTCTTCTCCAAGTTCAAATGTTGGTTTATTAATTCCAGGAATTGATCCTGGGGAAGTAGCTAGACCTATTGTGTTAACATTATCTCTTGCTTTTTTTGTAATTCTTACAACCTCATCAAGGGAAAGACCCATATCTGCAGCTGCACCAGCAACTTTTATAACAAAAACATCTCCAGCAATACCTCTTCTAGATTCTTTATTTATTTTAGGTGCAGATGTGCAATCATCCCAAACTCTTACATTTGCTGTAACTATATCATCAAAACTACACAGCTCTTCCGCCATATCAAAGTTCATATTATCTCCTGCATAACAACCATAAATAAATAGAATACCTTTACCCTCATCAACTTTTTTAGCAGTTTCATATATTAGTTTAGGGTTCGGGGAAGCAAAAATATTTCCACAAACTACTGCATCAGCAAGGCCATATCCAACAAAGCCACTAAATAAAGGCTCATGTCCACTACCTCCCCCTATAACTATTGATACTTTATCTTTTCTCCTTTTCTTGTATAAAAAGGAATTTAATTCTCCTATTTGCTCATAGTACCTGCTATAAGCAGATAAATAGCCTTTCAACATATCTTTAACTACATCATCCGTATTACTATTTAATATTTTTTTCATATTAACCTCCGTTTTTTACTAAATGAATTAAAAAACAACCATAAAACGAACACATTGCTTAATTGTTCACTTCTTTATTTTTCATAACCTTAATTTTTTTATCTCTTTTCTCAGCCATGATTGTTGAAAGAGAACTAAAAGAAATCGCCAGAACTACAACTATTCCACTAACTGCTGATTGCCAGTAAACATTTACTCCTAAAAGAACAATTAGATTTGATATTACACTTATTATTGCAGCACCGACCAAAGCTCCTGCTGGATTTCCTACTCCGCCAGTAAGAGCAACTCCCCCTATAACAGCTGAAGCAATTGAGTTCATTGGCCAGTTTTCTCCTATTGATGACTGAGAAGATCCTAATCTTGCTACATATAAAATACCTGCAAGCGCAGATATAACACCTACAAGCGAATAAATCAGAACTCTAATCTTATCAACTCTTATACCTAATATTTTAGCCGCCTCTTTATTGCTTCCTATAGCATATATATATCTACCAGTTTTAGTTTTTTTCACTAAAAATAAAACTAAAATAAGTACTATTATGGTAAACATAAAAGGTATTGGTATAAACCATATTACTCCCTTCCCTAATATGTATATTTTTTCAGGTATTCCTGTAATCGCTTTACCTTTAGTAAGCACTAAATTAATACCACCATAAACTCCCTGCATACCAATTGTAGCAACCATGGCATTCAACCTTAGTTTTGTAATAAGTTGACCATTAATAAAACCAAAAAATAAGCCTAAAAACAAAGCAAGAATTAATGATAAATATGGGTTAAACCCGTAGTTAACCATCATAATTCCAGATAAAATCCCGCACAAAGAAGCAATTTTTCCAACCGATAAATCTAACTCTCCTATTAATAGTAATAACGACTGTCCTATTCCTATCATACCTATATATGCCAAATCCCTTATCAGTGATTGTACATTGTAACTGTCTAAAAAATATTGAGATGAAAGGCTCGCAATAATTACCATAATCACTAAAATTCCAGTAATTGTTGTCAAACTGCTTTTTTTCAAAATTTTTACTATTTTATTAGCCTTTTTAACATTATCCATATCGCTCATAAGTCTTCCCTCTACACTTTCTTTACGCCAATCATTGAATTTAATATATCTTCCTTTTTATCTTCAGTGCTGAATTCACCATATTTATAACCATTGTATAAAACGATAACTCTATTAGAACATTTTTTTACTTCATCTATTTCTGAAGATATCAATATTATTCCTATTTCTTTTTCTTCGGCAAGCTGCTTCATTAATCTATATATTTCTGCCTTAGTCGCCACATCAATACCTTTAGTCGGTTCATCAAAAATCAAAACAATAGGCTCACAGCTCATTGATCGCCCTATTATTACTTTCTGTTGATTTCCCCCACTCAAGTACTTAATAATTTTTTCTATATCCGGTGTTTTAATGTCATATGTATCTACAACCTTATTAGCTAGCTCTCTTTCTAAATCATCGGAAATGATTATTCCTTGTTTAACTTTATCCAATATTGAAATAACTATGTTTTCTTTTATATTAAGTAGGGGTAAAATCCCTTGTTTTTTTCTTTCTTCAGGTAAGTAGACTATCCCATTTTTTACTGAAAAACTTGTATCGCCATCTTTCCACTTTTTACCTTTTAGCTTTATCGATCCTGAATAAATAGGTAGGTAGCCAAAAATAGCTTGCATCAATTCACTCCTTCCAGCACCGACTAATCCTGAAAATCCTAATATTTCTCCTTTTCTCAAGTTGAAACTAATATCCGTGAATTTTTCCCCCGTTAAATTATTTACTTCAAGGATAAATTCATTTGAAACATTGTTAGAATAGTATACTTTATTTTGGTCTATGTCCTTACCTGACATTTTGGAAATTACCCATTTTACTTCTATATCATTGATACTAGAATAATCGATATTTTTTCCATTCCTAAAAACGGTAATGACATCTCCGATTTCAAATATCTCATCAAGTTTATGCGATATGAAAACAACAGATTTGTCTTGTTCTTTTATTGTTTTTATAATATCGAATAAAATCTTTATATCTTTACTAGAAAGCGACGTAGTAGGTTCATCAAACATAATTATTTCATAGTTTTCATTAACTATACCGCGAATAATTTGAACAAGTTGTTGAGCCGACACAGAAATGTTTTTTACAAGTTCATCTGGTTCTACATCAATATTAAATTTTTTAAGTAACGGTCTTGCCCTGTTTTCAAGTTTTTTATTATTAACAATTCCATGAAATCCACATTTTTCAAAAGGAATAAAAAGATTTTCTGCTACGCTCATATCACCAAACAAATCTAACTCTTGAGGAATATAAACAACCTTTTCAAAAAGCGTTCTGTTTGCAAACGCATCCTTATCATCAATATATATATTCCCCTTTTCCGGTGTGTATACACCTGTTAGACACTTTATTAAAGTTGATTTGCCAGCGCCGTTTTCGCCTATAATACAATGAATCTCACCTTTTTTTAAAGATATATCGACTGAATCTAAGGCTGTAACACCAGGAAAAATTTTAGTTATATTCTTAGCTTCTAATATACTCACAAATTACTCCTTATTTAAAAGGACAAACAACTTATTAGTTTATAATAAGTTGTTCAGTCCTCTTAGCAAATTTATTCTCTTCCTACCGATTCAATCCACTCATCAATATTATCTTGATTAATATAGGCTATACCAGTATCAACCATTTTAGGTAATTCCACTCCTATCGATGCTTGCCATAGCATTAAAACAGCCATTGACCCTTGCATCTGAGGTATAGTTGAAGACGTAGCAGTTATAGTCCCTTTTTTCACATAGTCTAGTATCTCTATCAAATTATCTGTCCCTACAAATTTAACTTTGTCGGCTTTACCAGCTTCTTCTATTGCTGCTGCTACACCAGATGAGCAAGCATCACAATTAAGGTATCCAACTAAGTCCGGATTAGCCGCTAATACTGCCGCTGCTTGAGATTGCGCCTCTTCAATATTATCGTTGTCAATTCCGCCTTCTATGACTTCTATATCTGGGTATTTAGCTAAAGTATCTAAATGTGCTTGATATCTTTCAGCATGATTAGGTGCAGAAGGGAAACCTTGCATTACAGCAACTTTACCCTTATAATCAATCAATTGAGCTAGTTGCTCTGCTGCTATTTCAGCTTGCTCAGAGAAATTATTTCCAACACTCGTGAGACCTGACCCCTCTGGTGCTGGAGAATCAAACAAGACAACAGGAATACCCCTGGCTTGTATTTCTTCTATTACAGCCTTACTTCCCTCATAATCAACTGGGTCTAATGCTATACCATCAGGTTTTGTTGCTGCCGCCTGTTCTAAAACAGAATTTTGTTCAACTACATCAGCACTTTTAGGAGCACGATAATCTATTTTTACTTCAACGCCAAGTTGTTCAGATAAAACATTTGCTTGTTTTACTGCTCCCTTATTTACTTCATCAAACCAGGCATGTACACACTTAGGGACAATTACAAAAGTCAAGTCTTTTCCTTTTTTTTCTTCAGTAGCTTCTTCTTTACTATTTCCTTGACAACCAGAAAGTACACTTATAATCAAGCAAAGCACAAGAAATAAACTTAAAAATCTTTTTTTCATATTATCCTCCTTAAATAAATTATTATATTATATTTTCATATTTTACTTTAAAATAACTTATCTACAATGTGTTAAACTTTATATTAAGTATGAGGATATTTAGATTCTTTTAAGGAATTATAAAGGCTAAATTTTAATTATAACGTCTGAAATTTCGTGAATATCTGATTTTCTAGAATTTATAATGATTACAGAAGTACCACTTTCTTTAAACTTATTTATATATGATTTTATGACTGATACAGCATATATATCGCAATTATTGAAAGGCTCGTATATAACTAAAACTTTTGGTTTAAAAAGATACCATCTTTCAAATACAGTGTAGTTAGAGTTAAAACTTTCATTAATGTCCAAGTTATCATTAGATATACTCCTGTCCTCTAACAACTGATTTTCTAACATTGAAATAATTTTTTTATCATTAAAAAAATATTGTATGAATGTGAATTTATTTAGTGATGGTAATAGTATATTCTCGCCTATTGAAATGTCTTCAATAAACTCTTTAGATGAAGTTAGATTATTTATCGAGACTATCCTATTATTAACGAAATCTTCAATACAATTTATATCAGCTATTTTTTCATCTATATAAATGTTTATTGAATTGTCAATATATCTTCCAGATAGTATAGCAAATACTTTTTCTTTATCATTTTTATTTATTGATATAATAGAAGTTACTACCCCTTTTTCAAAATAAAAATTTCTAATTTTGTCATTACTTAATTGAATATTATTGACCCTATAAACAATTGAATTCATATGGCTTTTTCTATCCATATAGCCTGTATTTAAGACATTTCCCTTATAACTATCAAGAAGTATTCTTTCTAAAGATTCTTTAGTATTTATTATTTCTTTACTACACTTTTTTACTATTTGTCCCTTTTTAATAATTATGTATCTATCTGCCAATATACTATTTACTTTGTATGAATTTACGTTTAATAAAACGGTTATATTATCAATAACAACTTTATCTAAAGCTTTTTTGAATCTTATCAAATCATCTGTTGTAAAAATGTTAAATTCATCCTCAATGAGTAAAATACTGCAATTATTAAAATAACATTTAACCAAATCAACAATCCTTTTATCTAGCTCAGATAATTCGCTTAAAGGCTTATTTACGTCTATATCAATATTTAATTTGTTAAATAGGTCGTTAATTTCAGTGGATAGAGCTTTCTTGTTAAAAAAAATATTCTTATTTTTTTTATTAACTAGTCCAACATATTCATATACTGTCCAATCACTTATAGTATAGTTAATTTCTGCAATCCTATGAGTAATATTTCCTACAAACTTTCCATTTACTAATTGATGTTTAAAGAAAATCCTTCCCTCATAAAATTCTATATCTCCACACAACGCCCTTACAAGCTCATTCTTACCTGAGCTGCTTAGTCCTAATAATCCAACACTTTCCCCAATAAAAAGAGATAACGTAATATTTTCTGTGGTATTGAATTCATTCTTCACAATGCAATTTCTATAATAAATTAATTCTTTTTTCATTTTATATCTGTCGTTCTCTTATAATTGATAGGTAAAATTATTTCTACATCAGTACCAAATCCAACGGAGCTATAAACATTTATTCCGTAATTCTCTCCAAAAATCAGTTTTATTCTTTTATTTATATTTTTTAATGCTATGCCAGTTCCATTTTTACTATTGTCACCGCCCAAATCACTATACACACTCTTTATCTTATTGTTCAGAGATTTAAGAGTATCTAAATCTATCCCCTTTCCATTATCTGATATGGTCAGTATCAAATTCTTGTCTGTAACCATAATATTTATAGTTATTTTGCCCTTCTGAATAACTTCCTTTAAACCATGAATAATAGCGTTCTCAATAATTGGTTGAATTATTAATCTAGGCACAAAAAAATCATAAGCAACTTCATCTTCTTTTTCAATAAAAACATCTAGTATAAATCTATCTCCAAATCGATATTTTTGTATCATCATGTAATTCTTGACGTTGGCAATTTCTTCTCTTAAAGTGACCAGCTCCCCTTTTCCACTAATTCCATACCTAAAAAAGCAAGCCAACGACTCTACCATATCAGCTACTTCTATGTTATCATCAATTACAGCTTGTCCTCTAATTGTATCCAACGTATTATATAAAAAATGCGGATTTATCTGGCTCTGCAAAGTAGATAGTTCTCTTTGTTTATCTAAATATTTAACACTGTTATCTCTATTCTTATATTCAGAGTAGTGATCTATTGTACTTTTTAACTTATTCATAAAAGGAATTTTATTATTATTTACATTTAAAAAAAGTTTTTTGTAATCTTTATCTAACAAATAACTATCTAAAATTTTATTGATTTCAGAATCTAAACGCCACATAAATGCTATCAGACAAATCATTACGATAAACTCAAGAACTAACAAATAGTATATTATAACATTAGGATTATGACCTCTTACTACAAAAAATAAAACAGCTGACATAATAAGCAATTGCAAAACTACTGTAATTTTTATAGCTTTATAATAACTCATGATTTTCCCCTATGAATATAGTTTCCTGAAAACAGTGGGCTTTAATCCAACGGTCTTATAGAATAATTTACTAAAATACCTAGAATCTTTATAACCCAACTTTTCCGCTACTGCTGCAACTGTTTGGTTTTCTTTTTTTAGCATTTCTTTTGCTTTGTCCATCTTAAATTTTACAATATAATCACTGAAATTAAGACCCGTCTCTTTCTTAAAAATAACGCTAAAGTAAACCGGATTCAAGTTAACAATTTTTGTGATTTTATCAAGAGTAATTTTTTCGTCCCAGTTTTTTTCAATATATTTTTTTGCTTCTCTTATAGGCTTTGTTAATTTGGTTTCCAACTCATGCTTACACTTCAATAGATAATCGCCCAGTTCAAACAGTATTAATTTTCTAAGTTGTAATTCACTATAACAGTGATTACTATTTCTTAGTACATAGGCTTTTAAGTCATCAGAATTATTATTCATTTTCTTTATATTATTAAAAAAAATATTTATCAATTTTTCTGTCAGGTAATAATAGGAATGTGCATTTTCAATTTCAACAAGAGTATTTAATTTATCAAAAATATTTTTTACGATTTCTCTAAAACCATCATCATTGTAGGAGATGATATAATTTTCGTAATCTTTAATATAATCTTCAAATATTTCATCTATTTTTTTATAATTATCATCTCCAAAATGCTTATAGTATATTATTTTTCTTGTGCCAATTGAAACTCTATTTCTTACAGCCTTTAATGCTTCTTTATATGAATCTTTTACATATTTAAGGTCATTTTTTTCAAGGCCTATTCCTATAGTTACCTCATATTGCTCAAATCCAAGCAAATATTCCTCTAAAGATATAAGCAACATATTAATATACTTATTAATTTTTTCTTTATTAAAATTGTTGTAATTAAACATACAAAAAATATTTAAGTCACAATCCACATATACAACTTTTTTAATATGCTCATCATTAATTCCTTTATCTATAACTTTCATAACTTTTTCTAAAGTTATAATATCCTGCTTTTTATCCGTTCTTTTTTTATCACGATAATCTAATTTTATATCAATGATTCTAAATAATTCATACCTAAAATCAACTTCATATTTACTATTAATATAACTAATATCAGCTACTTCTCTTCCTTCAATTATTTCTCTTAGAATGTTGCTATTAATTATTTTTTTTGTTTTTATAATCTCTTCCCTTATTTTTTTATCTTCTGCACTTTTTAACTTAGTTTTATTGACATTGCTAACTATTTTTTCTAAAGATTCATTTAACTCCGATTTCTTAATGGGCTTTAGTAAATATGAATTGACTCCATATTGAAGTGCTGTATGAGCATATTCAAAATCTTTATATCCACTAATAACAATATATTCAATGTTTGGTTTCATATCACTTGTTCTGGAAATCAATTCAAGGCCGTTAATTATTGGCATCTGTATATCAGTAATAACAATATCTGGTCTTTTCAAGTTAATTAACTCAAGAGCTTTTAATCCATTGTTAACACAATCAATAAATTCTAAATTTAACCTATCCCAATCGATAAATTTTTTTATTAGCATGCCTATTCTATATTCATCTTCAACAATTAATACCTTAAGTTTTTTATTTTTCATAGTTTACATAACCTTCAAATGCACAGTGATAAAGCCACATAATCACAGTAATTATATTATCTTGAGAATGCTTTGTCAAAATAATCAATATTATTAACAATATTTTATTGATTTATATTATTAATAACATATAATTATATTATGTAAGGAGAAAAAATGAAAATATACGATATAGTAGTTATCGGTGGCGGACCTGCTGGTAGTTCTTTTTTAATCAATTTAGGACCGGAATATAATACTTTACTGATAGATAATGCTTCTAACAATAAAGTTTGCGGTGGACTTATCAGTCCAGATGCAAGAAAATCTCTTGCAAGGATGGGGGTGACTATTCCCAAAAAAATCTTAGTATCCCCTCAAATATACAGTGTAAGAGTTATTGATTTGAACGTTCGAAAAACTGCCAACTATGAAAAATCATATGTTAACATGGATAGGGATAAGTTTGACAAGCACTTAAAATCCCTTGTTAAGGGTGATAAAGTAGACGCAAGAGCCTACAAGATAAAGAAGAATAATGACCTATATGAAGTATCCTACAAAGACCGTGATAATAAAAAAACTACTGTTCTTACAAAATATATAGTAGGTGCTGATGGTGCGTCCTCCTTTACTAGAAAACACTTTGATATAGACCTCGACACTAGAGAATATACCTCCATTCAAAAATGGTATGATGAAAAGGAAAATAATATTTCACCTTTCTTAAGCGCAATATTTGACAGCAAAACATCTGATTGCTGTTCATGGACTATCTCCAAAGATGGTAAAATAATATTCGGTGGTGCCTTTGAGAAAAAAGGAGCAATAGACGCGTTTGAAAAACAACGAAAAAAACTCCGTCGTTTTGGCGTAAGCCTAAATAACGAATTCAAAACCGAAGCTTGTACCGTTTTAAGACCTAAGAATATGAATAGCTTTTGCAGCGGAACAGAAAATGTATTTCTGGTCGGCGAAGCAGCAGGATTAATCAGTCCAAGTTCACTAGAAGGTATTAGCTTTGCACTTGATAGCGGCAGGATGCTCGCTGAAAGCTTTGAAAAAAATGATATTAGAATGAGTTATGACAGTAAGTTGCTCAAGCTTAAGTTTAAGAGTTTGTCTAAACTTGTCAAGGGAGTGTTTATGTATACACCTAAGCTACGAAGGGCGATTATAAAAAATAATTTTTTAGGGATTTAAACGCTTTCTTAAATGACATTCCCTACCGTCTTATTACCTTCTACACTCAACCATTTGGCTGAAATAAATGAAAAAGCCCTCGACCAAAGTGTACGAAAAAGTACGACTTTTGAAGAGGGCGTTTAAATTATTTATCTACTACTAAATAATGCACTCATGTATAGTCATTTAGAATGATCTCATAGCCATCCATTATCTCTTAAGGTTGACTAACTCTTGCAGCATCTCATCCGATGACGTTATAACCCTCGAATTAGCCTGAAAACCTCTTTGCGTTGTTATCATCTCCGTAAACTCTCTTGATAAATCTACGTTTGACATTTCTAGTACTCCTGAACTAAATGAACCACCGTTCGCTGTTACATCTTCTCCTATTCCGTCAAAGTCTCCTGAGTTTGATGTGGCCTCAAATAGGTTATCGCCTACTTTCTTTAGACCAGTTGGGTTTTCGAAGTTTGCTATTACTATTTGTCCTAGTAGCTTTGTCTTTCCGTTCGTGTATTTACCTAGTATTTTTCCATCAATTCCTACTTCATATCCTGAAAGGGATCCTGCTGCACTTCCTGAATTTAGTCCTTCGGTATTTCCTCCGACCGCTTCAACTGTAGAGTTTCCTGCAAACATGGTAACATTACTAAAGTCTACTTCTATATTATTGAACGTTGAGAATGTCGAAACAATTCCATTCATCGTAAACGAGGTTGGTGTACCTGTCACTTTACCGGTTGCCGGGTCAAAGTTAACGGTTTGGTCTATCGCTGGGTTCGTAATACCTGCTGCCGCACCTACATTACCATTTGCATCTGTTATCGAATCCGCATCTAAGTGGAAGTTGTAACTTCCTGGTGTAATCTCTGTGATTCTAAATTCTGCTGAATATCTGTATCCTAAGCTATCATAAAACTGAGCTACATATGGAACACCTACACCTGTAAGGGCTGGATCGTTCTTATTAATATTTCCTAGTAATGTTACATTACTTGTCGCCTCAGGCTCTGAATATACATTCTTAGCATTTAATATTTGGAGTGGTACTACCTTTACTTTTTGAACGGTATTCGTCGTTTCATCGACCGGCCAGCCCATGACATTGAGTCCACCAGGATTAACCAGGTTTCCTGTATCATCTATTCTAAATGCTCCAGCTCTACTAAATTTATTTCCTGCTGAGTCACTGACAACAAAAAATCCTGGTCCTTCAATTCTTAAATCAAGTGGGTTATCTGTCCTTTGAGAAGCCCCTTCATTCATATTTACGTCTACTGACGATATGTTTGAACCGAGTCCAATTTGAATTGGGTTGGTACCACCTGTATTTAATGATGATGCAGTTGCATGTTGAAGCGTTTGGTTAAAAATATCTGAAAATGTTACTCTTGCTGCTTTATAACCTACTGTGTTTACGTTTGCAATGTTATTACCTATAACATCCATTTTAGTCTGGTGAATCGCTAAACCTGATACACCAGAATACATTGATCTTAACATATGACCTCCTTGCCGTTTTATCCTATCTGTCGTTCAAGGATATAAGCCTCCATAAGGTCCGGCTATATAATTACGGCTCCATCTATATTTGTAAAAATTTTTGGTTCCTGTGTCTTGTCTGCCATAGCTGTTACTACTGTAGCACTACCGACATTTACGATAAAAGATAAATCTTCAACTACTATCAAACTATCTTTTATTCCTTTGTTTCTTGCAATATTTAATCCTTCGTTTAACTTTCCTAATTGAGAACTAGTGAGTTCGATATTCCTGAGTTTCAGTCTTGCATCAGCATGCTTGGAAAAAACTACCTTTTGACTGTCTGTCTTTCTTTTCAGTACATCCGCAAAGCTTTCGCTTCCTTTTACCTTACTTGGTGCCTTTCTAGTACTGACACTTCCTATAGGAGGTATCTTCACATTTCTCAAGGTTGATAAATTATCATTCATTTCCAATCACTTCACTTTGTTCTAGCGTTTCTTCTGCTTGCTCTTTAATCAGTTCGTCTAGTTTATTCCCAATATTAGCGATACGGTCTTCGATAGCTTTTAATGCCTCTGTGGTTGCTAATGACTGGCTATCATTGTTTATTACGGCTTCAACATTTGCAAGTTCTACTTCTTTGCCATCAACTTTTAAGTACACTTCTCCACTTTTCATTTTAATGGCTTCTACAACGCCACTGACATATGAGCTCTTCATCGTTCCGTCTTCTAACGCTTTACCTACTATGGTTTTTCCTACTAATGAATTCCCTTGGAATAGCTTAAATCCGGCATTTAAGTTTTTCATCTGTTCTAATGATGAAAACTGTGCCATCTGTGCTAAAAAGTCTTCATTCTTAGTTGGCTCAAGTGGGTCTTGGTGTTGCATCTGGGTTACTAGAAGATTTAAAAATGCGTCTTTATCGAGGTTTGATTTTTTGTCCTCGTTCTTTACGCCAAAATCGTCTAGTAGATTTTTCATTGCTCCATCTACTTTCATTTTTTCACCTACGCACTATAATTTACTGTCGAGTCATCTAACGTATAATCCGAAACGGGCACTGAGAAATTGTCTTCTTCTTTCGGTACATTAAATGAAACTCTGTTTTTTTGTTTCTTTCTATTAAATTGTCTGTTACTTTGTTCTTCTCCTGCAAAATCATTACTGCTTGAAATTGTCACTTCAATTTTGTCAATCTTTACACCCGACTCTTCAAGTTGTTGTTTAAGCATGACGATATTTCGCTCTAAAGCCTCTTTAACTACATTGTTTTCTACCGTAAAACTTCCTTTGACTATTCCGTTTTGAGAAGATAGTCTTACTAGAACTTTTCCTAAATGTTCAGGGTTTAATTTCATGAGTACCATTGACTTATTATTCTTTAACACCACAGTAGTTTTTTCAAGTATTTGTTCCACTATGTCTGTTTTTATATCTGCTTTTGTTTCTGCTATCTCTACTTTGTCAGTAACCTTTAAATCCATTTTGTCAAATAATATCTGCGAAAAATTAGATCTAGAAGCATTACTTTCCCTTGAATTGTCTTTGGTTCTAAAATCGATTACTTCTACTTTGGATTCTTTACCGGTTTCACCTTCAAACTTACTTATTATGCTTTGCTCACTAGGTAAGTCTTCCATCTTTGTTTCCTTGCTTGCATATCTTTTTTCTACGTCAATAGCACTTAGGACATTCCCTTCTTCAAAGATACGGTTCCCCTCGGCTTGTTCTCCACCTTTTCTATCAATAATACTGTCAATTTCCTCTTTTACTTCTTCAAGTTCTCCGTTCCCTTCGTTATTTTCTGACATTAATAATTCCTTTAATTCCTCTAGTACTTGTTTTAAACTTAAAACGTCTTCCTTTGATATAAGCAAAGGATTTTCATCTTTACTCATAACACTTAAAAGAATTTCCTTAATCTGTTTCTCAACATCTTCCAGAACAGTTGAACTCTGTAAGCCCTCTAGGTCAAGCTCTTTTAGTACAGTAAATTTTTCATCAAAATCTGACATCATTTCTTTTGGTAATATAGACTTTATCTTACTCATTAAGTCTGTCACTTTTAGGTTGTTAGTAAGACCTTTCACTTCCATATCATCCAAACGAATATCATCGCTACTTTTTGTTCCCATAGTTTCTTTCGCATTTATTTCATTGTTGACATTCACTACAGTAACACCAATAGCTTCATTTGAAGGGACTACATCATTATTATTTGATTTCGTCTTCTTAGAATCGATTTTTTTCGGCCCAGTCTTTTTGCTGAATTCTTTTTCATAATTCGTTTGTTCTTTTGCTACTACGTTCTTTGACTTTGACAAAGAATCCTTAAAACTGCCTTTACCTACTTTTATGAAGTTTTTGTTTATGGGTGACTTTGATTTTAGATTGACGTCTTGTTGCAACATAATGTTTGCAACACCGTCCATACAGGCTCCTTTCTCCTACTTTTGATACATATAGGTAGTTATTTTTGAAGCAATAGATGGCTCCATACTACCTAGAATACTTCCAGCCTGTTTTTTCGATAAACCTTTCATAATTGCAACTACTTCGTCAAGATTAGTTTCTGTCATTTCAGTAAGAATATCTGCCGCTTCCTTTGGTTTCATTTCTTCGTACATACTCGATATCGACTTTGAGGTTTCATCTTGTGCCCATTTAGTACCTATAGTCGTATACATCGAAGTAGCGTTTTCAGGAAATGTCTTTTCAAACCACACCAAAAAATCTTTTTTGTTAAATGATGTGATGATGTATTTATCAAATTCAGCCTTATCTTTTTCAAATTGCAACTGATTAGCTTCAAATTCTTTCAACCTGTCGATTTCTAGATTAAGCCTATCTACCTCTTCATTTAGAATATCGACATGTTCCCTTGATTCCTTTAGCATTTCTTCGGTTATTTTTAAATTATTTATAGCTTCCTCTACACTCTCGAATTGATACTCCGCTTCCTCCGTTTCAGGCTTTTCAGGTAATATAATGCTGACAACAGGTGTATCATATCCTATCATATCACCTACTTTGTACCCTAATTCAAATACATTAAATTTAACCAGTGCGACGAGCGCAACTAGTATGATTAATAATACGCCAAATATTATCCCTATCGCCTTTCCCATGCTTACCCCTTTTTCTTATGGTTTATTCTCCTGCTCGGTGTACTCAATATCCTCTAACGTCAAACCTTTCGCAGGAGCCGTAAACCCTGCTAGACTCCTATTCCTTGTTTCCAGTATCCTAACTATGTCCTTTTCGTTCTTCTTACCTATTCCACATTCTATAAGAGTTCCTACAATTATCCTAACCATATTATACAAAAAGCCATCGCCCTTTACAATAATATGAATCATTTCACCTTCTTTGGTCACTGATATGTCTAAAACGGTTCTAGTCGTATCAGCCACCTGTGTAGGCCCACTAAATCCATCAAAATCATGTGTACCAACTATCTTTTTGGCACATCTTTTCATGAAATCTATATCTAATTTTTGCTTGTAATGGTATGAATACGGACTTACCCTAGGACTGACTGATAGTCCATTACAAATCAAATAACTGTATGTTTTGACTACTTTTTGATATCTCGGATGCCAATCATTAGATACACTTTTAGAACTTATAACTCTTATGTCATCTGGAAGATTCGCATTAAATGCTAAAAGTAATTTACGAGGTTCAAATTGTTTTTTTGACGTTAAAAGTACTACCTGACCATTTGCATGAACGCCCGAGTCGGTTCTTGAAGCACCCGTTACAGTAACATTTGAACCACATAGCTTAATAGCTACTTTCATTAGCTCGCCTTGAATGGTCGGCGCGTTATTTTGAACTTGAAATCCACTATAATTTGTACCAATGTAGGCTATCTTTAATTGGTAATTATACATATGTTACTACCTTTAGGGTGATTAAAACAGCAAGATAAAGAATTAATACCGCAAACGCTATATAATCTCCTTTTGAGTACCTCAGTTCCTTCATACGAGTTCTTCCTTCTCCACCCCTGTAACACCTTGATTCCATTGCAAGTGCCAGGTCGTCAGCCCTTCTAAAAGCGGATACGAATAACGGAACGAGTATAGGTACCATACTTTTCGTCCTTTTTATAAATCCACCTGTTTCAAAATCCGCACCTCTAGCCTTTTGTGCTTTTATGATCTTATCGGTTTCTTCAAGTAATATTGGTATAAACCTAAGCGAGATAGTCATCATCATTGCTATCTCATGAGAAGGAACACCTATTTTTGATAGCGGCTTTAAAAGTCTTTCTACACCGTCCGTTATCTTTAACGGCGTTGTGGTTAATGTGAGAAGTGATGAGCCCATTATTAAGGCAATAAGTCGAAAGCCCATAAAAAAGGCAAGCCGTATACCCTCCGTCGTTATCCTTATAAATCGATACTCAAAGACAACCGTACCGTCTTTGATAAAAAATAAGTTAATAAGAACTGTCAGTACAATTATTAGCATTATTGCCTTAAGACCCCTTGTCATAAAACCTACCGGTACCTTCGATAATACTATTAGGAACGCTAAAAACAGGAATGCTATTACATAATTATAATAAATGTCCCCAATGAAAAGAGAAATAATAAAGAATATCATACCTATTATTTTGGTTCTAGGATCTAGTCTATGAAGAACTGAATCCGCTCTATAGAATTGTCCAATAGTTATATCTCTTATCATGACTTATTACCAAGCTCTTTCAAAAGCGATATTTTACATTCATCTACAGATATTATTTCCTCATCTATGTCAAACCCTTTGTCTCTTAATTCTCGTACTAGATAACTAATATATGGTGCACTAAGTCCTACCCTTTCAAGCATTTCTATCTTTTTAAACACTTCTTTTGGCGTGCCAACCTCTATTAGTTCTCCCTTATCCATCACTAACACCTTATCACAGTAGGAAGCCACTTCGTTCATATTGTGAGATACTAAAATTACCGTAAGATTCTCCTCTTTTTGCAGCGTTTTTATCTTATCTAATATCTCCTTGCGTCCCCTTGGATCAAGTCCTGCTGTAGGTTCATCTAGTATTATCACTTTCGGCCTCATAGCTAGAATACCTGCTATAGCTATTCTTCTTTTCTGTCCACCTGACATGGTTATTGGAGACATCTCTTTCATGCTTTCATCAATACCTACAATGCTAAGCGCTTCATCAACTCTCGCCCTAGTCTCCTCTTCATCAAGGCCCATATTCTTTGGTCCAAATGCAACTTCATCGAATATATTCATCTCGAATAGCTGGTGTTCAGGATACTGAAATACAAGACCTACATTGAACCTGATATCCTTGATGCTCGTCTTACTTTCAAAAATATCTTTACCATCAACTAGCACTTTCCCAGAAGTAGGCGTAAGAAGTGCATTGAGCATCTGAATAAGAGTTGATTTGCCGGAACCAGTATGACCTATTAATCCGACAAACGAACCTCCTTCAATATGAAAGGAAATATCCTTTACCGCAGTTGTTTCATTCGCGGTTCCTTTATTGTATACATAGCATAAGTCCTTTACTTCAATTTGCATAAGGCCTCCACAAGTTCCTTTTCAGTTAGAATATCATCCGGGATATCTACGCCTTCATCTCTTAGAAGTGAAGCAATCTTAGTAGCATATGGAACATCTAAACCAAGTCCTTTCATGAGCTCTACCTCTTTAAATATTTCTCTAGGTGTACCATTTCTTATTATGGAACCATTATCTATTATAAATATTCTATCACTAAGTAGCGCTTCTTCCATGAAATGGGTTATTAAAACAATTGTTATTCCCTTTTCATTTAGCATTTGCACCGCTTCTATTACTTCCTCCCTACCGCTTGGATCGAGCATAGCAGTTGGTTCGTCGAGAATGACACATTCTGGCTGCATAGCAAGAACGCTAGATATTGAAATCCTCTGCTTTTGTCCTCCTGAAAGCTTTGCAGTTGATTTATGTTTAAAGTCTAACATTTCCGTTAGGCTTAAGGATTTTTCTACCCTGCTTTTTATCTCATCGGCAGGTAAACCTAAGTTTTCAGGGCCAAAGGCTACATCTTCTTCTACGATTGACGCTATGATTTGATTGTCAGGGTTTTGAAATACCATACCGGCACTCTGTCTTATATTCCATGTGTTGTCTTCATCGGATACATCTAATTTGTTTATATATAGTGTCCCCGAGCTAGGTAGTAAGAGCGCATTAAACATCTTTGCTAAAGTGCTTTTACCTGAACCATTGCACCCTAAAATAGTAACAAATTCACCTCTTTTTACACTGATATCCGAGTCTTTTACGGCTTCAACAAATGAGTCTTCCCCTTCTTTATCGTTGATTATTTTGTACTGGTAAGATAGATTCTTTCCTTCTATCATAGATTCGTCTCCTAACGTATAAAGGGTTTAGAAAACTCTAAACCCCATAACCTTCAAAACAAGTTTAACTTAAAATAAATCATAGCGTAGATTATTAAAAGTTAAACCTACGCTTTATTATTAAACAAGCTCTATAATGACCTCCATAGCTGCGTCACCTTTTCTAGGACCCACTTTTATAATTCTAGTGTATCCGCCGGTTCTATCAACATACTTTGGCGCAATTTCATCGAACAACTTAGCAACTAGATCTACCTTTTTCGTGTTAGCTCTTCTCTTACTACGTTCGCTAGGAACTTCCGTTATAGGGTAAAGCACTTTGCTGATTTGCTTTCTAACATGAAATCTTGATGGGTTATCTTTTTTAATCGTTTTCTCAATCTCTTCGTACTGAGTTACTTTTTTACCATCAACAACTTCTTTTACACGTTTACCGTCAGCTGTTTTCTTCGGTACCTTTTGGGTTATTGTTACTTCTTTAAAATTATCTTTTTCTTTTATCGCTAATGTTATTAACTTCTCAGCAATACTTCTAATTTCTTTTGCTTTTTGTTCAGTAGTCTTTATCTTCCCATGATATATAAGGTTCGTTACCTGATTTCTAAGTAACGCCTTCCTCTGGGATGCTGTTCTACCAAGCTTTCTATAACTAGGCATTGTGACCTCCTTTTTATCTAACTCACCTTAAACATCTGATTGTTTAAGTGTTAAGTCAAGTTCTTTTAGTTTTTTAAGAACTTCATCAAGTGATTTTCTACCAAGATTTCTTACTTTCATCATTTCTTCTGATGTCTTATTAGTAAGTTGCTTAACTGTATCAATTCCTGCTCTCTTCAGACAGTTGAACGATCTTACAGATAGTTCTAGTTCTTCAATACTCATATCAAGTACTTTTTCCTTTGTATCATCTTCCTTTTCAACCATTACTTCTGCGTTTCTAGCATTTTCAGATAGGTCGATGAATAGATTTAAGTGCTCATTAAGTACTTTTGCAGCAAGACTTACCGCTTCATCCGGTACCAATGTTCCATTAGTCCAAACTTCAAGTGTTAGTTTATCAAAGTCCGTTACATTACCTACACGAGTATTCTCAACGATGTGATTAACTCTCTCAACAGGAGTGTAAATCGAATCAATCGGTATAACCCCAACTGGTTGATCCTCTATCTTGTTGTTTTCTGCCGTAACATATCCTCTGCCTTTTGTGATGGTAAGTTCAATAAATAATTTACTGTCTTTGCCACTTAAAGTTGCTATTACTAAATCTTTATTTACAATCTCAATATCCGAATCGACTTGAATATCCCCAGCTGTAACTACACACTCCCCACTTACTTCAATATAAGCAACTTTAGGAGTATTGCTGCTACTAGTGTTTTTTATCGCCAATCTTTTGATATTGAGTATAATCTCAGTAACGTCTTCTTTTACACCTTCTATTGATGAGAATTCATGTCCAACTCCCTCAATCTTTAGGCTACTTACTGCAGCTCCAGGTAAAGATGAGAGCATTATTCTTCTAAGGGAGTTACCCAATGTAGTACCATATCCACGCTCAAGTGGTTCTATTTCAAAAGAACCGTATTTACCATCTTCTGATAAGTTAACAATTTCTATTTTTGGCTTTTCAAATTCAAACAAAGTATTCCCTCCTTCTATACATTACTTAGAGTAAAGCTCGACGATTAATGTTTCATTGATTGGAACATCAATCATTTCACGATTAGGTAGCTCTTTAATAGTTCCATTTAAGTTCTCTATGTCTACATCTAACCATGCTGGCGGGATCCTTCCTTCTGTTGTTTCTAATATAGCACTATATCTTGCTGAACTTCTTCTAGCTTCCGCTATTTCAACCTTGTCTCCAACGCTTACTAGGAATGAAGGTATATTAACCCTTTTACCATTAACTAGTACATGCTTATGGTCTACAATTTGTCTAGCTTCTTTTCTAGTTCTAGCAAATCCCATTCTAAATACTACATTATCAAGCCTTGTCTCCAGTAATATCATTAGGTTCTCACCTGAAATACCTTTCATTTTTGTCGCTTTTTTGTAATAATTTCTAAATGGTTTTTCAAGTACTCCATATATGAATTTAGCTTTTTGTTTTTCTCTTAATTGAAGTCCGTATTCACTTAACTTTCTATTAGATCTAGTAAGTTTTCTATTTGACTTCTTATCTATCCCAAGATGTATTGGATCAAGTCCAAGTGCTCTACATCTTTTTAATACGGGTGTTCTATCTACTGCCATATTTCCCTCCTTAAACTCTTCTACGTTTAGGTGGACGACATCCGTTATGTGGAACCGGCGTCACATCTTTAATACTAGTTACTTGAAGGCCTGCAGCATGAAGTGCTCTTATCGCTGCTTCTCTTCCTTGACCAGGTCCCTTTACAAATACATCTACGTATTTAAGACCATGAATCATAGCTGCCTTTGCAGCTGTATCTGATGCTTGTTGTGCAGCAAATGGCGTGTTCTTTCTAGAACCTTTAAATCCAAGACCACCTGCACTAGCCCATGAAAGGGCATTACCATGAGCATCTGTAAGTGTTACTATCGTATTGTTAAACGTTGATTGTATGTGAGCTTGCCCACGTTCAACATGCTTTTTAACACGCTTTTTAGCCGATCTTTTGGCTACTTTCTTTGCCATGTGTGAAATCCTCCTTTTTAGGCTATCTTATTTCTTCTTATTCGCAACAGTTCTTCTAGGACCTTTTCTAGTCCTTGCGTTAGTTTTTGTTTTCTGTCCTCTAACAGGTAGCCCTTTTCTGTGACGAATTCCTCTATAACATCCAATTTCTTTTAATCTCTTGATATTAAGAGCAATCTCTCTACGCAAATCACCCTCAACCATTACTGTGTTATCAATGATATCACGAAGTTTTGCTACTTCACTGTCAGTTAAATCTCTAACTCTTGTTGACTCATCAATTTCAGCTTCATTAACGATACGTTTTGCAGTCGCTCTGCCAATACCGTATATGTAAGTTAAACCAATCTCAACTCGTTTTTCTCTTGGTAAGTCTACACCAGCTATACGTGCCATACTTTGCCTCCATAATTATTTTTCTCAAAATGAGAAATTTGCATTAGATTAGCCACCTAGTACAGCTGCTTCTTCCAACATCATGTTGTTTACACAGAAAAGCACGGTGGTTACTTCTTATAGTTAACGTGAATAATCACGAAGTATAATTATATACTATTTTCTAATTTATGTCAATAATTTATTAGCCTTGTCTTTGCTTGTGCTTTGGATTAACACAAATAACTCTAATTCTTCCGTTTCTCTTTATAATTTTGCATTTTTCGCAAATGGGTTTAACTGAAGATCTTACTTTCATTGTTGGCTCCTTTACTCTTGCCTTTTATTTAGCTCTCCATATTATTCTACCTTTTGTAAGGTCGTACGGAGACATTTCAACCGTTACTTTATCCCCTGGTAATATTCTAATGTAGTGCATTCTAAGTTTACCGGAAATATGCGCTAATATCACATGTCCATTCTCAAGTTCTACCTGAAACATTGCATTAGGTAGTTTCTCTTTAACTTTACCTTCTACTTCGATAACATCTTTTTTTGCCATTTAACCTCCGTAAATCATCTTTCAACAAATTGTTTTATCTCTCGTCTAATGTCGGCATTAGATAGTTTCTCATTACTTATTAATTTTGACTTTATAGGCTCACTAATGTAATGCGTAATCTGAACGTGCTTCTTTTTCTTTTTCTTAGGCTTTTCAACCCTACGGTTCTTACCATCGACAAGAAAAAGAAACTCGCCATCTATATCAATTATAATAAAATAATCACCTTTATCTCTACCCGCAATGGATTTCACAAATCCCGCAAGTTCATATCCTACCATACTATCACCTTTACGACGGAATAAATAATAACCATTTATGATGATGATTGTACATGCTTATACAATATACACTAGCCAATTATTTTAAGTATTTCAGCAAAGATATTCTCGATTCCTTTTGTTCCATCAACTGACCTAAGTACGCCTTCTTTTTTATAATAGTCAATTAATGGACTAGTTTGCTCGTGATATACCTTTAGCCTTTTTAAAACTGTTTCAGGTTCATCATCTTTACGTAGAACGAGCTCCGTATTACACTTGTCACAAACACCTTCTACTTTTGGTTTTAGGCTAACAGTGTGATAAGTTGTACCGCAGCTTAGACAGGCTCTTCTTCCTGCCATTCTCTCTACGATTACATTATCTGCTACTTCAACATCAATTGCAAAGTCGATTTTCTTTCCTAACTCCGCCAGTTTTTCACTTAAGCTCTCGGCTTGCGGAATCGTTCTTGGAAAACCATCTAAAACAAATCCTTTTTTACAGTCTTCCTTCACTATCCTATCAGCTACCAAGGAAACAACTAATGAGTCGGGAACAAGTAGTCCCTTATCCATGAATTCTTTTGCTTTTTTACCAAGTTCAGTCCCATTTTTAATATTCGCTCTGAAGATGTCTCCAGTAGAAATATGTGGAATGTCATACTTGCTCGCAATTCTCTTGGCCTGAGTGCCTTTACCTGCCCCAGGTGCACCTAGCATAATAATGTTCATAAACCCTCCTAGCTCAAAAATCCTTTGTAATGACGCATAACGAGCTGACTCTCAATCTGTTTGATTGTTTCAATCGCTACACCGGCTACGATGATTAGTGATGTTCCTCCAAATCCAAATCTTATATCTGTAATCGCTGATAACCCCACTGGCGCTAACGCTAGTAACCCAAGGATTACGGCTCCTATAAATACAAGTCTTGAAAGAATCTTTGATAAGTAATCAACAGTCGGTCTTCCCGGTCTTATACCAGGAATAAATCCGCCATTTTTCTTCATATTGTCAGCTACTTCAAATGGATTAAAAGTTATTGCTGTATAGAAATAAGCAAATAATATAATTAATACAAAGTATATAGCTGCGCCTACTGGATTTCTAAATGACAAGTAAGTAAGGGTCTTTCCCCACCATCCAGTCGGATTCTGGTTAAAAAACTGAGTTATCGTCGCCGGAAATTGCATAAGCGATGAAGCAAAGATTACAGGTATAACTCCTGCCATGTTTACTCTAAGAGGTATATGAGTGGACTGACCACCATATACTTTTCTTCCTTGTACTCTCTTGGCATACTGTACCGCTACTCTACGTTCTGCAAGTTGTAATATGACGACTACCATGAATAGAATGAATATGGCAACCAAAACACCTACAACTACTAAGTATTTACCACTTCTAATTCTATCTATTAAAACATTCGCTCCACTATCTAGTCCTGAAAGAATGTTTATCGCGATGATTAACGAAATACCATTTCCTACACCCTTTTCAGTAATTCTTTCACCAACCCACATCAAAAATGCTGTACCAGCTGTCATCGTTACAACGGCTAGTGTTACACTGAGTACGGAATAGTTAAAGAAATAGGATCTAAATGCTATGGATATAGCAAGGGCTTGTATAATCGCAAATCCCACTGTCGCATATCTTGTAATCTTGGCAATCTTCTTTCTTCCTTCTGCACCGTCTTTATGCATCTCTTCAAGAGCCGGTATCGCTATGGTAAGCAAGTTCATAATGATCGATGAGTTAATGTATGGTACAATACCAAGCGCGAAGATTGTCATCTGCTTAAATGCACCACCGGAGAATGTATCATACATTCCGAGTAATCCATTTTTATTCTGATTAAAGAATTCTAAAATTCTAGCACTGTTTATTCCAGGTATCGGTATTGCTGCACCTATACGAATAGCGAACATCATGAAGAATGTATAAAAAATCTTCTTTCTAACATCCTCTATCTTAAATGCATCACGAATAGTCTGAAACATTACATCACCTCTGCTTTCCCTCCGGCAGCTTCTATCTTCTCAATTGCCGTTTTACTATAAGCATTAACTTTTACCGTTAACTTTTTAGTGAGTTCACCTTTGCCTAGAATCTTAACGCCATCGCGTTCATTTTTTATTATACCAGATTCCTTTAATGTTTCTACTGTTATTTCATTTCCTGATTCAAACCTTTCAAGAACTTCTACATTAATAGCTACTATGTCTTTACTATTTCTACAAGAAAATCCTCTCTTAGGTAATCTTCTATATAGTGGCATTTGGCCACCTTCAAAACCAGGTCTAACGCCTCCTCCTGAACGGGAGTTTTGGCCGTCACGTCCACGTCCTGCAAATTTTCCATTTCCTGAACCGTGACCTCTTCCTTTAATGAACTTTTTCTTTTTTGAACCTTCATTCGGTCTAATATCGGTTAAATTCACTTCTTTTACCTCCTATCAAGAGTTTAAAGTTCTTCAACTTTAACTAAATGCTCTACTTTCTTCACCATACCTCTGATGGCAGCATTATCTTTGTGCTCTACTGATCTATTAAGTTTTCTCAAACCAAGTGCCTCAACAGTTGCTTTAGCTTTTGGTTTTTGTCCAATAACTGACTTAACTAATGTTACTTTTAATTTGTCCGCCATGTTTAACCTCCTAGCTTAAAATCTCTTCTACTGTTTTTCCTCTGAGTTTGGCAACTTGTTCTGGAGTCTTTAATTCGCTAAGACCCTTAATAGTAGCAGCTACGATATTCGCTTTATTATTAGAGCCAAGTGATTTTGTTCTTATATTTTTCACTCCTGCTAATTCAAGTACCGCACGCGCTGGTCCACCAGCGATAACACCAGTACCTTCCGGTGCACGCTTAAGTAGTACAGATGCACTTCCAAATTTACCAACATAATCGTGAGTTACCGAATTATTTTCGTCTCTAGGAACTTCTATCATTCTTTTCTTAGCATCTTCAATTCCTTTACGAATAGCCTCAGGAATCTCAACAGCTTTACCCATTCCAGCTCCTACAAGACCGTTTTCATTTCCAACTACGACAACTGCTGCAAATCTAAAATTACGTCCACCTTTTACAACTTTTGTTACACGTCTTATTGAAACGACCTTTTCTACGAGCTCTTCATTACTTAAATCAATAATGTTACGCTTCATTGTATCCTCCTAATCTAAAACTTGAGTCCTTCTTCTCTGGCTGCGTCAGCTAACGCTTTCACTTTACCATGATAAATGTATCCGCCTCTGTCAAAGACAACTTCTTTGATGCCTTTTTCAATAGCTTTTTTAGCTACTTCAGTCCCAACTGCTTTAGCCGCTTCTTTATTATTCGTCTTTTCCAGCGAAGAACCAACTGATTTTTGTACAGTCGATGCGCTAACTAATGTATGTCCTTTTTCATCATCTATGATTTGAGCATACATGTGTTTACCACTTCTATATACCGCAAGTCTAGGTCTTAGTGCCGTTCCAAAAATCTTATTTCTGATTTTTCTATGTTTCTTAACACGCACTCTGGAGCGCGCCATCTTTTTAATCATATCTTTCCACTCCTTTGCTTAGTGCTTATTTGGCTGATTTACCTTCTTTACGTTTAATGTATTCATCAACATATTTAATACCTTTGCCTTTATATGGCTCAGGTGGTCTCTTAAATCTAATTTCAGCAGCGTATTGACCAACTTTATCTTTTTCAATCCCAGAAATTACTATTTTGTTTCCGTCTATCGTTGATTCAACACCCTTAGGGTCTTCCATGATTACAGGATGCGAATATCCAAGAGCAAGTTCTAACGTGCTTCCTGTTTTCTTCGCTTTGTATCCAACACCGTTAATCTCTAACACTTTTTTGTACCCATTCGTTACGCCTTCTACCATGTTCGCAATAAGCGTTCTAGTTAGTCCATGGAAAGACTTCATCTTCTTTAAATCGTTAGGACGTTCTACTATTACTTGCCCGCCTTCCAATTTAATAGACATTTCTGTTGGAACATTCTTTTCTATAGTACCCTTAGGTCCTTTTACAGTGACTTTATTGCCCTCGGCAATTTTCACTTCTACACCTTCCGGTATATCAATCGGTTTTTTACCAATTCGTGACATCATTTCCTCCTTATGGTTAAATTAAAACATCAAATGCCTTTTCACCTTACCAAATAAATGCTATTACTTCGCCACCAACATCTTGTTTTCTGGCTTCTTTATCTGTAATAATCCCTTTATTTGTTGAAATTATAGCAGTACCTAAACCACCAAGTACATGTGGTAACTCATTCTTCCCAGCATACACTCTTAGTCCTGGTTTAGATATCTTCTTGATACCCGATATTACCTTTTCATTTTTAGTAGAACCGTATTTAAGCGTAATATCAATATTCTTAAATTTACCTTCTTCTACTATATTATAGTCCGTTATATATCCTTCTTCTTTTAGAATATCAACTATAGCTAGTTTCATTCTACTCGAAGGTACAACTACATTGTCATGCTTTGCTGTGATTGCGTTTCTTATTCTTGTCAGCATATCTGCAATTGGATCACTCATTGACATAGTTTTTGTCTCCTTCCTAAATTACCAACTAGCTTTCTTTACCCCAGGGATTTGCCCCTTGTAAGCTAATTCTCTAAAACATATTCTACAAATTCCGTATTTTCTTAAATAACCGTGTGGTCTTCCACAAAGTTTGCAACGATTGTAAGCTCTAGTTGAAAATTTTGGCTTGCGTTGTTGCTTAACTTTCATTGAAGTTTTAGCCATCTTTCCTCCTTACTTCCTAAAAGGCATCCCAAATTGTGATAATAGTTCCCTTGCTTCTTCATCCGTTTTTGCTGTGGTAACTATAATGATGTCCATACCACGGATTTTATCGACTTGATCATATTTTATTTCTGGAAAAATAAGCTGTTCTTTAATACCCATTGCGTAATTTCCTCTGCCGTCAAATGAGTTTGGGTTAACACCTCTAAAGTCACGTACACGAGGTAGTGATAGGTTTACAAGTCTGTCTAAGAACTCAAACATCCTTTCTCCTCTTAATGTAACTTTTGTACCGATTGGCATTCCCTCTCTAATTTTGAAAGCTGCAACGGATTTCTTAGCCTTTATAACAAGTGGCTTTTGTCCTGTAATAATAGTAAGATCATTTACGGCAAAGTCCATAATCTTTGAGTTGTCTTTCGCTTCTCCAACTCCCATATTGACTACGATTTTTTCAAGTTTCGGTACTTGCATAACATTCTTGTACTCGAACTTTTTCATCATAGCATCTATGATTTTTTCTTTATACTCTGTTTTAAGTCTGTTCATTTTGCCTCCTTCCTATTATTTATCCAGAACGTCACCTGTAGTCTTCGCTACACGTTTACGACTTATTTTCTTCTTGTCACCACGTTCTACAACTTCTTCTTTAATGCCAACTCTTGTTCTTTTGCCACCAACAACCAGCATTACATTTGATGCGTGAATAAATGCTTCTTGATGAATGATTCCACCATTTGAGTTCTTCGCATTAGGCTTAGTATGTTTTGTCACTTTGTTTACGCCTTCTACTAATACTCTATTTTTCGCTTTATCGACATCGATTATTTTTCCTTCTTTACCTTTGTCTTTACCAGTGATAACGACTACGTTATCTCCTGTTCTAAGTCTCATTTTACCCATGACTACCTCCTATAAAACTTCCGGTGCAAGAGATAATATCTTCATATACTTCTTCTCACGAAGCTCTCTTGCAACAGGTCCGAATATACGAGTTCCCCTAGGATTACCGTCTTCTTTAAGCACTACAGCTGCATTCTGATCGAATCTTATGTATGAACCATCTTTTCGTCTTATCTTATGAACCGTCCTAACAACTACCGCTCTGACAATATCTCCTTTTTTCACAACGCCGCCTGGTGTTGCTTGTTTAACCGTAGCAACAATAACATCACCTACGGACGCGTATCGTCTTTTTGAACCACCAAGCACACGAATACAAAGTATTTCTTTGGCACCTGTATTGTCCGCTACTTTCAATCTTGATTCTTGTTGAATCATAGCCTTGTCCTCCTTATGATATTATTTTGCTTTCTCTATTATTGAAACCAATCTCCATCTTTTATCCTTTGAAAGAGGTCTGGTTTCCATTACTTTAACTCTATCACCTATAGCACATTCATTTTTCTCATCGTGTGCTTTTAGCTTATATGTTCTTTTGATTACTTTGTGGTAAAGCGGATGTTTAATACTATCTTCAACAGCAACGACAACCGTCTTATCCATTTTATCACTGACAACACGCCCAACACGTGTTTTTCTTAAATTTCTATCAGCCAAAGCTTACTCCTTTCAACTTACTCAGCACTCTGCCTTGTAATAATAGTTTGAATTCTTGCTATATTTCTTCTAACATCTTTAATTTTTGATGTATTTTCTAATTGGTTCGTTGCATTTCTAAACCTTAAGTTAAAAAGCTCTTTCTTTGCGTTTGCCAATTCTTCTTTTAACTCAACAGATGATTTTGATCTTAATTCCTCTAAATATTTAGCTGATTTCACAATTATTCACCACCTTCTAATTCTGCGCGTGAAACGATTCTACACTTAACAGGTAACTTGTGCATTGCAAGTCTTAATGCTTCTCTTGCAACTTCGTCAGGTACTCCCGCTAGCTCGAACATTACACGTCCTGGTTTAACAACTGCTACCCAATACTCCGGTGATCCTTTACCTTTACCCATCCTTGTTTCAGCAGGTGTTGCAGTTACAGGTTTGTCTGGAAAAATCTTAATCCATACTTTACCACCACGTTTGATATATCTTGTCATAGCAACACGGGCAGCCTCGATTTGATTAGAACGTATCCATACAGGTTCAAGTGCTACTAAACCGTATTCACCATAGGCGATTTTATTCCCTCTAGTAGCTTTACCTTTCATTCTGCCACGAAACTGTTTACGTCTTTTGACTCTTTTAGGCATTAGCATTTCTACGTCCTCCTCTCCTGCTTCTTCTAGGCTTTTCTTCTTGTTTTTCCTGAGCAGCTTTCATTCCACCGTGAATCTCGCCTTTGTATATCCATACTTTGACGCCGATTTTTCCATAAGTGGTATCAGCCTCAGCAAAGCCATAATCGATATCAGCACGAAGTGTTTGAAGCGGAATGTTCCCTTCGTTATAACTCTCAGTACGAGCCATCTCAGCGCCACCGAGTCTACCTGCACACTGTACTTTGATACCTTTAGCCCCTGCTTTCATCGCTCTTCCCATAACTTGCTTCATCGCTCTTCTAAAGGAGATACGATTTTCAAGTTGGTTCGCTACATTTTCAGCCACTAATAAAGCATCTTTTTCAGGTCTTTTAACTTCGATTATATTTATCAAAGCTTTACCTTTTATACTTTTGTCAACTTCTTTTCTAAGTTCTTCTATAGCTGTTCCGCCTTTACCGATTACGATACCCGGCTTAGCTACATGTAAATTGATTTTAATTCTTTCTGAAGCTCTTTCGATTTCTATTCTTGAAACGCCTGCCATGAATAGTTTTTTCTTCAAAAATTTTCTTAATTTGAAATCCTCAACTAAAATATCGGAAAAGTCTTTCTCAGCATACCATTTTGAATCCCAATCCAAAATTACCCCGACTCTTAGTCCATGTGGATTAACCTTTTGTCCCATGAGCGACCTCCTTTACTTCTCGTTCAAAATGATTGTTATGTTACTGGTTCTTTTTTCTATCCTGTATGCCCTACCTTGAGCACGAGGTCTTATTCTCTTTAGAGTGGGACCCTTACCGGCATAACATTCATCAACTACTAGGTTCTCTTTTTCTAACCCAAGGTTATTTTCAGCGTTTGCTAGCGCTGACTTCAAAAGCTTTTCTATTATTCTAGCACCTTTTCTAGGCGTATAAGCCAAAATACCAAGTGCTGTTCTAACATCCTTACCTCTTATCGTATCTAATACGATTTTCGCTTTCGTAGGCGATACTCTCGCGAAGGATAATTTTGCTTTTGGTCTATTATCTTTTTGTGCATTTCTTTCACGCTTTATTTGCGCTCTGTGACCTTTAGCCATTTTATTCCTCCTTCTTATTTAACCCTAGACTTCTTCTCGTCTTTACTATGTCCTCTGTATGTTCTTGTCATAACGAACTCACCGAGTTTGTGACCAACCATGTCCTCTTGAATATATACTGGAACATGTTTTCTTCCGTCATGTACAGCAATAGTATGTCCTACCATCTCTGGAAATATTGTAGATCTTCTGGACCAAGTCTTTATAACTTGTTTGCTATCACTTTCATTTAGCTTTTCAATTTTCTTCAGTAAATGACCATCTATAAACGGTCCTTTCTTTAATGAACGAGCCATCATTTCCTCCTTTTAGACTTTACTTACCGCCGTTACGTCTTCTAATTATCAGTTTCGAAGATTGCTTGTTTTTCTTTCTAGTTTTAAGACCAAGCGCTGGTTTCCCCCAAGGCGTACTTGGCGCTTTACGTCCAACAGGCGCCTTACCTTCACCACCACCATGTGGGTGGTCGTTTGGATTCATTACAGAACCTCTGACAGTAGGTCTTATACCCATATGACGTTTTCTTCCCGCTTTACCGATTGTAATAAGTTCGTGTTCGCCATTTCCTACTACGCCGATAGTAGCTCGACAACCGATAGGCACCATTCTCATCTCACCAGATGGTAATCTTAGCGTCGCATATTTGCCCTCTTTTGCCATTAACTGTGCACTGTTACCAGCTGATCGCACAAGCTGTCCGCCTTTACCAGGCTTCATCTCTATGTTATGAATTTGAGAACCTACAGGAACTCTTCTAAGCTCCATAGCGTTTCCAACTTTTACTTCCGCTTCAGGCCCGCTCATCACGCTACTTCCTACTTTTAAGCCCTCTGGTGCAAGTATGTAAGCTTTCTCACCATCAGCGTAATGTAGTAACGCTATGTTCGCCGTTCTGTTTGGATCGTATTCAATCGCAGCTACCTTTGCAGGGATGCTATCTTTATTTCTCTTAAAGTCAATTATTCTGTACTTTATCTTTGCTCCGCCACCTCTGTGTCTTACCGTAATTCTACCTTGATTATTACGTCCTGAGTGCTTCTTGAGTGCAACCACCAATGATTTCTCAGGTTGTTTTTTTGTTATTTCTTCAAAGGTAGAAGCCGTCATATGTCTTCTCGATGGTGTATATGGCTTATATTTTCTAATACCCATTTTTTGCTCCTTTCACAAGTTTACACGTCGCCGTGTGTTCCTTTGTAATAGCCTAAACTATTACATTCCTTCAAAGAATTCGATCGCTTTGCTATCTTCAGTAACCGTTACAATCGCTCTTTTTGTGCTCGCTGTCTTACCTGTTATCATGCCTCTTCTCTTTTTTTTGCCAGGTCTATTCATTGTGTTAACTTTCTTAACAATAACACCTTTAAACATCTTCTCTACTGCTTCTTTAATTTGTACTTTTGTAGCTTCTTTATGAACTACGAAAGTATACTTTCTATCTTCTATTAAGTCCATGCTACGTTCAGATATTACAGGTTTAATAAGTACGTCATAGTATTTTACATCTGCCATTATGCGTACACCTCCTCAATAGCTTTTACAGCATCTTTCGTAACAACAAAGTTGTCATACTTTAAGATGTCATAAACATTTATTGTAGAAATTGAAGCCGTTTTTACCCCTTCAATATTTCTAGCTGATAAAACTACATTCTTATCATTGTCAGCAATTACTACCAAAGCTTTTCCAACTTTTAAGTTTTCAAGAACTTTTGTCATTTGCTTCGTCTTAATCTCTTCAAATTTTAATTCATCAAGAACTAGTAATTTGTTTTCTTTCACTCTATCGCTTAAAGCCGACTTAATAGCTAGTCTTCTTTCTTTTTTGTTGAGTTTTTGAGAATAATCTCTTGGTTTTGGTGCAAATACAACACCACCACCGGTCCAGTGTGGAGCTCTAATAGAACCTATTCTCGCTCTACCTGTTCCTTTTTGTCTCCATGGTTTTCTTCCACCACCACGCACCTCGGCACGAGTTTTCGCGCTTTGAGTACCTTGTCTCTTGTTGGCAAGGTTCGCTACTACTGCTCTGTGCATAACGTGAGGGTTAACTTCTACGCCAAAAATTTTATCATTTAGCTCAATGTCGCTTACTTTTTTACCATCTATATTGAATACAGATACTTTTGCCATTTTCGTTCCTCCTTCTTACTTCACTATGCTTTAACAGCGTCACGAATAGTTACTATTGATTTTCTTGGTCCAGGTACGGCGCCTTTTACCAATATCGTATTAGTCTCAGCGTCTACTCTCACAACTTTTAAGTTTTGCACTGTCACTCTCTCGTGTCCCATGTGCCCAGGAAGTTTCTTCCCTTTGAAAACTTTTGAAGGTGATGACGCTTGCCCCATAGAACCTGAACTTCTATGATATTTAGAACCGTGTCCCATAGGCCCTCTACCAAAGCCGTGTCTTTTGATTGAACCTGCAAAACCTTTACCTTTTGACGTTCCGACTACATCAATCACATCGCCTTCAGCAAAGACATCTGCTTTCACTACCTGCCCAGCTTCGTAAGTTTCACTATCATCTAGTCTAAATTCTTTCACTACTTTTTTTGGCGTTGAGCCAGACTTATCGAAATGTCCTTTATCAGGCTTGTTTGTCCTGTGCTCTTTTTTGTCCATAAAGCCCATTTGTACAGCCTTGTAGCCATCATTTTCTATCGTTTTAACTTGTGTTACCGTGCATGGCCCTGCTTCAAGAACGGTAACTGGTACTAATCTACCATCGTCCATGAAAATCTGTGTCATGCCAATCTTTTTAGCAATTATTGCTTTTTTCATCTGTTCCTCCTAAATTCACAGCGGAATACATTGCGTATTCATTCTAAACATATATAGGATATACCCATTATTTTACGTCTACTTTTATATCAACTCCTGCAGGTAGCTCTAATATCATTAAAGCATCTACAGTTTTGGCAGTCGGTAATAGTATATCGATTAACCTCTTGTGCGTTCTTTGTTCAAATTGCTCCCTAGAATCCTTATACTTATGTACCGCTCTAAGAATTGTAACAACCTCTTTCTTAGTAGGTAGTGGTATTGGCCCAGATACTTTTGCACCAGTCTTGTTCGCCGTTTCAATAATCTTTTTTGCGGACTGATCGATTAATAAGTGATCGTAAGCCTTTAAACTAATTCTCATCTTTTGTGTTGCCATAAAAAAGTCGCCTCCTTTTCGTACTTCTTGTACGACAAGCGGTGACTGTACACTCTACCGGGCGTTTCACACCCTTCCATAAAAAAAATTGTACAGTGACCATGTCGCCAGTTTTTAAAACATGACATTCGCTCCATCGGAAAACCTCTACTTTACCATAGAGCAACCTCCAATTTCATCGCTTTTATTGTCACAACTGGTACAGTATAACACAGGGTTATAATCAATTGCAAGACTTTTTCTATACTTTTTTACCAGTTTTTTTATTTATCAATATATTTATTGAAATTTTAAACTATTATAGGCGTTATTGCTATCATTTTTTACTATTTTTTTGTACTCATTCATTCTATAAATGGCTTTCATGATAGATTTCTCAATTTTTTCTTTGTATTTAGAACTATGATAGTAAAGACCATACGAGAAAATAGCACTCACATTTCCACTTACGTAATCACTCGCCTTAATGCCTTGCTTTATTTGTCGAATAATCCTAGTAGGTTCAAAGCTGTTATCTTCAAACAGTAAGATTGTAAATTTGTCCCCCGCAACTCTGAATACCGTAGCACTTTCATAGTCTTTGATTGACTCCTTTATTATTTCTGAAAACATTTCTATTAGCAAGTCGCCTTTTCCATAACCATACTCCCTGTTTATTGTTTCCATGTCATTAAGATTCATCGTAACAATCCAAAGAGAGCTATTATCTGTATCTATATCTTTTAGTTTTTCTATAAAAGCATTTCTCGTGTTTATACCTGTTGCCTGGTCAACTAATACTAGTTCCTTAAAAGCCTGATCCTTGGTTTTAGCGTTTTTAAGAAATATATATTCTTTAAGTAGGTAATTAATTTCAAAAACAACGTATAACAAGAACCCTATTTGAAGAATCTCATTGTAAACAACTGGGGCAAATATCGTGAACACTACTATGTGAATGAGTTCTATAAAAAGAAGCGGAAAAATAGAATATATAAGAACTCTTTTTATTGACTGATTTGAATCTTCAATCCTTATAATTGCCGATGTCGCAATCACAAAATTTATTATTAAAATTAAATACGTTACATACTCCATAAGTTTGAATTCAACTTTAAATACGAATAAAAATATTAGCTGGATGAAAACATTGAAATAAGATACTATAATAGCAACTATTACGATCTTATTCATATTCTCGCTAATTTTATCATTAATAAGGATAAGAACAGGAACAGTAAACAGCAAAATGGATATACCCCAAACAAAGTGCGCTATACTGTTGCGCTCACTTAAAAAGTATTTAACAACCCAAAGTTTACCACCAAAGTAACCAGCTATAAATAAGCATAGAAACCCTACATTAAAAAACTCCTTCTTATAATAACCTCTAAAAAAACTGGATAAAGCAAGCATTATCCCAATGATAAAGAGGGTAATAAAAACTAATACGAAAAATATGTCAAGGGTCTCTTCTACAAATAAATATCTAAATACGATACCTTCTCTAGTACCAAGATGAATAGGGTCTAGAACTCTTTTGTTTACCCCCTCTAAAGCAGGTCTAAACTCCAAGATTATTTTTTTATCTTGAATGTCATCCGGTATATCGATAACATGGACTGCCTTAGTACCGCTCTTAAAATACTTTAATGAATTGGGGTTGTATTCATATATCGTCTCTCCATCAACGATACAGTTCATACTTGCGTAGGATGTGTTTATATCAAATGACTTCAATCCTATATTGGAATATTTTGATAAATCTAGAATAACTTTGTATTTCTCATCCGTCTCTATTTTACCCGGAAGATCTAAAAAATTACTCCTTCCATCAGCATAAATAATTCTAACATCTCGATTTATTGTCTCTACCGCTTTTATTTCTTTTAGAGGGTTTATAGGCCTCCTCTCCGTCGAAAGGGTATATATAAAAGATATCAGAATAATAAGTACAACCAACGCCAAAAGAAACAGGAGTGAATTTTTTTTGTTAAATATTTTCATACTGCTCCCCTTTCGCTGATTTCATGAGATCTTTCACTTTGTTTAGTGACACATCTATAAATGTATTATTTCTCTTGGTATGATAATAATATCCATAAGAATAAAAGTCATGGAAAATCATTCTATGATCTAACTCGCTAATGATAGACCCTTCGGTTTTTTTTATTAATTGTTGTATATCGAATTGCTTGCCTTCATAGATGAAAATAAAGAATTCATCTACGTCTACTCTGAAACATTTTAGATTATTGTATTCCTTAAATATATCCGTCATCTTGTTTGCTACGCCCACTATCAGTTCGTCTGTTTTCTCATAACCGTTCTTGTCAATATAATAGTTTATATCGTTAAACTCGATGAGTATAATCCAAAGCTGTCTTTTCTCCTTATCAATGACATTTAACTCATCCGAAAAAGATAGTCTATTATAAAATCCCGTAGCTTTATCTACTAAAGACAGTTCATCAAATAAATCTTGCTTTATCTTTGTATTCCTCAAGTTAATGTACCCAATTAGTAGTTGATATATTTGAATTAACATAAATATAAATATACCAAGTAGAAGTATCTCAAAATATACAACCGGCTTATAGAATATATAAATCAAAAAGTCAATAAGGAGACTTATTACAATCGGCATAAGTGAAAAATAGATCTGTTTTTTGCTATTAAATTTATTACTCCTAGTAAAAATAACAGCAACTAGAACAAAAATAGCATCAATTCCTAATATAATTTGAGATCCTATCATCATTTGTCTAAATTCAAACACATCAATAAATAGTAATACATACTGTACTATGATATTTATATACGCAAGAAACTGCCCAGCGTCTAACATATTATCAAATTTTGGATTCAGTTTTCCTTTAAGTAGGTTTATTACTGGAATTGGGGCCAACATTATCGTGGTATATTTAAGGAAATAAAGTAGTATGTTGTACCTACCCAAAAAATAATTGAATGTCCATAATTGACCCGCAAAATATATACTTAGAAGCAAGCTTAGTAACCCTATATTAAATAGGTTTCTATAAAATTGTTTTTTCCTAATACCAATTATGAAAACTATTGAAGTGACAAAAAATGTTACAAGCAATAATAAAACAAAATAAATTTGTAACAGTTCTTTTCGCAACAGGTAATCTAATATTATATTTATTCTCCTGCCAAACATAATCGGTAAAATCGAGTGAGAATTTATATTATCTAAAATCGGAGTAAACTCTAAAACGATGGCATTTTCTTCCCTATCACTCGGTAATTCAATTATATGAACGGAAGTCCCTCCACTTTTTAATATACTGCTCTTAGGTTCATACTCATAAAATACCTTTTCATCGCAGTAGCATTTCAAACTACAGTATTTTACGACTACTTCAAATGATTTAAGAAAGTCACCATCATACTCATCAAGGTTTATTGTCACTTTATAAGGTAAGCGCGATGATATTTTTGCAGGTAGTTTTCTTTGTTCTTTATGACCATCGTAGAATTCCAAAAATGCCGTTGAAACCAATGCAGTTCCTTTGAAATCATTTTCTATAGACTCATTAACTAAATTGTCATTATAAATAACATATGCCGACAGCGGCAGAAGTATGAAAGATAAAATAATTATTGAATTGATTATAATTCTGTTATATTTCATAACACATGTCCAAGACTTCCAAATAAATCAAAAACTAAATCCTTAATGTCTATTCTTTATCAAATTCGACAAATAGTCAACAAAATATTCCTTTTTATTTATATTTTATTAATTATTGTGATAAAATGACATTGAGGTGAAATCATGAAATATAACTATGTCCGAGTTGGTAGTGCCAACATAAAGTCAAAAGTTGCCGATATATCACATAATGTAAAGGAAATCAAAAAGATTATTAGAAAGGCTGATGAAAAGGCTGTATCTATCCTTGTCCTTCCGGAACTAAGCGTCACTGGCTATACAGTGGCTGACCTTTTTAATCAAACGATCCTAAGAAACGAGTCCGTAAAAGCAATTAACGATTTAACGATATTCTCAAAGAGCGTTAATACATCCTTTATCGTTGGCGCCCCATTAGCGGTCAAAGGCAGACTTTATAATGCCGCTTTTTTCATAGGCGGAGGGAAATTACACGGCGTTGTACCAAAAACCTACATCCCTAACTATAACGAATTCTACGAAAAAAGATGGTTTGAAAGCGGAAAAGATATCAACGAAGATATATCGTTAGACGGCAAAAATAGTGTTACGTTTTCGGACAAAATAGTGTTTAGACATAAACACTATGATATGCTAACCTTTTCTATCGAAATATGCGAGGACCTATGGGTCGCCAATCCCCCTAGCGGATATCACTCGGTCGCCGGTGCTAATTTAATCTTCAACCCTTCAGCAAGCAATGAGGTAATAGGCAAAAATGCTTATCGAAGAAACCTTGTCGTTAGCCAATCCGCACGAACTTTCACGGGATATATTTACTCTTCATGCGGTTACGGTGAATCCACTACGGATGTGGTTTTTGGCGGGAAAATGATAATCGCTGAAAATGGGACAATATTAAAAGAAAACAAACGATTCAACACTAAGAGTGAATTACTATACGCTGATATTGATTTGGAAAAACTGGTTAATGATAAAATAAAATATAAGTCGCTCGAAAGAGTAGATGATGATTATCATACGGTACCCTTTGATTTGCGTATTAATGATTTTAATATAGATAGGTATGTAGACCCTAAGCCGTTTATCCCAAATGATATCAGCATGCGAAACGATAGATGCAACGAAATATTCAGCATTCAGTCTTTAGCACTTGCAAAAAGGCTAGAACATATTGGTTGCAAAAATGCCGTTATCGGTATATCCGGCGGGCTTGACTCCACTCTTTCTTTACTTGTTACCTATAAAGCCTTTGACATACTCGGTATGGATAAGAAGGGTATACTCGCAGTGACTATGCCTGGATTTGGAACTACTGATAGAACGTATCATAACGCTGTAAAGCTAATGAAAACACTCGGCGTTAGTTTTATGGAGATTGACATAAAAAATGCGACTACCTCTCATCTTGAGGATATCCATCATGATATCAATAACAAAAATGTAGTGTATGAAAACGCTCAGGCTAGAGAAAGAACTCAAATACTGATGGACCTTTCGAACAAAGTCGGCGGCATTGTAATAGGAACAGGAGATCTTTCTGAACTGGCACTTGGCTTCGCCACCTACAATGGCGATCATATGTCAATGTACGCCGTCAATTCATCTGTCCCTAAGACACTCGTAAGATACTTGATTCAGTGGGCAAGTGAACAAGAAGAATTTGCTTCTGTTGCTAATATATTAAAGGATGTATATGAAACACCAGTTAGTCCTGAGTTACTTCCCCCTGATACAGAAGGTAACATAGCTCAAAAAACTGAATCCATAATAGGTCCTTATGAACTCGTTGATTTTTACTTATATCATTTTATGAGAAATGGATTCTCCCCTAAAAAAATACTATTTTTAGCAACTATTGCCTTTGGCGATAAATATGAAAAAGCCACTTTAGAAAAATGGCTCATATCATTTATCAATAGATTTTTTGGTAACCAGTTCAAGCGCTCTGCTATGCCCGATAGTCCAAAAGTAGGTTCGATCAACCTTTCCCCTAGAGGCGACCTACGAATGCCTAGCGATGCGACTAAAAAGCTATGGCTCGACGAACTAAAATGATTACGCTCTTGATACGTACTCCCCAGTCCTAGTATCAATCTTTAGCTTATCACCGATGTTTACAAAAAGTGGTACATTTATTGTCGCTCCAGTTTCTACGGTTGCAGGTTTTGTTGCTCCCTGCGCTGTGTTTCCTGCAAGTCCTGGCTCCGTATGAGTAACTTCAAGGATAACACTAATCGGTGGTTCTACGCCAAAAACTTCTCCCTCATGAGAAAGAACTTTAACCGTTTCATTTTCCTTAACAAAGGTTAATGCTCCATCAAGTTGCGCTTCGGTTAACCCTATTTGCTCATAAGTTTCGTTATCCATGAAATAGAATAAATCCCCGTCTGAGTAAAGATACTGCATGTCTTTTCTCTCAATGTGAGCGTTCTCAAATTTTTCTGTCGGTCTAAATGACTTTTCTACAACAGACCCTGTTTTTAAATTTTTTATTTTTGTTCTAACAAAGGCTGCCCCTTTGCCAGGCTTTACGTGTTGGAATTCTACTATTACATAAATTCCACCGTCCATTTGAATGGTTAACCCATTTCTAAAATCTCCAGCTGATACCATTTCGATCCTCCACTTTTTTATTTATTATAACATATAAGTGTATTTTCGTAACCACCATTTGCGCGTAACATATCTTTAAAGTTTACTAAACTTTTCAAGGTTTTGCAAAACACCCTCAAGCATACTCTCGTATTTTACTTTCTTTTCTTTTTCCTCATCTACTACCTTTTTTGGTGCCTTACTTACGAATCCATCATTTGATAGCTTCGAGTCAACTCTTTTTATCTCACTTTCGAGTCTTTTTACTTCCGCCTTCAATCTCTCTACTTCCTTTTTCACGTCAACTATTTCACTGAGCGGAATATATATTACCGCGTCTTCAATTGCAACAGAAAGGTAATCGCTAATGTCACCCTCAAGTCTTTCTACAACTTCAAGACTAGAACTGTTCGATAACATATTAAAATAATCGGCACCTTTTTCAAAAACTTCTTTAACCCCTTTGTCATTTGTCAGCACTAATGCTGGTGTCTTTTTGTAAGGACTACCGGCTTCTGCCTTAAGAGTCCTAACTCTGGTGACCGCTTCTTTGATGTATTCTACGTGTTCCTCTTCTTTATCATAGTGCATGTTTTCATCAAACTCAGGCCACTGACTTACCATTAATAACTTGTCATCATAACCTAGCTTTCCAAATATCTCTTCGCTAATGTAAGGCATGAATGGGTGAAGAAGTTTAAGTATATCTTGTAGCACTCTTAACAGTGTGTACATCGCACTATTTCTAGTTTCATCGGCTTCGTTATAGAGTCTAGTCTTAACCATTTCTATATACCAATCACAAAACTCTTCCCATATAAACTGCTCAATATTTGTAGCAGCTATACCAAATTCGTACTTATCAATATTTTCACTAACATTTCGAACAATCTTATTGGTCTTGCCAAGTATCCACTTATCGGCCATTGTGAGGTTGTCAGCCGTATACTTTTCTCCCTCTTTGATGTTCATTTGGATAAATCTTGAAGCATTCCATAGTTTGTTGGCAAAGTTTCTACTCTTTATTGTTTTGTCTTCTATATATCTGATGTCATTTCCTGGAGCGTTTCCTATTATAAGTGAAAATCTTAGTGCGTCAGCTCCATATTTTTCTATCTCTTCCAGAGGGTCAATACCATTCCCGAGAGATTTACTCATTTTCCTACCTTGCGCATCTCTTACAAGGCCATGAATTATTACATCGTTAAAAGGTAGTTTTCCAGTGAACTCAAGGCTAGAGAACACCATTCTCACAACCCAAAAGAATATTATGTCATAACCTGTAACAAGTGCATTTGTCGGAAAATAATATTTGTAGTGCTCCGTATTTTCTGGCCAACCAAGCGTTGAAAATGGCCAGAGCGCTGAAGAAAACCAAGTATCAAGTGAATCTTCATCTTGTCTTATGCTCCCTCTCTCACACTTGTTACAACAACAAGGTTCTGTCTTACTAACCATAACATTATCACAATCATTACAGTAGTAAGCAGGTATTCTATGTCCCCACCAGAGCTGTCTTGATATACACCAGTCTCTTATATTTTCTAACCAGTGAAGATATATCTTGCTAAATCTATTCGGATGAAATCTAAGTTCACCACTTTTTATTTTTTCTATGGCTGGCCCTGCAAGTGGTTTCATGTTAACAAACCACTGCGTTTTAATTAACGGCTCTATTACACTATGGCATCTATCATGAGTGCCTACGTTGTGATCGTGTTTTTCGATCTTAACAAGTAATCCCGCCTCTTCCAGTTCCTTTACTACACTCTTTCTGCAATCATATCTGTCATATCCTTCATACTTGCCGCCATTTTTGTTTATCGTACCGTCATCATTTAAAATATTTATCTGCTCAAGGTTATGCCTAAGTCCTACTTCAAAGTCGTTTGGGTCGTGAGCAGGCGTTATCTTCACGCAACCAGTCCCAAATTCCTTATCGACGTAGCTATCGGCTATAACAGGAATTTCTCTATCCATTATCGGCAATATGACAGTCTTCCCTACTAGGTCTTTATATCTCTCATCATCTGGATTTACGGCAATCGCAGTATCTCCAAGCATTGTTTCTGGTCTAGTTGTAGCAATCTCCACATACCCATTACCATCTGTTCTTGGATACTTAATATGCCACATATTACCGCTCTTATCCTCGTATTCTACTTCTGCGTCTGAAATAGTCGTCATGCACTTTGGACACCAGTTGATTAGCTTAGCACCGCGATATATAAGACCCTTTTCGTAGTATTTTATGAATGTTTCTAAAACCGCTTCTGATAGACCTTCATCTAGCGTAAATCTCTCTCTTTCCCAGTCACATGATGAACCGAGCGTTTTTAGCTGTTTTATTATTCTTGAGCCGTACTTTTCTTTCCACGCCCATGCATGTTTCATAAACTCATCACGGCCAATGTCATCCTTATCAATGCCTTGTTCTGCAAGCATGTTTACGATCTTTACTTCCGTCGATATCGCTGCGTGATCAGTACCTGGTTGCCAAAGCGTACTGTATCCATTCATTCTCTTGTATCTTATGAGTATGTCTTGTAATGTATTATCAAGAGCGTGACCCATGTGAAGTTGCCCAGTTATATTTGGCGGTGGAATCACCATGCAAAACGGTTCTTTATTTTCATCTATTACTCCTTTGAAAGCTTTTCTATCAAGCCATCTTTCGTAAATATCTTTCTCAATATTTTTTGGGTTATATCTTGTGCCCATCTGTTTTTCCATATATGCTCCTTATTCTCAATCAAAAAGTCTATTCGTCAAAAGGACGAATAGACCGCGGTACCACCTTAATTTCTAAAAATTAGACTCTCTTTAATGATAACGGTATTAAACCGGCTAAAGCAACTTACAAAGCAACCTTCAGATGTCTTCATTAAGCAGCTCCCAGCAACCTGCTCTCTCTACAAATCAGTTTCACCTTACTCCTCTTTGTCAACGCATTTAAAATATTTACTAAATAATACTACGGTGCAAAACAAAAGTCAAGCAGGCAAAAACTAGAATCGAGTAGCGTTTCTTATACACAGTTTACTGAACGTATAAGTCCTTTACTCTATCATATAGCTTTTCATATACGCTATAATACTTTTCGTATTTTTTAGAGTTATCAAGACTCGCCCTATTTATTTCATTTTTTGATATAAGTTTTTCACATGCTTTTTCAATACTTTCATAAATCCCACACGCTACTCCCGCAAGTATTGCAACCCCTAACGCAGGTCCCTCTTCATTTTTTAAAGTAGTTACTTCTCTACCATAAACATCTGCCATCATTTGACGCCAAACTTTGCTTTTTGCGCCTCCTCCACAAGCGTACATAACCTCAAGACGTATGCCCATTTGCTTCATTATGTCGAGGCACTGCCTCTGAGAGTATATAACGCCCTCCATAATTGATCTCGCAAAATGGTTTTTAGTATGGACTGCTGATAGGCCAAAAAACATACCCCTTGCTTTTTCATCGAGTAATGGTGATCTTTCGCCCATCAAATAAGGCAAGTATATAAGCCCATCAGATCCTATAGGTATTTTTTCAACCCCCTTGTTAATTGTCACATAACTGTCAACGCCAGTGAGTTTTTCTATTTCCATTTCACTAGCACAAAAATTGTCTCTATACCACTTTAGCGACATCCCCGCAGAAAGTGTACAACTCAGCACTGCATACTCACCCGGAACAGCTGAACAAAAAGTATGTACTCTACCAAGCAAGTCTATTCTAGGTTTCTTCGAATTAGTAAATATAACACCTGACGTACCAATTGTAGTTACTGCAGCCCCTTCAAATACAACGCCGGTACCTACTCCTGCTGCGGCGTTATCAGCAGCGCCAAAACAAACAATGGTATGCTCACTTAGCCCAGTTACCTTTGCTACTTCACCGGTAATAGTTCCTGCAATATCTACGGACTCATTTATATCCGGAAACATCTTTCTATCGATATCAAGAGCTAAAAATATCTCCTCTGACCAATCTCTTTTTTTTATATCAAACAGATTTGTTCCAGAAGCATCCGAAGCTTCCGCGCCAAGGTTCCCTGTCAGCTTGTATCTTATGTAGTCCTTTGGCAATAATATCGTTTTACATCTTGCATAATTTTCAGGTTCATTTTCTCTAACCCATAAAATCTTGCCTGCCGTAAAACCAGTAAGTGCAGGATTTGCATTTATCTCAATTAGTCTTTCCTTCCCTACTTTTTTCGTTATTTCATCACACTGCTTTTTGGTCCTTCCATCACACCAGAGTATGGCATTTCTTATTACTTCACCATGTTCGTCCAGCATTACAAGACCGTGCATCTGACCGGATATGCCTGCAGCCTTAATATCGGCTTTATCGACTCCGCTGTCTTTTACTACTTTTTTTAAACAATAAACCGCGGCTTTCCACCAGGTATCAGGGTCTTGCTCAGCCCAACCGTTTTGAGGCTGAATTATCTCGTATTCATAGCTCGCACTGGCTATCTTATTACCATTAGCATCAAATAAAACCGATTTTAAACCTGAAGTCCCAAGATCAATACCCAATAAATAATTCACTTTTTTCTCCTTTAATACCTATTTTATTATTTTTTCTTGTTCCTTAAGTAATCAATAAATACCGCCAAAAGTATTACAACTCCCTTTACTACATACTGCCAGAAAGAATTGACATTTAGGAGGTTTAGACCATTATTAAGAACTCCTATTATAAGACATCCAATTATTGTGCCCCCTATTTTACCACTACCACCACTCATGGATGTACCACCTACCACTACCGCTGCTATAGCATCCATTTCGGCTCCTTCTCCAGCTGTAGGTTGTCCAGAGTACATTCTTGAAGCAAGGACTACACCTGCAAGCCCTGCCATAAGACCGGAAAAGGCGTGTACATAAAACTTAATCATCTTATATTTTATACCGGTGAATATGGCAGCCTGTTGATTGCCGCCAACAGCATATATATGTCTTCCAAACTTTGTATGATTCATCAATATATTACTTATTATTATTACAACTATCATTATAACAAAAGGAACTGGGAAAGGACCTAGGTATCCGGCACCTATAAACTGCCACTCTTTGGTAACAACTCTAACCGGCGAACCGCCAGTATATACGTAGGCTAACCCTTTCGCGACATTCATGGTCGCAAGCGTTACTATAAATGCCGGTATCGTTGTTTGACTTATAATATAACCGTTTAGTATCCCTACAGATAACCCAACTAGCATCCCTACTATAATGGCAACCGGTATCGGCAAGTTATATCTAACCACTGCTCCAGCCGCTACGCAACCGGAAAGAGCTATTATAGAACCCACCGAAAGGTCTATCCCACCTAGGATTATTACCATGGTCATACCTGACGCTAAAAATACATTTGTTGAAATTTGTCTAAGTACGTTAAATATATTCTTTGATGAGGAAAATGAGCTTGCCGTACGGGGATTTATTGCCAAAAATGCCACCAATCCAATGAAAGCAACGATTATTCCCAAATTTTCTTTGAAAAATCTTGTTACCCCTGAAAAATACGTTGATATCGGGGAAATATTGGTTTTATTTATCTGTTCCATATCATTACCTTTCTTATTTAGCTGCAAGCTGCATTATCGATTCTTGGGTTACATTATCATGAGAGAACTCTCCGACAACTTTACCGTGTTCCATTACGTAAATTCTATCACTCATATTAATTATTTCTGGCAATTCAGAAGAAATCATAATAACTCCTATTCCTTTTTTTGCCAACTCATTAATTATACCATATATTTCCGCTTTTGCTCCTACGTCAACACCTCTAGTTGGCTCATCCAAAATTAGTATATCTGGCTCAGTTGCAAGCCACCTCGATATCATTACCTTTTGCTGATTCCCCCCTGATAAATACATTATTTGTTGTTCTATGCTCGGCGTCTTCGTATTCATTATATCTATGTATTTGTTTGTTATTTCTTCTTCTTTTTTACCGGAAACCACAATTCCTTTTATAAACTCTTCTAAGACCTCAATGGTGGTGTTGTAGCGTACGCTTTGAATCTTGTAAAGACCTTCTTCTTTTCTATTTTCGGGAACAAGCCCTATACCAAATTTTATGGCATCGAGCGGACTCTTTATCTTTACTTTTTTGCCTTTTATAAATATGTCTCCTTTGTATTCCTTTGTTAGGCCAAAAATACATTTCATAAGTTCGCTTCTTCCAGCTCCAACGAGTCCTGCAAATCCTACTATCTCCCCTTTTTTCACGTCAAAAGTACCATCAAACACCATTTTCCCGTCATTAATATTTTCACACCTGAGTATTACTTCTTTTTCAAAGCCATATTCTCTCGGATAGTAAGACTTTAAATCTCTTCCTACCATTAATGCTATGAGCTTGTCTTTTGATGTAGTTTTTACCTCTTCAGTACTAACATACTGACCATCTCTAAGTATTGTAACTCTGTCGCATATTTCTTCTAACTCACTCATTTTGTGAGATATATAAATTATGGATACTCCTCTTTCCGCCAAATCTCTCATAATATCAAAAAGAAAATTTACTTCTTTATCCGAAATTGATGAAGTAGGCTCATCCATAACCAATATCTGCGCTTTGAAGGAAATTGCTTTTATTATTTCTACCATTTGTTGCTTTGCTATTGGTAATTCTTTAATTAAAGTATCCGCTTTTATTCCTGTATTGAATTCATCTAAAAGCTTTTGCGCATCAACAAGCATCTTCATTCTGTTTACAAAGAGTTTACCCATTGGTTCTCTTCCTAGAAAAATATTCTCAGCTACAGTCATGTCTCTTACTAGTACAAGTTCTTGATGAATCACTGAAATTCCATATCTGCTTGCATCTGTAACGCTATCAATTGATACTTTATTACCATTTATAATGATATTCCCACTATCCGCCTGATAAATACCAGCAAGAACTTTTATGAGCGTTGATTTCCCGGCTCCATTTTCGCCCAAAAGAGCGTGTATTTCGCCCTTTTTTAAAGAAAAATTGACATTATCAAGTGCTTTAACACCAGGAAATGTCTTGGTTATATTGTTCATCGTGAGTACTATATTATTATCCATAGCCAATCTCCTAACAAAATTTAAGCTACACCAAGGCAAACGTCTTGGTGTCAGACAGTAAATAAATGACGATTTTCTGTGTCACATCAAAGTAAATACGACGCTTATGTACGTCTATGTACACTCCGCTGTGCATTTCTCCCTGTTCCTTGAAACTCATCCATTTCTCCATATCCGGATAATGTCGACCTTGCCGACACTATTACACCAAGGCAAAAGCCTTGGTGTAAGTTATTATTGGATTTTATTGCCATCCATCTGTTCCGTAATCATTTACGTTATCCGAAGTTATAAGGAATGTCTCTACCGGATATCTATCTTCCACCATTTCTCCATTTAGGTATTTGTACATTACATCTACAGATATACTTGCTATATCAACTGGAGACTGAGCACCAGAACCTTCTATCAAGCTACCTTCTGTTGCAAGCTCCTTTTTGATATCTGGAGAACCATCAACACCATATATCAATACATTTTCAAGTCCTGCCGCGTTTGCTGCTGCCATTATTCCAAGCGCTGTTGGGTCGTTACCTCCAAAAATAGCTACAACATCCGAATTAGCCTGAAGTAAGTCCTCTGAAATCTTCATGGCTTTTTCTAAGTTACCCCTAGCATCTTGTTGCGCAACGACTTCAAAACCTTTTCCTTCTATCGCATCGTTGAAACCATTTACTCTATCTACTACAGAATTCATAGTAGGTGAATCAAGTATAATAATTTTCCCTCCGTCAGGAAGTTTTTTAACCATATCCTCTCCACAAACTTTACCTGCATTATAATTATCGCTTCCTACATAAGAAGCAACATAGGATAAATCAGCTACTTCTGTATCAAAGTTGATTATAGGAATTCCTGCTTCTTTTAATTGATCAAGCGCAGGCAAGATCCCTTCCGCTTCTGCAGGGTTTAGCAATATAGCATCGATGTCTTGAGCGATAAGGTCTTCGATTTGATTTATCTGCAATGTCACATCGTTTGCTGGGTCAACTGAAATGAGAGTATCGCCATTTGCTTCTACCATTTCCCTACATTTTTCTTCAATCGTTACAAAAAATGGATTTGAATTGTCCATTGTTGTAAACCCTATTTTCAACGGTTTTTTCTCATCCGTTTTATCTTCTGCCTTCTTAGTCTCCTCCTGCTTTTGTTCCATTTTTGTTTCTTTAGACTCGTCTGTTTTTGTTTCTTCTTTCTCGCCACAACTAGATAATACTGCTAATACCATACTGAGTACTAACATAATCGATAAAATCTTTCTCATTTTATTCCTCCTATAATATTATTCGCTACTGGTGATTAAGGTTACAAATAAATACTATATAATATTATCAGTAAATAAAAGTGAGTTCTGTAATTTATTTTGCATTAAAAATAAATACAAAAACATTACAAATGTCATTTCCCAATTATGTTATCTACATTCTTTTGTAATATTTTTATGGATAAATCTATATCTTTTGATTCATTTATTATCTTTTTCACTTCACTTTCCAAATAACTTATCAGTTCTTTGTAAGTATTAAATTTTGGCTTCGACTTACTGTGCAAAATGGCATAATCTAAGGTGCCTATATCATCTTCAAGATTGCCTCCATATTTGTCTTTTAACAGATTAATAAGCTCACTTGAAGCTAAAACACTTGGCATAGTAGATACCCCGGCAGAATATTTGAAGATATCCAACTGAACCTCTTTATCCGTAGCCAAGAACTCGATAAACTCATATGAGAGATCTTTATTATCAGAGAATCTACTCATACAAAGAAGAGACGAATCAAGGGTTGCATTATTTGTGTTTTCATCATAATTTGGCATTGCCAAACAACCTATATTAAAATCAAGATAATTTTTTGCGTTGTACGGGTACTTCTTATACAGTGAATACCTTGAGTATTTCATAGGCATAAAGGCTACTTTTCCATTAAAAAAATCATCTCTACTTAATGAGTATATGTTTTCTATAGCGTTTAAATTATACATGTATTTTATCGCATTGACAAAAGATTTACTACCTATGTACCCCTCCGTTCCCTGCTCATTTGTTATTCGTTTTGTAAAAGCATCAACTATGTTTTCTAGTCTGTATTCACAAGAAGAATGAAACCCTTTATTCTTTACTAGACGACTATAATTGTAAAATTCATATACACTGTATTCATTAGGAATATTAGAAATTCCGCATTTTAAAAGAATGTCTTTATTTATTGCCATTACCATAGGATTAATCTCAAATGGCAAGCCATATAGTTTCCCGTTATACATACCTGTACTAAGTGCCGAACTGTATATTAAGTCTTCTTTTTTGAACCTATCATCTAATGGCTCAAGTGTCTCCAACCGTATGTAATTATGTATGTCGCCAGAAGCTATTAGCATAACATCCGGCGTATTACCTTTTAGTATCATGTCATTAATAACGGACTGATAATCTTCTTTTAGTATGCCGGTAGTATATTTTATTTTTATATTCGGGTGAGTCTTTTCAAATTTTTTTATCCCATTGTCAATAACCTTGTACGCCGTTTCAACTTCATTCTCAAAAGAATTTTCCGCATAAAAAACGAATGAAATCTCTTTGGTAGTTCTCTTTTTATAGAAAAAATATAATGGTAACGTTATACTAATTATTATCGTTAGAAATATAAAAACTTTATTTTTTATTTTCATAACCTATCCCTTTATGTTTTCAAGCCCCCAAATAGCTAGTTGAGTCCTATCTCTGAGCTCTAACTTTGTCAATATACTACTAAGGTAATTTCTAACTGTTCCTTCTGAAAGACATAGATTTTCCGCAATTTCTTTGTTGTTTTGACCTTTTTCTACGAGCTCAATTATCTTTCGTTCTGTCTTGGTTATGCTCTCGATTACTTCTTTTTTTACTTCTTTAAAACAACTGTTACTAGCAAGTGTAGCGTATATTTTTACTAGTTTACTTGCAATGCGAGAATTTAAAACTACTCCTCCACCATAAACGGTATTAATAGCTTCAACTATTTTTTTTACCGAATCCCCCTTGAGAAGATAGCCCTCAACACCATATGTAAAGGAGTCCGATATATATTTTTCATCATCAAACGTAGTCAGTATTATTATTTTTATATCTTGATGTACTTCTTTAATTACTTTTGAACACTGCACTCCGTCCATGGTAGGCATCCTAACATCCATTATGATAACATCGGGTTTGTTACCTCGTATCATATTAATAACTTCCCTACCGTTTTTTGCTATTCCAATTATTTCAAAATTCTCTTCTCTTTCCAAAATTATTTTAAGACTTTCTCTTATTAATTCTTGATCATCTGCGATTAAAACTTTTATCATCTCTTAATCTCCTAGCCTTATTGGTATCAGTACGTTTATTTCAAATCCTTTTTTGCCTTTAAAATCAACTGTTCCATTTAAAAGAGCAACTCTTTCTTTTATATGATTTGTGCCAAAACCGGTTATCATTTTATCACACCCTACCCCATCATCTTTTATTAATATAAGTAAGTTAGAATTAATCTCCTTGACACTTATATAGAGATTTTTCGCCGATGAATGCTTGATACAATTTGTTATTCCTTCCTGAATAATTCGATAGATTGTAACTCCTTCATCCTCCTTATATTTCTTCGCGGATAAATCTATATCCCACTTTATATTTATATCCGTTATATCCTTTGATGCCAATATGAGTTTAATGATTTCATCTTTCAAATTAGACAAACTCTTTAAGTCAGGTTTAAGAGCGTTTACGCTTCGCCGTACTTCTTCAAGACCTTCAGAAGAAATTCCAAGTAACTTTACCAGCATGTTTTTTGTATATTTCGTATCCCCATCAATCGTTGTTATAGCAGCTTCTAGACCATATGACAATCCCGTAAGCATATGTCCAAGTCCATCATGAATTTCACCTGCTAGTCTATTTCTTTCGTGAATTTGTCCATATTTTTCTCTGTCTTTTGCATAGATTACTAGCTGGTTATTCATTTCTTCTAGCCTATTGTTTGCATCGTGAAGTTCGTTGTACAAGTAATTTATCTCATTAATTTGCTCCTTTTGGTTTTTTATGTAAGTTGTGCAGTACAATATAAAAACTATTACGTTAAGCGCCTTTAAAACAGTATAATTGGCGGTTAACATCTTCACTTCGTAATTCGTATAGAAGTTTATATAATCTTCAAGTATAAAAAATTTGAAATTTACAAGCATGAGATTTTGATCGGTAATTATGTAAAAAATAATACCTATCGCTAAAAGTATAAATTTAATTTTTTTATCCTCTTTTACTGAAAGAACTTTTACAAAAAAGAACATAATGATACCGTTGTAATTATAGCCTAAAAGATGGACTATTATAAGAATAATAATACCTTCTATAATAACTATTAGTACCTTGTTTTCTTGATATGTAATGTCTAAAACTATCATAACCGCAAGAAGAAATAATACGACCAAAAATAATTCTTTGACATTGTATGCAATACTTCTTACCGAGTTGAAGAAAATCATTGAAGTCCCTGTTTTTACTATATTTTCCGAGGTAATTACAAGTAATGAAGATATAAATAACATGATAACAGTATTTAGATATAATAGTATTTTCTCAATATTTTTTAAACTAATCATCATTCCCAACCCGATATATTAAATTCTTCTATATTATCTTTAGTTATTAACTTAATTTCTACAAGAATCTCTTTTTCAACTTCTTCTCCTTCAAGATACTTGTACATTTTTTCTACAGCTATTCTTCCAATCTTGGTAGGATATTGAGCACTAGTACCTTCAATGTAGCCCTTTGCTACCATTTTTTTAGCAGATGGGGATCCGTCTACCCCATATATCAAAACTTCATTTTCCTTATCATATTTTTCGAGCGCAGCTAGCGCACCAAGTGCAGTAGGGTCATTTGAACCTATAATTACATCCATCTCCACACCATTTAGTATACATTCTTCTACCAACTCCATCGTTTCTTCAAGGCCTTCAACATCATCGTATATTTCTATAATTTCGTACCCTTCATATTTATTAAGCACATCAAGAACGCCTTGAAATCTATCTATTGTAGAGCTTATCCTCTTGTCATGAACCATTATTATTTTGGCGCTTTTTTTCTTTTTTATAATGTCCTCAGCTATGACTTTTCCTGCACTGTAGTTATCACTTAAAACACTAAAGATAACATCCCCTTCCCCTTCACCAGCTTTTGAGTCTACTATAATGACCGGCACACCATTTTTATTACACGCTTTTATTGCTTCTCCGACTCCATCTAAATCTACCGGTTGTAAGAATAGAACTTCAATACCCTCTTGAATCATTTCATTTATAATTATATTTTGTCTTTCTTGACTTCCGCAAGGATCCCTTGAAATTAGAATATCTCCATCAGCATTTACGTTTTGCTTTATACTATTATTCAAAGCGATGAAATAAGGATTATTCATATTCATATAGGTAACTCCTATCTTAATAGGCTCTTCCCTTATGACTAATCCCATTACAATAATTACAGGAATAGTAAAAAGTAATAACAATAAAATTATCTTTTTCATGGTTTCTCCTCTGATATAATTTTATCATAAAACATTTATTTTTGATAAGTGTTTAATCATTTAATGAGTTGAACTACCATAACCTCATAGCTAAGTAAATGAAATGCTATCGATAGTAAGGTCATTATTTAGACATTAACCACTAATAACGAATACTATTATAACTACAACTAAAAAGGAAGATATAAGTAATAAGCTCATTTCTTCCCTTTTATTTACAATTTTTTTGTTATTATTTGTTTAAACTATCAGCCATTAAACTTTGATATTTCATCAAATAAAATAGCGTTGACTTCATATGAAGATTTTGTTCTAATACACTTTGATATAACTTCTTTCCAGTGTGAAACACTAGTCTTACTAACTATCCATTTTGCTCTGTTCACATCTTCCCCCAGAACAATCTCGTCAACACCCAAGCCGACAAGCATAGGTAAAAATCTACTATATCTTGTCATGTCACCTATCATCGATACGTCTTTTTTAAGCTCATGTGCTTTTTCAATGACATCTTTCATAAAACTTAACACGCTTGGGCAGTATATATCATATAGCTCGTTTACAGTCTCATTATCTTTGTCTACCGCTTTCAGTAGTTGGATTAGTTTAGTAGAATCAATCATTATGAAGTCAACTTCTTGCCCAAGAACTTTTACAAGCAATCCACTTGCCGGGGTATCTATAATAAGACCAATCTCTACATTAACTGCATGAAGCGATTTATCTTTTCTTTTAACTTCCTCTATTAACATCTTAATCTCAAGTAACTCATTATAACTTACGACATTTGGAAACGCTATTCTCACCTTATTATTGTCTGCGGATTTAAGAATTGCATTAAGTTGTTCTGTAAACGCTTCTCTTTCAAAGAATAATAATCTAGTTCCTCTAAGTCCTAACTCGGGATTTTTTTCTTTCGCGCTGTAAAAGTACGGTAAATCATCGTGGCTGGTAACATCTAGTACTCTGAATGTTATCGGAATGCCATTTCCATTCTTTACTATTTGTTTGTAACTATACTCTAAATCATTAACGTCTGGTTTATGTTTTTTGCCAACATAGCTGAATTCCGTCTTTACAATGCCCACTGACTCGTAGTGAGAAATGTCTTCCGCTTTTTCCATATCGTCTAAACAGAATGAGAGCGCTATACTTTTCCCATCTTTTGTTTGAGTATTTACAATATCTTGGGCTGAAACAACTTCTTTGCTTTGCTCTATGTTTTCAATCTCTTCGTAGGACTCTTTTTGCTCTTTCGAAGGATTTATTATTACCATTCCCTTAAAGGCGTCAATCGTTAATTCATCGCCGTCATTTGCTTCACTCATTATATCCTTTGCCCCTATTATCACAGGTATCGACAGCTCACTACCTAGCATCCTAGCGTAATTTGATTTACTGAGAGACTCTAATACAATGCCTGATAAGTTGCTATCTTTGATATTTAAATAATCATTCTTCGTAATCGAGTCCGCGACCAAAATAACGCCATCCGGAACTTTTTGTAAATCTCCTAGTTCCATTCCTAATAACTTTCTTATAAGGCACTCTATCACATATTTTATGGAATCAGACTTTTTCTTTAGAAAAGGATCATTCACTTTCGCGTACATTTTTTCATATTTTTGTTTGACAAGATTCAAAATATACTCTGCATTATTATGCTTTTCTTGTATATCCTTTTTAACTTGACCCACAAGAATGGAGCCTTTAATAGTACCTATATGAGTTTTGTATACAGCAGCTTCTTCTTCGCCCAAAATATCTAGCGCCTTTTGTCTGTACTGAATTAGAATCTTTTCTACAGCATCTCTCGCCTCATCAATTCTACTAAGCTCTCTTTGGATATTATCCACTTGGCGCATTTCTATTTTTATGGTATCTATTTTTTTCTTAAATATTTTGGCAGTAGCGATTCCACTATTTACGCTTACTCCTACTAACATATTATCCTCCGTTATTAAGACACAATCTTTTTACAATAATTATTTTTCCAATAAAAATAACCTAATATGTATTTCGTATTTATTGAAATAAATATTAAGTCATTTAAATATTTTTTTATAATATTTGTGTTTTATCGAGCTAGATTCTCTAAATATTGTATTAGCACCGCAAACACAACAAAGAAAATAGCAACATACACTGTGTATTTCTGTAGTTTTGAGTCCATTGATTGTGCTTTTGTTTTACTCCAGTATGAGTCTCCTACTCCACCGATTGCCCCAGACAAACCTGCAGAACGACCTTTTTGAAATAGCACAACTCCAACTAAAGAAACGCACAATACGAAGTATAATATTTTGAGTACAAGCACTAATGTAGCCATTTTGTGACCTCCCTGTTCAGAAAACTTGGCTTCATGTTAGGACACAAAGCCAAGGTACATTATATCACACTCTTTTTAATTATACAACTAAATAATACAATTAATATTATTCTTCTGCAAACTTCTCGCCAATCTCTACTGTTTTACCGTTGCTCCAATAGAATAAAGTATCATCTTTTATGTATGGAACTCCATATACATAACCACCTTTATATTCCGCTACTCCATCTACATCTTCTGCGATAAGGCTTGTTTTCTTACCATCAAGTTGATAGATTTCATCTTTATCTGTCAAGAAGGCTAATGTATAGTTACTCTTTTCGCTTCCTACATACTGTATTTTTTCAATATCATCCCCTTCGTAAATAACAGAAAGCTTTGTTCCACTTAACATAGTTATAGTATCTTCACCAAAGAAGTAAAGTGTAGTCATGTCTGTTTTTATATCATATACCGCTTTATACACGTCATAGGAATCATAATTTCTTTCTTCCAGTAATTCTTCTAGATCTATGTCTAATTCTACTTCTTCATCATCCCCTAATATTAGGGCTTCATTTCCTTCTAAATCTATATATAGAACTTTATTCTTATCGATAGTGTATATATCAGCGCTGCCCTCAACCAGTTTTTCAGTATAGTCCTCATCTACTTCAAATCCACCAATTTGCTTAAGGCTTCCCGGTTTATTTATCGTAACCTCATCGTCATTAAACAGGTAGATTCCATCTTTAGAGTAATAAGATACGTCAGATTTTATTTCATTTTCAAAGTCATCCGATATATATACCTCTTTTCCATCGAGATCTGTGTAGTATAACTGAGGAGGATATTTTTCGTACTTATTGTAGAATCCGTCGTCTCTATTTGAGGATATATAAATTGGCCCGTAGTCTAAATCTTTAGCTAGTTTATTAACCTTGTTGTTACCAGAATCTAAAGAATATAACAAGGATTCCCCTTCAAATGAAATACCCATTAAGAAACGTTCTTCTCCTTCAAGAGCAACAAAGTCCCTTATCGTACCAGGCTCATCTTTATCAAATATCTCTTTTTCTTTTTTAGTGTCATATATGAAGAACCCATCTATAGTTGAGTATGCGATATATCTTTTCCCTATTAGGGTCATTTCCATTACATCTTCAATGTCTAGTTCTTCATCCGAACCTTTTTTGTCAACGACTAACAACTCTTCGTCTTCATTAAGAACCAAAAAGCTACTAAATTCTTCCATTACACTAAAGTCCGTTACACCCTTGTAAATCTTGTCAAGATCTTCCAGTTCTTCTATCTTTCCGTAGTATAAATCTCCATCATACTCAAGTATTGCTATTTCTTTACCATCTTTCGATAACCTAAAGATTGCTACATCTTCAATCTCAAGCGTTTTATCTTCTTTCTTTAAGTAAACGTATATTGAGTCATCATCATCAAAGAATATATAATCCTTCGTTTCAAATCCCTCGTAAGATGAGTAGAATTCAACATTCTTTACAACTTTCTCCATAACACCATTTACTAAGGCATATGTATCACCGTCATAAGAGTCAATAATAGGTCTTGTTTTGAAAGCCTTACTAGATGAACCACCCTTAAAAGCGAACATTAAAACGACAACTAGAATACCAATGACTAGAAGAGCAACTATTCCTATTATTAAAGCAACTATTCCTTTTTTCGACCCTTTTTTCTTGCCTGTTTCAAGATCAACATGTTCTGGTTGCTTACTGACCTTTGGGCCGCCATTATTCATCATAGACTTCTCAACTACGGGTATAGCATCTACTCTCTCACCACTCGGAGGTATTTCATTTGTTGCTATAGTATTTTCTTTCGCATTACTCGAAGGAGCACCATTTGTTGGGATAGTGTTGGTAGGTATTTCATGTGTTGGAATTTCATTTGTTGGGACTTCGTTTGAAACTACCTTACTATCTTCCGTACTAGGCTCTTGAATATTTTCTTCTACTTTTTCTGCAGGTACTTCGTCTATAGTAGCCTGCTCTTTAGTTTCTACAGGCTCTACCGCTTTTTCTTGAGGAACAGTTTTTTCCGCCTGTTTTTCTCCGCATGAAGAACAGAATAATGCGCTTTCATCAAGCTCGATTCCACATTTATGACAGTATTTCATATCTCTCTCCTTATAAACAATTATTATGTTACAAAAAAGCCACTCATATTAATTACTTTAAGTTAAGGGGAGTTAAACCCCTACTATGAGTGGCTTGCTATTTGAATTATTTAAGATTAAACCAAGCATTAAGTCCTGGATAATTAGCAACTTCTCCTAGCTCTTCTTCTATTCTAAGAAGTTGATTGTATTTTGCGACTCTATCTGAACGACATGGTGCACCAGTCTTAATCTGACCCGCATTCACCGCTACAACGATATCAGCGATTGTCGTATCTTCTGTCTCCCCTGATCGGTGAGAAACTACCGCCGTATATCCTGCTCTGTTTGCCATTTTGATAGCGTCAAACGTCTCAGTAAGTGTTCCTATTTGATTTACTTTTACAAGTATCGAGTTTGCAACACCGAGTTCTATTCCTTTTGAGAGTCTCTTCGTATTTGTAACGAATAAGTCGTCACCAACTAACTGAACTTTGTCACCAATAGCCTCCGTTAACTTCTTCCAGCCTTCCCAATCCTCTTCGTCAAGACCGTCTTCGATTGATATAATTGGGTATTTTTCTACTAAGTTAGTAAATAATTCAACTAGTTCTTCGGAAGTCCTAACAACTTCTTCCCCTTTTAACTTAGACTCACCTTTAAAATGATATTTACCGGTTTCTTTGTTATATAATTCACTGCTTGCAGTATCCATTGCAATTCTAATATCTTCGCCCGGCTTGTATCCCGCTTTAACAACCGCTTCAAGGATTACTTCGATACCTTCTTCTACAGATCCTAAGTTAGGCGCAAATCCACCCTCATCACCTATTGCTGTTGAAAGACCTTTTCCTGCAAGAACTTTCTTTAGGTTATGGTATACTTCCGCACAAATTCTTAACGCTTCGCTAAATGATTTAGCACCGACAGGCATAATCATAAACTCTTGGAAATCTATCGTATTGTCAGCATGCTCACCACCATTAATTATATTCATCATTGGTACAGGTAAAGTATAACTATTGAATCCACCTAGGTACTGATATAATGAAACGCCTAGCGCTTCAGAAGCAGCTCTTGCCGTAGCCATTGATACACCAAGTATAGCATTTGCACCAAGTTTAGCCTTGTTATCAGTTCCGTCAAGCTTAATCATTGTCTCGTCTACCAATCTTTGGTCAAGCACGTTTAGACCTATTAATTCTTCTGCAATTATTTCATTGACATTATCAACCGCTGTCATTACGCTTTTACCCATGTAAGTATCGCCAGCATCTCTTAGTTCTACTGCTTCAAAAGCACCTGTACTAGCACCTGATGGAACCGCAGCTCTTCCAACATATTCATCTTCAACAACTACTTCCACCTCTATCGTTGGGTTTCCTCTCGAGTCCAGAATCTGTCTTGCAAAGACATCAGTAATTTCATAAAATAATTTCATATATTCTCCTTCCAATTTATAAAGTTATTCAACACATTGATTATACTATAACAATCTATTTAATGTCCACCATGATTTATCGCTCACCAATTATTATAATATAACCATCTATTTGATGTCTAGCACCGATTTGTGTATAATAATTCAGAAGCTACATAACATACTAATAAGTCATAATGGAGTTAATGTGTTACAGTCGATTTTGTTACTAATCTTTGGGTTCTTTCTTATTTCAAAAGGTTCCGACCTTTTTATTGACGAAACCATTTGGATTGCTAAAGTTCTAAAAATACCAAATATTGTTATAGGTGCAACTCTTGTGAGTTTCGGTACAACATTGCCTGAAGTAATGGTTTCGACGAACTCAGCCCTAAATGGCTACACCGATATGGCATTTGGCAATGCAGTTGGTTCAATCGCTGTAAATACAGGATTTATACTTTCTTTATCCATAATACTTGCTTCTCCAAATCTAAAAAATAAAAAGAAATTGATTAGGACAGGGTCCTTTCTACTGTTTATTATCGTTTTGTTGATAGGAATAACGGCAGTGTATGGAGAAATATCACAAATTACAGGCTTTATGTTCCTAGCCATATTAGCAGTTTATATCTTCTACAACGTAAAAAATGTTCGCGCTAGCGCGACTGAACTGATAGAAGATGAACACCTAGACAAGTCAGCTAAGAGTTTTGCAAAGCATATTATCCTTTTACTAATTGGGCTTACCGGAACGGTACTCGGTTCTAATCTATTGGTAACAAATGCTGAGGTGATAGCGAGAATGATAGGAGTAAGCGAGCTTGTCATCGGCCTTACCGTAACAGCTTTTGGAACTTCTTTACCGGAACTTGTAACATCAATAACGGCTATTAGAAAAGGTGCGCACGACATATCGATAGGAAATGTTCTTGGTGCAAACATACTCAACATACTTTTAGTCCTTGGAATTTCTTCTACAATAAAACCGATTATAGCAAGTAGAGAGTACTTCGTATTCCATGTTCCTTATGTCTTTATTATCGTATCACTGGTAATGATTTTCTCAGTGCTCAATAAGAAAAAACTTCATAGGTGGAATGGAGCGCTTATGCTGGCAACTTATTTAGTATACATAACTTTACTATTTATATAAAAATATATACTACGCCTACTAGAAACCCTAATACAGCACCAAACCACGTAATGGCTTTTAATTCTTTATCGATTATTCCAAATATGAGTTCTTCTGTTTCTTTAACGGTGAATTTATTGATCTGCCTTTCGACAATCTGAGATAAATCAAAAGTATCTAAGAGTACAGGAAGATTATTTAGCACAAAGGATGAGTACAAATCATCAAAACTTTCCTCTATAAAGTCTTTATCTCTTTGCTCCAAAACGATTCTCTTAGACATAATATCATCAAAAAAGGAATCAACTACATCCTCTATTATTTTGTAGTCAATAAGATTAAAAATACTTATGCTTAATTGCCTAGATACTTTGTGAATATAATCCCTATAACTATAGTAATCTACCAGTGATGCTATTTTATTCTCCCCAAGCTTCTTAACTTCTTCTTTTAGAAATTTCCTAAACTTTATTGTAAATTCGTCATCACAAACAAATTCTTTGCCCCTGTTTATAATAGAAACGGTTATAGAATGATTGTCGATAAACATTGCCCCTAATGCCCCGAGTTTTTCTTCTGTGAATTTGGCAACTTCCTTCGATAACATATTGTATGTTTTTTCTTCCTCCAGTTTATCCTTTAAGTATTTTACAATAGATGAAGAATTATCATCGACAAAAGACAGCATTTCATTAATTATAGGGTCAGTGATTACCTCTCCAACTTTTGTTTCATGTTTTATCTTTTCTAATAAAATAGAACGGATTAATTCCTCGATTTTGTAGTACTCGTTACCGGAAGTTACATGCTCAAAAATGGTTTTACTTATTAGATATTTTAACCTTGATTTTTGCAGTTGCGTATTATCCTTAAAAAAACTCTTAAGGATATCGCTGAGCGTTAATTCTCCTGAAAAAATACCCGAAAGCAGTTTTTCTTTGATGCTTGACTTCACGGTGTCATTTAGTAGCTCGGCTCTTATAACTTTTTCCGTAAGCAAACTCCCGCCTACAGCATTTCCGAGACTTTTTGCAATACGGTCTTTTTCTCTAGGAATAACTCCTGGCGTAAAGGGAACTTTTAGACCAAATACTTTTTTTTCTTCATATGGTCTAAATAGCATCTTTATGGCAACATAATTTGTAGAGTAGCCTATCAATGCTCCAATAAGGGGCTTTAATAATATATCATAATCCATTATTATTCCAATCTAGAAAGCATCTTAATAGTTGATAACCCGTTTACCGGGTTTACCTTGTGAGGAGCAATTTGTGATAAAGGCTTAAGCACAAAATCTCTATTTTCAATAAATGGATGAGGAAGAGTCAGTTCCTCCGTATCCATAATGATATCATCGAAATACAGTATATCTAAATCGATTGTTCTAGGCCCCCACTTTTCTACTCTTTTTCTTCCAAGTTCACGCTCTATTTTTTGTAACTGCCTTAATAAATAAACTGGTTCAAGCTTTGTCTCTAGTAATACTACCGCGTTGAGGAAATCATCTTGATTGGTTTTTCCCCATGGTTTTGTCTCCATCATCTCGGATTTTTTGATGACCCTACAAAACGCCTCTATTTTTTCGGTAGCTTCTTCTAACATCTTTTTCCTATCACCTATATTGGAGCCAAGAGATATGTACACTTCGTGCCATTTTTTCTTAACAGTTACACCTACATAATCAAACTCAGCGTTCATAGGAGCCTTAGGCTTTTTAATCGTTATTTCTACTTCTCTTAAGTCTTCGAATGTATCAAGCAAGTTATCTGCTAGTTTTAGGGCAAGTGTTTCAATAAGATTGTATTTCCTACTTTTAGCAAAGCTTTCTACTTCTTTAGCAAGTTCAGCGTAGCTTACCGTGTCAGAAAGATCATCCGTACCAAATGTATCTTCATAGTCTAGCCTCACCTTAGTTGATACTAGAAAGTCCTGACCTTCCTTTTTTTCGCTTTCAAGAACTCCATGATAGGCAAAAACTTTTTGATCCCTTATAAAAATCTCATTCATAACTCAAAACCGCCTTTGTAAAATTAATAGCTCTCATATTTTCTTTAACATCATGTACCCTAAAAATCCTAGCACCTTTTTTCATCCCGAGAACTGTAGTTGCTATAGTTCCTTCAACCCTTTGAGTAACTTCAAGGCCGAGCGTATTGCCAATTACAGATTTTCTGGAAGTGCCAAGTAGCTGAGGATAGCCTATGTTAAACTTCTCAAGATTTGCTAAAACCTCAAGATTTTGCTCGGCAGTTTTTGCAAAACCTATTCCCACATCTATAATTATTTTCCCTCTATCTATTCCGCTCTTTTTTGCTATGTCAATGCTTTCGTTTAAATCTAAAATAATATCATCAACTATATTGTCATAATCTTTATTATCCTTGTTATGCATTATGCAAACCGGCACATCGTATTTAGCCACTACATCTGCCATGTTTTCATCTCTTTTAAGCCCCCATACATCATTCACCATATCAGCGCCAGCCATAATTGCCTCTTTTGCCACAACAGCTTTAGAAGTGTCTATTGAAACCGGAATATCAAACTCAGATTTTATCATTTTTATAACAGGAACAACTCTATTAATCTCTTCTTCTTCTTTAACCTCTTCATGCCCAGGCCTGGTACTTTCGCCACCCACATCAATGATATGGGCACCCTCTTTTATCATCTTTTTTACTTGTTTTCTGGCCATTTCTAGTTCAAAGAACTTACCGCCGTCAGAAAATGAATCCGGTGTAATATTAAGTATTCCCATGCAGTAATATTCGTTGTCAAAATCAAATATCTTGTTACCGATTTTCATATTAATCTCCTATAAGAAGTAGTAGCTTTTTGTATAGATTGGCATCTGTATTAAATGCTCCTGAAAGATGCGTTGTGATAGTTTTTGATGTTGGTTTTTTTATCCCTCTAGAAGTCATGCAACTATGATCTCCTTTTACTATAACGGCAACATCTTTTGAATCCGTTATCTTGTTCATAATATAGAGAATATCACTTCCTATTCTTTCTTGTAGTTGCAATTTTTTGCTCACCATTTCAGCAATTCTTGCAACCTTAGAAAGACCTATGAGTTTCCCATTTGGTATATAGGCTACTGCTACTTTCATATTGTACATAAGAGCCATATGATGTTCACAAAAACTAAAGATTTCGATATCCTCTACTATTACCATGTCTTTTTTATTCGTCTTTACACTATCGCTCTCATCAAATGTTACCATGAGCATGTTGGCAATATCATCATTTGAAAGGCCTATAGAACTAAATCTTTCTTCAAACATTTTTGCCACTCTTTTTGGTGTCTGCGCAAGACCTTCTCTAGTTATATCCTCGCCGAGTGCTTCAAGTATTCCCCTTACGTGTTCTTCGATTTTCTTTGTGTTGATTCTTTCTTTCATAATAAATGATGATATCACATTTTGGAGACAAGATAAAGAAAAAGGGATTTTACTAACGTGGATACATTTATTATAATAAATGGTAAGCAAAGGGAGTCTTACGGTAATTTTTATGAAAAAAAAGATAATAATAAATGATAAAATGCAAAAGGGCTATTACTACCTAACAGAACCTATGGGCGAAAACTTCCACGAAATATTTAAACCAGAACTTACGCCAAAACAGATGCTAGAGCTTGGTGTTTTCGGCGGTAAATACATGACAGACTGTACGGATGAATTTCCCGCAGACTGGTTTGAGAACGCAAAACTGTCTCCAGATAAAAAGGACATAACATTAAACTATTTTGGTGTTGATGCGTCTTTATCTCTAAAGCAGTGGCAACTTAAGGGTTATATTCATCCTATGGATCCCAGAGGTTGGTTTCAGTGGTACTGTAGGTATTATTATGGCAGAAGACTTGATTATGAAGATATTCGTCAAATAAAAAGGTGGAACAATTACAAACGCCACCTTTACGCTCTAAAGAAGAACTGCGAACCCTTTAATATGGAATGCCGAAAAAAACAAAGACAGTCCCTTCTCCACTGGGCATATGACAGCAGAAAAATATAATAACTTTGCTATATAACCTTAACCCCTAGTCGTTCACATTCTACGATTATATCATTAGGAAACTCTTTGTCTGAAACAATGATATCAACATCCGATATACTACAAAATGTGTACGGCATTATCTTGCCCACTTTGGTAGAATCTGTCAATAAGACGACTTTCTTAGCGCGTCTTATAACTTCTTTTTTCAGCTTACTTTCATTGTAGTCTCCACAAGTAAGTCCAGATTCAAGGGAAAAACCTGAAGCCGCAATAAATGCTATATCTATATTTACAAGATTAATAAATTCTAAAGAGCCTATTCCTGAAATACTTATACTATTTCTGTTTAGCTCTCCACCTGTCAAAACAATCGAAGGCTTCGTCTTACTAAGTAGCCTCATCGCGGTATTTGCACCACTTGTAATAATTGTAAAATAATCATCAGGCATATCTTTTGCAAACTGCATAACCGTACTGCCAGAATCAAGGAAAATAGATCTCTCCCGTTCTAAAAGACCAATTGCTTTTTTAGCAATTTCATTCTTTAAATCTGAGTTTTCTTCTTCCCTTAGGTGATATTCTTCTTCAATATTAGACCTAATCTTCTTAACCGAGATTGCACCACCTCTTACCCTGACAATATGACCTTTTTCTTCAAGCCTTTGCAAGTCTCTTCTCAAAGTCATACTAGAAACGGTATTAAAAACTCTTTCCAAGTCTTTTAGTTTGACTTCACCCTTATCATCAATATACTTTTTTAAATCTTCTCTTCTTGTAGAATTCATCAAAACACCTCAAATGATACCATTTGTCTTATTTAAGATAAATCAAGTTTCATTCGTATAATAATAGTTTACGTATGAAACAAATTGACTTTTAAACATTAGTTATATATAATAAAAATGTAAATAACTACGTATAAGGAATAACTATGACCAAAACCCGAGGAATAATATTTAATATTCAAAAGTTCAGTTTGCACGATGGACCCGGTATTCGTACGGTGGTCTTTTTTATGGGCTGCCCCCTTCATTGTCCTTGGTGTTCGAACCCCGAATCACAAGGCAGTCATTCATATGCTTCAAGTATTGCAAAAGAGTGCCCTAAATGCTATACATCTGCGAATTTAGAGCTTCTAGCAAATGCAGGTAACAAAGCCTCTTCCAATAACACGATCAAAGAGCCATATTATGATACCGTTGATCACATTATTGAAGAAGTAAATAAGGACTCTATATTCTACTCCGAAAGCGGAGGAGGTATGACCCTTTCAGGAGGTGAAGTTTTACAACAACCTCTCTTTGCAATGACTCTTCTTAAAAGAGCAAAGGAACTCGGTATACATACAGCTGCAGAGACTACTTGTTTGTCTAGCTCTAAGGTATTTAAAAAGTTTTTACAAAACCTCGACCTTCTGCTATGTGATATAAAACACTACGATAGCGATATACACGAAAAGGTCATCGGAGCTCCTCTTCATCAAATCATCAAAAACATAAAATTCGCCGTTAAGTCCGGTACTGAATGTATCGCCAGAATACCCATAATACCTGGTTTTAACTATGAATACACTGACGCTAAAAACTTTTGTAATCATCTAAAAGATATGGGTATTAAAAAAGTCAATCTACTTCCATATCACAATTTTGGTGAAAACAAATACAAACTTCTTGGCCTTGAATATACACTAAACGATGTAGACCCCGTTCACAAAACCGATGAAAAATTTATCAAATACAGCCAAATATTTAAAGACGCCGGTTTCGACCTAGCTGAGTAGCCGCTTAAGCTTAGGCGTATCAACCCTCTACCAGTTTACTTAGGTCCGCTTAATCGATAAGAGCTGCTGCCCCTATTACGCCTACATCATCACCAAGTTTTGCTGGTACAATCTCTACCGGGCACTGTTTTGATATCTTTACAAGCTCATCAAACCGTTTGTCTATCGCCTTAAAAAGTCTATCGCCTAGTTTTGAAACACTTCCTCCAACAACATATCTTTTTATGCTAAATATCTGGAATAAATTAGCGAAGAATGTCCCGAGGTGTTTGGCAATATACTCAACCGCTTCTAAGGCAAGTTCATCACCCGCTTCGGCCGCTCTTGCTATATGCTCTCCTGATATCTGTTCATTTTCAACGACAAACTCTGTAATCAGAGTAGTTCGTCCGCCTTTAATTTCATCTTCTACGTATTTTACGAACGCTCTTCCGGCAGCAACGGACATCTGGTGGGTCA
>PDWI01000373.1_pt1 | contig 72519 bp, 72 predicted proteins | sample 1430891 | NCBI WGS metagenome assembly PDWI01 (sample SAMN01162508, study PRJNA174530) | Oral metagenome, whole genome shotgun sequencing project. | biome: Marine environment; feature: Marine mammal; material: Swab sample of the gingival sulcus; isolation source: swab sample of gingival sulcus...
CAATACTTATACGACAACCGGCTTATCGGATAATGATCTGGTTAAAGTCAAAGTATGGAACGGTAACAACTGTTATGATGAAACTACAGAAACTCAAATGATCGTGAACCCATTGCCAAATGCCGATTTCACAATGGATGATGCAGAAGTGTGTAACGGAGAAAACGCTACATTAAGCTTGTCCGGAAGTGAAAACGGCGTAACTTATCAATTGCTCAATGCTGCATCCAACACGAAGGTCGGAAGTCCGGTGCCGGGAACAGGCAGTGCAATTGACTTCACTTTTACACCAAGCGCAACGGCTGACTATAAGGTAGTTGCCGATAATGGTTGTGTAGTCGAACTTACGGACCAAGCAAAAGTAACCGTGAACCCCTTACCAAATGACGCTTTCACAATGGATGATGCAGAAGTATGTAACGGAGAAAACGCCACATTGAGCTTGTCCGGAAGTGAAAACGGCGTAACTTATCAATTGCTCAATGCGGCAACAAACACGAAGGTCGGAAGTCCGGTGCCGGGAACAGGCAGTGCAATTGACTTCACTTTTACACCAAGCGCAACGGCTGACTATAAGGTTGTTGCCGATAATGGTTGTGTAGTAAAACTTACGGACCAAGCAAAAGTAACCGTGAACCCCTTGCCAAATGACGCTTTCACAATGGATGATGCAGAAGTGTGTAACGGAGAAAACGCCACATTGAGCTTGTCCGGAAGTGAAAACGGCGTAACTTATCAATTGCTCAATGCGGCAACAAACACGAAAGTCGGAAGTCCCGTGCCGGGGACAGGCAGTGCAATTGACGTCACTTTTACCCCAAGCGCAACGGCTGACTATAAGGTAGTTGCCGATAATGGTTGTGTAGTAGAACTTACGGACCAAGCAAAAGTAACCGTGAACCCATTGCCAAATGACGCTTTCACAATGGATGACGCAGAAGTGTGTAACGGCGAAAACGCTACATTGAGCTTGCCCGGAAGTGAAAACGGCGTGAACTATCAATTGCTCAATGCGGCAACAAACACGAAAGTCGGAAGTCCGGTGCCGGGCACAGGTAACTCAATTGACTTCACTTTTACACCAAGCGCAACGGCTGACTATAAGGTAGTTGCCGATAATGGATGTGTAGTAGAACTTACGGACCAAGCAAAAGTAACCGTGAACCCATTGCCAAATGACGCTTTTACAATGGATGATGCAGAAGTGTGTAACGGAGAAAACGCTACATTAAGCTTGTCCGGAAGTGAAAACGGCGTAACTTATCAATTGCTCAATGCGGCAACAAACATGAAAGTCGGAAGTCCGGTGCCGGGCACAGAGAACTCAATTGACTTCACTTTTACCCCAAGCGCAACGGCTGACTATAAGGTTGTTGCCGATAATGGTTGCGAAGTAGAACTTACTGACCAAGCAAAAGTAACCGTGAACCCATTGCCAAATGACGCTTTCACAATGGATGATGCAGAAGTATGTAACGGCGAAAACGTTACATTAAGCTTGTCCGGAAGTGAAAACGGCGTGAACTATCAATTGCTGAATGCGGCAACAAACACGAAGGTCGGAAGTCCGGTGCCAGGGACAGGCAGTGCAATTGACTTCACTTTTACCCCAAGCGCAACGACTGACTATAAGGTTGTTGCAACTATCGTCTCGAAAGGTTGCTCTGTAGTTTTATCAGATGGATCAAATGTAAGAGTTAATGAATTACCCGATATTGAGACCTCTTCCAACACACAAACTTTCTGTGAGGAAGATCACAATTTATTATCGGATGTAAATATTTCAGGCGAAAATATTGAATGGTATGCTGATGTAGATCTAACATCAAAACTTTCTGACTCAGGAGAGTTAGCAAACGAAACGACTTATTATGCTGTTTCTGTATCAGATGCCGGTTGTAGAAGTCGCGAATCGCTGCCGATATATATATTGCTTGAAGATTGTTCGATTGATGTTCTTAAGGTGCCTGATGGATTTACTCCCAACGGAGACGGTATCAATGACAGATTTGTAATAAAAGGATTGGAAGATTATCCGGACAATCGATTGATGATAATGAACCGCTGGGGAAATAAAGTCTATGAACAAAATCCTTATGGAAATAAATGGGATGGAAAAAGCAATGCCGGCTTGAGATTTGGAGGCAATGATTTGCCGGAAGGTACCTATTTCTACATCCTGGAATACAAAGATAAAACCGGCAAACACGTCAATAAGAAAGGATATATTTACCTTAAAAGATAGCTGCTTTTGTAAGCAAACTTAAAAAAAGGAAACAACTGCCGAAGGTTCAGAACTTTTGGCAGTTAGGTTTCCTTAATAAAAAAAATCACCGGCTCTTTATGAGTAAAACATAAAATCAAAAACAAATGAAAAAGATAATTATCTCTCTATTTTTACTTTCAGCAACTCTCCTTGCTCGGGCACAGCAAGATCCGATGTTTACCCATTACGCATTCAACACCCTCGCCGTTAATCCGGCATATGCAGGAACAAGAGACGCTTTGACTGTAACGGGTTTGTACCGTTCGCAGTGGGTCGGATTTCCCGGGGCACCCATTACTCAAACTTTGACATTGCATTCTCCTATAGTCAAAAAAAGTATGGGGTTAGGACTATCTGTTTTGAATGACAAAATAGGTCCTACCAAAACCACATCGTTTTATCTTGATTTTGCTTACCGAATAAGGATCACAGAAAAATCATGGCTTTCTTTTGGATTAAAAGGAGGACTCAATGCCAGAAGAAATGAACTCACAAGCCTCAATACAACAGAAGAAAATGACCCTCTTTTTGCCCAAAATGTTAAAAGCAAACTATTGCCCAATCTGGGACTGGGAATATATTACTTTGCTGACAAATATTATTTCGGATTATCCACCCCAAAGTTGTTTGAGAATAACTTTACCGGCAACACGACTGATGCAGTCTTAGAATCAGGCAAAGAGCAAAGACATTTTTTCTTTATCGCCGGAGCTGTTTTTCAATTGTCCGAAGACATCCTCCTAAAACCTACCGGGTTTGTAAAATATACACAAGCCTCCCCGGTAGAAGCCGATATAACGGCTAACTTTATATTCCACGACAGGTTTTGGGTAGGTGCCATGTATCGCACCGGCGATGCCTTGGGAATATTAGCCGGAGTGAATATAACCAAACAACTTGCATTGGGCTATTCCTTCGACTGGTCATTTGTAAATCCTACAGCCACCTATAATGCAGGCAGTCATGAAGTTATGCTCAGATATGATTTTCTGTTTAAAGGACAAGAAAAAGTATTGTCACCAAGATATTTTTAACTTTGAGTTTCTTAAAATCACCATTATTCGATTATTTATAAATAAACCCTATTTACTACATATTCCATGAGAAAATTTTTATCTTTCATATTGCTGATATTCTTGTGTTTTAACCTTTTTGCACAGGATAGAAACAGAAAAAAAGGAGACATGTACTATGCTAGTTTTTCGTACAAAAATGCCATCAAAAAATACGAAGCCGTCAAGGATAAAGACATAGACATCAACAGGAAACTTGCAACCGCTTATTTCAAAATAGACGATTATAAAAAATCAGAAGAATATAGAGCAAAAGTCGCAACAGATCCACAACACTCTGACATGGATTTATACGACTACGCCTCCATCTTGGCAATCAATGAAAAATACGAAGAATCCGAAGAATGGATGAATAAATTTTATCAAACAAATAAACATGACCGAAGAGCACAAATGCAACAAGAACAAGCAGGCTTCTATAAAGTATTGCAAGTGGATAAAGGCATATTTATCGTAGAAAACCTGCCCATAAACTCAGATCAACAAGATTTTGGCACCTCTTACTTTAAGAAAGATATTGTATTTTCGTCCTCACGTCCCGATCTCAAAAAAATGATGAAAAAAAAATGGAATTGGAACAAACTGCCATATCTCGACATTTATATCGGCAAAACAGACAGCACCGGAAACATCACTGCTCTCCGCAAATTTAAAGGAAAATATTTCAACAAAAGATTGCATGAGGGCCCGGTAGCATTCAATAAAGCAGGAGATTATATGATCTTCACCCGAAATAATTACAAAGGAAAAAGCAAGAGCGGAATTGTTAAACTGCAAATGTTCAGCTCAACACTGAAAGACGGGAAATGGCAAAAACCCAAGGCCCTAAAATTCAACAGCAGCGAATATTCCGTAGGACATGCAGCCCTCAATGCCCAAGGAGACACCATGTACTTTACCTCCGACATGCCCGGAGGATTTGGAGGAACGGATTTATACATCACCAGTAAGGACAAAGACGGAAACTGGAAAACACCCGTTAATCTCGGGAAAACAATCAATACCGAAGGTAACGAAATGTTTCCATTTATACACCCTAACGGCATGTTGCTTTTTGCCTCCAACGGACACGTAGGTCTCGGAGGATTAGACATATTCCTCTCCCGCAAAAAAGACGGTTCATTTACTCCGCCGGAAAATCTTGGAGTCCCCATTAACAGCAGCCACGACGATTTTGCTCTGATCATAGACGACAAAGAAAAAACCGGCTATTTCTCCTCCAACAGACCGGAAGGGAAAGGCAACGATGACATCTACTTTGTCAAATTCATCAAACCCTTACAAAAAAAGAAATACCTCAAAGGAAAGACTTGGGATAACGACAGTAATCTACTGGCTGACACTAAGGTATATTTGTTGAATGAACAAAAAGATACCATTGCCCAAACCATCACCGGCGAAAACGGAGAGTTTACTTTTGAAATAGATCCGAATAATTTATATACATTGACCGGAAAAAAAGATACTTACACTGAAACCTTAAGAACGATCGACAGCCGGGCAGAAGGACAAACGCTCTATGCCGACTTGCTCTTGAACAAATCGGGAAAAGAAATATCCGAAAATGTGGTGTCCGAGGATGCAATATCTGAAGGTGCAATATCCGAGAATGCAAAATACACTCTCCGAATCATTGTCAGTGATGCCGAAACCCGACAAGCCCTTAAAGATGCAAACGTAAACCTCAAAGGGCTCAATGAGGAAACCAACCTTAAAACATCGGACGAAGGAGTAGCTGTCAAAGACATTTCCTTTCTCTCTCTCAATGATATCATAGAGCCGGAGATCACCGTCCGTAAAGAAAACTATATGACCACCATTAAAAAAGGCAAGTGGATTATTGATCATCAAGGAGAATATTCCATACATGTAATGATGGATAAAAAAATATCCATTTCTCCAATATACTTTGACTTTGACAAATCCAATATAAGAAAAGATGCTTCCAAAGATCTGGATAAAGTAATTGCTCTGATGAACAAATACCCTTTCGTAGAAATAGAACTAAGTTCACATACCGATTGTCGAGGCTCACGACAATACAACCAAAAACTCTCTGAACGAAGGGCTAAATCATCGCTGAAATACATCAGAAACGAAGTGAAAGAAAATCCGCAACGTATCTACGGAAAAGGATACGGTGAAGATCGACTTGTCAACGATTGTGCTTGCGAAGGGACTAAACGTTGCAAATGTTCAAATGAAGAGCACCAACTCAACAGACGCACAGAATTCCTCATCATAAAATATTGATTTCTCCTCAAAGAAAAATTGCTGATGCACAAAAAAAGGATTTCGGATTCCAAAAAGATTTCGGGATCCTTTTTTTCAGAAGCAAAAACGATGCTTATGTTTGTCGATAAATTTTATACAATCCGAGAAATGAATGCAGAGGGCGAGAAGGTCATTGCAAACATAGAATTAAATCCTCAACACCCGATTTACAAAGGTCATTTCCCTCAGCAAGCCGTTGTCCCCGGAGTTATGACACTCTTGATGGTAAGAGAAATCGCAGAGATTTTTCTTCAAAAAGAGCTGCAACTGTCCTCATCCAAAAACATCAAATTTACCTCCCCTATTCTTCCGGATGTTACAAAATTTTTGCAGATTGCTCTCACATTTCGGAACAACAATCAGAAAGGTGAATGGATCACAGATACCGAAGTGCTATCAGATACGAACAAAATCTGTCTGAAAGCAAGCCTGATCTTCTCTGAAATTTCTTAATTTCCAAGCTCAGCGCGCTATTAAAACTGTACAGCAATTACTGTTACATCGTCCGTTTGTAAGGAAGACCCTTCCCGTTCTTCCACCCAATCACTAAAAGTGTTTTCCAAGCGGACGAACTGCCTGTCAAGCGGCATATTTACGACCTCTTTTAACAAATCTACAAATCGCGCTTCGGTAAACAATTCTTTGTCCTTGCCCCCCTTCTGATTTTTGAATCCATCCGTAGTCAAGTAAAGGATATCGCCTTCTTTTACGGAAAAAGTTTGAGTTTTGAATGTCTGCTTTTTGTATGTTTTCCCGCCGGCTTTGCCAATGCAAAGAGGTTTTGCATCCGACTTAACATGTTCCCATTTTTTGTTTCGATAAAGATATAAATCCAAATTTGCTCCGGCGTACTCTATTTGTTTCTTATCCGGATTGAAGGAGACCAGTGCGATATCGATTTCTTGAGAGGAGTTTTCAACTGTAAGGTCGTCCGTAGCCGATTTTTCTTCGAGTTTTTGCAAGATTTCTCCGGGCTTTTTGTTTCCGGCAATGCTTCTATCCAATAAATGAGCCGTTACAATGGAAAGAAGACCGCCGGGTGTTCCATGTTTTTTTGTATCAGTAAGCACGAGGCTTGTTTTGTCGCCGGCTTTCCCCAGGGGATATATGCGATAAAAATCAGAAGCAGGGAAAGCTACCGGTTGATACATAACAAAATTCTTGGCGAACAATTTGTCCATATCAGCTTGTTTCGGCAGTTTATCCTCTTGGATTACTCGCACATAAGCATTTCCGAAGCCTAAGACTCCCTTTTGGTCTTGAAGATATTCGGTATTTTTTTCCAGTTTTTGCCCGGAAGAATTTATTTTCACATTTTGAGCTTCGAGCAATACTTTTTGTGTACGATATTTTTCCTTTTTAACTTCAACTTGTTCGGCTAACTTTTTGTTTTTCGTCCTTTGTCTTTCATGCAATTCTATATTATGACTGAGATCCAACACATAACCGGTTAAATTTTCGAGTATTTCCAAATTTTCAGGAGTAAAATCGTGGGAGGCAGAAGTGGCTTCAAGGTAAAGCATGGCTCTTACAGCATCTTCGGAAACAAAAGGAACGCACATCAATGCTTTCAGATTCAACTGTTTGCTAAGCACAGCAGCATAGGGAGATTCGGAAATATTTTCAACCAGCCGTCCTTTCTTTTGACTAATAGTGTGTCGAAGCAATATGTCGGAAACATTTACCCGTTCAGGATCCGGGAATGTTGCTTTCAGCAGCAATTCTTCTCCGGGTTCTTTGGTATAAAAATAAACTTGCGATGCCGAAAAACTTTCTGCAAGTATTCCCAATACTTCTTGAATGCCGGTAATGGAAGAGTCGGAAAAAAGCGATTGAATTTGCTCTGATTTTGAAAGGGAAGCAATTTCTGTCTCCAACTCTTTTAATGTCCAAATGCTTTGAAATGAGAGCAAATACATTTGAGCAAATGTAAAAGCAAAAAAACCGTAAGCAGAAATGAAACCGGAGTCTATAACTCCGAAGACCACCAAAGTGTCATAGATAGTAGTCAAATTCATAAACAATAACCCCAGAAAGGGAATGAGAGCTCCGGGTTTTCTTTGTACAAGTTCCTTGATTTGTCCATAAAAAGTATAAAAGTGCATGACAAATATGGAGAGCAATACCAGAAAAACCGAGGGAAAGAAGATAGAAACCGGGGTTACGACAGTCAAGAGAACTACCAATATATTGATCAATACAAGGATTTGAATAAATCTCTTTTTCATATAAGAAGCATATACGAGATAGAGAAATAATATAGAAAATATGATTCGGGCAGCATTGGCAACATAGCGAATCTTCATCAACCACACCCACGGAAGGTTAGGAAGTAAGTGAGAAATGAGGATTTCTCCAACACAAAGCATATAAATAACTTGAAAGAAGTTCCCCAAAATAAAGTAAAGAATTACACTTTCTCGTTTCCCCCAGAAATACATCCCTAAAAAGAAAACGATGGCAAGCAACAATGCTCCGATAAGAAACCCCTCCTGTCTCTCCTCACTGTCCGACAACCTCTGCACTTTATTTGAAACTCCTAAAACAGGAGCATTTTCAATCCCTCCGCTGCGGTGATGAAAGTTAGAAACAATGATGCGGAGGTCTAACACTTGTGTTTCGATGTAAAAATTTTGTGTTACGATCTTTGTTTGCGGAATACTTTTCTTCTTATCTCTTCCCGGCAATCCGACTTTTGTGATTTCCTTTCCGTTCACCTGCAAGGTATAAGCAGTACTTATGCCTCCAAGACGCAAGGCTAAATTTTCCGGATGTTTTTCGGGCAGTTTGATAAGCAGGTGATAGACCCCGTAATTATTCACATGATCTTGATCGGGAAATGTATTTTCATCCCAACGAGAGGGAACTTGGATATATTTTTTCTTCCCCTCCAATACATAAAAGGAATTCGGATAAAATTCCCATTGCCCTTTCAAAATAAAATTTCCGTCTTTTTCAAAGTCATAATCGGACAAATCCAAATATCCTTCTTTAAAACGCTGTGCGTTTGCTTGTTGCAGACTTGCTGCAAAAAAAACTATGACCCAAGCTAAAAAAACTTTTGCTGCCGTATAATTTCGCCTTTTCACTTCAAATATTTTTAATAAATTTCAATATATTGAACCCTCCGGTTAAATTTTGAGACCCACCACCAATATGTCATCGGTCTGTTCCACATCTCCTTTCCACTCGTTCCATTGATTTTCAATTCTGTCTTTTTGCTCCCGAAGCGGATGCGGAAATACTTCTTTCTCCAACAATTGTTTAAAACCCCGTTCTCCCATTGGCATTTTACTCTTTGCTCCGATTTGTTTTCTCAAACCATTGGTAAACAAGTAGAGAATATCTCCTTTTTCAACAGAAATACGCCTGTTGGAGTAAAAATGATCTTGTTCAAGACTTTGACCAATCATTGCCCGATCGGATTTGAATTCCGAGAACGCTTGGGAGGTTGCCAAATAAATGGAGGAGTGCGCTCCGGCATAAACGATTTCTTTCTTCTTCGGATGATATATCAGCACCGAAATATGGTAGAAAAATTCTTCTTCCGGGAAAAGAGTATCTCTCCTGTCTTGGAATCCTTTTTGCATTTGATTCAACACTTTTTTCGGATTCACATTTTTTTCCCGGACAATCGACCGGAAAATTTCGCCGGCAACGATTGCCGCCAAGGCTCCTTGTATGCCCACACCCGGAGAATCCGCAACAACAATCAAAAATTCATCCGCAGCGATTTTTTCTAACATAAAGAAGTCTCCGCCCATTTGATGTTTGGGTTTGTTCCAAACAAAGTGTTCGGGAAAGGCTCTTTGTAAAACAGGCTTCTCGGGCAAAAGCGTCCGAGTGAGGAAACTCGCATACACCTGTTCTGCCACAATATCTCTCTTTTGCTTGTCTATCTGCTGCTTGCTGTCCCTGTTTTCTTGCTTCATACGGCTCACTTGCCCGCGCAGATCTTCGATTTCCGAAGCACGTTCTTGTATTTTCTCTTCCAGTTCTTGAATCATCTTCTCGGATGCCAAAGACTCGGATTCTAAATTTGCATAAGCATAATGTTTCTCAAATAAACGTCCAAGTTCCTCATCGACAGTTTGCATGATGTACAAGGAGTTTTTTTCAAAATGTTCGCTCTCTTGATGGCATTCAAAATACAGAACAGCACGAGCCAAGCCATCTTGCAACAAAGGATAACTGAGCATACCTTTTATATGTTCTTGTTTGCCGAGATAAGCGTGATCCCGAATTTTATTCAATTCCGAGGCTTCTACATAAACAGATTCACCGGACTCGATGGCTTTGTTCAAACAACGTGAAGAGAAAAGTTCGTTTTCTTTTCCCGCAAATATTCCTCGATTGACAAGGGTCATTTTTTCGGATGCCCGATCATAAGTTTTCAGGATCAACCACCGGTCATCTTCATAAGCAAAGATAACGGCATAGTCTGCCTCCAGCATTTTGGAAAGTACACGCAAAGGAGTTTCCATATTGTAAGCGTCTCGCACAAAGGAAGATGCTCTAAAATCGAATTGAACGTGCAACTCTTTTGTTTTTGCCTTGATTTTTCGAGATTCTTTGGCGGCAGAAATAAAGATGGCATAAGAATGCAAAAGGATAAATACGAACAGTGCCCAATCAGCAAGCTGGGGAGTATTGATGTATCCTAAGTAACTCAACAAATCATTCGTAGATACAATAACAAGGATTAGAAGCCCGATAAAAGAATTCAAAACTCCGGGCACTTTCTCCTTAAGCATTCGGTATTCAACAACTAAGGCGTAAATAAAACCTACATAAGAAAGCAAAGTAAGAGCCGAAAGCAAGGGCAATGCCGTGAACATCTTCACGGGAGCTATAATAACCAAAAGAACTGCTGCAATGATGATTACGGATACTACGCGTACCACATACCTATTCAAACGTTTATCTAACAGATGATCAAGAAAAAGCATCAAAAACAATACCCTGAGGAAAAGAGACAAATAGACGGTCTTCACAAAAATTGACCAATTTAAACCGGGGAAAAGAGAGGTTAATGTCAAATTGAATGTCATTAAGACATACAGAATATCGAACAAGAGGAAAAGCGGAAAATACAAATTTTTCTTATCTGCCGGGCGGTGTACAAAAAAAGAAAAATGCAAAAACAGCATGATAAACAGCAAACCGGTTTGCATCAAGTTCCAAAAATCTTGAATACGAAAATCTGCAATTATCTTTGATCCTTTCCCGAAACGTACCGGGCGTTCTACGCCGCCGGTTTTATGAAAGAAATTACTGACCTGCAAGATAACCTCAGCCTCTTTTTTTTCGGGATAAAACAGGACATTATTTGAAGACCATGCGGGACTTCCCTCCTCTTTGGTTTTTGAGACTTTTCCTACGGAACTTAACATTTTTCCGTCTATAAAAATCCGATAAGCGGTCTGAACCTTTACGATATTAAAGGCGTACAACTCGCCGGGCGTAAGGTTTTTAAGTACCGTTCGATAAGTGGCATATCCTTCCCCGGAAGACAATTTGCCGTCAGTTTTGTTCCACACATGCGGAAACTTGACATGCCCCTCCGGTTTCTTTACGGATCCGCTTGCAAAATCACCGGGAGCATACAAACATTCGGGATAAAATTCCCAATCGTTGGTGTAAGAAACATTCTTTACAAGCCGTTTTTTCGCAACTGTCCGACCGGATTTAAGAGAATCCGGAGAATCTTGAGCAAACACAAAGCCGGGGCTCAAAAGGAGAAAGAAAAGGACAATTCGTATGGTTGTTTTTTTTGTATTCATAATTCAAATTAGCAAACCTAACAGTATAATCTCGAAGTTAAAACATAGACTTAAACCTTCTCACAAAGATATAAAAAAGTTACAACCAAAGCATAATTCACAAAAATATTATCAAAAAAAAGCTCCCTAAAATTGGCTTAATCGAAACAGAAAATCTTTTTTTATATTTTTTCAAAATCCATAAATTGCTGATAATCAGAAGTTTTAAAATAATATTTTTTTTTCAAATTATTTGGTTGGTTGTAAAAAAAAATAATTTAACTTTGTGCCTCAAATTAATATTTAAGATTTTAATTAAAAAACTGAAACAAAATGAATGAAGCTGTAAAAAAATTTATGGACAACGTGATTGCTCGCAATCCGGGTGAAAAAGAATTCCACCAAGCTGTGCAAGAAGTGGCAGAGGTGATTATTCCTTTTATGGAAGAAAACCCCAAATACAAAGATGCCAAAATCTTGGAAAGATTGGTAGAACCGGAACGCGTGATTATGTTTAGAGTGCCTTGGCAAACAGACAAAGGCGAAATTATGATCAATCGCGGATTTCGTATTGAGTACAACAGTGCCATCGGACCTTACAAAGGCGGTTTGCGCTTCCACCCCAGTGTAAACTTGAGTATCTTGAAATTCTTGGGATTTGAGCAAATTCTGAAAAACAGCCTTACAACCCTGCCCATGGGTGGCGGTAAAGGAGGATCAGACTTCAACCCCAAAGGAAAATCAGACAACGAAATTATGCGTTTCTGCCAAAGTTTTATGAGTGAATTGTTCCGTCACATCGGTCCCGACACGGATGTTCCCGCCGGAGATATTGGCGTGGGCGGTCGTGAAATAGGATTTCTCTTCGGACAATACAAACGATTACGCAATGAATTTACCGGCGTTTTAACCGGAAAAGGAAGAGAATGGGGCGGCAGCATAATGCGTCCGGAAGCCACCGGATTCGGAAACGTGTATTTTACGCAAGAAATGTTGGCCAATAAAGGGGAAACTTTGAAAGGCAAAACTGTAGCCGTTTCCGGATTCGGAAATGTTGCCTGGGGTGCCGTAACCAAAGCTAACCAACTGGGTGCAAAAGTTGTAACTATTTCAGGACCTGACGGTTATGTCTATGATGCTGACGGAATTTCCGGAGAAAAAATAGACTATATGTTGGAACTTAGAGCCTCCAACAATGACGTGGTTGCTCCTTACGCCGAAAAATTCGGAGCCAAATTCTTTGCCGGTAAAAAACCGTGGGAACAAAAAGTGGACATCGCCTTACCTTGTGCTACTCAAAACGAATTGAATGCCGACGATGCAAAAGCATTGGTAAACAATGGAGTAATCTCCGTAGGCGAGGGCGCTAATATGCCATGTACACCCGAAGCCATTGAAATTTTCCACAAAGCAAAAATCTTATTCTCTCCCGGAAAAGCATCTAACGCAGGTGGTGTTGCAGTTTCCGGTTTAGAAATGAGCCAAAACTCTTTGCGCTACGGATGGACTGCCGAAGAAGTCGATGAAAAATTACACAAAATTATGCGAGATATTCACGAAGCTTGCAAAAAATACGGTACACAACAAGACGGATATGTTGACTATGTAAAAGGTGCCAACATTGCCGGTTTTGTTAAAGTAGCTGACGCAATGATTGCGCAAGGTTACGTGTAATAAACATCAGTGTTTTTCATTTTATTATTTTTTAATTTGACAATTTAAACGAACTGCTCCCTCAACAATTTGGGGAGCAGTTTTTTTTTGCAAATTTTAATCCGGAACCGGGATTCTGATCTGAGAGATTTTCTAAAATGAGAATTTATCTCCCGGTATGCTTTGCAGGCAATTTTTGTAACCGGCAATGATCTCTTCCATGATTTGAGCTGCCGATCGTTCCGATTCAATCAGCGATGCGACTTGTCCTATTTCCAGTTCTCCATTTTCCATATCTCCCTCAAACATTCCCTTTTTCGCTCTTCCCTTCCCCAGCAATTCGGACAAAAATTCTTTGTCTTTACCTTGCCTTTCTGCTTCAAATACTTGCTCCGCAAAAGGGTTGCGCAAAAGACGAACAGGTGCCAACGATTTCAAAGCCAAACGAGTATCCCCTTCACCGGCAGCAATGACTTTATTTTTGAATAACGGATGAGCGGAAGATTCTTTTGCCACCGCAAAAGCACTGCCGATTTGAACTCCTTCCGCCCCCAACATCATGGCTGCCGCCATTGCTTCTCCGGTAGCAATGCCTCCGGCTGCAATAACAGGTATCTTAACGGATTGTGTTACTTTGGGAATAAGCACCATTGTAGTTGTTTCTTCTCGACCATTGTGCCCGCCGGCTTCAAAGCCTTCGGCAACCACAGCATCCACGCCTGCCGCTTCGGATTTTTGCGCAAATAAGGCACTTGACACCACATGCACAACGGTTATTCCTTTATCTTTCAGGAACTTCGTCCACTTTTTAGGGCTGCCCGCAGAGGTAAATACGATTTTTACTTGTTCCTCTGCAATGATTTCCATAAGCTCATCTACTTGGGGGTAGAGCAAAGGTATGTTTACTCCGAAAGGGCCGAAAGTATTTTGCTTGCATTTTTGGATATGTTCTCTAAATGTGTCGGGGTGCATGGAACCGGCTCCGATAAGTCCTAATCCGCCCGCATTACTGACGGCACTCGCAAGTTTCCATCCGGAACACCAAACCATCCCGCCTTTAATCACAGGATATTTTATTTGAAATAATTGGCAAATTTTATTCATTTGATTTTAGTTTTAAATTACTTTAAATCCGAGTACCAGTACATCATCCACTTGCTCTCGTTCTCCTTTCCATTGTTGGTAAAAACTCTCCAATTGTCGTTCTTTGTCGTCAAAACTTGTCAGGTAGTTTGTTTTCAGCACTTCATAAAACCCGCGCGAGGTCAACTTTTTATTTTTGCTTCCTCCGAGTTGGTCTTGATAACCGTCTGAAAAAATATAAAACTCCATTCCCGGTTCAATATTCACCGAGTGAGTTTGATACATTTTCTTGTCAGGATGCTTCTCTTTCATTTTGGAAAAAAATACATCCGAGTATCCGGCTATACCATATTTTTCGCCTTTGATTATGTCCACTTCTCTTTTTTGCAAAATGAGTAACGGGTTATTAGCTCCGGCAAAATAAAGTTTTTTTTCTCCGGGCACTACGGTACAAAGCGCTATATCCATTCCGTCTTTATTGAAGCCTCTTTTTTGACTTAATGCGGCTTTGACACGCAGGTGCAACTCTTCCAATATCTGCCCGGGATCGGTTATTTTGTCTTGCTTGATGATGGAATCGAGAATATTGTTGGCAAGTACCGTAAGCAAGGCGCCGGGAACCCCGTGTCCGGTACAATCAATAGCGGCAATCACGACTTTGTCTCCGCATCTTCCATACCAATAAAAATCTCCGCTGACGGCTTCTTTCGGTCGGTGAAATTTAAAAAAATAGGGCAACAGTTCTGTGCCTTTTAACTCTCTTTGCATCAGCGACTTTTGTATCAATCCGGCATAGCGAATACTGCCTGTTATGGACTCATTGGCTTCTTGAACTTCTGACAACAGTCCTTCAATTTGGGACTTTTGCGCCTGTATTTCTGCGTTTTTTTGTGTGATTGCCCTGTTTTTTGTATTCAAAATTTTATTGCTCATTCGTTTTTGCATATAGAAAAACAGGAGCATAATCAAAGCGACCAGAACCAAAACGGAAAATAAAATGATATTACGAAACAACAGTTTGTTTTTCAGATCTTTTCTTTCTTGTTCGTTACGTTGGAGTTCATTTTGATTTTCGATATATTTCAAGCGCAATTCTTTTTCCGAAAGAGTACTTAAGAGCGCCTCTTTTTCGGACTCGCTTCTTTCTAATTTTTCTTCTTTTTTCTTTAATTCATAACTTTTTTGCAAAATTTCCAACTCTTTCAACTTATTTTCTCGTTGCACCAATTTTCTTTTCAAGCGTTCTTGTTCCGCCCCTTTTTTTAATTTTTCGGTCTTTTTGCTTTCTATCAATTCATTAAATTCTCTGTACAAATTAAAAAAATAAATAGATTTCTTGGCATTCCCTGCCCTTTCATAAGATTCACTCAGCATTCCGTAACAGCTCCGCATTTGTTCCGGATCATTCATTTCCCGGGCGATGCTCAAAGCGTCTAACAGATGACTTTCTGCTTCTTGGAACCTTTTCAGACTGTTCAAAATGACGGCAATATTGATATGAGCAGAGATCGTTCCAACTTTTTCTTTGTTTAACTTTCGTATTTTTAGAGTTTCTTTGAAATAAGATAAAGCCTGCTCATTAGCCCCCTTGTCCGACATTATCAAGGCTAAGTTGCTGTTGATCATTGCTATCCCGTTTTCATTTGCCAACTGCTTATTGATGGCTAAGGATTTTTGATAATTCTCGACAGCTTCATCAAAATAATTGTGTTCCCAATAAATCATTGCCATATCATTGAAACATTCACTTTCTTGCTTCAATTGTTTTTTATCTCGATATTGTTCTGCTTTGATACGCAGAGCCGAAATACGTGCAGAATCTTGTCGGGAGAGATTGTATTTGCTCGGCTGTGCCCATAGGGTATTTCCTGCCAATAAAAACAAGAGGATGAAACCCGATAGATGAATTTTGAAAGTTTGAAAAATCATCGTCAAACGATTGTATGGTAAATCAAAACACAAAGTTATACATAATTGAATAATTTCAAAAAAAAGAAAAATGAATGAAATATCCCTTTTTATTTACTGAAAATACTACCTTTGCGTCCACAAACAGTATTGCTAATGACACAATCGATAGATCTGGCTCGTTATATAACCTCCGGGCAACGCATCCGTTTTGCCGAGCAAAAATGCGATGCCCCGCGCTTCTACATACAAACCTACGGTTGCCAGATGAATGTGGCTGACAGTGAAGTCATATCCTCAGTCATGCTGGACAACGGCTATGCCCTGTCTCATACCGCAGAAAGTGCGGATATTATTTTCATAAATACCTGTGCCATAAGGGATAATGCGGAACAACGGATCCGGAATAAGTTACAAGCCATGCAGGTATTGAAGAAGAAAAAGAAACATTTGATTGTCGGCTTGCTGGGTTGTATGGCGGAACGATTGAAGGAGCAACTTTTGGAGGAAGAAAAAATCTTGAATTTGGTCGCCGGTCCCGATGCTTATCGTTCTCTGCCAAAGTTGGTTAAACAAGCAGAAACGGGAAGCAAAGCAATCAATGTGTTGCTTTCCGCCGAGGAAACTTATGCGGACATCAGCCCGGTGCGCAGAAACCCGAATAATGTCTCGGCTTTTGTTTCAATAACCAGAGGTTGCGATAACATGTGCGCTTTTTGCGTAGTGCCTTACACGCGTGGGCGAGAACGCAGTCGCCGCCCCGGAAGTATCCTCCGAGAAGTAATGGAAATACGATCCGAAGGTTACAAGGAAATTACACTTTTGGGGCAAAACGTGGATAAATACAACTGGAATAAAGGCGAAGTCAGTTTTGCGCGTTTACTGCAAACCGTTGCTGAAAATGCTCCCGATATGCGCCTTCGTTTTGCGACTTCTTATCCTCAAAACTTCACAGACGAAGTCATCGAGATCATGGCAAAATATCCCAATATCTGCAAATACATACATCTTCCGGTACAATCGGGAAGCAACTCTATGCTCCGAAAAATGCGGCGCGGATATACTGTAGAAAAATATATGAAAATCATTAACAATATCCGCCGAGCAATTCCGGACTGCGCCATTTCTACCGATATTATTGCCGGTTACTGTGCAGAAACAGAAGAAGATCATCAAGCCACCTTGCAAGTTATGCGAGAAGTAGGCTATGACTTTGCTTACATGTTTAAATATTCCGAACGCCCCAATACATACGCTCAAAAACATTACGAAGATGACATTGACGAAGCGGATAAAACACGCCGACTTAATGAAATCATTGCTTTGCAACAGGAATTATCATTGTCAAGCAATCAAAAAGACATCGGAAAAACATTTGAGGTATTGGTAGAAGGCAAGTCGAAAAAATCAGATTTGCGACACTACGGCAGAAATTCTCAAAACAAAGTTATTGTATTTCCAAAGGAAAATTCAAAAATAGGCGACTATGTGCAAGTAAAAGTAGAAAAATGCACCTCAGCCACTTTAACAGGAACCATTGTTTCATCTCAAAAATAAAGCTCTTTAATCATGCAAAAAACGATCATAACTGTCTTGCTTTTGATAGGACTCAGCCCTGTCTTTGCACAAGAAAAGACCGATTTTATAAAAGTTTACGACACAAAAACATCTCCCGTAAAAAATCAAGGGCGTACAGGTACTTGTTGGTCTTTCACAACTTGTTCATTCTTAGAAAGTGAAATACTGAAATCAAAAAACAAGGAATTGGATCTTTCCGAAATGTTCATTGCCTACTACGCTTATTTGCAGAAAGCTGAGGATTATCTTCGTTTTCACGGCAAGGGAAATTTCAGTGAAGGCGGACAAGCTCACGATGTCATCAACGTTATCAAACAATACGGACTGATGCCGGAGAGTGCTTATTCCGGATTCTGCTCAAAAAAGCAAAAAAAACACAATCACGCCTCAATGGTGGACAATTTAACTTCCGTTTTGGAAAATGCTCTGAAAGGAAAAAAACTTTCCCCAACTTGGAAAGTTGCATTCAAAGCTTTATTAAACAGCCATTTAGGAGAAATACCGGAAACCTTTGTTTTCCAAGGAAAAAAATATACCTCAAAAACTTTTTGCAAACAAGCAGCCGGGATTAACCCCGATGATTACATAGAGTTTACTTCCTACACGCATCATCCTTTCTATACCACTTTTGATTTGGAAGTTCCCGACAATTGGTCTCATGATGTTTACTACAACGTCCCGATTGACGACTTGACAGCAATTATGGACAATGCACTAAAAAACGGATACTCCATTGCTTGGGACGGCGATGTCAGCGAAAAAGGATTTGTCCACAAAACCGCTACGGCGACACTAAGCAAAGAAGACAAGAAACAAATAAAGGCACAAGGGATGCAAGCTTTCAGACAATCTACTTTCGATGATTTCAGCACAACAGACGACCATTTAATGCACATCACCGGAAAAGTAAAAGATAAAGAAGGAACGTTGTATTACAAAACCAAAAACTCTTGGGGCGCATACAATCAATATGACGGATTTCTCTTCATGTCAGAAGATTACATACGAATCAAAACCGTAGCCATCTTAGTAAATAAAAACGCTGTTCCCGCAAATATTGCAAAAAAATGCGGCATCAAATAAACCCAAAAGTTATAAAGTGGAAACCAGAGAAGAACTGCTCAAACAAGTCAAAACCATTGAGATAAAAACCCGTGCATTAAGCAAACAAATCTTTGCCGGGGAATATCACAGTGCCTTCAAAGGCAGAGGGATGACATTCTCTGAAGTTGCTGATTATCAATACGGAGACGACATCCGAAGCATTGACTGGAACGTAACCGCCAGGTATGACAAGCCTTACATCAAACGCTTCGAAGAAGAACGAGAACTTACCGTTATTTTAATGGTGGACATCAGTCTATCCACCCACTTTGGCACACAAACCAAAAGCAAACGACAACTCATCACGGAACTCTCCGCCGTACTTGCCTTCTCGGCTATTCGCAACAACGACAAGGTCGGAGCTATCCTTTTTACAGACCGAGTAGAGCAATTTATCCCTCCGCGAAAAGGACGCAAACACATCCTACGCATCATCGGGGAATTGCTGGATTCTCGCCCGGAAGGGAAAAAAACCGACCTCAAACCCGCCTTGCGCTATTTGACAAAAGTTGCCAAAAAGAAAAGTGTTGTTTTCCTGATTTCCGACTTTTTGGATGTTGATTATGAAAAATCCCTTCAAATTGCTTCTTACAAACACGATTTAACCGGCATCAAAATATACGATCGCAGAGAAATGCACCTGCCCCAAGTCGGACTTTTGAAAGTTAAAGACATTGAAAGCGGCAAAACTCTTTGGATAGATACAAATAAAAAATCAATCCGAAAACAATTTGAAAAAGCTCGCCAAGCTGAAGAGGAACAAATGGCTAAAATTTTTGCCCGCACCGGAACCGACTACGTCCGTATCAATACCGGAGAGGATTACGTAAAATCAATGTTAGACTTATTCAAAAAACGTTTACACTAAAAATAACAAGGATGGAAGTGCAAATTCAAGAATCTTGGAAAAATTTACTTGCCGACGAATTTAAAAAAGATTATTTCTCGGAATTGGTTGATTTCGTAAAAAAAGAATATGCCGCACACAAAATATATCCACGCGGAGCAAATATATTCAAAGCCTTTGATTTATGTCCTCCGGAAAAAGTAAAACTTGTCATCCTGGGGCAGGATCCGTATCACGGAGAAGGGCAAGCACACGGCTTATGTTTTTCCGTTCCCGAGGGCGTAGCCGTCCCCCCGTCTTTACTCAATATCTACAAAGAACTCCATGCCGACATCGGCAAAGAAATCCCCCCGAGCGGCAACTTGGAACACTGGGCAAAACAAGGAGTTCTGATGCTTAATGCTACGCTTACCGTCCGCGCTCGGCAAGCCGGATCGCACAAAGGGAAAGGTTGGGAAATTTTTACCGATGCCGTTATTCAAAAAATTGCCGAAACAAATCCGCACCTTGTTTTTTTACTCTGGGGGGCTTATGCCCAAAAAAAAGCTCAATTTATAGACCGGCAAAAGCACCTGATACTACAAGCAGCTCACCCCTCACCACTTTCCGCCCATCGAGGATTTATGGGTTGCAAGCATTTCAGCAAAGCCAACGATTACCTCGAAAAGCAAGGAAAAATCCCGATTAATTGGTAAATCTGACATCCTCAAAGCTTACGAAGATTTGAAGCGACTAAGTAAAATATTCTCTTTGGACAAAGACCGCGAAGGTCTCATGAAACGATATCTGCAAGAAGCCGAAAATTGGACTTCTCATTTGCAACACACAAAAGATCAGATCCTGCAAGCCGCAAACAAAATTACACACAAAGACACTTGCGTCGTTTTGGGCAGCGGTTGGTGGCTGGACCTCCCGGTCGAAACCCTGCACGATACATTCCAACGACTTATCTTCATAGACATAAGCCATCCGAAACAAAGACGACACAAAGCCTTAAAGTTTCCCAAAATGGAATTGCTCACTGTCGACATCACCGGAGTTTTGGAATCTCTGCAAAAAACAAAAAAAATAGACTCCGAGTTTATTGACCGGATAAAAATCCCTGATTTTAATTTTGGATTGCCCCAAGGACAATCACCGGACTTTGTCGTTTCAGCCAATCTTCTGAGCCAGCTTGCCTGTTTTCCTTTGGGTTATGCGCTGCGCAAAAGGAAAATATCCGGAGAACACACTGCAGCTTTGCAAAAAAAGATTGAAGAAAATCACCTCGCATTATTACCTGCCGGAAAAACTTGTTTGATTGTTGATTACTATCAATATGCTTATACCTTCTCAGGCAAACCGGCAGAAGAAGAACCCCGAATTCTCTGCTCCCTGCCGAATGTCCCGATAGAAAAAGAATGGATATGGAATTTTGACATGTCAGGCAATTACAAAACCGCTCGAAAAATAAAATTTAAAGTAAAGGCGATGTATGTCTGATTTTTTTATACATTTGCCTCAATACTTTTTGCGAACGATCGGCATATTGCCGATTAGAAGAAACGCAAAAATTTCAAATCTTAATTAATAACTCAAAAACATAATAATGAAGACAGACATCGAAATTGCTCAAGAAGCAAAAATCTTGCACATACAAGAAATCAGCAAAAAACTCGGAATACCTGCCGATGATCTTGAACTCTATGGAAAGTATAAAGCAAAATTGCCCCTGCATTTAATAGATGAAAACAAAATAAAAAAATCAAACCTGATTTTAGTAACAGCCATCACCCCAACCCCTGCAGGAGAAGGAAAAACAACAGTCTCCATAGGACTGGCTCAAGGACTCAACAAACTGGGCAAACAATGTACGGCAGTCCTCAGAGAACCCTCCTTGGGACCCGTATTTGGAATAAAAGGCGGAGCCGCCGGAGGAGGTCATTCGCAAGTGATTCCAATGGAAGACATCAATTTGCACTTTACCGGTGATCTCTCAGCCGTAGAAAAAGCGAACAACTTACTCGCCGCTCTGATTGACAACAACATTCAACTCTCGAAAGAAAACGGGAATTTGGGAATAGACCCCCGAACAATCACCTGGAAAAGAGTAATGGACATGAATGAAAGGGCCCTGAGAAATACCGTCATTGGATTGGGAGGAACCAAACAAGGCGTCCCGCGCGAAAGCGGATTCAATATCACTGCAGCCTCAGAAGTAATGGCCATCCTGTGTTTATCCGAAAACTTAGAAGATTTAAAAGAAAGATTGGGAAATATACTCGTAGGGTTCACTTATGAAGGCAAGCCCGTATTTGCCAAAGACCTGAAAGCCCAAGGGGCAATGACCGCCCTTTTGAAAGATGCCATAAAACCGAACTTGGTACAAACTCTCGAAGGCACTCCCGCCATTATCCATGGAGGGCCATTTGCCAACATCGCTCAAGGAACAAACACCATAGTAGCAACCAAAATGGGACTTTCTCTCAGCGACTATGTCGTCACCGAAGCCGGATTTGCCAGTGAACTCGGAGCCGAAAAATTCCTGGACATAAAAATGCAAACGGCCAAGCTCAAACCCAAAGCCATTGTACTTGTCGCCACAATAAGAGCCTTGAAATATCACGGCGGTGTCAAGCTCAGCGAACTCAACAACGAAAACACCGAAGCGCTCCAAAAAGGATTTGAAAACCTCGACAAGCACATTGAAAATATGCAAACCTTTGGATATACACCGGTTGTCGCCATCAATAAATTTTATACGGATACAGCAAACGAGATCAAACTTCTCGAGGATTATTGCACAAAGAAAAATGTTCCCGTAGCCATTTCCGAAGGCTGGGAAAAAGGAGGCGAAGGAACCAAAGACCTATCCGAAAAAATAATCCAAGCCTGCACTCAACCTGTAGAATTCAAACCTTTGTATAACAAAGAACAAACCTTTGAAGAAAAAATACATGCCATAGCCACTCGCATGTATGGAGCAAAAAATGTAGAATACTCCCTCAAAGTAAAACGAGAATTAAAAAAATACGAAGAACTCGGCTTGGGCAACTTATCCGTGTGTATCGCCAAAACTCAAAAATCCCTATCCGATAATGCCGCAAAAAAAGGAAGACCTCGCGACTTTACCTTAAAAATCAGAGATGTAGAAATCTCCTCCGGAGCCGGATTTATAGTTCCCATCGCCGGAACCATTATGCGTATGCCCGGACTTCCGGCAAAGCCCTCAGCGGAAAAAATAGACATTGACCAAGACGGAAATATCACCGGTCTGTTTTAATCCAAAATATTATCGAGGCGTTTTTCAAAAGCGTCTCGATTCTTTTTTGTTTTTCAATGCTGAAAAATCTGTGTATCGGAAGTAATCCTTTCGACCCGAAGCAAAAAAACAACAGCTCGCAGATTTCTCCTCCGAATTACGTGGACTCGTTGAACCTAAATCCATATTTTTACAATAAAAATATTTTGCTGTTCAATATAAATACACTAACTTTGCCGCCTTAACAAATTTCTTTATATAAAAAAACAAATATGTATTTAGACGCAGAAAAGAAAAAAGAGATTTTTCAAAAGTACGGAAAGTCTAATAGTGACACAGGATCCGTGGAGAGCCAAGTGGCATTATTTTCCTACCGTATTACTCATTTGAATGAGCACCTGAAAGCCAACAAAAAGGACCATCGTACACGCTTGGCTTTGTTAAAAATGGTAGGAAAACGAAAAAAATTGCTAAAATATCTCCAAAATAAGGACATTGAAAGGTACCGCGCCTTAATTAAAGAACTCGGACTGAGAAAATAAACTTTCCTCAACAAAAGAAGGCATTACAAAAACGATGCCTTCTTTTATATGCAAAAAAACACATTTTAAAACTCCAGTAAAAAATACACCGGAATATCTAAATCAAAAAATAAATGAATATAATCAAAAAGGTTGTTCGCTTCGGCAACAACCAAGAAATAACCATAGAAACCGGAAAACTGGCCAAACAAGCACACGGTTCGGTAGTCGTCAAGGACGGCGACACCATGCTTTTGGCAACCGTAGTTTCTGCCCACGAAGCCCGTCCGGACACAGACTTTATGCCCCTCTCAGTAGATTACCGAGAAAAATTTGCCGCCGCCGGAAGAATCCCCGGAGGATTCCGCAAACGAGAAGGAAGACCTTCTGACGATGAAATACTCGTTGCTCGATTAGTGGACAGAGCCTTACGCCCGCTGTTTCCCGATGATTACCATGCTGAAACCTTCGTCAATGTCGAACTGATATCTGCTGACCGCAACAAAAAAACAATGCCTGATGCACTTGCGGGATTGGCCGCATCAGCAGCACTCGCCGTCAGCGACATCCCCTGGAACGGCCCCATCTCCGAAGTACGCGTGGCTCGCATCAAAAATGAATGGACAATAAACCCCGACGTAGATGAACTCGCTTCAGCAGATATAGACATCATTATGGCTGCAACCATCGACAATATCCTGATGGTCGAAGGTGAAATGAAAGAAGTCTCCGAAGAAGAACTTGTCGAAGCCCTCAAAATAGGACACGAAGCCATAAAAATACACTGCCAAGCGCAACTCGAAATGGCAGAAGAAAAAGGCGTAACACAAAAAAGGGAATATTGCCACGAAAATCCGGACAATGAAGAACTCAAGAAAGAAATGACCGACACTTTGTCCGAAAAAGTCTATCAGATAGCCAAAGCCGCCCTCCCCAAACACGAAAGAACCGAACAATGGGATGCTTTAAAACAAGACTTTATAGACAATTATGACTTCAAAGAAGACGAAGAGGAAGAAATGACCCTCTCGTTGATTTCAAAATACTTCCATGACATCCAAAAAGATGTTGTGCGCTCAATGATTCTTGACGAAAAACTTCGACTCGACGGTCGCAGTCTTGATCAGATACGCCCCATTTGGAGCGAAATTGATTACCTTCCCGGCGCTCACGGCTCCGCCATCTTTACGCGAGGGGAAACCCAATCCCTCTCCACCGTAACCTTAGGATCGCCTCTTGATGTACAAACCATAGACAGACCCTTGTTGCAAGACAAAGCGCCCTACATGTTGCACTACAACTTCCTCCCCTACTCCACCGGAGACGCTCGACCCTATCGAGGAACCGGAAGACGCGAGGTCGGACACGGCAACCTTGCCCAGAGAGCCATTGCCCCCGTATTGCCTGCCAAAGAAGACAATCCCTATACCATACGCATCGTTTCCGATATTCTCGAATCCAACGGATCCTCCTCAATGGCGACAGTCTGTGCAGGAACCTTGGCTTTGATGGATGCCGGCGTGCAAATCAAGAAACCGGTTTCCGGGATTGCCATGGGACTCATCACCGATAATTCAGGAAAATATGCCGTACTCTCAGATATATTGGGAGATGAAGACCACCTGGGAGATATGGACTTCAAAGTAACCGGTACCGAAGACGGAATCACGGCCTGCCAAATGGACATCAAGGTGGACGGACTCTCTTTCGAGATATTGACACAAGCCCTATTGCAAGCCAAAGCAGGAAGAGAACATATTTTGAATGAAATGCTCAAGACCATTTCCTCTCCGCGTCAGTCTTACAAAGACCATGTTCCCGGAATTACCTCTTTCCAAATCCCGACGGACATGATTGGTGCTGTAATCGGACCCGGCGGAAAGGTCATTCAAGAGATTCAAGCACAAACCGAAACCACCATTACAATCGAAGAAGAAAACAATATGGGCATTGTGATCATCATGGGACCCACACAACAATCCATCGATGACGCAAAAAACCGTATTAAGGGGTTGGTCGCCGTGCCTGAAGTTGGAACTATATATCAAGGAAAAGTAAAAACCATCGTTGCCTTCGGCGCATTCATAGAAATACTGCCGGGTAAAGACGGATTGTTACACATATCCGAGATAAAGCACGAACGAGTAAACAAGGTCGAAGATGTACTGAAAGAAGGAGATACCATAGAGGTCAAACTCATTGGAATTGACCCCAAGAACGGTAAACTCAAACTCTCACGAAAAGTTTTACTCCCCAAACCCGACAAAAAATAAAAACAACGAGGACTTAATCTATTCATGTTTATTAAATTGGAATACAGCGATAGTTTATATCTGCTGTATTCTTTTTTTATACCCCGACGGTTCATTCCGGATAATCCGGAGAACGATATGTATTTATCTCGAAACCGACTCTACACCTTATCGACATATACGCCGAAGAATTATTCTGTTACAGGACTATTCTTTTCCGTTCCGGAATAATATCAGATATATTCCCGAAAGAACAACTCTCTCTTCGGACACAAACAACCGGATTCTTGTAAGCTCCCGATATATTCGAGACAAAGACAACCGGTAACGACATATATACGATATATACAAAAACATCTCCAATAACTATTTTAACCCAAACCATGAGGTGCTTGCACCCAAACGTTAAGCCTTTTGATAGAAACATTGAGGTATTCGCACCCAAACGTTTAGGTTCGAGACCTAAATGATGGGGTACATGCACCTAAACATTTAGGGCAAAAACCTAAACGAAAGGGTCAAGACACCTAAACAGATATATCTAAAATGTAAACAATAGGATCAACATACCTAAACGTTTAAGTCAAAGACCTAAACAATAGGGTGAGAGCACCTAAACGGATCTATATTTGTTTGAATCGAATCATTATTATACCGGAATATTTATATATTACTCCACAATTTAAAGAAAACAGATTCAACCGCTTATATATTTTACAAAAATATATCCTTTTTGTATATATCTCATTCTATCTGTTTTTATAAATGAGCTTATTTATACAGACTCTGTTATTTTTGTAAAATACCTATAAATAGTTACCTATTATAAAAAAATAATTTATATATTTGTCGATATATTTTTTATATAAAATGAAGAAAACATTTATCTACAGTATTTTTATTTTATTCTTTTTAAATACTGTTTCCTATTCTCAGAAGGAAGATTACAATTGGATCTTTTCTGAAAATATTCATATTGATTTTAATCAAAATCCGCCAATGGTAAGTACTATACCTCATACATTAATGCCTCATGATTGCACAAGTATGTCTGATAAAGACGGTAATTTATTGTTCTATACTGATATAAGCAATATATACAACTTTAATCATCAACTAATTTCCAAAATTCTAAAGCAATCAAAACATTCTAAAACGGTACGTGTTATTCCTCACCCGACAAGAAAATACTGTTTCTTTTACATAAGCAGAATACAAAAAGTAAACTACAAAAAGACCCAAGTATTATACCTTATAGATATGAATGCTAACGGAGGGAAAGGTTCCTTCAGCCGAATAAGTCTTATAAATCCGAAAGAAAAGTATCTTACGAATAAGTTCTTAGTAACAAGAAAGTTTAATTCAAAGGATTATTGGCTTTTAAGGTTTAACAAAAATAAGATTATACGCAATACCATTGATTCTTCCGGATTTAAAAATGATACTTATATTGATGATTTTATAAATATTCATCATATTAAAATATCTCCTGATATGTCAAAATTATTTATTTTGGATAGCAGCAGAACTAAATTTTATATTGCCGATTATGATTGTAAAACAGCAAGAATAAACCATATTCAACAATTTGGAGAAGAGAATGATCCAAATGGGAAGGCAATGCTCTTTGAGTTTTCAAAGAATGGAAATTATTTATTCCATATAACAAAGAAATATAATAAAGAAAAATGTGCTGTTGTTGTATATGATATGTCTCAAATAGACGGTTCTTTAAATAACGGAGATACTTTATCCGTTATCAATCCTACCGGAAAAAAGGAAAATCCTTATGATGCAAGTTTAGCACCTAATGGTAATATATATATAACCTTTCCGGGAGCGGAATATTTATTGGCTGTTGAAGAAGATGCCGGATACCCCGAAAAATATGTATTAAATAAAAAGGCTCTTTATCTGAACGGGAATAAAGCAAGCAGCAGCTTACCTCATTATTTCAATTATCATCTCAGTTTCAAATGTGATATAATTGATTGTAATACTGTTAGCTTTTATTCTTATCAAGAAAATACTCTTCAATCCCAACATTGGGATTTTGGAGACGGTGATACTTCCGATTTACTTGACCCTACTCATACTTATACTGCTCCGGGGAAATATACCGTAACACTTACCGGAAAGTATTCAGACGGAACTTCCCGTACTCTATCCAAAACTATCACAATCTCTCCCAAACCCCAAGTTCCGAAGATTGTATTTGATTGATCCTGTAAAAAACATCAAAGATGAAATACAAAATATTCTTGCTTTTTATTTTTTCAATCCTTTATCAAATTGTCTTTACACAAACCATAATTCCCACAGATACTGTTTGTATTCAAGGAGAAAACGGATATTCCGTATCGGCTCCGCAAAGTAATTCAACATATACTTGGGGATTGAATCAATCCGGAGGAACAATTCTTCCTACTTCTCGAAATGACAGTATTCGTATTCGATGGAATGATGATCCCGGTATTGATACCTTGTGGGTTTTTGAAACAAATTCGGGAGGTTGCAGCAGTAATAAAGGTATTTTACGAATAGTTAAAAGACCTTTGCCTTCAGTCTCTCTTCCCAAAGAAAGACTTTGTTCCGGAGATACTTTATTCGGAAATCCCGTAGGAGAAGCCCCTTTTACTGTTTATTATACGTTTAACGGAAATAAAAAGGATCAAAAACAACTCCCTGATTATCCGTTTATTACGGGAACAGAATCGGGGACTTACATTTTAGACAGTATCAGTGACAAATATTGTACGGGGTATCCCTCCGGTATTACACAAGCTGTCATATTGCCTCCGCTTCCCGGATTAACTATTGAAACACTCTTTCCAGGAGACAGTCTCTTCATCGGAGATACATTGATTTGTATTGCACGAACACCGGGGGCAAATTCTACACTACATTGGACTGCAAAAGGTGATCATATCCTTTCCGATATACCCGGCTCAATTCATCAAATATATGTAATTTGGAAACAGGAAGGAGTATATCCTCTCACAGTCCTTGAAATGAATCAAGAAGGATGTCAAGGGGAAATCGCACGGAAAATGATAAAGATATTTTCTAAAAACAATCCTAAAGAACCAAATCCGGAACCGGACGAGAAATTATATATACCGAATATTATCTCTCCCAATACGGACGGGATCAATGAAGTATTCCATATCAAAGGGATTAATAATGAATCCTATCACTTATCGATCTATAATCGTTGGGGACAACTTGTTTACGAAGGGAATCCATACTCAAACGATTGGAAGGGAACCGATAAGAAAGGGCATAGATTATCTCCCGGAGTCTATTATTATATCCTTCATCATATAGATACGGATAAAATACATAAAGGTACATTACATCTGTTCCGTTAATCAATATCTTCGTATTATTCTATTTACTTTCGGTTATCTATCTACAAATAAATAACCGGGAACATGTATAATACAGTTATATTGTACAGATATATTACACAGAATAAAAGATAACGGAAGAGGTAGGTTAAGATGTTTTATATAAGTTTGTATATAAAGACTCTCTTATTTTAACTATTTTAAAAATTTACCTCCAATATAACCGCTAATTATTACCCCAATTGTAACAAATAATGCTGTCTTATAATTATAAATATTAAGAGTTGAAGGTATCCAGATTAAACACAAGATAAATAAAATGATAGCAATTTCTTTTATCGGTAGTTTTTTCATAATTATGTACATTCCCAATTGAACTACAAAACTATAAACTATTTATTTTATAAACAATAAATAATCCGCCATTAACATCCGGAGATAAACTTATATGCCCTATACCCAAACATGCTATTAAAGTTCAGAAAATTCTCATTTTTTGAAACTCAATAAAAAAAATGCCAAAATTTTTGGCATTCTCAAAATCAAAGGCTACCTTTGGGCTTTCAAAAATCAATTTTTAACCAAAAAGAAAAACAAATGGGATTTTTTAAAAGATTATTCAAAATCGGACAAGCAGAAGCGCACGCCACACTCGACAAATTGGAAGACCCGACCAAAATGACCGAGCAAGGGATTCGCGATATGAAAGACAAACTGGCAGAAAGCATCAAGGCATTGGCAGAAGTTAAAGCACTGGCAATCCGCGCAAAAAATGATGCCAACAAATACCGCAACAAAATGACGGAGTACGAAAACAAAGCGATTGCCTTAATCAAAAGAGCCGAAAAAGGCAGCATCGATGCAACAGAAGCAGATCGCTTGGCGTCCGCAGCATTGAGCGAAAAAGAACAAGCCGCTCAAAATTTGCAAACCGCCTTGCAAACTCAAAAAACTTATGATGCACAAGTTGCTAAATTAGATTCGACCATCGATCGATTGAAAAAACACATCAATCAGTGGGAAAACGAAGCCAAAACTCTAAAAGCTCGCGCAAAAGTGAGCAAAGCCACAAAAATGGTCAATAAACAATTGTCCGGAATTGATGCAGACGGAACAGTGGCGATGCTGGAAAGAATGAAAGACAAAGTGGAAGAAAATGAAGCCATCGCAGAATCTTATGCCGACATTGCCTTTGAAAATCAAAGCATTGACGAAGAAATCGACAGTGTATTGGCAGAAACCGGCGGAGGATCAGACGCTCTTGCCGCTTTGAAAGCTAAGATTTCCGGCAATACAAAAGCCATCGAAGAATAAGTTTTTTCATTTTTAAGTAAATTTTGTAGCCGTTTATTACAAAATAAGCGGCTTTTTTATAACCCGCAATATGTATGGTATGCAGAAAGAAATGATACACAACGGCTTACCCCTCTCTTACGAAACACACGGAAGAGGCAATACACCGCTTGTTCTTATTCACGGATTGATGGAAACCTCGGATATTTGGCACTCTTTTATACAACAACTGCCGGACACTTTTCGCAGCATAAGCCTCAACCTGCCCGGACACGGCAAAAGCGCACCCGTAAATGGGACTTGCAACATGCAAAGCTACGCCCGAAGCATCGCAGCCGTTTTGTCGGAAGAAAAAATTGACAAAGCCTTTCTTGTCGGTCATTCCATGGGCGGATACGCAGCCTTAGCTTTTGCGGAATATTTTCCCGAAAGGCTGTCTGCCCTCAGCCTTTTTCACTCTTCCCCTTTTGCGGACTCAAACGAAAAAAAACAAAAACGAACGCAAGTAATACGACTCATTCAAGAGAAGAAAAAAGAGGAAGTGATACGTTTGCATACAAAAGAAGTGTACGCCGAAGACAACCGTGAGAAATTTTCAAAAGAAATCGCAACAAGCATACAAATTGCAGAGCAACTTCCGGAAAAAGGAATCACCGATTCTCTAACGGCAATGAAAAACCGGAAAGATCGTGCTCATATTTTAAGGGAATTATCCGTTCCGTTTCTCTATATTTTGGGTAAAAAAGATCTATTCATATCTTTAGATATAAAAAACGAAAATATTTTCCCGACCACTTACGAACTTGTGGTGCTCGAAAATTCGGGGCATATGGGAATGATTGAGGAAGCCGAAAAATCCGCAGCTATTTTTTCCGATTTTCAAAAAAAACATCTATGAATTTGACAAAGGAAGTGCAAAAATTCATTGAACGCCACTCTCTGTTTGAATCAAATTCAAAAATATTGGTAGCGATCAGCGGTGGAGCTGACTCGATTGCCTTGGCTCATTTGCTTGCCCGTGCCGGCTATTCGCTCCTCTTGGCTCACTGCAACTTCGGTTTGCGAGGCAAAGATTCCGATGCTGATGAACAATATGTCAGTGAATTTGCAAAAAAAATGAATTTGCCATTCTTTTGTAAACGGTTTTCCCCCGAAGACTTTTTGCAAAGAAAAAAAATGTCAGTCGAAGAAGCCGCTCGCGAGATGCGTTATGCGTGGTTTGAAAAACTGCGCCGGGAACAAAAATGCGATCGAATCGCTACCGGACATCACTTGAACGATGCCATAGAAACTTTTTTCATCAACCTGACCGCCGGAACGGGAATCCGAGGGCTGAAAAGTATTCCCGTAAAAAATGGATACATCGTACGTCCGGTTCTCTGTGCCAAACGAGCCGATATTGAAGCCTATTGTCAGAAGAATGAACTTGACTTTCGCACGGACAACAGCAATTTCGACTCCGTTTTTGTACGCAATAAATTTCGCCACACTCTCCTGCCTCTATTCTCTCAAATCAATCCGGCATTTGAAGATACGATGATTCGTAACCTCAATATATTCAGGGAGATACACAATGTTTATTCGGAATGGATCCAAGAATTTTCCAAAAAAATCATTTCTCATAAAGATGATTGCTTATACATTGCTATTCAAAAATTGGAGCAAAGTACGGCGCCGCAAAGTGTACTTTTTGAAGTGCTGCATCCTTACGGCTTTAACGGAAAACAATGTGAAGAGATTTTAAGAAATCTCAAAGGACGACAGAGTGGAAAAATTTTTCATTCAAAGTCTCATAAATTACTTAAAGACAGAGACTTCTTAATTGTGAAAGAAAAGAAAGAAACCGGTGAAAACAGCCGGAAAATTTACCCTAAAACTCCCCATACTGATCTGCCCGTTAAATTCAAAATTGAAACCGTTTCAAATACCCTCTCGAACATAGATTTCAAGGACAAAAATGTGGCTTACTTCAATCCTGAACTCCTAGATTTTCCTTTAACCTTACGAACGGCAAGAGCCGGCGACCGCTTTCATCCCTTTGGGATGAAGGGGCGAAAACTCGTCAGTGACTTCTATACGGATATTAAACTAAATCAATTTGAGAAAGAGAATACCTACCTGCTTCTTTCGGGCGGAAAGATTGCATGGATCGTAGGTTTGAGGACAGACGATCGTTTCAAAATCACCCCTCAATGCAAAGAAGTAATCCGGATAGAACGACTCCCGGATTGAAACAATGCAAGCATTCTCGCTTTACTTCCTTTGTTTTGCCGGTTTTGCAATTTTTGCCGATTTCTTAGAAGATTGCAAAAGTTCTACCTCTATGTCATATCGGTTCATTGTTTCGGGAAAAACCTCCACGGTATTTCCTAATTTCTCGTTAGAATAGAATTGCTGCGCATCTACGGGTTTTTGAGCATCCACGTAATAGACCGCAGGCACTATGTCATAAAAAAAGACTTGCCCATTGGCATTGGTTACGAGTGTCTCGGAAACGGGATTTTTCAAGTCTAACCAATCTTGTTCATTGGCATAAAGGGTAACTTGGCAGTCAGCTACGGGGTCATTAGTCCCCATGTGTTTGACAATAATATCCAAATCGGCAGAGGATACATTTTTTACTTCAATATCTCTCGCCGCAAAAGAATGCGTACCGTCCTCACCGATAGCAGTAAGTGTAACAGAATAAAGTCCGCTCTCAGTAAAAACATGAATCGGATTGGGAATATCCGTAACGGTACCGTCTCCAAAATCCCACTCATATTGCTTTGCATTACGCGAACAATTGGTAAATTTAACTTTTTCTCCGACAAAAGTCCGAGTATATGTTGTCTTAAAACAAGCTTCGGGATCCGGATAGTCGGGATGAGAATTGATAATACATGCCGAAAGCACAAAAAGCAAGGGCAAAAAGAGAACTACATATTTCGTTTTCATATTTTTAAAATTTTAAAGTTATCATTTTTTTGAGGTATTTTTGCTCACTTCTACCTTATAATATCGTTGTTCGTCTAAATCCCCGCTCGGACTTTTATATTCAAAAAGCAAATAGACTTTTCCTCGGCGAAGAGCCTGAAAGAACCAACGATCATTTCCTCCCCCTCCCATAAAACGTTGAGAAGAGGAATTTGTAACATATTTTTTGGATTTATATTCAATTTTTTTAAGAGCATCTTTGTTCTTAAGTGTCCAATCATAACCGGTAGAAGGGTTTGAAGGTAATGTTATTGCAAATGTATCTCCTTTTTCCACACGAAGACTCGCTGTTAATTTATCATCCGGAACATTCTTGATGACCACTTGCTTATTCTTACAGGAGGCAAAAATAAATGTGCCCAAAACTAAAATGACCGGGATATAATTTATAATTTTCATTTTTTTATTTTCTGTTATACAATTATTTTTCTCAATCGGCAACAAAATCTTGCCTTACTTTTTCATACAGCAAAATGGATGCCGCAACTGAAACATTTAAAGATTTTATCTCTCCCAACAGAGGTATTTTGACAAAAAAATCCGCAAGTGTATGCAAAGATTTAGAAATACCTTTTTGTTCATCTCCGACAATCAATGCGGTAGGCTTTCGGAAGTTCACTTCATAATAATTCCGAGCAGCTTTTTCGCTGCCGGCAACTGCCTGCAAACCGCTGTTTTTCAAATCAATAAGCGTTTTTCGCAAGCTCGGAGTCCGACAGATTGGTACCTTATGCAAAGCGCCCGCCGAAGTTTTAACCGCATCGGCATTGATGCCTGCAGAATTTTTCTCCGGAACCAGGACGGCATCAACTCCCGCACATTCAGCCGAACGCACAAGCGCTCCAAAATTACGAACATCCGTAACTCCGTCTGCCACCAAAATAAATGGGACTTTTCCGGATTCAAAAGTACTTGTTACAATCTCCTGCACATCTCCAAACGCAATCGGAGAAACAAAAGCAATAACCCCCTGATGATTTTTGCCGGAAATCCTCCGCAATTTCTGCATCGGCACAAATTGAAAAAAGACTTTATGTCGTTTCAATTCTTTAATCAACAGATTCTGCAAATCATTATCCGGAGACCTGCAAATAAGGACTTTTTCCAAGACTCTTTCCGTCCCCAGGGCTTCCAAAACAGCTCTGCTTCCAAATATATAGTCTGCTCGCTCCATGATACAAATGTAGATTTTTTCCCGGAAATGCCAAAGATTTTTTTGAAATACTTCAAAATTCGTCCTTCTTTATACTGTCCGGAAAATCTGACAGCAAAAACAACATATCTTTTTCTTGCTCAATACAAATCACAATCTTTTGATTATCAAAAAATTGCAGAATTTTAAAATCCAAATTTCAGTTTTTTCAATAAAAAGTAGATCATTATCTCAAAAATTAGATTAACTTTGTACGCATGAACCAACAAAAAGATATCAAAGCTATGAATAAAAAAATGAAATCAATTATGGTCGCGGGTGGAATTGTCCTATTGGTGATGTTGATGCTCGGATCTTCCATTTTTGTAACTTTACAACCGGGAGAAAAAGGCGTTATTTTCAGAAAATTCACCACCGGTTTGGATAAAGAACATGTGTATAGCAATGGTTTTCACATCATTGCTCCTTGGAACGAAATGTACATTTATGACGTGAAAGAACAAAAAGTGGACGAAACCATGGACGCTTTGGACAAGAACGGGCTTTCCATTCATGTGGATATTTCGGTACGTTTCTTTCCTATTTACAACAAAATCGGCGAGTTACACGAAAAGTTCGGAGTTATGTACAAGGACAAATTGGTAATCCCAGAAGTCCGCTCTACCGTGCGCCAAGTGATGGGACGCTACACTGCCGAAGAAATTTACTCCACCAAAAGAGCTGAAGTAGAAAAAGCAATTATCACAGAGACTGAAAATGTATTAAAAATGCCGGCAAATAATATCCACATGACAGCCTTGCTAATTCGTTCCATTAACTTGCCCAAAGAAATTAAAATGGCTATCGAAAACAAATTAAAACAGAAACAAGAAGCCTTGGCATATCAATACAAATTGGAAAAAGAAAAAGCTGAAGCCGAAAGGAAAAAAATTCAAGCAGAAGGAGAAGCTCGAGCCAATCAAATCATCAACAGTTCTCTGACAGGCAATCTATTGAAAATGAGAGGAATAGAAGCCACCTTAGACCTGGCAAAATCACCCAACTCAAAGATTGTTGTAGTCGGAGGCAAAGACGGAATGCCTTTAATATTGAACAATGACTAATCAACCACTTTTAATCTTACCCCAATGACATCCAAATTAAAAAAATACAAATATCCTTTTACCCTCTTGTTTTTTTTAGCATGGATTCTCTTTTTTGATGAAACTAATATTATTTTTCGATATGGAGTAAAAAAGGATATTGACGTCCTCAAGCAAAAAATAGAAGAATACGAAGAGGAAAATATAAGCCAAAAAGCGTACCTCCAAAATTTGATTCACAACACAGAAACCCGCGAACGACTTGCCCGAGAGATGTATTTCATGAGCAAACCGAATGAAGATGTTTTTATTTTTGAACCTGATGAAAAATAAAAAAACATCATGCAGGAAAACTTCTTTAACGACCCTTATCTAGATCCTTTTTCTTCAATCATTCAATCCAGAATAGAAAAAGCACAACGGCTGGAAAAAGAACTGACGCAAGGACAATCGTTAGAAGAGTTTGCCAATGCGCATCATTATTTCGGACTGCACAAAGAAGACGATTGTTGGCGCTATACAGATCATTTGCCCGAAGCAAAACAAGTTTTTATCATCGGAGATTTCAGCCGGTGGAAACCGCAAAAAGAATTTGAACTGCAAAAACAGGCCCACGGAGTCTTTTCTGTAAAATTGCCCAAAGAAATCCTCCGTCACTTAGATCTCTACAAACTCTATATACGCTCGGAAAACTGTGAAGGAGAACGAATTCCTGCTTTTTCCAAGCGTACCGTGCAAGATCCTGCAACCGGCATCTTCTCTGCCCAAGTATGGCAACCGGACAAACCGTACACCTTTAAACATCCCCGACCGAAAATGTCTGCCCCCCGGCTGATTTATGAAGCCCACATCGGCATGGCATCCGAAGAAGGAAAGGTTGCGGACTTTACTCATTTCCGAAAAAAAATCTTGCCCCGCATTGCCGATTTAGGGTACAATACCCTGCAACTAATGGCGATACAGGAGCATCCTTATTACGGATCATTCGGCTATCATGTCTCCGGATTTTTCTCGGTATCTTCACGCTTTGGAGACCCGGAAGAATTAAAAGAGCTCATTGACGAAGCTCACAGACTTGGCATTGCGGTAATCATGGATATTGTACATTCACACGCCGTCAAAAATGAACAAGAAGGTATTGCAAAGTATGACGGCACACAATATCAATTTTTTCACGAAGGAGAAAAAGGCGAACATCCGGCTTGGGACTCGCTTTGCTTTGATTACGGCAAACATTCGGTTTTGCATTTTCTGCTTTCCAATTGTAAATTTTGGTTGCAAGAATATTTGTTTGACGGATTTCGCTTTGACGGTGTTACAAGCATGTTGTACAAGAATCACGGACTCAATCAAGATTTTACTTCTTATAATGATTACTACAACCACAATCAAGACGAAGATGCCATAGCTTACCTGACAATGGCTAACAAATTGATCCACAGAATATTAACTCAATCCTTAACCATTGCAGAAGAAATGAGTGGTATGCCCGGAGTAGCCGCTCCGATAGAAGAAGGTGGTATGGGATTCAACTTGCGTTTGGCGATGGGTATTCCTGATTTTTGGATAAAAGTCATAAAAACACAAAAAGACGAAAATTGGCATATCGAAAATATATTTCATCGGTTGATTGACAAACGAAAAGAAGAAAAAACCGTGAATTATGCAGAATCGCACGATCAAGCATTGGTCGGAGACAAAACCATTATTTTTCGTCTTGCCGATGCAGATATGTACGAACATATGCACCTGGATAAAATCAATATTAATATCGAAAGGGCGGTGGCTTTGGTAAAAATGATTCAGCTGATCACTTTGGCAACCGGGCAAAATGCTTTCTTAAATTTTATGGGCAATGAGTTTGGACATCCGGAATGGATAGACTTTCCGCGTGCAGGCAACGATTGGTCATATCATTATGCGCGCCGGCAATGGTCTCTTGCCGAGGACAAAGATTTGGTTTATCATTACTTGCTCCGTTTTCACAAGAAAATGATTCGCATATTTTCCGAAAACGATATATTAAATTCGGACATCCGATTAGTTAAATCAAATGTTTATGACCAGATATTGATATTTAAACGTGCTGATTTTATCTTTGTTTTTAACTTTAATCCATTCACCTCTTTTCCGGATTATGCCTTTGACCTTACTCCGAGCAAATACACAATCATCCTTAATTCTGATGAGAAACAGTTTTTGGGGCACGACCGTACCGACAGTCAAATGTCTTATACCGCAACAGAATCCGGCATGATCAAGCTATACATTCCCACCCGAACTTGCATGGTTCTAAAAAGAACCAAGAACTAAAAAAAGAGACGGACATTTTTCATGCCCGCCTCCCGTGTTGTTTTAAATACAAAACTAAATTTATACCGTAATTACGCTCCCAAAGTGGCAACCATTACAGCTTTGATTGTATGCAATCTGTTTTCTGCCTCGTCAAAAACAATAGATGCTTCTGATTCAAAGACATCTTCGGTTACTTCCATTCCATTTAAACCGAATTTTTGATAAATTTCTTCCCCAATAGTTGTTTCTCTATTATGGAAAGCGGGCAAACAATGCAAAAATTTCACATTTTTATTTCCCGTTTTTTTGATTACATCTGCATTGATTTGATAGGGTTTTAACAATTTGATACGCTCTTCCCAAACAGAATCCGGCTCACCCATAGAAACCCAAACATCTGTGTATAAGAAGTCTACATCTTTCACTCCTTCATCTACATTATCAGTAAGAGTTATTTTGGCTCCGGTTTCTTTAGCAATTTCACGACATTGTTCAACCAGCTCCGACTCGGGCTGTATAGATTTTGGGGCAACCAATCTGATGTCCATTCCGACCTTTGCCGCTCCGACCATCAAAGAATTTCCCATATTATTTCGTGCATCACCAAGATAAGCAAATTTAACTTCACTCAACGGTTTATCCGTATGCTCCATAATTGTCAAGAAGTCTGCCAATATTTGTGTGGGGTGAAATTCATTGGTCAATCCATTCCAAACAGGCACTCCGGCATATTTTGCCAAATCCTCAACAGTTGTCTGGGCAAAACCTCTGTATTCGATACCATCATACATACGACCTAAAACTCTTGCCGTATCTTTCATCGATTCTTTATTTCCTATTTGCGATCCGGAAGGTCCCAAATAAGTTACATTTGCACCCTGATCATAAGCAGCGACCTCAAAAGCGCATCGAGTTCTGGTGGAAGATTTTTCAAAAATGAGGGCAATATTTTTACCTTTCAACATAGGTTGTTCTGTCCCCGTATATTTTGCTGTTTTTAAATCTTTGGAGAGTTTCAACAAAAAGTTTACTTCTTTAGGAGTAAAATCCAATAATTTCAAAAAGTTTCTGTTTCTTAAATTGTATGCCATGATTTGATAAGTTTAAATGGTTTATTTTTGAACGCTGCAAAGGTAAAATTTTATTGATAAAATTTATTACAAAAGAATTTATTTAACAAAAATTAGAGAGGGCTTCCGTAAACGTTTAAGATCAAGTGTACATCCGCAAAACCGATTACGGAAAGTGGTGCGGGTTCCGGGAGGCTGCACTCTTCGGCTTTGATGTAAGCCACATCCTTTTCGGGGAAAGTATTTCCTCCAAGGAAAAGGATATTGCCTTCTGCCTGCCCGTCCGGAATCAACAATTCCACGACCAAAACTTTGCCTTGAGATATTTTTAAAGGAGAAGGCATCGATACCTTTTTCAAAGTTCCGGAGTCTGAATCTTCTATTGTAACATCAATGGTGTCAGTAAGTTGAATCAAACTATCTTGAAGCAATCTCGGAGACTGATAGGAAGACATGACGTACAAAATAAGTTTTGCCTGCTGTCCTGTTTGTTTGCCACTTTGAGCTTTCAAAACCGCAAATTCAACACTTTCCAAAAGCCAGTCTGTTTCAATCTTAAAAGAGTTGGTAAGATCAAAAACTCGATAATAAGAATTTTGGAAATGTACTCCTTTTTCGTTGCAAGATACTGATATATCCTCAAGAATTTGATCATTCGAGGTATGGCTCAATCTCTGAGCAAAAAGCTGACTCTCAAAAAAAATGAGGAGAAAAAAAAATATTCGAAGCGTTGAATTTTGTTTTGTTTTTTGCATGGATATTTCTTCTTTGGGTCAAAAAAAGAAAAAGAGCGCCCTGCAAAGGAACACTCTTTATCCTCTTATGAAAAATTTAGAATCTACTTCTCTTCATTGTTGTCATTTGTTTCAACATTTTGGTTTTCTTCTTTCCCCTCCTGTTGATTTTCTGCACTTGTTGTACTCTCAGCAGTCTCCGAAGGTTTATTTTTAGAACGGCTGCGCCTTGTTCTTTTGGCTTTCGGTTTTCCTGATTTCTTCACAGAATACAACTCATTATAATCGACCAATTCAATGATACACATTTCGGCATTGTCTCCTAAGCGCTTTCCGGTTTTGAGGATTCTTGTATATCCTCCGTTTCGGTCTGCTATTTTAAGTGCAATTTCTCGGAACAGTTCATTTACGGCAGCTTTGCTTTGTAAATGTTTAAAGACCATTCTTCTTGAGTGCATCGTGTCTGTTTTTGCTCTGTTGAGCAAGGGCTCAACAAAACTACGCAGTGCCTTGGCTTTTGCAACAGTTGTCCTTATTCTTTTATGTTCAATCAAAGAGATTGCCATATTGGACAACATGGCTTTTCTGTGTGCTGTCTTTCTTCCTAAATGATTAAATTTCTTCCTATGTCTCATTTTATTCTTTGTCTAATTTATATTTACTCACATCCATACCGAATGCCAAATCTCTGCTTATCAATAAATCTTCTATCTCTGTAAGAGATTTTTTTCCGAAGTTTCGGAATCTTAACAAATCATCTTTTTCAAAAGCGACCAACTCTCCAAGGGTATCAACCTCTGCAGCTTTCAAACAGTTCAAAGCGCGCACAGAAAGGTCTAAATCAACCAATTGGGTCTTGAGCAATTGCCTCATGTGCAATACTTCTTCGTCAAATTCGTCATTTTCTTTTTGTTCCTCAGAATCCAAAGTTATTTTTTCATCTGAGAACAGCATGAAATGGTGTATCAAAATCTTTGCAGCTTCCTTTAAAGCATCCTTAGGAGTTATAGAGCCGTCTGTGATTATTTCAATAATCAATTTCTCGTAGTCCGTTTTTTGCCCGACTCGAAAATTCTCTACACTGTACTTGACATTTTTGATCGGTGTAAAAATTGAGTCGATAGCAATCAGTCCGATATCAGACGAAAGGTCTATATCATGTTCTCCGGAGGGCACATAGCCTCTTCCCTTTTGAATGCTAATTTCCATATGCAAATTAACATTAGGTTCCATGCGACAAATGACCAAATCGGGATTGAGCACTTCAAAATCCGAAACAAAATCATTGAGAGCCCCGGCTTTGAGTTCTTCCTTTCCGGATATATTCATAATTACCGTTTCGTTTTCGGCATCCTCTCTCAGGCTTTTAAATCGAATCTGCTTTAAATTAAGGATAATCGCAGGGATGTCTTCAATTACACCCTCTATACTTGAGAATTCATGAGGAACCCCGTCTATCTTCAAAGAAGTTATAGCAAAGCCTTCCAGAGATGAAAGTAAGATTCTGCGTAAAGCATTTCCAACAGTAATACCATACCCGGGTTCCAAAGGTCTAAACTCGAATTTTCCGGCAAAATCATCTTGTTTCACCATGAATACTTTGTCCGGTTTTTGAAAATCTAAAATAGCCATAAGTATCTGTATGTTATTACTATTTTGAATAAAGTTCTACAATCAATTGTTCTTTTATGTCTTCGGGAATTTCACTGCGTTCGGGCATATTTACAAATTTCCCTGACAACAAATTCTCATCCCATTCTAACCAAGCATATCTTGTGTGTACACCTCTGGATAAGGAATCGGTAATTTGCTGTAAAGACTTCGATTTTTCACGTACAGCAACAATATCTCCGGGTTTCAAAGAATAGGAAGGTATGTTTACGGTATTTCCGTTTACAGTTATATGTCCGTGGGAAACAGTCTGCCTTGCAGCGGCTCTGGTAGGTGCAATTCCCAATCGAAAAACGACATTATCCAACCTTGATTCTAAGAGTTGTATAAATATCTCTCCGGTAATTCCTTTGATGCGAGTTGCTCTTTTAAAAAGATTGTAAAACTGTTTTTCAAGCAATCCATAGGTATATTTTACCTTTTGTTTTTCTTTGAGCTGTATTCCGTATTCGGAAACTTTACGTCTTCTTTTATCGGGACCGTGCTGCCCGGGCGGATAGTTTTTCTTATCAAACGATTTATCGGGACCGAAAATCGGGGAGCCAAATTTTCGAGCAATTTTTGTTCGTGGACCTCTGTATCTTGCCATTGTATTTTCTTCTTTATATTATTTTCCTCAAATTTAAACTCGTCTTCGTTTTGCAGGTCTGCATCCATTATGTGGAAGCGGGGTAACATCTTGTATTTCCGAAACCATAATTCCGGCAACATGTATGGCTCTGATAGCCGCTTCTCTTCCGTTACCGGGACCTTTTACAAAAACTTTTACTCTTCTTAAACCCAGCTCATGCGCCACTTTTGCACAGTCTTCGGCAGCGATTTGTGCAGCATAGGGAGTGTTCTTTTTAGAACCTCTGAAGCCCATTTTTCCGGCTGATGACCATGAAATAACTTGACCGGACTCATTTGTCAAGCAAATTATTATGTTGTTAAAAGAAGAATGTATATGGGCTTGCCCTGCGGCTTCAACAACTACTTTTCTTTTCTTTGCTGTTTTTGTGCTTTTCTTTGCCATTTCTTTATTATTTTCTGGTTAAAAATGCTGAGGCACACGCCCTAAAATACTCGTCTGACCTTTCTGGTACGCGCATTATTTTTTGTTTTTTGTCCTCTTACAGGCAATCCCACCCTGTGTCTAACACCTCGATAACAGCCAATATCTCTTAACCGTTTGATGTTCATTTGTTTCTCGGAGCGCAATTCCCCCTCAATTTTGTAATTGTCGAGGATAATTGTACGAATTTCCCGTTGTTGTTCATCCGTCCAATCTTTAACCTTCATATTCCTATCAACCGATGCTTGATCAAGAATCTTTTGCGCAGTAGGTTTGCCTATTCCATAAATATAGGTCAAGGCTATTTCGCCTCTTTTGTTATCGGGTATATCAACACCTGCAATTCTAGCCATAATTTTTGATAAATTTATTAACCTTGTCTTTGTTTATACTTAGGGTTCTTTTTATTAATTACATACACTTTCCCCTTTCTTCTGACTATTTTACAGTCAGCCGTACGTTTTTTTACTGATGCTCTTACTTTCATTTTCTTAATTTTTATATCTATACTTGATCCGTCCTTTGGTTAAATCATAAGGAGACATCTCAACCTTAACTTTGTCTCCGGGCAATATCCTGATGTAGTGCATTCTCATTTTTCCGGCAATGTGCGCCGTTATTTGATGTCCATTTTCCAATTCAACTCGGAACATTGCATTTGACAATGCTTCTATTACCAGTCCGTCTTGCTCTATCGAAGGTTGTTTTGCCATAAATTCTTTTTTGCTTTTTCTGAATTGTATATTTTACATTGAGATTTGAGCTGTTCCGGCTCTTCCGCTTATTCGACCGGATTTCGTCAATCCGTCATAATGCCGCATCAACAAGTGACTCTCAATCTGTTGCAAAGTGTCTAAGACTACTCCAACCAAAATAAGCAATGAAGTTCCACCATAAAAATAAGCGAATTGATTATTCACTCCTGCTAACATCGCAAATGCGGGTAAAATAGCAACAAGTGCCAAGAATAAGGAACCCGGGAATGTTATACGGGACATAATCTCGTCAATATACTCGGCTGTTCTGCGTCCGGGTTTTATACCGGGAATAAAGCCTCCATTCTTTTTCATATCCTCCGCCATCTGGTTAGGATTTACGGTTATAGCCGTGTAAAAATAAGTAAATACGACTATCAATACTCCATAAACAAAATTGTACCAAAATCCGGTTATATCCGCAAAATGGGCGGCAAAAGCATTCGCAGTTTCTGAATTAAATCGAGTCAACATCATGGGCAGAAACATCAGCGCCTGCGCAAAAATGATAGGCATAACGCCTGCAGCATTGAGTTTCAAGGGCAGGTACTGTCTGGCACCTCCATACTGTTTGTTTCCAACAATACGTTTGGCATACTGAACAGGGATTCTTCTGACAGCTTGTACCAAAGCAATTGAGGCTACAAATATCAAGAACAATATAATCATTTCTACAATAAACATGATGGGTCCGCCACCGTCTGTTCCCATTTTAGCAAGGAACTCAGCTGCAAAGGCTTGTGGCAACCTTGCGATAATACCAATCATTATGAGTAAAGAGATTCCGTTCCCGATTCCTTTGTCGGTTATTTTTTCGCCAAGCCACATAATAAACATAGTTCCGGCAACCATTATTACGATGGAAGAAAACCAGAACAAGTCTTTACTTTGCATAACAAAAGCTTCTTGAGGCAATTGATACCTCAAATTTGTCAAATAGGCGGGTGCTTGTACTACGGTTATCAATACGGTCAAATAACGAGTAATTTGACTTATTTTCTTACGCCCACTCTCTCCTTCTCGTTGTAAGCGTTGAAAATACGGAACAACCATACCCAACAATTGTATGACGATAGAAGCAGAAATATATGGCATTATCCCCAGAGCAAAAACCGAAGCATTTGCAAAGGCTCCTCCGGAGAACATATTTATCAAGGCGATTAGACCTCCCTCACTCGCTTCTTTTTGAAACTCTTTGATCGCTCCGGGATCAACCCCCGGTATAACAACATGCGCTCCAAAACGGTATATGAGTATAAAACCCAATGTTACCAATATTTTGGTCCGCAGATCTTCAATGGCGATAATATTCTTTACTGTCCGGATAAACTTTCTCATTGTATAAGTTAGATTTTTTCAACTTTTCCGCCTACACTTTCTATGGCTTCAACAGCTGCTTTGGAAAATGCATGGGCTTTGACCTCCAATTTTACGGATAACTTACCGTTTGCCAATATTTTCACCAGGTCTTTCTTTTGAATAACACCTGCTTGTCTAAGGGTTTCAACATCAATCACCGTCAAAGATTTTTCCTTGGCAATTTTCTCCAAGACCTCAATGTTTATTGGCTTGTACTCAACTCTATTGATGTTTCGAAAACCAAATTTGGGCAACCTTCTGTGAATAGGCATCTGACCTCCTTCAAAACCAAAACGTCTGGAGTATCCTGAACGTGATTTTTGCCCTTTATGTCCACGAGTCGAAGTTCGTCCTCTTCCGGATCCAACTCCCCTTGCTATTCTTTTTCTTTTTTTTACTGAACCTTCGGCGGGTTTTAAATTACTTAAATCCATCTCTTTTCTTTTTGTCGAATTAATTCATTTTTATCTCTCAACCTCTACCAAATGGGCTACTTTTCTTATCATGCCTTTTATTTGTTCGGTCTCTTCTTTTTCAATTGTTTTGTGCAATTTTCTCAGACCCAATGCGTCTAAAGTCCGCTTTTGTCTTTCAGTCGCTCCTATCCTGCTTTTAATTTGCTTTATCTTAATCTTTGCCATTATTCATCAACTTTTATCCGTTAAATACTTTTTCCAAAGGCACTCCGCGGTGTTGAGCTACAGTGTATGCATCTCTCATAGAGAGCAAAGCATTCATCGTTGCTTTCACTAAATTGTGGGGATTGGAAGATCCTTTTGATTTTGCCAAAACATCTTTTACTCCGGCACTTTCCAAGACAGCGCGCATAGCACCTCCGGCTTTTACACCGGTACCATGAGATGCAGGGATCATTAAAACATCTGCGCCCCCGTATCTGGCTGTTTGTTTGTGTGGTATTGTACCGTTAAGTACGGGAACCTTTTGCAGGTTCTTTTTAGCATCTTCAATGCCTTTTTGAATTGCGGTAGCCACCTCTCCGGCTTTTCCCAAACCGTATCCGACAATACCATTTTCATTGCCAACTACAACAATTGCTGCAAAACTAAATGTACGTCCACCCTTGGTCACTTTGGTTACACGTTTTATGGCAACCAATCTGTCCTTCAATTCTATATCGGTATTGCGTACTTGCTTATCTTTGTTATTCTTAGACATAATTCTTTTTAAAATTTTAGACCTTCATTTCTTGCGGCATCGGCAAGCATTTTTACTCGTCCGTGATAAAGATATCCGCCTCTGTCAAAAAGGACAGACTCAATGTTCTTTGTTTTTGCTTTCTCGGCAATAGATTTTCCGACAATTGCTGCCATTTCTTTCTTGTTCATAGGACCGGAAATAAGTCCTTTGTCTTTTGAGGAAGCGGAAGCAAGCGTTACCCCATTGAGATCGTCTATCAACTGAACATATATATGTTTGTTGCTTCTAAAAACGGACATGCGAGGGACATCTGCCGTACCACTAATTTTTTTTCTGATACGATGTCTGATACGTACTCTTCTTTCTCTCTTTGATAAAGCCATTGTTATTCTAATTTTTATATTTTTAATCTGCTGCAGTTTTTCCTTCTTTCTTCCTGACGTACTCTCCAACATAAAGAATACCTTTTCCCTTGTAGGGCTCCGGTTTTCTAAAGGAGCGTATTTTTGCAGCTACTTCTCCCAATAGTTGTTTGTCATGACTTTTCAGAGAAATGAAAGCGTTTTGGCGTTTTTCTTGTTGTACCTCTACCTTTACTTCCGGAGGCAACTGCATGACAATGGGGTGTGAAAAGCCGATGTTCAATTCTAACAACTGGCCCTTTGCTTCTGCTCTGTAACCAACTCCAATTACTTCAAGTTTTTTCTCGAAGCCTACTGATACACCTTGTACCATGTTGTTTATCAACACCCTGGAAAGTCCGTGAAAAGTTTTGTGTGTCTTAGAATCTGAGGGACGCGTCAAACTGACTGTTCCATTCTCGATTTTTACTTCTATATCTTTATGTATCTTTTCCGAGAGTTCTCCTAATTTTCCTTTTACTTTCACGACATTATCTCCGGAAACTTCAATGGAGGTGCCGGAAGGGACATCTATGGGTTGTTTTCCTATTCTTGACATAATTTAATTACTTTGTAAGTTGTCTTTTTCTAATAAGGACTAATAAACATAACATAAAATCTCTCCACCCACGTTTTCCAGCATCGCCTTTTTATTGGTCATTACTCCCTTGGAAGTCGAAACAATAGCGATTCCCAGTCCATTGAGAACACGAGGCAAATCTTTGGCGGATCTATATTTACGCAAGCCCGGAGTACTGATTCTCTCAATTTTTCTTATCGCAGGTTGCTTTGTTTTGGGATGATATTTAAGTGCTATTTTAATAATTCCCTGCTTGTTATCTTCCTCAAATTTATAACTCAAGATATAGCCCTGTTCGAAAAGAATCTTAGTTATATCTTTCTTTAGGTTGGAAGCCGGGATCTCTACAACTCGATGTCCGGCCATTATGGCATTTCGTATTCTGGTGAGGTAATCTGCAATTGTATCCGTAATCATCTTTTAATTTCTTTATAAAATTTTACCAACTAGCTTTCTTTACTCCGGGTATAAGTCCCTTCGAAGCCATTTCTCTGAATGTGATTCTGCTGATTCCAAATTGACGCATATATCCTCTTGGTCTTCCGGTAATGCTGCATCTATTATGCAATCTCACCTTTGAGGAGTTTTTGGGTAATTTTGATAAAGCTTCCCAATCGCCTTCTGCTTTTAATTTTGCTCTTTTAGCCGCATACTTCTCTACAAGTTTTTGGCGTTTTCTCTCACGAGCTTTCATTGATTCTTTAGCCATTCTCTGTTCTATTTTTTAAATGGAAATCCAAATTGTTTTAACAGCGCATAACCTTCCTCGTCTGTCCGAGCTGAAGTTACAAAGGTTATGTTCATTCCGGTTATTTTGTCAATCTTGTCCAATTCAATCTCAGGAAATATGAATTGTTCTTCAATTCCGAGCGTATAGTTTCCTCGCCCATCGAGTTTTGCAGGTATGCCTTGAAAATCCTTCATTCGAGGAATCGCAACAACCAAGAGTTTTTCTAAAAACTCATACATTCTATCTCTTCTCAAGGTTACTTTTACCCCAATGGGCATACCTTCCCTCAACTTGAAATTTGAAATATTGTTTTTTGCATTCCTTTGAATCGCTTTTTGCCCGGCAATTTTGGTCATCTCTTCCTGTGCAACAGCTACGACTTTTTTATCTGCTACCCCTTGACCAACACCTTGATTCAAGACAATTTTCTTTAATCGAGGTACTTGCATTACGCTCGTGTACTTAAATTCCTCTTTCAGATTCGGAATTATTTCTTCGTTAAATTTCTTCTTTAATGTCGGAATTCTTTTTTCCATTATTTAATCTCTTGTTGATTCTTCGATTTTTTAGAGTAACGCACAAGTTTCCCTTTGGCATTTAGTTTTCGACCTACGCGAGTGGGTTTCCCGGTTTCCGGACAAAGCACTCCCAAATTGGATATATGGACAGGTGCTTCCTCTTTGATTATACCTCCTTCAGGATACTTTGCATTGGGTTTGGTGTGTTTCGAAATGATGTTGACACCTTCCACTATTGCTCTGTAAGTCTTTCTGTTCACAGACAATACGCGTCCTTTTTTTCCTTTGTCATTTCCGGACAAAACTTGAACCATATCGCCTTTCTTTATATAAAGTTTTTTCTGCATTTGAAAAATATTACATTAATCTATTTACAATACTTCCGGAGCAAGTGATACAATTTTCATATTGGTCCTCCGCAATTCTCTGGGGATGGGTCCAAAAACACGAGTTCCTCGCATTTCGCCATCGGCTTTCAAAAGCACCACCGCGTTATCATCGAATCTTATATAAGATCCGTCGGGTCTGCGTATTTCTTTTTTAGTTCTGACAACAACTCCTTTCAGTACGGTTCCTTTTTTTATGTCCCCGGAAGGAATTGCGCTTTTTACGGTAACGACTACTTTATCTCCTATGGTAGCATAACGTTTTTTTGTTCCTCCAAGAACTCTAATAACGAGAACTTCCTTTGCGCCGCTGTTATCCGCAACATTCAATCTGCTTTCTTGCTGTATCATGGTCTATTTTGCTCTTTCTATGATTTCTACTAATCTCCATTTTTTTCTCTTGCTCAATGGGCGTGTTTCAGCAATTCTAACAGTATCTCCAACTTTGCATGTATCCTCTTCGTCATGAGCAATGTATTTTTTAATCTTGGTAATGAATTTACCATAAACGGGATGCTTTACTCGTCTTCGAACCGATACGGTGATGGACTTTTGCATTTTATCTCCGGTAACTACACCGATCCTTTCTTTTCTTAAATTTCTTTGTTCCATAATCTATATGTGCATCAATTAAGATTGATTCTCGTTTAATTCTCGTTGCCTCAACTCTGTTTTCATACGAGCGATATTCTTCTTTGTCTCAGTAATAATCTGAGGATTGCTCAAATCGTTTACTTTATGGTCAAGCCTTAGAGTTGTCAAAGTTACTTGTTCCTTTTCCAACCTTTCAAGAATTTCTTTTTTTGTCAGTTCCTTGATTTCAGAGTACTTCATTTTTTTGTTTTTTATTCTGAGTAATCGTTACGCACTATGAATTTTGTCTTTACCGGCAATTTTTGTGCGGCTAAGCGCATCGCTTCCCGGGCTATTTTTTCCGGTACTCCGTCAGCTTCAAAAAGGATTCTTCCGGGTTTGACTCTGGCTACGAACATTTCCGGTTCTCCTTTCCCTTTTCCCATACGCACCTCTGCAGGTTTTTTGGTAATCGGTTTGTCAGGAAAAACTCGAATCCAAATATTTCCTTCCCTTTTCATATACCTTGTTACAGCTTGCCTTGCGGCTTCTAATTGGCGTCCTGTGAGCCAAGCTGTATCCAAAGATTTGATGGCAAATGAACCAAATGCTATGGTGGTTCCTCTCCCGGAGTTGCCTTTCATCCTTCCTTTTTGCTGCTTTCTATATTTAGTTTTCTTTGGTTGTAACATTTTTCCTTAGTAATGTCTGTGAGAAATATATTCTATTTTTGTCTGCCTCCACCGGAATTAGGTCTTCGCCTTCTTCCTCCTCCGTGTCCACCACGTTTGGGCTGTTGTTTTGTATATGCCGGGGTCAAATCTTGCTTTCCGTATTTTTCTCCTCGACAAATCCAGACCTTGATACCAATGAGACCTACTTTTGTCAAAGCGGCGGTATTATGATAGTCAATATCCGCTCGCAGTGTATGTAGAGGAGTTCTTCCTTCTTTGTACATTTCACTTCGAGCCATCTCAGCTCCGTTCAAGCGTCCGGAGACTAAAACTTTGACTCCCTCTGCGCCGAGTCGCATGGCTGAAGATATAGCCATTCGAACCGCACGTCTGTAGGCAATATTTCCTTCCAATTGTCGAGCAATATTTTCTGCGACTATAACGGCATCCAACTCCGGTTTTTTTATTTCGAAGATGTTAATTTGAATGTCCTTGCCTTTTGTTAGTTTCTTCAACTCTTCTTTTAACTTATCAACCTCTTGACCTCCTTTGCCAATTATAATTCCCGGACGGGAAGTGGTAATGGTAACAGTTATCAATTTTAATGTTCGCTCAATAATTACTCGCGAAATTCCTGCCTTGGCGAGACGCGTGTTGAGATATTCTCGGATTTTATTGTCTTCCTCAATCTTGTCGGCGTATTTATCTCCACCGAACCAGTTCGAGTCCCAACCTCTGACTATGCCTAATCGATTACTTATCGGATTTACTTTTTGTCCCATTTTTGATTATTCTTTTTCTTTGCTGTCAATAAATATAGTAACGTGATTCGAACGTTTTCTGATTCTGTGTGCACGTCCTTGAGGGGCAGGTCTGTACCTTTTCAACATTCCCGCATTGTCTACGCGTACTTCTTTTACATAAAGGTAATGGTCTTCCAAGTTTTTTCCTTCATTTTTATTTTCCCAGTTGGATATAGCTGAGAGTAAGAGTTTCTCCATCCTGCCGGCAGCTTCTTTGGAACTGAACGACAATATGTTCAAAGCTTTTGTAATTTCTTCTCCTCTTATTAAATCAGCAACCAGTCGCATCTTTCTTGCGGAAATCGGAGAGTTTCTCAAAACAGCAAAATACTGTGTTTTTTTTGCTTCTTTGATTTTATTTGCTCTTATTTGTTTTCTGAGTCCCATTTATTTTTTCTTTTTATGTCCTCTGTATGTTCGTGTTGGCGAAAATTCTCCCAGCCGGTGTCCTACCATGTTTTCAGAAATAAAGACAGGGATAAATTTCTTTCCGTTATGCACTGCTATGGTTAGCCCTACAAAATCCGGAGAAATCATTGAGTTTCTAGCCCAGGTTTTGATGACCTTTTTCTCCCCGGAATTCTTCATTTCCAAGACTCGCTTCTCCAGTTTGAAATCAATATAAGGTCCTTTTTTTAAAGATCTGCTCATGATATTGGTTTATCGCTTACGTTTTTTATTTTTTCTTCTTTCAATAATATGTTTGTCGGAGGCTTTTTTACCTCTGGTTTTATATCCTTTGGCCAAAACTCCGTTTCGAGATCGGGGATGACCTCCGGAAGCTCGACCTTCTCCACCTCCCATCGGGTGATCCACAGGGTTCATCGCAACTCCTCTTACTCTTGGTCTTCTTCCCAACCAACGTGAACGTCCTGCCTTTCCCGATTTTTGCAGTGCATGATCTGAATTGGAAACTGTTCCAATGGTTGCACGACAAGTACTTAATATCTTACGAATCTCTCCTGAAGGAAGCTTTACAATTACAAACTTTCCTTCTTTGGAAACCAACTGAGCATAAGTGCCTGCACTCCTGGCGAGTTCTGCCCCTTTACCCGGCTGCAACTCAACGTTGTGAATAACTGTTCCTAAAGGAATGTCCGAAAGGAATAGGGTATTTCCGATCTCCGGAGATATATTTTTTCCTGATTCAACTTTGTCCCCAACTTGTAACCCGGAAGGAGCAATGATATATCGCTTCTCTCCATCGGCATAAAACAACAAGGCGATAAAAGCGGATCGATTGGGATCGTACTCAATGGTTTTGACAGTTGCCGGAATATTGTCTTTCTGGCGTTTGAAGTCAATGATCCGGTAGGCTTTTTTATGCCCTCCTCCAATGTACCTCATTGTCATCCGACCTTGATTATTACGCCCTCCCGATTTGTTTTTGCCGACCGTTAAACTTTTTTCAGGTCGGGCAGCCGTCAATTCTTCAAAGGCATTAATCAGCTTTGTTCTCTGTCCGGGAGTTACCGGTTTTATTTTCTTTACTGCCATTTTCTTTTTTTAAATGTTGCTGTAAAAATCAATTGAATCGCCTTCTGCCAGGGTCACAATTGCTTTTTTATAGGATTTTGTTTTTCCGTCTATCATTCCGGATTTTGTAAATCTTCTTCTTCTTATTCCGCCATATATCATGGTGTTCACACTTTCTACTGTAACGTTGTAGAAACTTTCAACTGCTTTAGCAATCTCAATCTTATTTGCTTTCTTCTCAACGATGAAGCCGTATTGTCCGAGTTTTTCGGTTTGGGCTGTCATTTTCTCCGTGATAATTGGCTCTATTAAAATGCTCATAATCAATGGTTTTACTATTTCGTACTACCGAATTTTTTATTTATGAAATCAAGAGAACTCTCGGTTAAAACCAACGTTTGACTGTCTAAAACATCGTAAGTTGTTATATTTGAGGCTGTTAACACTTTTGTTTTCTTCAAATTTCGAGCGGACAAATATACACTTTTATTTTCTTTTGGTAAAACTAAAAGCAACTTTTTATCATTTATTTTTAGATTTTTTTTCAGCTCAAGCATTTTTTTTGTCTTAACTTCCTGAAAATCAAAGTCTTCTACTATCAACAAATTATTTTCCTTCAATTTGTAAGCAATAGCAGATTTTTTAGCCAAAAGCTTAACTTTTTTATTCAACTTGAAACTGTAATCTCTGGGTTTAGGTCCAAAAATTCGACCTCCTCCTCTAAAAACAGGACTTTTTATGCTTCCGGCTCGCGCTGTACCGGAACCTTTTTGCCTTTTTATTTTTCGGGTACTTCCTTTTACCTCTCCTCTTTCTTTACTTTTATGGGTGCCTTGTCTTTGGTTCGCTCGGTATTGCTTGACATCCAAATAAATAACATGGTCGTTGGGTTCTATCCCGAAAACTTCTTCTGAGAGTTTTGCTTTTCTGCCGGTTTCTTTGCCGGATATATTTAATACATTCAGTTCCATTACTTTTCTATTATTACGTATCCTCCTTTTGAACCCGGTACGGATCCTTTAACAATTATTAAATTATTTTCCGGAATAATTTTCATTATTTCTAAATTCAAAACTTTCACGCGTTTATTTCCGGTTCTTCCTGCCATTCGCATCCCTTTAAATACACGGGAAGGGTAAGAAGAGGCGCCCAATGAACCGGGAGCTCTGAGTCTGTTGTGCTGACCGTGAGTACGGTCTCCGACTCCTCTAAAGTTGTATCTTTTTACAACTCCTTGGAAGCCTTTTCCTTTGGAAAATCCAACGACATCAACCCAATGTTCGTCCTTAAAATGTTCCACTGTGAGAACATCTCCGATTTTAAACTCTTCGTCTGTTCTAAATTCTACCAATTTTTTCTTTACAGCAGTTTTGGCTTTTTTAAAATGCCCCTGCTCCGGCTGATTGGCATTCTTTTCCTTTTTGTCATCATAGGCAAGCTGAACGGCAGTATATCCGTCCTTTTCTTCGGTCTTTACTTGCGTAACGACACAAGGTCCTGCTTCTAAAACAGTGCATGGAATACTTTTTCCCTCGGCACTGAAAACGGAAGTCATTCCGATTTTTTTTCCGATTAATCCGACCATTTTTTTGTCTTTTTATTTTATTTTCAAACTTTTATCTCTACATCTACGCCACTGGGCAATTCCAATTTCATGAGAGCATCGACAGTTTTTGGGGTAGAGCTGTAAATATCTATCAACCTTTTGTAGGCAGAAAGTTCAAATTGCTCTCTGGATTTTTTGTTAACAAAGGTTGAGCGTAAGACTGTAAAGATTCTTTTTTTCGTAGGCAACGGTATGGGACCACTGACTACGGCTCCCGTTGTTTTAACTGTTTTCACAATCTTTTCTGCCGAATTATCGACCAAATTGTGGTCAAACGATTTTAATTTTATTCTTATTTTCTGTTGTGCCATCTTAAAGCATTAATATGATATGAATGATTTTCCTGTTAATCTTGCAATAATTTCATCTGCTATTTTTTTATCCACTTCTCCGTAATCTGCAAATTCCATAGTAGAAGAGGCTTTTCCGGAGCTTAGATTTCTCAATTTTGTAACATACCCGAACATTTCCGACAAAGGTGCCAGTACATTGACTATCTGAACAGTTCCTTTTTCTTCCGTACCGTTAATTTTGGCTCTCCTTTTGTTTAAGTCGGAAACAATATCTCCCAAATATTCCGGAGGTGTCAATACTTCAACTCTCATGAGAGGTTCTAACAAAATAGGGGCAGCCTTTTTTCCGGCTTCTCTATAAGCCTGAACTGCGACAATCTCAAAGGCCATCTCATCAGACTCTCCTTCCCTGTAAGCTCCTCCTAAAAGTTCAACACGCAAATTATCCAAAGGGTATCCGGTGAGAGGTCCGTTATTCATCGCTCCTTTAAATCCCCTTTCTACGGCTTCCGCAAATTGCTGAGGGACTTCCTCCTCACTTGCGGAATTTATAAACAAGAACTTCTCGTCAGACTTTTCATCCTTCAAGGGTGAAATTTTTACATGAATCTCTGCAAATTTCGCATTACCGGTTGTCTCTTTGTCGAAAGACTCGCGATGCTCAACCACCTTTGTAAGTTCTTCTTTATAAGACACTTGCGGATTTCCTTGGTTGCATTCCACCTGAAATTCTCGGGCTAATCTGTCCAGGAGAATTTCCAAATGCAATTCGCCCATTCCGGAAATAATTCGCTGTCCTGTATTTTTATCCACGGAGACCTTAAATGTCGGATCTTCTTCGGCAAGAACTGTCAAGGCTTGAGTAAGTTTATCAATATCTTTCTGAGCCTTGGGCTCCACCGCAATTCCTATCACGGGCTCCGGGAATTTTATATTTTCAAGAACAATTTGTTTATTCTCTGTGCACAAGGTGTCTCCGGTTTGAATATCTTTCAAGCCTACAACAGCACAAATATCACCTGCATCAATTCGCTTTTTTGCAATTTGCTTATTGGCATGCATTTGGTAAATATTCGTCGGTCGCACGCGTTTATTCAAACGCGGATTATAGAGGGTTTTCCGTTCTTCAATGCTGCCGGAATATACTCTGACGTACGCCAATTTCCCAATGAACTTATCTGCAGATATTTTAAAAACTAATGCAGACAACGGGGCTTCTTTGTCGGCGTTACGAGTAACAGTTTGCTCATTTTTTGGATTTATCCCCTCTACGGGAGGGACTTCCAATGGCGAGGGCAAATAATCGGTAACGGCATCCAACAAGTTTTGAATTCCCTTATTTTTGAAAGCAGAACCACAAAAAACCGGAAGAATTTTTCCCTCAATCACAACTTTACGAACCAAGTTCTTGAACTCCGGAACTGTAATAGATTCCCGATTTTCAAAAAAACGCTCCATCATGTCCTCATCAAACTCAACGACACTCTCAATGAGATGTTCTCGCTGCGCTTCCACTTCAGCATGCATTTCCTCGGGAACATCCAAAACTTTAAAGTTCACACCCAAAGTATTGTCATCTTCCCAGAGGTAGAGTTTTCTTTCTATCAGGTCAATCACTCCTTTGAAGTTATCTTCCTCACCATAGGGCAATTGAAAGGGAATCGGATTAGCTCCGAGTTTGTTCTCAATTTGTTCAACAACCGAGACAAAATCTGCTCCGCTCCTGTCCATTTTATTAACAAAAGCTATTGCGGGAACAGAATATTTATCGGCTTGTCTCCAAACTGTTTCCGATTGGGGTTCTACTCCACCCACGGCACAATAGACTGCTATTGCTCCATCCAAAACTCTCAAAGAACGTTCTACTTCTACTGTAAAATCGACGTGTCCCGGGGTGTCAATGATATTTATTTTGTACTCCTCCCCGTTCCTTTTCCAAAAAGTCGTTGTCGCTGCCGAAGTTATCGTAATACCTCGTTCTTGTTCTTGCTCCATCCAGTCCATCGTGGCGAGCCCATCGTGAACTTCTCCTATTTTGTAATTGACTCCGGTATAAAACAAGATCCGTTCTGTGGTCGTTGTTTTCCCGGCATCAATATGAGCCATGATCCCGATGTTACGCGTATATGTCAGATCCTCGGCAGGCACCAGCATTTAAAATCTAAAATGTGCAAAAGCTTTATTGGCATCTGCCATTCTGTGGATTTCTTCTTTTCTTTTATAGGCTCCGCCTTCTTCTTTGAAAGCGTCCATTATTTCAGCTGCTAATTTTTCCGACATGGATTTTCCTTTTCGTTGTCGGGCAAATTTTATCATATTTTTCATACTTATGGACATCTTCCTTTTGGGAGTGATCTCCATAGGCACTTGGAAGGTTGCTCCTCCAACTCGACGACTTTTAACCTCGACTTGGGGGGTTACGTTTGCGATAGCTTTTTTCCAAATTTCAAGGGGAGTCTCTTCGATATCTTTTCTTCTTGTATCAATAATTTCCAAGGCTCCGTAAAAAATATTAAATGCTACGTTCTTTTTGCCGTCCAGCATAAGGTTATTGACAAATTGTGTTACCATTTTGTCATTGAACCTCGGATCTGCTTGGACTCCAAACTTTCGCTTCTTTTGATTTCTCATAATGTTTTAATAACTGCTTTGTTTTCGTTAGTCTTTTTGCTTGGGTCTTTTGGTTCCGTATTTTGAACGGCGCTGAGTTCTTCCCTCTACACCTTGTGTATCAAGCGTTCCGCGTACAATATGGTATCGTACACCGGGCAGGTCTTTAACCCGACCTCCTCGAACCAACACGATGGAGTGCTCCTGAAGGTTGTGTCCTTCTCCGGGAATGTATGCGTTGACTTCTTTACCGTTCGTCAGGCGTACCCTTGCCACCTTTCTCATCGCTGAGTTCGGTTTCTTTGGGGTAGTCGTATATACCCTGACACACACACCTCTGCGTTGAGGACAAGCATCCAAGGCTCTTGATTTACTTGTTCCTTTTACAGTTTTTCGTCCCTTTCTAATTAACTGTTGTATTGTAGGCATTCTATAAAACTTTATTTTTTGTTTTTGGGCTGCAAAGTTACCCTTTTTTTTGTTTTTACAATACTTTTTTTGTTTTTTTTTGTTTTTTGTGCGATAAATGCCGGATATTGGATCGCTTTGCAGCTTACGTTCGGCTCAAGTTTAGTTTAATTTTTCTTTTGTTTTTGTGTGTTGTTTTTTTCAAAAAAATATTGTTCCAAAATAGAGGGAGTGTTTGACTGTGTATCATGCAGCAAGATGATGTCTCCGGCTTGCGCTTTCTTCATTTTTTTTAATATCTTAGGGGGAGAGGAAGAGGTGTCAAAAGTACGAATAGACCATCCTATCACTCTCATTTTTAATGCATTAACAGCCCTTCCTATATTTGGATTTGTTACTCCGTGGGGCGGACGAAACAGTTTGTTTTCTTCCCCGGTTATCTCTTGAATCAATGCGTTCGTCTTTTGTAATTCGCGTATGACTTTTCGGGTTCGAAACAGAGCAAAAAAATGAGAATGAGTATAACTGTGATTGCCGATTTGGTGTCCTCCTTGTTTTATTTTTCGAAGAATCTCCGGGTATTTTTCTATATTTTTTCCGATGCAAAAAAAAATGGCTTTTTGGTCATATTTTTCTAATATTTTTAGAACTGTAGGGGTGATTTCCGGGTGCGGACCATCATCAAAAGTAAGTAGGATACCTTCCTTTTTCTTATCTCGACATTGTGCGGACAAGTAAAATTGAGAACATAAATTTGCTGATGCCCAAACCAAAAGAGGCAGATAAAGAATCACCGGCAACAAACAAAGAATCAGAGGAAATAGTCTGCAAATAAAAAATATTCCTCCGATCAAACAAAGAAGGAGGAATATTATAAGGCTTTTGTGAAATAATGACACAGGTTTGTTTTACGATTCTTGAGAGATAATTGTTTGGGTGGGGAAGGCGAATTCCAAACCGGCTTGATTAAATTCTTTCAAAATTTCTTTATTGATTTGATCCGGTCCCAGAAACCAATAATCGGGTTTGGATTTCAAGAAATAAGTAAATTGAATATTCAGAGAAAAATCACCAAAGCTGTCAAAATATGCCAAACAGGGTTTGCCCGTATATTCACTTTCCTTGTCTATTTTCTTCAGAATATCAATGGCTTTTTGCATCCCGTTGTGATCTGTATCATACGTTAAGCCAAGTGTTATGTTCATTTTCCGATTGGGCTCGGAACTTACATTTTCAATATAAGATTCTGTAAATTTGTGATTGGGGATGGTAACAATACGACCGGCGAGTGTACGCATTTTGGTGCTTCGCAAACCGATCTCCTCCACCACTCCGTCATACCCGTCAATTTTTATGCGGTCATGCGCTTGAAAAGGTTTGTCCAAAAACACGGTAACTCCTCCAAAAAGATTTGCCACAGAATCCTTGGCAGCAATGGCAAATGCAAATCCTCCGATTCCCAGACCTGCGATCAATGCTCCCACGTCATATCCGGCATTATTCAAGCCGACCACGACGGCTACCGACCATATAACAATCTTAAATACTTTCCTTACAACCGGCAAAAGTTGATCATCCAAATTGCCTTCACTTTTTTCAACCAAGGGCTGCAAATATTCAACAATAAAGGCATCAACCACACGCACCACCAACCAGGCAACATTAAAAGTAATAGCGACATAAAAAGCTTTATCTACAAAAGTCGAAAAGCCCTGCGAAAGCACCAATTGGTGTATCGAAAACCAAATACCTCCGAGAACAAATGCCAGAATAATCGGTTCCTCCAACTTATCAACCAGAATATCGTCAAATTTTGACTTTGTCCTTTGGGTCAATTTCTTGACAATACTCCCCGAAATCCAATACAAAACCTTTGCCCCAATCAATACTCCGACAATGATTGCCAGAAAGAGCAACCATTCCCTCATCGTATTATTATAAAATGTTTTTTCCAAAAAATCTTCCATTATCTTATTCATTTTAAAATGAACACAAAGATAATTACTTTAACAATAAACAACAAAAACTATTTTATTTTTATACCTTTGCCGCCGGATTCTGTTACTCAACTCAAAATCATACAATCCTGTTTTGAACATAATTAAAACAAATAAGACCATGAAAAAACTCATTCTCATTCTTGTCTCATCAACTTTGCTGATATTCACCTCCGAAGCCCAAAGAGGCAATGGCAGAAGCGGAGCAAATGTCAAATGGCTGAGTCTTGCCGTCAAAGGCGGCGTTGGAAATTCCATCTTCTTCAACAAGGCCCATAAAGAAGACGAAAACATAAGCTTGAATTATACCACCTTAAGCTACTCTTACGGCGGACGATTTACATTCACTTACGGGGAAAACTTCGGATTTGGTGCAGAATTATTGATGACCACCTGCGGACAAAAATATGGTCTGAAACAAGGAAATACCAACTATGACAAAACAATAAAACTGAAAGCACTGGAGATTTCTCCTTTTTTTCGATATACGGGCTACAATTCCGTATATGCGGAAGTTGGAGCAAAATTTTCGACTGTAAACTCCATAGATGTATCTAATTCAATTGACAAGAGCTTTACCTTGGAACAAGATATTGCCAAAAAAGCTGAGCAAAAGTTCACCGGGGCTTTTATCGGCTTCGGATTTGCCGTCTTTAAAACCGAACGGTTGGATCTAAACCTCGGACTGCGCGCCGCATATTCCTTTACCGACCTCACTCCCGAAAATGACTTTACCTCCGACGGATACTTCCTCCCCGCAAACAACACTCCGGAAAGCACCCACCCCTTTACTGCTCAAGTTCTCTTTGAACTCAACTACTACTTTGCCTTCTGGGGCGACGCCTCCTGCGGAAGAGGCAAATTGATGTTCTTTCAATAACTCTTTACTGATGAACAACGCTCTGCCCATAGCAAAAATCAAGGAGTTGAACGCTCCGGAGATGCAGCATTTTGAAAAATTTTTCAAGCAATCTTTAAAAAGCAACGTCCCGCTCTTAGATTCGGTTATGCGCTACATCATCCGCCGCAAAGGGAAACAGATGCGCCCCATGCTCGTATTCCTTTCCGCAAAAATTGCCGGCGAGGTAACACAAAGCACATACACTGCCGCCGCCTTGATAGAACTTCTGCATACCGCAACCTTGGTTCATGACGACGTGGTGGACGATGCTGCCAAACGTAGAGGATTCTTTTCCGTTTACGCTCTTTGGAAATCGAAAATAGCCGTACTCACAGGCGACTTCCTTTTATCCAAAGGATTACTCCTGTCCGTAAAACATAAAGAATTCGACCTTTTGGAAATCGTTTCCGAAGCAGTCAAAGAAATGGCAGAGGGTGAATTATTACAAATAGAAAAAGCTCGCAGGCTCAATATTTCCGAAGAAGATTACTTGAAAGTTATTCATAAAAAAACAGCCTCACTAATTGCCGCTTGCACCGCCACAGGTGCAAAATCCGCAAACGCCGATGCTCACACAATCGAAAAATTAAAAACCTTCGGGAAATACGCAGGCATTGTCTTTCAGATAAAAGACGACCTGTTTGATTATCAAACGAATAACCTGACGGGGAAGCCCTCCGGCAATGATATCAAAGAACGCAAAATAACACTGCCGCTGATTTATGCCCTGCAAAAATGCTCTTTCTCGAAAAAACAAAAAATTTTACACATATTGCGCTTTCGCAGAAAAAATCCCAAGCAAATACGAAAGATTATTTCTTTTGTAGAAGAATCCGGAGGAATTCAATATGCCGAAGAAAAAATGAATTTCTACAAAGATAAAGCCCTGACCCTCTTAGACGATTTTCCTGACAACGAAGCCAAATTTGCTCTCCAAGGTCTGATAGAATACATCGTGGAACGTAAAAAATAATCTCGAAAATAAGTAAAGGTTCATTACTGCCACAAAATATAATGTATCTACAGAAAATGAACATCGATTAACTCAAAAAATAAATCCAACTACCCTGCTTATTTCAATTTTAATTATACATTTGCGTATTCTAAACTATTTAATCCAATAAAAACACGAATAAAATGGCAAAAATTAAAGTAGCAATCAACGGTTTCGGTCGTATCGGAAGAAACGTTTTTAAAATCATTCAGGAACACACAGACTACGAAATTGTAGGCATCAACGACTTGACAAGTCACAAAGTATTGGCGCATTTGCTGAAATATGACTCCACACAAGGAAAATTCAACGGTCAAGTAAGTCATGATGAAACAGGCATTTTTGTAAACGGAAAGAAAATTACTGTCAGCGAAGAACGTAATCCGGCACGTATCCCGTGGACTCAAACCCCTGATTTAGTCATTGAATCCACCGGAGTTTTCCGCACACGCGAAGGCGAAAGAGGCGGATACGGTGATCACCTCAAAAACGGAGCAAAAAAAGTACTTTTAACGGTTCCTGCCAAAGACTCTATCGACCGAATGATTGTATTAGGAGTGAACGACGAAGACTTAAAACCTGAAGACCTTTGCGTTTCCAATGCCTCTTGCACCACCAACTGCCTGGCTCCGGTAGCCAAAGTATTGAACGATAAATTCGGAATCAAAGCCGGATTAATGACCACTGTACACTCCTACACCAACGACCAAGTAATACTGGATGGTCCTCACAAAGACCTCAGACGTGCCCGCTCCGCAGGAGTGTCCATCATACCCACCACCACCGGAGCTGCAATCGCCGTAAGTAAGGTAATCCCGGAACTCAACGGAAAACTCAACGGAATGGCAATGCGAGTACCGACCCCCACAGGCTCCATCATAGACTTAGTGGCAGAGCTCAACACCAAAGTAACAAAAGAAGATATAAACTCCGCCATCAAAGAAGCCGCTGAAGGAAAAATGAAAGGCATCTTGGAGTATTGCGAAGATCCGTTAGTATCAACCGACATCATCCACAATTCACACTCCTCTATATTTGATGCTCAAAGCACAATGGTCATAGACGGAAACAAAATAAAAGTCCTCTCATGGTACGACAACGAATGGGGATACTCCTCCAGAGTCGTTGATTTGATAGGAAAACTTTTTTAAAATACAGAAAACCCAATTATAAAAGACCGAGAAGAAAACTTCTCATAAAAAATAACAACGAATGAAAATAACCAAGTTTAATCAAAAACACAAAGCCCTCGGAGGGAAAATGGTAGAATTTGCCGGATACGAAATGCCCGTAGAATATTTCGGAGTAAATGAAGAACACCTGAATGTTCGCAAAAATGTGGGCGTCTTTGATGTTTCCCACATGGGCGAAATATGGGTAAAAGGTCCGCAAGCCTTTAACTTTGTACAAAAAGTAACAAGCAATGACGTGGCAGCACTCTCCGTAGGCGACGCTCAATATTCCTGCTTCCCGAACGACAAAGGAGGCATCGTAGATGATTTGATCGTTTATTACTATGAACCTGAAAAATACATGCTCGTAGTCAATGCCGCCAATATCGAAAAAGACTGGCAATGGCTCACAAAACAAAACAGTGAAAATGCTGTTTTGGAGAATGCCTCGGAAAACATCTCGCAACTTGCCATACAAGGACCTAATGCAGAAAAAGTGTTGCAAAAATTGACCGAAGTGAATCTTTCGGAAATCAAATTTTACACCTTTAAAGTTGGAGAATTAGCCGGAGTTAAAAATGTAATCATCTCAGCAACAGGATATACCGGAGCCGGAGGTTTTGAATTATATATGTACAACGATGATGCCGAAAAAATCTGGGATGCAGTTTTTGAAGCCGGAAAAGAATTCGACATCAAACCCGCAGGACTTGCAGCCCGAGACACCTTGCGCCTCGAAATGGGCTATTGTCTCTATGGCAATGATATAGACGATACCACCTCCCCCATCGAAGCCGGACTCGGTTGGATCACCAAATTTACCGACAATAATCCGTTCATCAACCGCGCTTATATCGAAGACCAAAAGAAGAACGGTGTAAGCAAACGATTGCGTGGATTTGAATTATTGGAACGAGGTATTCCTCGCAAAGGATACGACATTTGCGATGCCGAAGGCAACGTAATCGGAAAAGTAACCTCAGGTACCATGTCGCCTTCTTTAAAAAAAGGAATCGGTACCGGCTATGTAAACAAAGGTCATTGGGCTTTTGACAATGAAGTCTTTATCAAAATTCGAAATAAATCGGTAAAAGCAAAATTGGTACGCTTACCTTTTTACAAAGGCTAAAACTTGATTGCATTTACATAAAAAGCCGTCTTTCTGTATAGAGAAAGGCGGTTTTCTTTTTGACAAAACCATATTTCAGTTCTGATTTACTTAATAAAACCTGCCAAGCAAAAGTTAAAGCAAAGAAAACATCACGGTTCCAATCGCAAGATAAATAAACAAACCAATGATGTCATTGGCAGTTGTAATAAATGGTCCGGTGGCAAGAGCGGGATCGATCCGGAATTTATGCAATGCCAAAGGAACAAATGCGCCGAAGACGGAGGCAAAAATGATCACAATAAATAAGGAGAGACTTACCGTGGCTGTCAAAGCATCCGAAGTCCCGAAAAAATAATTGTATAAAAAAATTGCCAAAGCCAAAACTGAAGCATTGATAAAGGCAACCAATAATTCTTTGCCGATTTTTTTAAAGGTACTCTCAAAGCCAGGTGCCCCTCCGGCAAGCCCTTGCACAACAATAGACGAAGATTGTACCCCTACATTGCCTCCCATGGCTGCAATCAAGGGAATGAAGAACGCCATAGAGGCATGTTCCGCTAAGTTATCTTCAAATTTCCCGATAATCAAAGCGCCCAATATCCCACCAAAAAGCCCGATAAAAAGCCAAGGCAAACGAGCTCTGGTCAATAACCATACACGATCAGTATATTCAACATCTTTGGATAAACCGGAAAGCATCTGAATATCCTTCTCGGCTTCTTCTCTCATTACATCGACCAAATCGTCGAAAGTAATACGTCCCAGCAAATGTCCGCGTTCGTCAATAACCGGAAGGGCAACTAAATCGTATTTGTCTGACATTTGGGCAACTTCTTCTGCCTTCATCGAAGTCGGAACAGCAATAAAATCATCATTGTAAATATCCTTAATCAAAGTTCCTTTTTGAGCCAGAAGTAAACGAGCCAGCGAAATTGTTCCTTTCAGAATAAACTCATTATCAACAACATACACATAATATATTTCATCAAGTTCTTCGACTTTTTGACGTATGGTTGCGATGGCATTTTCTACATCATCTCGGATATTGACGGCAGCAATCTCCTTCCCCATCAAACCTCCGGCAGTATCCGCATCATAAGCCAGCAGATCTACAATGTCTCCGGCCTGCTCCATATCTTTGATGTTCTGCAAAACCAATTCTTGCTTCTGACCGGGCAGGTCGGCAAGCACATCAGCGGCATCATCCGAATCCATATAGTCGATAAACTTGGAGGCAATCAATTCTCCGGGAAGGGCTTTCAAAAAACGCATGCGGTCGTCCTCATCCAACTCAACAAGTACATCGGCAGCTTTTTCACGGTCTTCGATCAGCAGAAACAAATATTTGGCTTGATCAAGAGTGAGTTGATCATAAATTTCGGCAATATCCGCAGCATGGATATCTCGCATCAATGCCGCAGCAGCCTGATCATCAGCCTGATCAATGATTTCGATCAAATGATCTATGTATTCTTTATTGATATCAATCCGAACGGACATATTCTTCCGAAAATTATGCGATTTTTTATTTGTTTTTCTTACTTCCTCAAAAGTACCATGGTGGCTCCATAGCCATATTCTTTAAAAGAGGCATCTTGAAACAGATACTGCTTATATCTATGTGTCAGTTCATTACGAATTTTGTGTTTCAAGGTTCCGTTGCCGACTCCGTGAATGAAAACTATTCGACGATAACCTTCCTTCTTGGCATTTTTGAGTTCTTTGTGAAATACTTCAATTTGAAATTCCAACTTTTCATGATCACTCATCCCTCTCTCGTCATCAATTAATTCATGAAGGTGAAGATCAACTTCTTTGATATTTTTATCTTCTTTTTTCGGATACAACGGCGAGCGATTCTTTCTGACGGCATTTTCCTTATTGCGAATTGCCTCTGTAAAATCTCCTTGTTTGAGTTTTTCTATGGCTTCTTGCATTAAATTTTCCTCGACTACGGGAACTACAAGAGCGTCTTTCTCAAAAAAATCATTGGCTTTGTAAGAGCCCTCTTTAACCAGTTGTAATTTTCTTATATTCAACAGTTTATGTAATGGTTCTTTCAAGTCAAATTCTTGTTTGTCAAACCAAATAAGTTGAAGCACCGGGGAATAATTTTCTTCAAGCTCCAAGAGTTTTTTCTCTGCAATTCGTTCTTTAATATTGGGTTCCAAAATCCCGGTAAAGCTTGTATATTTTTCATTTTTCTTTTGTGCCAAGTGGTACATCACGAAATAATTACTGTCATTGATCAAGTATATCTCACACTTTTGAGGATTCTGATAATTATCGGGCAAAAAAGCAAGATAAAAATTAGTCTCGCAGGTATCGGTATATACAACAGGAGTCGGCTTCAATTTGGGAGACTCAAAATGTGCAGGAGTCGCCATGGGCGATTGTTCCGCATTGCGTCGGTCCGGCTTCCCGGATATATCAAGCAGCAATTCGTCAATCAATACAGGTATTTCAAATCCGGTATCATTCAATACTGTTACCGTCTCTTTATCAATGATTTTGGTAACCTTTCCACCGCCTACATCATTCAAGAATTTTACTTTATCGCCTACTTTTATTTTCATCGCTCAGTTTTTTGACAAAAGTAATGAGTTATGCCTTTTTAGCAAATATTTTTGAATAAAAAAAAAGGCTTAGTCTCGGAAGACAAGCCCTTTTTTAAAGAGGAAAAATTAAATTCCTATTGTTTTACAATATTTTTTGTAAAGGTTTTTCCGTTTTTCCCGGTAAAGACAAAGAGATAAACTCCATTGGGCATTTCTTTCATGTCTATTTGAATGCTTTCCGAGTGATTGTAAATTTCTTTGACGGTTTGACCGGAAAGATTTACAATTTGAATTTTTGCAATCTCTTCTGTTCCGTTTACAATCAGGGTCTGTTGTACAGGATTCGGATATAGAGATATATTTTGTTCCTCCATGCCACATAAACCGGTAGTTCCGGCAGGAACAATATCTGCAAAATTGCGGGAAATTATTTGAGGTTTTCCTTTGAATTGAGCAACGACTCCTGTAACATCTTGGGGTCCGGAAGGTATCGTACCGTTGATATAATCGACTTTTTCAAAGTTGGTTCTGAAAACAATAGAAGCACTTCCCTTAGATAAGTTATAACTTTTTTTGACGGCAAATGTTTGTCCGGCTTCGGCAAAACTTACCCCTTTAATGGTTACTAACTCGGATTCATAATCGGCGAAGTTATTTTTCAAATCTTCTATGGTTACAACGGCGGGAGTAAAAGTTCCGGCTTCTCCGGCTCCCGGATCTTGCGTGGGTATAAATTCTTTTGTCCCGAAGGCTTCAGTCAAAGTTCCGGTGATGCCGGTGATACCATCATACAAATTATATGTTGTTGTAATTTTACCGGGCTGATCATCAAGAATTATGGCTCCGGTATTATCTTCCACGTATTTTTGATTTCTATGCGCTTGTTGAAAAGTTAAAAATACTTTTCCCGTTAATTTATAAACCGTTATTCTGTCAGAAAAATCTTTGGAACGCAATTCTCCGATATTTGCAACTTCTACAACACTTCCGCTTCCTCCCGTACCGGGATTAGGATCTACTCCATCCTTCACAATCTTCACATTATCAATATCCCAAACTCCTCCGGCGGCATTCGTTGAAAGGTACTTAAAGGCAATATACACTTTATCTTGATTCAAATAAGCATTCAAGTCCGCTTCGGCTTTCTTCCAGCCCCAACCATCTTTATCTGCCAAACCGGTTACAGTCAATTTTGTCCAAGAAGCTGTAGTGAAACTTGCACTGTCTCCGGCGAAATCGGTAGAAACATATACTTCCAAATCTTGAAAAGGTTTATAATTTTTCTGATTGTCAAAAACAAGTTTTACATTGGAGTTCCCTTGTGTAGAAAAAGCAGGAGTTACCACCCATTGTTCTGTGGCATAACTTTTAGGTTTTTTGTAAGAAGAAGCGCGAAGGAAGGCATTACCGCCGAATTCTTTGACCCTCCATTTAAAATTATTTGTTGCATAAGTGGGAGTAACCGTCAACCAACCCGCAGGTAATTTTGTGGTTTTGAAACCTTCATAAGACAATGTTGTTCCCGTCGCATTAGCGTCTTTCACGGTATAAGTTTTTTCCTCCGAAACTTTTTCATTACTATTGTTATCAATTACTTTGATAGCATAAAATATTTGAGTTCCTGCCGCTTGTTTTGCGATAATTCCGGAATAAACGGAACCGGATGCTGTCATCGCTACAGTTTGATCCAAGCTGCCGGAAGTGGTTCCCCATAATAAAGTTGCCGATTGAATTCCGTCTGCATCAGTTATGGTTGCCGAAACTGTTGCATCATCATTTGTTGTAGGTGCTGCGGGTGTAAGAGTAATATTGGTAATAGATGTTGCATTGACATCCATTACAGTATAACTTTTTTCCTCTGATTCTTTTTCATTGTTATTGTTGTCAATCACCTTGATAGCATAAAATATTTGAGTTCCTGCCGCTTGTTTTGCGATAATTCCGGAATAAGCATCTCCGCTGCTGTTACTCATGGCTACGCTTTGGTCTAAGCTGCCGGAAGTGGTTCCCCATAACAAAGTTGCCGATTGGATTCCGTCTGCATCAGTTATGGTTGCCGCAATTGTTGCATCATCGTTTGTTGTGGGTGCTGCGGGTGTAAGAGTAATATTGGTAATAGAGGTCTCGTTAGTGGAGCCGGAATTATTCACCATACTAAACTCATCAAAATAAACAGGTTGTTTTCCGGGACCGGTGTACCCTCGCACTTCAAATCGAAAACGATCTGCACCGGCAGGAGCGGTAAGCGTAACTTCATACTTTTTCCATTCCGCACCGCCGGGAAGTTCCCATCCGGGAGCATTATTGTGCAATTCGGCTTCGTGATCAGGTAATTTGGTTGTCCCGCTATACCAATACGACCACATTCTGCAGTTAGCCGTTGAGTTATCATAATACCAAAAAGAGATGGTATAAGACTCTCCGGCGACTATTCCGGAAATGTCTTGGAATAATTTTTTCTTTTTCTTGTCCGCAGCATCGTACATCTTTGCGGAAAAACTCCCTGCCTTTACCTGAGTAGTCTCTTTGGAGACCGCCTCATATTTGTTCCAATCTGAGGGTTGCTTGTCATTTTCCCATTGTTCAAAATCTCCATTTTTCACGAGATTAGTTTGCCCGAAGGCTAGTCCTGAATACATCAGTACAATCAAGATCGGAAAGAGTAACTTTTTCATCATTTTATAAAATTTAGTGAGTAGAATAATTTATACGGGCAAAGTTGCAAAAAGTTTTTAATATTTCAAATTATTTTTGCAATTCTTTTTTTAAAAAGAATCCGGTATAACTGTCCTTGCATCGGGCTACTTGTTCCGGAGTGCCTTCACAAAGGATTGTTCCTCCGAGTTTTCCGCCTTCTTTGCCTAAATCAATAATGTGGTCGGCAAGTTTAATAACATCAATATTGTGTTCGATAATGAGAACGGTATTACCTTTATCTACAAGTTTATTGAGGACATCGAGGAGCATTTTTATATCTTCAAAATGCAATCCGGTGGTAGGTTCGTCAAGGATATAAAAAGTTTTTCCGGTATCTCTCTTGGCGAGTTCGGCAGCAAGTTTAATGCGTTGGCTTTCTCCTCCGGAAAGGGTTACGGATGATTGTCCTACGGATACATAGCCCAAGCCTACGTCCCTGAGGGCTTGTAATATTTTGCGGATTTTAGGTATTTGTTCAAAAAAGTCGTATGCAGCATCAATGGTCATTTCTAAGATGTCATTGATGGATTTTCCTTTATAGCGTATTTCGAGGGTTTCTCGATTGTAGCGTTTTCCTTGACAATCTTCGCAAGCAACATAAACATCGGGAAGGAAGTTCATCTCAATGGTGCGTAAACCTGCTCCTTTGCAAGTTTCGCATCGCCCGCCTTTGACGTTGAAGGAAAATCGTCCGGGTTTGTATCCTCTTATTTTTGCTTCGGGCAAGCCGGTATATAATTTACGAATTTCATCAAAAACTTTGGTATATGTAGCCGGATTGCTGCGCGGTGTTCTTCCGATGGGAGATTGATTCACTTCGATTATTTTGTCGATAAAGTCTAATCCTTCTACAGAATCATAAGGCATCGGTTTTTTACCGGAACGATAGAGATGCTTGGCGATTACGGGGTGTAAAGTTTCCGTAATTAAAGTTGATTTTCCGCTTCCGGATACTCCGGTTACACAAATCAACTTTCCTAAGGGAAAAGAAACGGTAAGATTTTTCAAATTATTCCCCTTTGCTCCCAAAAGACGAATGGCTTGCCCGCTGCCCGGTCTTCTTTTTTCGGGTATGGGAATTTGGTTACTGCCATTGAGGTAAGAAGCCGTGAGAGTGTTCTGCTGCATGACTTCCCGGGGGCTTCCTGCAGCACATATTTTCCCTCCGTATTTTCCGGCACGAGGTCCCATATCAATCAGATAATCAGCAGCAAGCATCATATCTTTGTCATGCTCTACAACGATGACGGAATTTCCCGTATCACGCAGTTTTTTCAAGGAATCTATCAATTTTTGATTGTCGCGTTGATGCAAACCGATACTGGGTTCGTCAAGCACATACAAAACATTGACCAACTTTGAGCCAATTTGCGATGCCAAGCGGATACGCTGACTTTCCCCCCCGGAAAGTCCGGTTGCGGTTCTGTTCAAACTAAGATATGGCAAACCTACATCCAGCAGAAATTGCAAACGGATCAACAATTCTTTCAAAATTTCCTCTGCGACAACAGATTGCCGCTTGCTGAGTTGTACCTTGGGATTCTGCAAGAAAAGATACAAGTCGGCAATACTCATTGCCGTAAGCTCGGCAATGTTTTTTCCGGCAAACTGAAATCCCAGCGCTTCTTTTTTCAGACGAGCGCCCTTACACTCCGGACATGATTCATAGCTGTAATAGCGTGAGATTATTTTGCGCCCGCTGTCAGAATGTATTTTCAAATATTCTTCCAACAGAGGAAATACACCATCATATTTTGTGGGCAATTCCATGTCGCTTTGTTTGATTTTGACCGGAAGTCCGGAACTATGCAAAATGAGATGCAATGCCTCTTCGGGAATGTCTTTTACGGGAGTTTTCAAACCAAGGCTGAAGGTATGCAAGATGGATTTGATTTGTCTGAATACAAAGTCTGACTTTGCCGTTTGTTCTCCCAGCGGTTTGATGCCTCCTTGAGCGATGCTGATTTCAGGATCGGGAATAATTTTATTGAGATCCGGAACCGGTATCTTACCTAAACCTTTGCAATGCGGACAGGCTCCGCGCGGCGAATTGAAAGAAAAGGTATGCGGTGCCGGATCAGCATAAGCCATTCCGGTCGCCGGACACATCAAGTTTTTACTGAAATAACGTACTTCTTCGCTGTCTCTCACTTGAATCAAAACGGTATTTTTGCCTTGTTTCAAAGCTGTTTTAAGCGAAGCTTTCAAACGTTCTTTGTTGGAGGAATTTACCGTAAGTTTGTCCACCACGATTTCGATGTCGTGCATTTTGTAGCGGTCTAGTTGCAATTCTGAGGTTATCTCTTGTACCCGTCCGTCAATTCTGACTTGCAAAAAACCTTTGCGGCGGATGTTTACAAACAGTTCCCGATAATGCCCTTTTCGACTTTTTACAACCGGAGAAAGTACAAGAATTTTTTGGTTTTCATAACTTGAAAATATCAAATCAAAAATTTCTTTTTCGGTATATTTAATCATCGGCTCTCCGGTATGTATGGAGCATGCGGTAGAAGCTCGCGCAAAAAGCAGGCGCAGAAAGTCATAAATTTCCGTAATCGTTCCGACAGTGGAGCGCGGATTTTTATTGGTCGTTTTTTGTTCTATGGAAATAACGGGGCTCAATCCGGATATTTTGTCCACATCGGGGCGTTGCGGACTTCCCAAAAACTGACGTGCATAGGCGGAGAAGGTCTCGATATATCGTCTTTGTCCTTCGGCATAAATGGTGTCGAAAGCCAAGGAGGATTTACCGCTGCCGCTCAATCCGGTAATAACGGTCAAACGGTTACGCGGAATGCGCACATCAATGTTTTTCAAATTGTGTTCACGCGCACCAATAACGATAATATCTTTTGCTGCCATTCTCTTATAAACAGTTTATTTATTGCAAGAAAATAAAAACAATCCCCTACTCTTTTTCTTGTTTTTTCATAAATGACCCGGAAAATATCAATCCTCCGATAATTCCCATAAAAATATAAAGCACTTGCTCGCCCATGTTGTAATAAACAATATTGACCGGTTCTTGCTTCAAGAACAAGTTGCTTAGTCCGATAAATGCTTTGCTTCCGGGAACCAGCATCACCGTGCCGGGAATCAAGTAAACCAAACGCGGGGTTTTCGTCAAATAACTGAAAAATTTACTTGCCGCAGCGGTAATGACCGTACCGATAAAAATACTGAGCAATACGCCTAAATCCTCCAATAGAATAAGGGTATAAAAACTGATACAGCCGGTAAGCACACTCAAAACAATGTCTTTCGGACGAATTTTAAAGAGAACAATCAAACTCAATGCCAAAAAAACTATGGCGATATAAACTCCGAAAGACGGAATATTATGCACCGAAGGAACAAAACGAATATCAACCAGGAAGGGCAAAATGGCAAGCCCCAGCATCACCCCGAAAAATTGCTTAAACAAAGAAATCACTGCATCAAAGAGTTTAGCCGTACCGGAAACCAAATTACGCGAGGTTATTTCTTCCAGAGCCGTAGTGAGTGACAGTCCCGGAATAAAAATAATGATGGACGAAAGCACCGTCAACGAAATATGAATCTGAGGAAAAAAAGAAGCCAAGGCACCTATCAAAAGAGTTGATACAAAGGAAGATAAAGTTTCCAGTGTACTTTTTACGTAAGGCGATTTATCGGCCCAAAGGGTAAACAAAAAAATGACCATCCCGGCAAAAGATGCCGCCCAAGCCGATGCCCAATTCGGGTTAATAATCAAGCTGAAACCGCCGGCAGAAACCACAAAGGCTAAAAACTCAAGCCGGTTGCCATAACCAAAATTCCGATAATCCATCCTCTTAATCTCTCCGCAAGCCTCTTCCAGAGAAAGCGTGTTGTCCAGCACTTTGTTCGTAATTTCAACCACTTTCGACAAAGCCCCCAAATTGATTTCTCCGGGCGGAATACATTCCGTATAAGTGTAAGAATGTTCCTCCTCATCTTCGTAAAATACAAAATTGACCCAAGTGGGAGTATCCATAAAGCTCCCTTTGATGCCTTTTTTTCGGGCAATATCACAAAGATACGATTCTGTCTTGTAAGAAGGCACTCCGCACACATGCAATGCTTTGCCTAACTCCACAATAAATTTATACTTCCGGGGTATTTTCATCAACTCGACTCCTGTTTTTGCGCCTACAAAGTAAAACGATTATTTTTGTTGATGCAAAATAATTCCGAAAGAAAGCAAAAAAACATAGAAATTGCGCTGTTTCACAAAGATTCATTTTTCATTGCAAAAAAAGCAGAGACACAACAAATTGCGTCTCTGCTTAACAATGATCAAATTAAAAAAAGTGTTTATTTCATGTCTGTTTCATGCTTATTTCACAATGAGTTTTTTTACCGTGCGGTAGTCTTTGCCTGTCAAATAGATGAAATACAAGCCCGGTTGCTTGATGTGTACTTCATTTTTGCCGGCTTTTAAGGCAAATTCTTGCACTTTTTGTCCCGCAAGGTTGATGATTTCCAATTTGCCGGAAGCAGGTACTTCCACAAAGAATTG